>Ga0066611_10001456_pt1 | contig 12961 bp, 8 predicted proteins | sample SaaInlV_DNA_200m_FD_60376 | JGI IMG/M metagenome (GOLD analysis project Ga0066611, IMG submission 60376) | Marine microbial communities from expanding oxygen minimum zones in the Saanich Inlet - SI075_LV_DNA_200m | ecosystem: Environmental > Aquatic > Marine > Unclassified | place: British... | reverse complement strand
CTCTTGAAGTTTAGTGAGCCATTCTTCTTTGATATGGGGCCATAATTTATTGAGCAGAGATTGTGAATTCGGCTTCCATTCTTCTTCTTTAGAAGGCTCCAAATGTCCAAATAGGTGCAATTGGGTTTTGGCTCTTGTTGCCGCGACATAGAGCAACCTCAAAGTTTCATATTCTTCTTTTTCTTTATTCAGGTCTGACAAGAATTGATAAAGAGGGGAGGTCTCTCCGCCTTTTTCTTCTATGGGGGCCAATAATAAATCATCACCATGAGGCATCCAATAAACCAAACGTTTTTCATCCGATTTAGTGCTTTTCCCCAATCCCGGCAATATGACAAAATCAAACTCAAGGCCCTTCGCCTTGTGCATGGTCATAATCTGAACCGCTTTGTCAGAAACTGCCAAGGGGCTGGCAAATAGTTCGGTCAGAATCTGGTCAAAATTTTCGAATTGCTCTTCCTGCCCAGAAGCGATGATTTCTTCGACCTTATTAAAAAATACTTCGATATCTTCCGGGCTGGTTCCCTGTAAACAGGCGGGGCCGCCTAGGGTAATCCAACAGGCTTCCAAAACCTCTCGAAAATTCTTATCCGCGAAACCATTTAAAAAAGGGCGAATATTCTGTGTCAGGTATCTGGCCCGCAATTGTCCATCGGCATCGAGAAGCCCGATTTTGTCCGGGTCGTTGAGCAATGTCCAAACAGGGGTATGCGGGTCTAATTCGACCAAAGCGTGGATGTTTGATAAAGATAAACCACACCAGGGCGCTCTTAAAATCGAGAGCCATGCGGTTCGGTCACCGGGAAAACGTAAGGCGCGCAATAATGATAATAGATCAATGATTGCAGGTCTGTCGGTGAGAGCGTCAATAGCCTGAGCTTTGAAAACAACCTTTGATTTGTTGAAAAATTTAACGATAGAGGCTAGATGTGATCGTCCACGCACTAAAATGGCGATAGTTTTATTATCGTTCTGGGATTGTAACTCTTGCACCAGAAGCGTGATGCGTCGGGCCTCTTCATCTGAAATAGCCTGACTATCTGACATATTGGGAACAGGTTGATAGATCACTCCCGGTTGAGTGTCGTCAGGCAAGACCGCAGACGATGGGCTATATGAAATGGCACCTAAATTGGGGTCATCCTGCTCCGGGAATATTCTTTGAAAGCAGGCATTGACCCAATCCACTAATTTTTTTTGCGACCTAAAATTAGACTCCAGAGATAATGTCGTTAATTGCAAATTACCCAACCCTCGCTCTTGGGTTTTAAGAAACAGGCCGACCTCGGCATCTCGGAAGCGGTATATAGACTGTTTTGGGTCGCCTACAATAAATAAGGTCTTGCCGTCTTCGTCACTCCACTCAGAGGTGAGCTTACGTAAGAGCTCCTCTTGTTTGTATGAGGTATCTTGATATTCGTCGACTAAAAAATGGCGGATTTTGCAGTCCAGATAAAAAAGTAAATCAGTTGGAAATTCCTGCCCTCCCTCATCAGCTTGACTTAAACTGCTGATGGCGGAAAGAGAGATTTCTGTGAAATCAGTGATCTGTCGAGAAGAAAAAACATTTTTCAGTTGTTTATTTATCTCAGCTAAAAGGCGAATGGTAGATTTTAATAAATCCCATTCTGCATCGGTGAAATGACTGCGTGGAAGCCTTTTTATGCTAGCCAAAGCGGTCAAAAGGGCAGGGCTCGTTTTCAGCAACTCGATCAGCTCTGAATAATCTTTTTTCATTGCCTTGGCATGATCATTTTTGTCAGACGGAAAGCCCGCCTTGACGTTGACGGTTTTCCTCCATTCATTATTTTGTGTTAACAGTAAATGAGCGAAGCCCTTCCATATTTCCAAGTTTGCAATGGTTGTATCTGGGAATTGTTGCAGATCCCCTAGACAGGTGCATGGATGAGAGGGGTTGCTTTGGTTTAGGTTCTGGCCCGAATAATTACCGAGCTTTAATAATTGTTGTTGGATTTCAGGCGTGAAGAGGTTATTAAGATTATCCAGACGAGATTGAATTAAGCCAGCCATCGTCTTTTCTAGTTTCTGTCGTGCCACATCGTCTAAAGGATGCGTCTCCATATTTTCACTGGGATCAAAAAATGAAATCATCCATTGATCTCTCTTTTCTAAGAGCTGGACAATTCTCTTAATGAAATCTTCTTTAGAATTATCAATATGTCGGAGAATATTCCGAACCAGTTCTCCATACGGGTTGTTAAGACTCTCTGCCAAATGTAATAGATTTTTAGCGGCTTCGCGGTAGAGACTTTTGGCATTTTCCTGTATGTCCAAGCCAGCTCCCATTCGGGATAATAAAGGCATTCGACGAGTCAGTGACGCACAAAAAGAGTCGATGGTTACAATTCTTAGACGGGCCGGGTTGTCCATCAATTGCCATTGTTTTACTTTGTCTTGTTGCAGTACTTTTGTCGCAAGATCCCAAGTTAACAGGGCATGGGCTTGTTCAGGTTTGGGTTGAGTTTGAGCCTGTGTGAGGGCAGAAAGAATTCTTTCTTTCATTTCTGCCGCGGCTTTGCGAGTGAACGTCATGGCTAAGATTTCTTCGGGAAGAGAGGCCAGACCCAGAAGCTTTAAATATCTTTGAATGAGAAGCTCCGTCTTGCCCGACCCAGCTGGGGCCTGAACGATAAATGACCGATCAGGCTGTAAGGCTTGCCTTCTTATTGACGCGTCAGCCAGTGTCATGGCCTATCCTCCAGATTTTCAAAATTCTCGATTTCTTGAATTCTGCAAAAAGAGCTGAAATCACAGTGACGGCAGGGGTCATCTTTACTGATAGGTGAGACCTGGTGGTTGCCTTGGAGGAAATCTTGCGCCACAAGGTTTAAATTGTTTTTCCAATAATCCAGCAGTTCTCCCCACTCTGAGAAGACTTTGGATTTAGTGAAATCCTTATTCTTAAAACCTTCACAAGGAAATTCTGGAACCGAAGTGCCTTTGAGTTCTGGTTTGCCCAATAATATATGTGCATACGCCAGCCCAGCAGGAGGTTTTGCAAGAGCGTACAAAGGCAATTGTGGCGCGCGTATTTTTTCAGCAAACCACTCAGCGGGTTTTGCTTCTCGCCCTGTTTTGTAGTCGATCAGTAATAAACCCGTGCCATGAACCTCATCGATACGATCGATTCGCAAGCTGAGTTTGAGGCCAGAAAGGTTTATCGTTAAATCTTCTTCATTATGTAATACGGTGAAGTCGGCTCTTTTCAGTTCCACATTTAGGAGCCAATCTAGAAGAATGCGAATATTTCTCTCAATTTCTATATTATTAAACTGCGTTTGCCCGACAGTGCGTTTACAACATATTGGTAAGGCTTCTTGAACGCAGAGCTCGATGCATTTTTCGAGCGTATTATTTTGAGCAATTTTAAGAAGGTTTTTGAGGTCTTTTGTCCTAGCCCAAAATAGCTCTAGAGCTTTATGGATCAAATTTCCACGATCCATATTATCAAAATCTATTTCTGGTGTTGGATTCCGCTCACATTTCAAGCGGTGTCGGGTAAAAGCCCGAAATGGGCAATCGACTTGATCTTTGATCAAACCATAGCCTGAAGAAATTCCCTGTGTCGCAAATCTATTTTTTTCAGTGTCAGTAACAGGCAGATCGGTCGGTTCGGTAAACGTTTCTAACTGGTTCAATGTTTGAATTTGATCTTTGATTCGATTAGAAAGCGGGAATTTGAGCTTGCTTTGCTTGAACCGTTTTAATAGCGGGCTTATTTCTCGATCCATGTCGCCTTCGTGAAGGGGATAACTGAATAGAACCTCTGGTGCGGACATCAAGAGTCTACTCAAAGATTGCTCGGCAAACTTCAGCTCTCTTTGTGGGGTGGATCGCGGGATAGAATATTTAGTCCTGATTTCATAAGGAATGAATGAATTGGGTTCAGGATGTGCTGGGAGCGTTTCATTATGACAACCCATGACCCACAAATGATCAAATTGCATTCCTGATGATTCGAGAAGACCTATGATTTGAATGGAATGCTCAGGTGTTTTGATTTGAAAGGGTTGGTTTCGGGCTATTTGGTTGAGATGGTTCAATGCCTCACGTCGAGAGATGGCCCCCAAGATCTGGTTCAAAGAGCAGAGCTGATTCAGGCAATCTTTCCATGCCTCAAAAGCCTGATGCCTTTTTGATAGCAATGACTGTTTATTGTCTCCCGTTGAATTAACCTGACTTCCCGGCCAACCGGATGTTTTTAAAAAATCCGATAATTCCTCTGCCCATTGACTGGGTAATATTTTTTTATTATTTACGGCCCAGGATTTTAGATCCTCTGCCAGTTTGATTATTTTGAGTGATGACCCACCTAGTGCTTTCATGGGGTCGCTAGGCAAAGAGAGAAATCGTTTCCTTCTTAATTTATATTCCAGATCAGAAACTTCTTGCTTGGGTGGAAACTCAAAACCAAAGAAGGGGCTATGAAGGGTCGACATGAAAATGCCGACAGGAATGGAGGCTGTTTTAACTGATAGCAGGTTCAGCGCCATTTTAATCATAGGCTCCTGCGATAAAGGCGGAGCCAACGATATATTAAAGGGTAAATCCTGTTCATCTTGGTTGAAAATATTTCCAGGAACCAGTTCCGCTGTGAACTCGCGTTTTAGAAGCGATCCATATTTTTCCAATTCAGGGACGACGATGCCGATCCGTTTTCCCGGTTGAAATAGTGTCCTCACCCAACGTGCACAAGCTTCTGCCTCGCCTTGCCGCTGTTCATATTCTAGAACACTTACTGTTGAATTTTCAGATCCCAGCTTATCGGTGAGAATTTGTGGTTCGGGTACGGTTGATAGAAATTCTATATGTGTTCCTTTTTGCGCAAGAAAGTTGAGGAAATATTTCAATTGCGGGTTTTGTTCTTCAAAACCCATAACTCGAAGTGCGGGTGGGATGCTAATCATTTCATCTTGCATGGAACTTCTTACTGCATCGATGAGCATGCAGGAGTCTAAAGCCCCTAACAAATTGAGGCGTCGTTCATATTTTTTTACCCACCGTAAGAGTGCTTTTGCTTCCTCAGTTTGCTCATAAAGTTTTGCGTCTCGTGGCAAGCGATATTCATGAATCAGGGAAAAAGCTTGCCGGGCTTGATAGGCCACCCCTTGCAGATGCAACAGACCTAGCTCTTTAGAGTCTTGCTCTATGATTCCTTCCCATATTTTTGCGGATTGCAATTCAGTGAGGACATATTTCAAAGGCCAGGATTCCAGCCATAGATTTTTCAACCATGATGAAAATGAGAGTATAGAGGGGGTTTGCCATGCTTTATCGCCAGATTTTCTTCTTTGCTCGTCATGTTCCAATAATAGCCAACGCGCCAGTCGGGCATTGACGGTTAGAGTGAGCGGTGTTTCAGCGGGATGTTCGGGCAATGGTTGATCCTGGCTAAGGGGAATTGCAACTTGCATGCATTGTAGCGGGGGAGGTTGTGCCATCCCCATTTACCATCCTATCCCTTCTTTACTCAGGGTAGCTTGATAGGCATATTTTGTGCCGAGAAGATTCTTTAAGGAGTGTCCTGAACCCAGACTTCCCCTTTGGTAGTGGTTTCACGCTTCCAGATGGGAGTGGTGCGTTTGAGTTCTGCAATGGCCCACTCGCAAGCCTTGAAGGTTTCTCCGCGATGTTCTCCGACGGCAACGATCAACACAATATTTTCACCGATTTCGATGGGGCCGATTCGGTGAATGATGCTCATATCGATGACTCCAAAATCTTGAATGGCTTTTTCTCGAATTTCTTCGAGTTTCTTTTCTGCCATTTTGGGATAATGCTCAAAATTGAGTTTGGAGATGTTTTCACCCTTAGAAAGTTCTCTTCCTGTCCCTAAAAAGGTAGTGATGCCACCAATATTGCGGGAAACTTTTTTCATAGCTTCAATTTCGTCGGTGACTGAGAAATCTTCTAATTGAATACGGACTTTAGAAAAGGTTGTGGTGCTCATGATTGTGTCCTTGCTGAGTTTATATTGCCCCGCCAGAAAATGGAGGAAGGAAAGCAACTTCATCTCCATCGCGGATAAGGGTGTCGTCTGCGGTCATCTCTTGATTGACCGAAATCAATACTTTCTTTTCCCTAACCATCTCAGCCATTTTAGGTGAGTTTTGAGCAATGATATCACTCAGTTGATCGATGGTGATCGGGTTCGTGATATCCAAACTTTCTTCTTCTTTTCCGGCGATAGATCTCAAGCTGGCAAAATATTTAAGCGTGATCATCGATCTGCCCCCGCAGTTTCTTTATCAAAAGTTCCCGACTTGCCGCCTGATTTATGAAGCAAGCCGATGTCGTTGAAATACATTCCCCGGTCAACGGCTTTGCACATATCATAAATAGTGAGAGCCGCCATAGAAACAGCGGTCAGGGCTTCCATCTCGACACCGGTTTGGCCCGTCACTTTGACGGTGGCATCGATGGTGATGGAGCACAACCCCGACTCAGGGTCGGGCTCAGGGTGAATACGAAAACTGATGTCTATACCTGTTAGAAGCAGAGGGTGACACATAGGAATGACCTCATGGGTCCGTTTTGCTCCCATTATTCCTGCAACTTGTGCGACGGCCAAAACATCCCCTTTTTTGATTTGTCCTTCTTGAATCAATTTGAGGGTTTCCGGTTGCATGAACACATGTCCGGATGCCACCGCTTTACGGGTGGAATGCTTTTTATCCGACACGTCGACCATACGGGCTCGACCTTCTTCATTAAAATGAGTCAATGGATTATTCATAATGGCAATTGTACCTCAACATGAGGATACGCTCAACGGGATTTCTGGAATAGATGCCTTATCCTGGCGGTTCATAAAGTCCCAAAATATTACCATCGGGGTCGAGAAAACGCGCTAGTTTGCCGTAAGAATGAATTTCTATATTACCGATGAGGGGAGTGTCTAATTCTTTGAGGCGAAACACAAAACCTTCAATCGGTTTGGCGTGAAAATAAATAATGGCTCCGGTTGACACAGAAGAGGGCTGTGCAGACGGGTTGACTTTCTGTAAAGCCAGCCTTTGGCCCTCCAGTTTAAACTCAGCCCAATCGTCAGTGATAAACAAAGGTTCCTTTTTGAGCACCTTCTGATAGAATTCGACGGCTCTGCCCAAATTAGTAACAGGGTAGCAAATGAATGCGAATTTTGTCTGCATACAGAAAATCCTGCTTTATATAATTGATAAAACGAATCGGAGCTTAAAGCTTGTCACTATTTAATATAGGGCTTGTCCTATTATCCAGTCTTTTGCACACTTTCTGGAATATATTGACTCAGACCAGTAAGAATTCCCAGTACTTTTCCAGTTTAAAAGGCGTTTGTATCATGGTCATGGCCTTGATTGCCTATATCTGGTTTGGGATGGCTCCCCTGAATAGCGAAATTGTTTTCTGGGGAGCTCTATCGGGAGTTTTACATGGTATTTATATTCTCTGTCTATCCCGAGCTTATACTACGGCTGATATTTCTTATGTCTACCCGATAGCTCGCTCTGCGCCTGTCTTTGTGCCTATTTTTGCTTGGTTATTACTCGATGAAAGCCTGAATAGCACGACATTCCTAGCCATTGCTTTGATTTTGTCAGCCATTTATATTCTCCACTTTGATGGCAAATTGAAAGAGGGGTTGGATAACTTGATAAAGGCTGTGAAACACCAAGATTTGCGCTGGGCTTTTTATACTCTAGTGATGGTGGTCAGCTATAGTCTGGTGGATAAAAAAGGCATGGATTCCTTTTTACAACATTTACCGGATCAGCCCTTTATTAACGGGGTGACCTTTTTTTTCATCGAGGCCACCATAGGGTTTGCACTCTGTAATGCTTATGTCTTTGCCAAACACCCGGCAAAAACTATTTTTCAAACTTGGAGAAATGAATGGAAAAAAGCCATACTCGCTGGGGTTTGTACCATGGGATCGTATGGTTTGATTTGCGTCGTTCTGCAATTTGAGGCTTTGAGTGCTGTCGTTTCGCTTCGTCAGGTCAGTGTTTTGATGGTGGTCTATTGGGGATGTTGGAAACTGGGTGAACCATTCGGTAGAGAGCGCTTGCTCGCCGGAGTGCTGATTGTAGTTGGCATCATTCTGATTGGTATTAATTCTTAGTTCAATAAAGTATGAGTGCGTTGTATTAAAATTTTTTAACCCCATTTGTTATTAATAGCTCGATATAATGAACAAAATGGGTCTGTAAATACGGATAAATACTTTTGAGCTGGGTCCCGGCTGAATTAAACAAATCGGAGGTTTTTGTGAATCGATTGCCAAAATATATAAAAACAGGGTTACTCCTGATTCTATGGATTACATTTCTAATTTCCACCGCTGAGGCGGTGAAGGGCGACAAGCGTACAACACAAACGCTTTCGCTGGGAAATGGTTTGGATGTCCTGCTAGTTTCAGACCCGGATGTGCATCGCAGTGCGGCCGCATTATCGGTGGGAACGGGCTATTTATATGACCCGAAAGATAAAGCGGGGTTAGCTCATTACTTAGAGCATATGCTTTTTTTGGGTACAAAAAAATATCCGGAAGTGGGTTCTTATAAGAAATTTTTAGATTCCCATTCAGGCGGTTCCAACGCTTACACGGGCGGGGCCATCACCAATTATTTTTTTCAGGTGTCACATGACGGCTATAATGAGGCGTTAGATCGTTTTAGCGATTTTTTCAAGGCTCCATTATTAGATAAAACCTATGCCGAAAGAGAAGTTAAGGCGGTAAATAATGAACATGAAAAAAACCGACTCAATGATGGGTGGCGTGGCAATTATGTTTCAGGCTTGATGTCTGAACCGGGCCATCCGGCCTCCAAATTTGGCACCGGAAATAAAGAAACCCTGTCCGGTGATAACGGCCCGGCATTACTCGATTTCTATAAACGTTATTATTCGGCTTCGAATATGAAGTTGGCTCTTATATCTAGCATGCCAATGGAAATCCTATCGGGTGTGGCGCAGAAATATTTTGCTGACATCCCGTCAAGACCTGTCAACATTCCCAGCCTTTCTCCTGATTTCAGGAAACCCCTTCAAGGAGCCTATCGATTATTAAAAATAAAAACTATCAAAGACGTTCGTTCGCTCGAAATTGATTTCCCAACCATTCGCTTGGCCGACCATCAGGCCAGCAAGCCAGCCTCAATCGTAGGCTCTGTGTTGGGCTTTGAGGGCAAGGGGTCTTTGCTCTCTAAATTAAAAGAAGAAGGGCTGGTTTTGGGTCTGAGTGCGGGCGGGGGGAGTAGCCACCCTGATATCAATTCGTTTGGCATTAATATCTCGCTCACGAAAAAAGGACTCAAAGAGTATGAACGCATTCTGGAGTTATGTTTTGCTTACATAAATATGATTCGAGGGCATGGTCTTGAAGAGTACACCTTCAAAGAAACTCAGGCCATGGCTCAGATAAATTTTGATTGGAAAAACCCCAATGAAGGCATGGGGTTCATTGCTGGCAAAGCCGCGCAACTGCAAGAATATAAACTGGATGAAGTAGAAACCTTGCCGTTTTTATTCACTAGATATGAGCCTTCAGCCTATAAACAATTGCTCAATACCCTGACTCCAGAAAATTCAATGGTGGTGCTGAATTATAATTCCGCCCAGACGAATAGTAAGGCCCCGTACTACGATGCCGAATACTCGTTGCAGAAAATGGGTGGCAAGGCTTTTGATAAATTATCAAACCCGGTCAAAATTGACGGCATTCATTACCCAGATAAAAATGATTTCATTCCCTCCAATTTGAATTTGGTCGAAGAACATCCGCATCTGGTTCGCAATGATGACATTGCCAAAGTCTGGTTCAAATATGATCATCGTTTCAAACAACCAAAAATATCGGTTACCTTTCGCATCGAAACCGCAAAAGTTTATCGCAGTGCTAAAAATCTGGAGTTGGCAAAACTTTATGAAGCCATGATGCAAGAAGGCCTGAATGAACTGGTGTACCCAATACAAATGGCGGGCCTGTCTTACGGTTTGTCGATTCAAAAGAAGGGTGTGCTCTTAAGCATTGGGGGATATTCTGAACGCATTGGTGACTTGATCAAGCTGGTTACGAAAAACATGAAAGAAGTGAATGTTGACGAACAGAAGTTTGCCAATATCAAAGAAGCCATGATTCGTGGATTAAAAAACAAGAAGCTGGGTCAGGCTTATTCGCGCGGAGGTTATTACAACTACCTGATGCTCCTGCAAGATCAATATACCGATGAAGAAAAACTGTCAGCATTAACTTCATTCACCTTAAGGGATGTGAAGGCTTATGCTAAAACGCTTTATGATGAAGTTTATATCACTGGAATGATTCATGGTAATTGGTCGGATACAGAAGCTCGCAAGAGTGTCGATCTCTTGCTCTCGGCCTTAGGTAGTGAAGCGTTACCTGAAGGCAAACGCTTTGAACAGGTGGTCGAAGTCATGCCACAGGGCAAGCATATTCAATTCAGCCGTGAGGTTGAAGACAATAATAATTCTCTGGCTTACGCCATTCAAGTTGGGAATAAAAGCTTACCACTATTGGCCAAGGCCTCCATAATCGCTTCGATTGTGGAGAGTGATTTTTATACGCAAATGCGAACCAATCAACAATTGGGTTATATTGTATGGAGTTTCAACCAGCGTATTGAAGATCGTGTTTTTTTCCGTCTGGTGATTCAGTCTTCTACTCATGGCCCTTTTGAAATGAGTCGGCGAGTCAACAAATGGCTGGAGAGCACGGAAGACCTGTTTTCTAAGTTGACCGATCAGGAGTTTTCGAGTCATCAACATAGCTTGATTGTTGCGCTTGAAAAGAAAGGCGATAGCATTGGTGCGGTGGCGGGCGACCTGTATTCTCTTGCTACCGATGAAAAGGGCGATTTCGATTTTAAAACTAAGTTGATTCAAGCTGTGAAAGATCTTAAAAAAGATGCGGTTGCACAAACAGCGGGAGAGATTTTTCGTTCTCCCGACAACCCTCGTTTGGAAGTGTTGATGCGTGCTAAGGGAAGTCAGGATACGATTCCTGAAGGCGTAATTACCGAAGTCCGAGAATTTAAAAAGATGTTAATGCAATGATACCGCAAACGGCTTGCGTTGTTGGCGATCACGAGGTTTGATAACTGATGAAATTTGGTGCGATATTAAAAAGAGGGGTTAATCTTCTCAAGCTGGGGGTGGCCGCAAGAAAATTGCGTAAATCTTCGACGGAAGATCAGCACCATTGGGCCAAGCATTACTTGGTCGAGTTATTGGGGCAGTCGAGAGGTTTGCCAGCCAAGGTCGGTCAATTTATGACCATGGACACGGAGGATCAGGCGTTGAGAGAATCATTGAATGATTCTTTGACACCGATGACCTATGAAGAAGTTTTAGAGTTAATAGAAATTGCTTATGAAAAACCTTGGGGAGCGATTTTTAAAAAGCTCGATAAAAATTGTAAAACGGCATCGCTCGGGCAAGTACATTTTGGCAAACTCTTGGACGGCACAGAAGTCGCGGTCAAAGTGCAGTATCCCGAAATTGCCACCGCAGTGGAAGCTGAGATGAACCTCATGGGCTGGTTGCCGAAAGTGGGGCCGGTGGCAAAATGGGGATTCAATATGGATGGCTATCGAGATGCCTTCTGGCATAACCTCAACGAAGAGTTGGACTATCAGATTGAGGCTGGACATCAGGTGAATTATCGCCAAAAAATTCCTCCGCTTGAACGCATTGTTGTTCCTGAAGTCTTTTCTGATTTAACTAGAGCTACTGTTCTAGTACAAAAAAAGGAGGAAGGGTTCGGGCTGGATAAAGCCGAAACCATGATGCCGGATCAGAAACAGGCCATGGGCCGACTTCTACTACAGCATTATCTTCATATGTTATTTAGGCATGGATTCGTGCATGCCGACCCTCAACCGGCGAATTTTGCTTTCCGTCAATTCAAAAAAGATTATTTTGTTCTGATTATTTACGATTACGGCAGTGTTATGGAGATCCCCGATAATGTCCGTTTGACACTCCTTAGAATCATATTAGCCTTGCGTTACCGAGAGAATTTGGACCCGGTGACCTGCCTTTCAGCCTTGGGTTTTGATGCAGAAAAACTTAAAGATCTACGCCTCACGTTGCCGGCTCTCATGTCTGTTTTGTTTGAGCCATTTCTGGTAGAGGCTCCTTACCATGTTAAGGATTGGCGAATGAGTGAACGCTTTGACCAGATTGTTGGGGATATGAAATGGTGGTTTCGCTCGTCCTCTCCGCCTGAATTATTATTTTTGATGCGGACGTTGCATGGTTTGACCAGCATGTTAAAAAGGTTGGATGTCGCATTGCCGTGGCAATTTATCATGGATAAGATCTTGTCTGATGTCTACCCCGAAGCACGGGCGTTAACTTTTCCAGAAGTGGCGGTCGGCTCTTCAGGCCCGGCTTTTGATTCCATGGCGAATTATTTAAAAGTTCATGTGACCAAGCCGAATGGCAATAAGGTGAGCTTGACCATGCCCGCCCGATGCGCCGATAACATAGAAGAAGTGATGGATGATTCGGTTAAAGAGTCGATTCAGCGTCAGAATATAGACCTGCTCGCCATTCAAGACAAAGCCCGGAAGTCAGGTTTTATCCCTCAGGTTCTATTTGAATTGAGCGATGTCGAGCGCGATATGAAAGTCTGGCTTGAATAAGTCGAAACGCTTAAATGAGATGAAGTAATGAAATTATGGGTGGATGCGGATGCTTGCCCGAGGCCGATCAAGGATATTTTGTTTCGTTTGGCAGACCGGCGAGAAATATTGGTGACGCTTGTTGCTAACCAGGGTATGCGGCTACCCGAGTCGGATTTTGTTAAATTGATTCAAGTTGGAGCTGGGGCAGATATTGCTGATGACGAAATTGTCAATCAATGCGAGGCCGGAGATTTAATTATCACGGCAGACATTCCTCTTGCAGCTCGCGTTGTCGATAAAGGAGCCGTGGC
>Ga0066611_10001420_pt1 | contig 13133 bp, 12 predicted proteins | sample SaaInlV_DNA_200m_FD_60376 | JGI IMG/M metagenome (GOLD analysis project Ga0066611, IMG submission 60376) | Marine microbial communities from expanding oxygen minimum zones in the Saanich Inlet - SI075_LV_DNA_200m | ecosystem: Environmental > Aquatic > Marine > Unclassified | place: British... | reverse complement strand
ACACCAATATAAATGATATCAAAGCAAGCCGTCAAACCAATCCAGTTCATCATTTCCGATAAAGGTTCCCCGTTCAGGACCAGGCCTGTCATTCTAACCACTGCAATGACAATGGGCACTAAGAGGGGATAGAGCAATATCGGTAACATGATTTCACGCGATTTAAGATTTGAAGCCAAAGAAGATAATAAAGTTCCCAGCGCACAAAACCCCAGAGTCCCCAATACAATAATCAGTAAAAGTGGAAACAGGTGCGCCAAGAGGTCTACATTAAAAAAAATCATGAACAACGGTAAAATAAACAATTCCATAATAGACAAAAATATGAAATTGCTTATCAACTTCCCAAAATAAATAACGGTTCGATCTGCGGGAACCAGCATCAACCCCATAATACAGTCGTTCTCTTTTTCAAGCATAAAAGAACGGTTCAGCCCTATGGTTCCTGAAAATAAAAAAGCCACCCACAAAATCCCAGGGCCGACCTCATTGGCATCGACAACACTCAAATTCACAGAAAATATAAATATCAATATTACCAGCAATGCAAAAATAAACATGGCGCTGAATAACTCTCGCGTCTTGAGTTCTGTGACAAAATCCTTCCAGACGATCGCCCCAACTTGACTCATAAATAGGTTCATGTCTTCAGCCTAGTGTCGTGTTGACGAATGCCCATGGTGAACTGATTATTTCGCACCGCATCAAAATATAGAGCCTCGAAATTTTCTTTCTCAACCGTTTTGACATCTTCAAAAAAAGCAAACCGTCCCATTACCTGCAAAGCCACCTTGTCACACATTTCAAGGCCACAGGAAACATCATGAGTCGTCATCAAAATGGTTCTCTTCTTGTTGTGTAAGGTTTGTAAATGTTCTTTGAGAACATTCGAGGCATGGATATCCAAACCGGTAAAGGGCTCATCCAGAAATAATATGGAAGGATCATGCAGAATTGCACGTGCAATCGATAGCCGTTGCAACATTCCGCGAGAAAATGTTCGAACCCGGTCATGTCTGCGTGGTGCCAACCCCACATCTTCAAGAACGGCCAAGGCAGAGTCCTTTGGGTTTTCCAACCCATACATTTTCCCCAAAAAAATCAAGTTTTCCAATGGAGTCAAGTCTCCATAGAGTGCTGTGGAATGGGAGATGACTCCGATTTCACTGCGCATCTCTGCCCTGCCCTCACCCACCTCATAACCCGCCACAATAGCGGTTCCTGAAGACGCTCGGGTCAATCCGGCAAGAATCTTGATCAAAGTGGTTTTACCAGCTCCGTTCGGGCCAAACACAGATAAAAATTCGCCACGCTTCAACTCGAAACTGATGCCATCCACCGCTTTGAGAACCCCAAACTCTTTGCGGAGCTGATGAACTTTTATAACGGAATCTGAAGGTTGGGGATTGTCTGTCATTTTCAATGAGGCCGGATAACCTGCTAAATAACAGCGTCAGGTTTAAGCGGATTTACGGGGTTTGTTTTTTCTACGTTCTTGTTCCAGTTGATCCAGAGTTTCCAGTATCACTTCCGCTTCTCTCTCCAACTTATGACGAAGCTGTTTATAGTCTGGCTCAGAGATTTTATCAGTACTGAAATCGAACTCTAGATCTTTAAGGGAAATCAACGTTTCTTCTTTACGCACCAATAGATGCTTATATTTATCGCTGGCGACATCCACCGCTTCCACCAGCTTTTTGAGTTTCAGTTTTCCAAAAAGTGGAATCCCGACAACCAGCAAGATCGCAACGATCACAATTAACTCTAAGAAGTGGATGAAGTCCATTCCTATAACTCGATCCCGTCTAGTTCATCCTTCAAACGTTTTGAATATTTTTCTGAGATTTCAGGTTCTTCGTTAGGGCTCTCAGCAGAATCGCTGTCGTCTTTTTTCCTCACCCAGGAGGAAAGAACTTTTCGCACGCCAAACCCACCTGCGACTAAAGCTACAAACGGCATGACCCATGCGGTGAGGTTGAACCCAAATTTGGTCGGCGCGGACAATACGGTTTCGCCATATTTATCCACCTGCATTTTTATAATTTGTTCTACGGTGAGACCCGATTCCAACATTTTCGTGAACGTGCCTCGTGTTTTATCAGAAGTGGAGCAAGTACAATTGATCAAAACCTTGCCGCATTTATCATCGCATTTGCACATCAATGCATTTTCAAGATCCTGCAAAAGCGCTCCGGCTCCTGCAGGTGAAATCGGGCTGATGAACAGCCAAGCCAGCATGAGCAAACCTATCATTGTTTTCATATTTTGCATCGGCTTATTCTTGTGCTGGAGACAGAAACAATTGTTCCTGCTTGCGAATTCTATCCAGTCGGCGACGTTGCTCTAACCTATCGGGCCACATCGAAACCATTGCTCCAAAAGCAATGATCCACCCACCGGTCCACATCCAACTGACCATCGGGTTGACATAAACTTTTATCGTTGCCGACTCATCTTCCCGAAAGTCAGCGAGAATCATATATAAATCTTCCTTCCAGGTTGACAGAACATCCACCTCCGATACGGGTTGGTTCTGCCCTTTATAAAATTCTTTTTCAGGGTGGCCCGTCCAATACCTTTTGCCATCACGCTCAACAGCAAGCTGGGCGATAATTCGGGTTTTAATATTGGTGGCCTCGATCGCAACCAGTTTTTCATAGCGGATCGTGTACCCTCTTATTTCAAACGACTCACCCAGTTTCAGGTGTTTTTCTGTATGCGTTCCATACGCCTGTGAACCAGCAATGCCTGCAAAAATCATGACCACGCCAATATGAACGATATAACCGCCATAACGCCTCTTGTTACGCCAAGCCATCGTTGACAACGCCCCCGCAACAGATTCTTCATGCAAGCCCATCCTTGCAACGGTTCCCTTATAAAACTCAGCTAAGATACATGACAGAACAAAAATGCTGATTACAAACGTCGCGTAAGTATAAATTTCGGCACGGCTCCCTAACGGGATAACTGGGAACATCGCCATCGCACCCACCATAGCGGCGAGCAGAGGTTTCAAAAAATTCTTTTTCAAGTTTGACAGGGTCGCTCGACGCCATGCAATCACAGGGCCAATGCCCACCAAAGCCAATAATGCCAAACCAATGGGCACATTGACTTGATTGTAGAACGGAGGACCAACGGTGATCTTCACACCACGAACGGCTTCTGAAATGATCGGGAAAATGGTTCCCCAAAAAGTTGCGAAGGCAATTCCCAGCAGGAGCAGATTGTTAAATAAGAAGCTACTCTCTCGGGACAAGAAAGAATCCAGCTCATTCGCACTTTTTAACAAAGGGAGCCGGGAAATAATCAACGCGGCACAAGAAGTGATGATCACAAAAAGAAACCCTAAAAAGAAATAACCCAATGTCGCTTCATCAAAGGTATGCACCGATTGAATGAGGCCACTGCGGGTGATAAAGGTTCCAAAAATCGTCATCGAAAAAGTCAGCAGAATCAAGCTCATATTCCAGACTTTCATCATGTCCTTTTTTTCCTGAATCATCACCGAATGCAAATAAGCGGTAGCAATCAGCAAAGGCATGAATGCGGCGTTTTCAACCGGGTCCCAAGCCCAATAGCCACCCCAGCCCAGCTCGACATAAGCCCAGGATGCTCCAAACAAATTGCCCATGCAAAGAAAAAACCAAGAGATCAGTGTCCACTTTCGGGTCATGCGAATCCAACCGTCATCAAGGTCTTTGCTGATCAGGGCCGCCACCGCAAATGCAAAAGGAACCGTGAACCCTACATACCCTAAGTATAAAGTGGGCGGGTGAATCACCATCCAGTAATTCTGTAACAGCGGGTTCAGACCGCGACCGTCTTCAGGGGGTAGAGGAATGCGTTCGAAAGGATTGGTCGAAAAGTTAATCAGGACTAGAAAGAATACAACAATGACCAACATGATCGCCATCGCATAAGGAACGACTCTGAGGTTTTTTTTACGATTCTGAAAATAAACCACCAGCATGTAAGTGCTGAGGAGCAATGTCCAAAAAAGCAACGAACCTTTTTGCCCTCCCCAAAAGGAAGAAACTTTATAAAAAGTATCCAACTCTATATTTGAATAAGCCCATACATATTGCAGACTGAAATCATCCGTGAGGAAGGCTCTCCAAAGGCAGATCGAAGAGGTCATGACACAGGCCCAGACTATAAAGGGGGTCTTGTCTGCACTGAGATAAAGATCAATGCGGTTTCCACGAGCGGACATGATATATGCCACGCAACCATAGACCGCGGTTGCTAAAGCTAGCAGTAATGTAAACTCACCAATATCGTTCATGGTTTCTATGCAAACGCCCCCGCACTAATGCGGGCAGGCTGGATTAGTCGATTTGATTACAGGGATGATTTAGATGGTTGTTTTCGGTAAAGCTTCCGCTTTATTGAGGCCCGGCTCTCCATACTTATCAGCATCAGGAAATTTCCCCGGGTGCATTTTTCCAGCTTCTTTTTCAGCTTCATATTTTGAAGGGCAACTTGTCAACAAAGTATTGGCTTTAAAAACTCCATCTTTCCCCAGAGTTCCTTCGACCACCACTTCACGACCATCTGCAAACATGTCTGGCGTTACCCCTTGATAGGTCACTTTTAACGAGGCATCTTTCTCCTCGATTAAAAACTTCACATCCAAATAATCATTCGGGTCTCTTTCAATCGAGCCATTCACCACATTGCCTTTTATTTTTAGCCCTGCCCCCGTATAAGAGACATTCTGGCTCATCAATTCATCTACGGTAAAGAAATATTGCGAGGTATTGCTGATACTCATGGTTATTAAATAACCGATAGCACCTACAATCAGCAAACTACCCACCATAAATTTTATATTTTTCTGTTTCATAACCGGCTCACATTCGCTAGCTAAAGGATATCATTCGTTTATTTAGTCTTTTTTCATAGTAGCATCCAGAATTTAACCTTGTCAAAGCAAATCCATTGAAAAGGAAAGGGATAAATACCCCAAAGAGTGAAGCATATCAGAAATTTATCATTATAATAATGAACGAACTCAAATTGATGGATTTTTTAGTCATTTTTTCTCTTTGCAACCCATTGAGTCAAAGATGGGTTATTTAACCCCGATCTCATAACGACGGTGTCACACTCTGATTTCGCCTGACTTCTCCCCGACAAGCTTCTCACCCCTTTAGAAAAAACCCATAAAACCCTGTTTTAATAAAAAGTTATACGGTTTTACTGAGTTCTGATTTTCGTGATTTATATCGCATTTTCAGTTGACAGTTTGTCGGGTTATGATAGGATTGTGTTCTAAAGTGTCTCAAATTGTAACATTATGTCACAGTTATCGAGGGTCGACGAACTCATACCATGAACAGCTTTTTAGGTACTTACAACATCAGTCTAGACGACAAAGGCCGCCTCAATGTGCCGGCGAAGTTTCGCGGTGCGCTTGAACAGTCTGGGCCGCAACTGGTGGTGTGTGTGATGGACAATTACCTAGTTGTCTTTCCGCAAAATGAATGGGCTGAGAACGAGACCAAGTTGAGCGAATTGAATGCTTTCGATAAGGCTGACCGAAACCGACTGCGCGAATTTTATTCCAAGGCAACGGAATGTGAAATGAAATCGGGGAAAATTTTGCTCCCCGCCAACCAAAGAGAAATAGCAGGGCTCAATAAAGAAGCCATTCTAGTGGGGATGTCCAAGACCTTTGAGGTCTGGTCTCCTGAGGAATGGTCCAAGCAGGAAGAAGCTTAAAGGGCATTCCATCCGCATCACCTTATCAATATGGAGTAGCCAAAATATCATGCCAGCGTACCACGAATCAATAATGAGAGATGAGGTGCTTCATTATCTCAACATTCATAAGGAGGGTGTAATCGTGGATGGCACACTCGGGGATGGCGGTCACACCGAATTCATCCTTAAAAATACGGCCCCTGGCATTCGGGTTTTCGCAATCGACCGAGACCCCTCTGCCATTGAGCGGGCTAGAGAAAGACTGTCTCCCTTTCAAGGCAGGGTGACTTTGGCTCACGGTAACTTGGCAGATATTAAGGACTTGGCATTGCAAAATGGAATCTCTCAGATAGTCGGAGCGCTGATGGACTTAGGGGTCTCTTCGCCGCAGTTAGACACTCCCCAGCGTGGCTTCAGCATTCAACATGACGGCCCGCTTGACATGCGAATGGACCCTTCTCAAAAAATTTCAGCGGCAGATCTTTTGATAAATCTTTCTGATGCAGAATTGGCATCCATTATTAAAAATTTCGGCGAAGAGCGGTATTCAAAGCGAGTCGTCCGCTCCATTCGCAAGGAACAGGCAGAGCGCCCCATCACGACAACAAGCCAGCTTTCCAGAATCGTAGCACGGGTGGTGGTGTCCTCTCGGCATTCAAGGATTCATCCTGCGACGCGAACGTTTCAGGCTTTGAGAATTGCTGTCAATGATGAGCTTGAACAGCTCAAGCTGGCTTTGCAGGGTGTTATCGGGCTTCTCAGTTCAACCGCTCGTCTAGCAGTGATTTCGTTTCACTCTCTGGAAGATCGAATTGTAAAAACATTCTTTCGCGATGAGCAAAAGGGATGTTCTTGTCCGCCCAAAATGCCCCTATGCGTATGTGGAGGGAAGCCAACTCTTAAAATTTTAACTCGCAAACCTCTTACTCCTTCAGAAGAGGAAGTTGCGAGAAACCCAAGGTCGGTAAGTGCGAAGTTGAGGGTCGCTGAAAGAGTTTATGTTTGACGGAATGAGAAGACTTGTTCAAGGCCGGCTGCATGTTTCTTCTAAGGATTTTGGGGTGGCCATTTCAGTTTCCATCCTGTTTATGTTCGGGGCATTGGTCTTAATTTGGCCTAATGTTGAAAAAATCAAACTGGCCTACGCATATCAAGACTTGGCCAAAGAGCACAAAGAATTATTGAAAGAGAACAACCTGCTCAAACTTGAGCGGGAGAGCCTGAGGTCTTTGGATCGCATTCAACTTCTCGCTATAAGCGAGGTGGGGATGGAAGAACCAGATGCCGCAAAACTGACCACTATTTTTTTGAAGTAACTGTTATGGCAAAACAAAACAAACAGAATACAGAAACGTTTCGGGATGGAATTAAATCTCGGCTCAAGTTCGTCTCGATTCTGTTATTCGTGTTTGGTGCGGCATTGATTTCCAGACTGGCTTTTCTACAGATCATTCAACACGACACCCTCGTTGCCAAGTCGGAAAAACAATACCTGAGCACCGTCAAGACCCATTTCGGACGTGGCGTAATTTACGATCGCAATTTGAACGAACTGGCTCGCAATGTCGAGGTGGAATCGGTATATGTCAACCCCTCTGAGGTTCAGGATCGAAAGTCTGTAGCCCGGACTCTTGCAACAACGCTGGGGCTGAACCGAGGTCAGATCTATAAAAAAATATCCGCAAAAAAACATTTTGTATGGATCAAGCGGAAATGTTCATTAGCTGAAGTGGCAAAACTAAAAAAAGCCGGGCTGGCTGGGGTCCGATTTGTAGCGGAGCAAAAAAGATTTTATCCCAAGCGAGAACTTGCGGCAAGCGTGCTTGGGTTTGTGGGTATGGACAATCAAGGGCTTGCTGGCATCGAGCATGCATATCAGGCTAAGCTCAAAGGGGTCACTGTCAGGCAAGTTACAGAACGTGATGCGCGTGGAAGAAGTATTCAATCTCATGAAGATTTGCAGAGTTCCAATCCTAGCGGTTATGACATCTCTCTCACTCTGGATGAGGTCATTCAATTCACAACCGAATATCACCTAAAAAAACAGGTGGAGCGTTTCAAGGCCGATTCGGGAATGGCTGTGGTCATGAACCCTCATACAGGCGAAATTTATGCGATGGCCAACGTCCCGCAATTCAACCCAAATCGTTACGGGGCCTTCCCATCAAAATCATGGAAAAACAATATCATCGCCAGTTCTTACGAGCCGGGGTCCATCTTTAAGCCAATTGTTGCCGCCGCCGCTCTGGACAAGGGTTTGGCGAGACCGCAGGACATTTTCTTTTGCGAGAACGGAATGATGAAGATCGGGAAAGTCAATATTGGCGAGGCTTCAGATCACAAGTTTGGCTGGCTGAGCATGCGTGACATCATTGCCAAATCCAGCAATATTGGTGCTATCAAAATTGCGCAGCAAGTCGGAAAGAATTCCTTTTATGACTATATCCGTAAATTTGGGTTCGGTCAAAAATCGGGTTTGCCTCTGCCAGGAGAATCCGCCGGTCAGCTCAAAAGCCCTAAAAACTGGACAGAGCTATCTCTCGCCTCGATCTCGTTCGGGCATGAAATCGCCGTGACCCCGATACAAATGGTCAGTGCGATGGCGGCAATCGCAAATGGCGGAAACTTGATGGAGCCTCACGTCAAACACGCTCTAATCAAAGATGGTCAGATCGTGGAACAGTTTGAGCCTAAAAAAATTCGCCGGGTTATTTCAGAAAAAACCAGCCGCCAGCTGGTCGAGGTTCTCAAGTCGGTGGTGAAAACAGGTACAGGGAAAAAGGCAGGCCTTGATGGTTATGACGTAGCGGGTAAAACCGGGACAGCTCAAAAATACAACACCGAGACGCGGTCTTACTCCAAAACAGAGTTCGTTTCTTCTTTTATTGGTTTTGCTCCGGCTGACTCTCCGCGACTGGTGATTCTCGTGATGATTGACAACCCTAAAGGATCGCATTGGGGAAGTGTTGTGGCCGCACCCGTATTTCGAAAAATTGCTAAGAAGGCGTTACGTTATTTAAACGTTCCGTCAAGTAAAGAACGTGTTTTTATTCTTGACCGAGCCTGATGGAACAGAATATTTCGACAACTCATCTATCGTTTACTGAAAGTGGTTATCTTAACGTGACTGATAAAACTGAACATAAACTCTCTGACTTGATATTGGGTTTGCCCGTTACCAACGTTCTGGGAACGCTGAACCGGGCCATTCGTGAAGTCGTTTACGACTCCAGAAAGGTCACGCAAGACAGTCTGTTTGTAGCGATTCCCGGAGGTAATTGGGATGGAAGCATGTTCATAAATGATGCCATCGACCGAGGAGCATCCGCGTTCATCACACAAATTCCTCTCGATGAACTCGATAGATTGGACTTGGGGTCACGCGATGTGACAGCTCTTTGTGTTGAAGACTCACGCAAAGCACTCTCTATCGTCAGTAGTAATTTTTACCAATGTCCTTCAGAACGTTTGGCCCTGACAGGGATTACTGGTACCAACGGAAAAACAACCACCTCTTATATTCTTGAGGCCTTATTTCGAGCCAATGGAACTCGGACAGGAGTTATTGGAACCATCAATTACCATTATGATGATAAGAAATTCCCCGCACCTGTCACCACGCCTGAATCGCTTGATTTGAATCGAATGCTGGATGAAATGACCGCAGAAAATATTACGAATTGTTTTCTTGAGGTTTCTTCTCATGCGCTGTATCAAAGTCGCGTTCATGACATGTGTTTCAAGGTCGCTCTCTTCACCAATCTAAGCCGCGATCATTTAGATTTTCATGGTGATATGGAGCATTACAAAAATACCAAGAAAAAACTTTTTCTGGAGAACCGCGTTCAACACCGAATTTTCAATATCGATGACCCGGTCGGGCAAGAGTTTGCAGGAGAATTTCAAACCGATTCTTTCACGACAGGCATTGATGGAAAGGCCGACTTTAAAGCTGAAAATATTACGCTCACCCAATCAGGCTGTGCATTCACTTTGAATACCCCTTTTGGGGTGGGAGAAGTTCGGTCTAACCTGCTAGGTAGACATAACATCTACAATCTGCTTTCTGCGATTGCGGCGGCTATGGTGCAAGGCATCTCTCTGGAACAGGTTCAGCAGGTGGTTCGTGATATTCAGCCCATCCCAGGGCGCTTCGAGAGCATTGAAAACAATCAGGGCTTCTCGGTACTGGTGGATTATGCGCACACAGATGACGCGCTTTCCAACGCGATATCTGCAGCAAAAGCTTTTACTGGCGGAAAACTGATTGTCGTGTTCGGTTGTGGCGGGGACAGAGATAAAGGCAAAAGAAAGGCGATGGGGCAAGCAGTTTTGAATGCCGCAGATTTCACCGTCATCACCTCTGACAACCCCCGATCAGAAGACCCTGAATGCATCATGGAAGACATTCTTCAAGGTGTCCCAGAGTCTGCTCAGGAAGGAGACGATTATGTCGCAATCGTCAACCGCGAACAAGCCATTGAACAGGCTATCCAATACGCCAAAGAAAGCGATTTGGTGCTCATTGCCGGAAAAGGTCATGAAGATTATCAGATTCTAAAAACTGGAACCATTCATTTTGACGACCGTGAGGTCGCCCGTTCTGCCTTAAGAAAGAGAAGCCAGTGATGGAAGCGCAAACACAAGATTGCCTCAATGTGGTTCAAGGACAGCTCCTTCAAGGAAGTCCTGAAGACCAGTTTAGTGGGGTGTCTATAAACTCTCGAACGGTTTCAAAAGGCGAGTTATTCGTTTGCATTGCGGGAGAGCGTTTTGATGGACATGATTTTCTAGCTGAGGTGATAGATAAGGGTGTAGGGGGAATCATTCTTTCTGACTCCGACAAACTACCGCATAAACCCGGTCCGTCAGCCCAAAAACCTTTTGTGATTGAGGTTTCAGACACGCTCAAAGCCTTGCAAGACTTGGCGAGTTTTCAGAGAAAACGGTTTCCATTCAAGGTCGTTGCCATTACCGGGACCAATGGCAAGTCAACCACTAAAGAAATGATTGCTTCAATTTTAGCAACCAAATTCAAAACGCTTAAGACTCAGGGCAACTTGAATAACCATATTGGCCTCCCTCTCACACTTTTAAAGAGGGAACCTTCTCATGAGGTTGGAGTTCTCGAAATGGGCATGAGCGCGGCAGGAGAAATTAAAGAACTGGCCGCCATTGCACAACCAGATATTGGCGTGATCACCAATATTTCAGAAGGGCATTTGCTTCACTTAAAAAGTCTGAAAGATATCCAGTCGGCTAAAGGAGAACTTTTTGATTCATTGACCGAGGATAGCACTGCCATTGTCAATGCGGACGACCCGCTGGTTTTGGAGCTGGCTCGTTCTCTGCGTGCCAAAACCATTACATTTGGCATCGATCACCCCGCAGATGTGCAGGCAAGCGAAATAGAAAGTAAGGGCAATGCCGGGTTTCAATTCAAGGTCAAACTTTTCGACCAAACAATTTCCGTTCGCCTCCCTTATCTGGGTTACTGCAACATCTACAACACTCTAGCCGCTCTGGCAACGGGTCATTCGTTGGGCATCCAAGGGGAGGCCATGACTCGCGGTTTAGAAAATTATCAGCGCATGGCGCAGCGTAATGAACAAATACAGCACGGAGGAATGGACCTCATCAATGATGCGTACAACGCCAACCCCCGATCTATGACAGAAGCCTTGAAAACACTGAACAACTTTACCACTCAAGGCCAGAGAATATTCGTCATGGGAGACATGCTTGAGTTGGGAGATTTATCTGTTCCCGCTCACAAAAATTTAGGAGAAGAAATCGCCCAGTCGAAAACAAATATTTTGGTCACAGTCGGAGAGCTAGCAAGTTTGTCCGGGAAAAAAGTTCAAGACCTAGCCGGAGACAAAATTCAAGTCGCGGAATTTTCTGATCACCAGAGTGCGGCTGATTTTTTAATTCAACAAGCAGTAAGTGGAGATTGTGTTCTGTTCAAAGGCTCACGAGGGACCGCAATGGAAAAAATATTACAAATTTTTATCGCTAACAAAAATTAATCATGTTCTATCACTTTTTTTATCCGCTCAGTTCGGATTATTCAATATTCAATGTCTTTAAGTACATCACCTTCCGGTCTGCATATTCTGGAGTGACAGCCTTGATATTGAGTCTTGTTTTGGGAGGACTGATGATTCGGGTTTTACAAAAACTCCAGATACGAGAAAAAATCCGCAGTGATGGGCCTCAGCACCATATCTCCAAATCAGGAACGCCAACGATGGGCGGGTTGCTGGTTCTTGCAACGTTCATAGGCTCCACGTTGCTTTGGGCAGATTTGAGCAATCATTATATATGGCTTATTTTGCTATCTGCCATTGGCTTTGGAGCGATCGGGCTTTGGGATGATTATCTGAAATTAAAAAAAGGTGAAGGCGTCACGGCCAAACAAAAAATCGTGTTGCAAATTTTTCTCAGCTTGGCGATTGGAATTTACTTGTTATATTTCGACCCCGCGCGCGCCGAATATGCAACACGACTATCCATCCCCTTCTTTAAAAGCTTTCAGCCTGATCTGGGGTTCGCCTATTTATTGTTCATTGTATTCATAATCGTGGGAACTTCCAACGCAGTTAATTTAACCGACGGGTTAGACGGGTTGGCCATTGGTCCCATCATCATCGCCACGCTCACTTATACCGGCATCGTTTATATCTGCGGTCATTATAACTTCTCTGAATACCTTCGCATTCAATACATCAAAGATGCGGGAGAGATCGCGGTCGTCAGTTCTGCCGTTTTAGGGGCCAGTCTGGGGTTTCTTTGGTTCAACTCTTACCCCGCTCAAATTTTTATGGGCGATGTCGGCTCATTATCATTGGGAGGAGTGCTGGGGACCATCGCCGTGATCGTCAAACACGAACTACTGCTAATTCTTGTTGGCGGTATTTTTGTGATCGAAGCTTTGTCCGTCATCATTCAAGTGGGTTATTTCAAATATACAGGTGGAAAACGTTTCTTCAAGATGGCTCCGCTTCATCACCATTTTGAAGAACTCGGTTGGTCTGAACCCAAGGTCATCGTGCGATTTTGGATTGTCGCAGTGGTGTTGGCCATGATCAGCCTTAGCACTCTTAAGCTCAGATGACTATGGAACTTAAAAACAAAAATATATCCGTAATAGGACTGGGAGGCACAGGGATCGCTGTCGCCAACTTTCTATCCCAGCGCGGAGCCTGTGTCACGGTAACGGACAATAAGACTCGCGCACAATTATCAGCGTCATTGAAAAAATTGTGCGCCGATGTCAAAACGCGTCTTGAAAACCCGACTCCTCCAGCGGACAGCGAAATAGTGGTTTTGAGCCCGGGTGTGGACATTAATTCCCCTTTTCTTGCAAACACGAAACAGGCGGGAACAGAAATTATCAGCGAAATTGAATTGGCCAACCG
>Ga0066611_10001416_pt1 | contig 13159 bp, 10 predicted proteins | sample SaaInlV_DNA_200m_FD_60376 | JGI IMG/M metagenome (GOLD analysis project Ga0066611, IMG submission 60376) | Marine microbial communities from expanding oxygen minimum zones in the Saanich Inlet - SI075_LV_DNA_200m | ecosystem: Environmental > Aquatic > Marine > Unclassified | place: British... | reverse complement strand
GCAAAACAGCGATACCGCCACTGGCCAGCAAGGCGTTGTCAAAGGGCCGGATAACTTCTTCATCCCAGTTGTCAGCGTCCTTGTTGTTCTCCCAGATCGTCTGGCCATTAACGGTCACAGCATCCCGGTTCAACATATCGGCCTCGCCCAGTCGCCGGATCACGGCGGGCACGCCACCGGCGTAATAGAAATCTTCCATCAGAAAACGACCCGACGGCATCAGATCAACCACGGTTGGCACATCGCGACCCAACTGGTCCCAGTCATCCAAAGTCAGATCCACACCCAGGCGTCCGGCCAGTGCCAGCAAATGAACCACGGCATTGGTTGACCCACCAATGGCCGCATTGGTCCGAATGGCATTTTCCATGGCCGCCCTGGTGACAATTTTGGACATCTTCAAGTCTTCGTGCACCATGGAAACAATGCGTCGGCCTACAATTTGCGCCAGTCGATAACGACGGGCATCTGCCGCCGGAATGGCTGCGTTTTCCGGCATACCCATACCGATAGATTCCACCATCGATGCCATGGTTGAAGCAGTGCCCATGGTCATGCAATGACCGACGGAACGGCTCATGCCGGACTCAGCATCCATGAAATCATCAAGGCTCATTTCACCAGCCTTGACGGCTTGATCAAATTTCCAGACGTCTGTCCCGCTGCCGATATCCCGGCCCCGGAACTTGCCGTTCAGCATGGGGCCACCTGACAGACAAATCGTTGGCAGATCACAACTGGCGGCGCCCATCATCAGGGAAGGCGTTGTCTTGTCGCAACCAACCAGCAGCACAACACCATCGATAGGGTGTGCGCGGATCGCCTCTTCAACATCCATTGAAGCCAGATTTCTGAACAGCATCGCCGTTGGCCTCATGGTCGGCTCACCCAATGACGAAACCGGAAATTCGACAGGAAAACCACCGGCTTCATACACACCGCGTTTCACCCGTTCTGCAAGATCGCGAAAATGGGCGTTACAAGGGGTCAGATCAGACCAGGTATTACAAATGCCAATGACGGGACGGCCATCAAAATTGTCGTCTGGAACGCCCTGGTTTTTCATCCAGCTGCGATGCAGAAAACCATCCTTGTTTGCCGGGCCAAACCAGGCCGTTGACCTTAGTTTCTTCTTTTCGTCAGACATTTTTGTCTCCGTTTGGGGGTATTAGACTGGGTACATCGGACCCTGAGGGGGACTTCGTCGAGATCAGGTGTTGTTGTTAGCGGCATTGAATGTTGCCACTGAGATACGTGCTTGTTGTAACAATTCGATGACGGCGGTTTGTGCAGCGACAGCATCGCCGGCTGCAATGGCTTCCAAAACGGCTTTATGTTGCGGCAAGGCAATTACGATGCCCCGCGGCCCCGCGCTGGAAACCTTGAAGTTCGCAGCCAGGGCCGTTTCGATCATTGACCCGAGGGAAATCAAGAGTTCGTTTCCAGTGCTGGCCAACAGCAACTGATGAAATTTGAGGTCTGCCGGAATACTGGCATCAATATCGTCACCGGCGACCTCCATCGCCTCATATGCAGAGCGCAAATCCGAAATCTGGGATTTGCTGGCTCTGGTTGCCGCCATTGCCGCGGCCGAAGGCTCAAATATTTCCCGGATTTCAAACAGCATTTCCGAAGCTGCAGCGTTCGGACCATCTGCAAACAACCAGGCCAGAACATCCGGGTCCAACATGTTCCAGTTATCGCGACTTCGAACGCGCGTGCCGGTTTTGGGACGAGACTCCAGCAAGCCTTTGGCCGCCAATACCTTTATCGCCTCACGCAAGGCTGTACGGCTGACATTCAATTCTTCACTAAGGTCGGCCTCGTTCGGCAATGATTGTCCGGGCGCAATGTCCCCACGAAGTATTCTTTCACCGATCTGGTGGGCGACCTGGCCATGCAGGCTGCGTGTCGAATAGGTTCGCGCACCGAAATTTTTGTCAGTCTTGTGGATTTGTCGACCCGCCAACCTTGTTTCCCGCACCAGTATTTCTCCCCGGAGACACCAGATCACCTTCGATGACACTCAGGCCACCAAAAGTTTCCAGCTTATGTTCCTGGCCGACGTTAAACAAAAACAGTGGGCCCGTTTTCCTTGAAATCACCCAGGATTATTGGCTGACACGTCAAACCTTTGTCTGCGCGGCAGATTTGTCATATTATATGCTGATTGAGCCGCAGAGAAGAAAAATTGTGATGGAAATGCAAATAATGCAAATAATGAGTCCGTTTGTCATTCGGAGCATATCGTGAGCAACCGCGAACCGACTTCTTTGATGCTCGACTGGGGCACCAGCAACGTCCGGATATGGCTGCTGGCACAGGATGGTACACTACTTGATTCCAAACAATCCAGTGCTGGTACCAATCGCGTTTTGGAGGGAAGTTTCCACAGTACTTTCAATGACTTGACGAAGGAGCTGACACCAGCACCCTTGCCAACGCTGATGTCAGGCATGATTGGCAGCCGTCAGGGCTGGGTTGAAGCGCCCTATCTTGAATGTCCCGTTACCTTGAAAGACCTCGCCAGGCAATTGACGACCGTCCCCGATGCACCCCGAATTCAAATCGTCCCAGGCGTCCATTTGCAGACGGCAAGTGGTCGACATGACGTCATGCGCGGTGAAGAAGTGCAGATTGCCGGGGCCCTGGTTCACCTGAACGACGTAAGTGATGCGCACGAGCATTTGATTTGTTTGCCCGGCACGCACAGTAAATGGGCCGTCGTCAGAAACGGATTACTCGAGTCTTTTTCAACCTCCATGACGGGAGAAATGTTTGCGGCTCTGTCAGAACACACAATTCTGGCCGCGCTGCTGCCGGAAGAAAAAGCGAAGCCGGTGAATATTTCCCCTGCCGGATTTGATCGGGGTCTGGCCCGCGCTGGTGAGGATGGAGGCTTGCTGCATCATTTATTCAGTGTGCGTGCCGAAGGCTTGTTCGACAGCGTACCGTCCGGCGATTTGCGCGGATATTTATCCGGCATTCTGATTGGGCACGAAGTCAGAGACATGCTCGAACAACACAAACCTGCAGGTACCATCACTATTGTTGGCGACGCAAGACTGGCCGATCACTATGTTCGGGCCATATTATCTTTCGGCAGGACCGCAACCACAATAGACCCGGAACAAGCGACATTGGCCGGATTACAGATGATCCGGAATGCATCCAACACGAACGAAACCAGGGAATACTGATCAATGACGCTTTCTCCCATGGAAGAATTCACCCAACGACTTCTGGAGCAACCGGTTGTCGCGATCCTGCGTGGTATCACGCCAACAGAGATCGAGGCCGTTGCGGCCGCCTTGATTGATCAGAACTTCAGGATCATCGAAGTCCCTCTGAATTCGCCGAATGCCCTGGAGAGTATCCGGCTGCTGGCGGATGCGTTCGGGGAACAGGCACTGGTCGGTGCCGGGACTGTGCTTAACAAGGACGATGTTCATGCCGTCAGGGACGCTGGTGGACGCATGATCGTCTCACCGAACACCAATGTTGATGTCATCAGGACATCGGTTGAACTTGGCCTTTTGTCGTTGCCAGGCTTTGCCACCCCCAGCGAAGCCTTTACAGCAGTTGACGCAGGCGCCCACGGGTTGAAGCTTTTCCCGGCGGATGGTTGTCCGCCGAATGTGTTGAAAGCGATGATGGCTGTGCTGCCACCTGCTATCCCGGTTCTGGCGGTCGGTGGCGTCAGCGATAAGAACATGGCGGATTATTGGCAGGCCGGTGCGAAAGGTTTCGGCATTGGTTCCGCCTTGTATAAGCCTGGTCGAAGTGCTGCCGATGTGGCAGCGGCGGCAAAACGGTTTGCTGCTGCCCTGGCGCTGGCTTCCTGAGTTTATCCCCAGGACTTACGCGTCAGGACTTACGCGTCAGGAATATTTCGCCAAAAACCGAGGCACAAACAACCGCGATGGCCAGCATCTGAACCAGGGTGATTTCCTGGTTCAATATCCACACGGCCAACAAAGCCGCGATGACAGGCTTGAGAAAAAACAGGTAACTGCCGCGCGTGATATCAGGCACAGCGGCCAAACCACCAATCCAGAGAAATTGTGTAATCGTGGTATTCCAAAAGGCAATAATGAGCAGATAGCCGAGACTTGAAGATGGAAGCTGAGCGAGACGTTCTGGCATTGCCCAGACACCAAAAACAACACCAACCAAAACCCACAGGCCTATGCCGCCCAGCATCATGGTAATGGCTGTAATCCTCAGGGCACCATATTCTGCGACAATAGGCCGAGCCAATACGGAATAAAGGGCGACGGCAGCGGCACAGCCCATGGCCAGAAAAATGCCCAGTAAGTTGCTGCCGGAACCTGCCAGGCGTGCGAGGTAGCCATCTGTGATCAGCAAGGCGATGCCGCCAACCGCGCAAATGCCGCCAATCATTTTAGCCAGGCTGATGGGCTGGCGATTGATCAACAGATTGGCAATTGCAACGAAGATCGGAATTGTTGTGACGGTCGTTGCAACCTGAGGCACGCTGGCAAAATCGAGAGACCAGTGGAAGACCAGATAGCCAACAGTGACCCCGAGGAACGACAGAATGATCAGCGACCAGAAGTGGCTTTTGAAGGGTGCCAGCAAATCACGGCTTGCGGGCATCAACAAGGCCAGAAAAATCAACCCGAACCCGCCCAGCATAAAGCGCCAGACAGACAGCTCAGGTCCGGCGATACCGGACAGAACCGCAAAAAACTCGGTTGAAGCATGGCCAAAAACGCCAACTAAAACAGCAAGATAAGCCAACCACGCGTGGCGGTGCCAGATAGCCATTCAAGCGATACCGGACTAGAGGCCAGCAGCGAAATCGACGAGCACATGAGCGAACTCGGCAGGTCGTTCCGCCGGTAACATGTGTGCGGCATTTGCCATATCTATCCGTGTCGCATTGGGCATCCGAGCGGTACGGTCAGCCACATCCTGCTCGACATAGAATAAACGATCCTGCTGCCCGGTCAAAACCAGGACAGGCATATCAATTTTCTCGTATGACAAATCCCAGTTCGCGGTGCCACCTGCCGCCAACAGATTGAAATCATTATCTGCCGGGGTCAGAGCGGTATAGCCCGCGTCAGTCAAAAAGTTCTCGCGTACGGTTGCCTGGAACTCTTCGTTGGTGATCAGTGGCATAAAGAGATCCCGCATCAAATCCAACCCCCCGACTTCAACGCAACGCATCATGCCATCGTTGATCCATTGCAGGCGCGGCCCGTCCCGACGCAGGGTGTTCACAAACACATTGCCGACGACATTGACGTCTTTCAATCCATCCAGCCAGGCCTGTATCGCAAACAGCCCACCAATGGAAAGACCTACCAAAACGGCACGCGGTGGTTTGACATGTTCAAGAACCAATGCACTGTCGGCCGTCATCTGAGCGGCATCAATCGTGACATCTCGCCCAATGGGGCTTTGGGCCTGACCGCGAAAATTGAAACTGAGTGTCCCGTGACCTGCGTCCCTCAGGGCATCACCGATTTCACCTTCCCACATACCGAAATCACCGGTCAGGGCGTTGAAAAAAACGAAGGTTACACCGGCATCACTGGTGGGTGGATTGTAGGTATAAAAAATACTGTTGGCGTTATCAAATTCCAGCACGGACATGTGCGTCTCTCCCTTTGGTTTCAATTGCCCCTAAACGAATTTGAGGTGACGATCCTTCACCGTCCCCAGAACTTCGTCTGCGTCTTTTCGCCACCAGTTGTCAGCTGAAAAAATCTCGACTTCACAAGCACCTTCAAATCCGGTTTGTTCCACCCAACCCCGGATTTGTGGAATATCAATCACACCATCACCCATCATGCCGCGATCCAGCAGCAGATCAGTTGTTGGCACCAGCCAGTCACAGGTGTGAAAGGCCAGGACATTTTTTCCCGCACGCGCAATTTGCGCTTCCAGGTCAGGGTCCCACCAGACGTGATAGACATCTACGGCAACACCCAGGCCCTCGCCCAGTTCATCACACAAATCATTGGCCTGGGCCATGGTATTTACGCAAGCCCGGTCTGCCGCATACATGGGATGCAAGGGTTCTATCGCCAGTGGCATGCCCACAGTCCGGGCGTATTCCAGCGTTGCCGCGATCCCGTCACGAACCTGTTGACGCGCACCCGCAATATCTTTTGAACCCTCAGGCAGGCCGCCCACAACAAGGACCAGGCAAGCCGCATCCAGTGCTTTGGCTTCATCGACAGCAAGGCGGTTATCGGCAAGTGCAGCCTGGCGTCCGGCTTCATCTGCCGCCGGAAACATACCACCGCGACAAAGACCGCTAAGTTTCAAACCGGTGTCTCGTATATGTTTAACGGCCAATTCAAGACCATAGTCATGCAGCTTGTCACGCCAGGGTGCGATGCCGGGGATGCCATGTCGGGCGCAGCCTTCAATACATTCGGCCAGTGACCATTGTTCCTTGACGGTTGCGGTATTCAGGGACAGGCGTGACAGATCGGCCATGGCTACACCCCGATCCCGTGGGCCGCCATGATGATATCGGCACGGGCACAGGCTTCTTCCGGGTCGGCCAGCAAACCCGCCTTGTCTGCCAGGCGAAACAGTTCAGCCAGATGCAAGGCGGAACGTGTGCTTTGTTGGCCACCCACCATTGTGAAGTGATCCTGATGACCATTGAGGTAGGCCATGAATACAACACCGGTTTTATAAAACCGGGTTGGGGCCTTGAAGATATGACGAGACAGCGGCACCGTCGGTGCCAGGATGTCGTGATAGCGCTGAAGGTTACCCTGCCCCATCGCTGTCAGAGCTGCACTGGCTGCCGGCGCTATCGCATCAAATATGCCCAGTAAAGCATCTGAATATCCCTGGTCGTCTCCGGCAATCAGATCGGGATAATTGAAATCGTCACCGGTATACATGCGAACACCATCAGGCAATCGACGTCGCATGGCGATTTCCTTCTGATCGTCCAGCAGGGAGATTTTAATGCCATCGATCTTGTCAGTGTTATCCGCCAACACATCAAGGCACACATCCATCGCTTTTAGATGATCTTCGTCTCCCCAATATCCGGCCAGGGCCGGGTCGAACATTTCGCCGAGCCAGTGAATGATTACCGGCTCCTTCACCTGGCCCAGAACCCGGGCGTACACCTTTGCATAATCATCAGGCGTTTTGGCGGCAGCAGCCAATGCCCGGCTAGCCATCAGGATAATCCGGCCACCCGCGGCTTCGACGGCGGCACATTGTTCTTCATAGGCGGCGATTATATCGTCGACGGTCAGGGAAGGATCGGGCGCGATGTGGTCCGTTCCCGCTCCTGATGCAATAAGCGCACCTTCGCCAAAATCTTTTGCCGCATCAACAGAACGTTTGATCAATTCCAGCGACGTTGGCCAATCCAGACCCATGCCGCGCTGGGCTGTGTCCATGGCCTCGGCAACGCCCATCCCCAGCGACCACAGGTGTCGGCGGTATTCTATCGTTGCATCCCAGTCGATCGCCGTTTCAAGCCAGGGATCACAATCGGCATAGGGGTCAGAGACAACATGCGCTGCCGAATAAGCAATACGCGGAAAGGCACCAGCGGCGCTGGTGACAAACTCCAGTGGCTCACCGGCTTCATATTCTTCGACACCGCCATCGGCGGTTGGCAATGAAACAACTGCCATGGATCAGACTTTCAATTCCGGCACATCAAACCAACGCCGCTCGGCCCAGCTTTTCAAACCCAGCTCGGCAAGTTGCACACCTTTGGCTCCAGCGAGAAGATCATAACTCCAGGGTGCATCCTCGTAGACATGGCGGATAAACATTTCCCACTGCGACTTGAAACCGTTGTCGAAATCCTGATTGTCCGGCACTTCTTCCCAATCACCATAAAAATCATGATTGCGGGCTTCGTCAGGATTCCAGACCGGCTTGGGTGTGTTCCAGCGCGACTGGCTTTTGCAGCTGTGTAGCCCGGCTACCGCAGACCCGTGCGTGCCATCAACATGGAATGTCACCAGATCGTCGCGTCGAACACGCGTACACCAGGAGGAATTCATCTGGGCAATGATGCCACCCTCCAGTTCAAACGTGGCATAGGCTGCATCGTCTGTGTCCGCAGTATAGCGCTCACCATTTTCATCAACACGTTCAGGAATATGTGTCGCACCAATACAGCTGACGGCCTTGACCGGTGCAATCGTATTGTCCAGCACGTAGCGCCAATGGCACAACATATCGAGGATAATGCCACCACCTTCAGCTTTTTTGTAGTTCCACGATGGCCGTTGTGCTGTTTGCCAGTCGCCTTCGAAAACCCAGTAACCAAACTCACCCCGTACACTGAGAATACGGCCAAAGAAACCGGTATCCACCAGACGCTTCAGTTTCAGAATTCCGGGCAGGGAAATCTTGTCGTGAACAACACCGTTTTTGGCACCTGTCTTCGCCGCATGCCGGGCAATATTCATCGCCTCTTCCAAGGTCTCGGCAATCGGCTTTTCGCAATAGACGTCCTTGCCGGCATCCATGGCCTGTTTCAACAGATCACCGCGCATCTGTGTCGTGCCGGCATCGAAGAACATGGTGTCGTCCGGATTGGCCAGACAGGCCGCAAGATCGTCTGACCAACGATCGACACCGTGTGCTTGTGCCAGTCTGCGTACCTTGTCGCCATTGCGCCCCACAAGGATAGGATCGGGCATGACCCTGTCGCCATTCTTCAGGACAACGCCACCTTCCGCGCGCATCGCCAGGATTGAACGAATAAGATGCTGGTTCATGCCCATGCGCCCGGTGACGCCATGCATGATCAGGCCCAAACGAATATCTGCCATTAAGAGAAGTCCTTGATTTCCAGATTCATTTCACGCATGGAGGGCCAGTCTGGCTCGACCCCTGAGGCAAATCCCGGACAATCCAGGGACCTCAGGTCAAGCATACCGTCCTCGATACGGACAAAGGTTTCATCGCCTTCGCGACGATATAATTGCGGATGAGCAGCAGCGAAGGCGGCTTGCTCGGCGGCGGGTGCGCCAGCCCCTGTCATGCCATGAACATAATGATGTCCGTTGCGTTCAACATGGGTCAGCCCCAACAAGTTTATCAGGGCCAGATCCTGTTGCAATCCAGGACCAGCCTGAATGGTCAAATCCTCGGCCGACATGAAATAGTCAGGTTTGTCAGGACCTTCTTCGGCGCTCCAGCATTTGGTTCGTGCTGTATTCAATATGGCCTTGTAGAAACCCTTGCAGGTTTTGGAAGAAACCCCGCGATAGCCTCGCAGGCGGGCTTCGGGAAAGGCATCGAATGATCCATCTGATTCGTCAATAATAACCGGGTAGCGTGATGCAATGGCGCCAACGTCTTCTTTCAGTGCCATGGCCCGTTTGATCGGTTGTTCAATAAACAGGATATTGCCATTGAAACGCTTGAGTGCCGGATTGCCGTCCATGGCATCCAGCAATTCAACAACACCCGCAGCGTCTTCGTATTGTTCGTTGCCATCAAGCGAGAGGTGATAATCCCCGGCTTCGGCATCCAGGACGCTGGCAATCGCGGTGAGGCGTTTGATATCAGCGTCGATATCACCGCCAACCTTGATCTTGAAATATTTGTGCCCGTAATAACGTACGATTTCTTCCAGCGTTTCCGGCAAGCCATCATTAACTCTGTCGCTGCCGGACTGGTCCGCCGCGACCAATGGATCAATCATGCCAACGGTGTGGCGGGCATGAATTGTATTCGCTGGTGTCAGGTTGGCCAGAAAACCGTCAATATCAAACCCCTTCAGATCGGGAGTCATTTCACCTGCGAGCAATCCGGGCAAGTTTGATTTGATCGCCTGGTAGAAGGATACATTTTCCAGTTTGCACAAGGCATCTATAACGGCCTTGTTCAGCAATGCCGGGCCGTAGCTGGCAACCAGAGGCTTCAATCCCTTGAGACGGGAAGCCAGCGTGTGATCATGATGAGTAGAAACCGGCAAGCCGAATGCCGTGACCTGACCTGCGGCCAGAAAAGCATTGCGCGCCAGAGAAAGTGTTGTCCGCAGTTGATCGAAATTATCTTCGTTGGTCAGGCTTTCGTCCTTGTCGAACCATTTGGGTGCCAGAACCTCGGCTCCTGTGCCCCATTCGCTGCGACCATCTGCACCTCTGACCCGCACACGTGCAAAAGCCTGCGGCGCTTCGCGCAATGTGACAACGCCAAATCTGAACGGCAGACGCAGAATAACGTCCCGTTCATAGAGTTCAATTTCCTCGACCTCGATCAGCGGTGCGGTCATCTGACGATCCCCGATTTTTATTATTCGCGAGCCCAATGTTGATTGTGCCCTCGCGCTGAAGGTATTTGAAAGTCCAAAATGCACGCGTGCGCCTGATATTTGCTGTTTCGATCCCCTTTAATGGCAGATATTCATCATACAAATAGACATTCAATCGCTACATTTGCCTGTGAGCCAGCGGCTGTCAACGGTCAGACGCCCTAAGCCCTACGCAGACCAGCAAATACGTGATAGAGCGATAGGGAAGGTTGAATTCCCGGTCATTATCCGGGTTGAGGGGGAAATTCGAAAATGGGTAAATCCGGGGGGTCTGAACCGACCGCCACTTCTGGCGGTGGTGTTGCCACGGATCATGTCATGCTTGGCATTGGCTTGATTGTCCTGTCCATGTTGTGCATGTCGATGCTGGACGCTGTCGCCAAGCACCTTGTTGCGACATACCCGGTTACGCAAATGCTCGCCCTCAGGGGTATCGTCACTATTGGAATTATGCTGGCCCTGATGCCACGTTCTGGTGGATTGGCAACTATCCGCACCGCCAATCTGGCAGGGCAGATCCGGCGTATCGGATATTCGCTGGCAGCCCCGGTGCTGTTTTTCACGGCTCTCAAGGAACTGCCGTTGGCGGATGTAACCGTAATGGTCTTTGGCGGCAGTTTTTTCATGACCGCCCTTTCCGTACCCATATTGGGGGAGCGCGTAGGTATATTCCGCTGGTCCGCCATATTTATTGGCTTTACCGGCGTTGTCATCGCGGCGGAACCGACAGGCGAAAAATTCGGCATGACGACCTTGTTCGCAGTTTCCGCCAGTGTTGCTTACGCCTTGCTGATGATCGAAACAAGACGAACGGGTTTTCAGGACTCAGTTTACACACAAACCCTGTACCCAGCCGTCGGCGTCACCTTTGTCGTCTGGTTAACCACACCTTTTATCTGGGTGCCGGTGCAAATGGCGGATGTGGGCTGGATCGTACTGCTTGGCATATTCGCCCTGACGGGGCATTTTCTGGTTTACAAGGCTTTCAGCAAGGCCCCTGTTTCGGTACTGGCGCCCTTTGAATATACCGCCCTGATCTGGGCGGCCCTGTTTGGTTATTTCATATTTAACGAGGTGCCCGGTGCGCAGGTCTGGTTGGGTGCAGCAATTATTGTGGCATCCGGGATGATTATCGTCTGGCGCGAAGCCAGCTTGAGCCGGTCGAAACAACCAACCTTGCCGACAATGGGCGATTGATCGCTGTTCATTTGTCTTCGCCCTTCATTAAGCCACGTGCATAATGCTAATCTGACACCTGACAACAGCGGAATTGCACAAAAAAAATGAGTGAAATCAGTACTGTTATGGCAGGTAGCCTGTCCATGTGGGTCACTTTCGGTGTGATCCTTGTGGCGCTGGTTATGTATGCAATTGAACGCATTCCGGAAGAAGTCACGTCGATTGTTGTGATCTGTCTGCTCATGGTTTTTTTCTCGGTTTTCCCCGTCGCAGGTACGGACAGCAAAAACCTGCTGCCGCCGGAACGTCTGCTGGCTGGCTTTGCCAATCCAGCTTTGATAACCGTTCTGGCGTTGCTGGTTGTGGGCCAGGGCATGGTGCGAACCGGTGTCCTGGAGCGCGGTGCCGGGCTGATTGTCCAGTTGGGCAAGGGCAATCCATGGATGTCCGTCGCCATCACCATGACGGTGGTTCTTGTCATCAGCGCTTTCCTCAACAACATCCCCGTCGTTGTCATCTTCATTCCCATTATGCAAACGCTGGCAACACAATTGGGCCAGCGCGAAAGCAAAGTCATGATGGGCCTCAGCTTCGCGGCCGTCCTCGGCGGCATGACAACATTGATCGGTTCCGGCACAAATCTTCTGGTATCCGGTGCCATGATTGAACTGGGCGAAGAGGGTTTTGGGTTCTTTGACTTTACAATCCCGGGTGTGGTGTTGGCATCTGTTGGCCTGCTCTATGTCTTGTTTATTAATCCGCATCTGTTGCCCGACCGGACATCACTGGCCAGCAGAATTATGGATCGATCCCGCAAATCCTTTTTAACGCAGATCGAAATTGGTCGTAGTCACCGGCTGATCGGCGCAGCGATCCATGGCAGTTTTGTGGACGGTCTGCCGGGGCTGCGCGTACGACGAATTTTTCGGGCAGAACGAAATTTCGTGCCTCCCTTTACTGACACTGTGGTTCAGGAGCGTGACCAATTGTTGGTCGTGGGACCCAGGGCCGCATTGACCGCTGCCACAGCGGCGGACCCTGCCCTGTTGCATTCGGCCACTGGACTGGCACCTGAGCATGCACCGGATGGCGACGATATCACTGGAAAACTGGGTGAGCGCGCGGTCGCCGAGGTCATGGTCACGCCCTATTCTGCCATGATCGGGTCTTACATCGGCAAAGCCGGTTTCCAGCGGCGATCCAGATGTAACGTGCTGGGTATTGAGCGACGAAACCATGTTTACCGAAGTGCGATTTCCGACGTCGCCCTGGAAGCCGGTGATGTACTTTTGATCATGGGTCGGGACGACGATATCAAGGCCTTACGCGAGAATTCTGACGTTGTCCTGATGGAATGGTCAGCCGAAGCGCTGCCCCATCTCAGAGGCGCCAAGCGCGCGGCATTAACATTCTTCGCTGTCATCGCCCTGGCTGCTACCGGCCTGATCCCGATTGTGGCCGCAGCGCTGATCGGTGCTATTGCCATGGTGCCCATGGGCATCCTGAATATCCGCGAAGCCACCAGAGCCATTGATTCCAAGATCGTAACCATGATCCCTGCTGCACTTGCCCTCGGCGCGGCCATGCAGGCAACGGGCGGGGCGGATTACCTGGCCCATTTTGTCATTACCGGATTTGGTGATTCAGGGCCGGCAGTTGTTCTATCCGTCTTCTTTTTATTGACAG
>Ga0066611_10001414_pt1 | contig 13170 bp, 10 predicted proteins | sample SaaInlV_DNA_200m_FD_60376 | JGI IMG/M metagenome (GOLD analysis project Ga0066611, IMG submission 60376) | Marine microbial communities from expanding oxygen minimum zones in the Saanich Inlet - SI075_LV_DNA_200m | ecosystem: Environmental > Aquatic > Marine > Unclassified | place: British... | reverse complement strand
ATCCCTTTGCCGTCATCCTCCAGTAGTGACAGCAACAGTATTTTAAATTGGGTGTCATCGCCTGCAGTCTTGCGGCGCATATCAGCAAGCATCTGATTGAACTCTCTCTGCTGGCTAAATGAGAGGGAGGTAGAGAGCATGCTGATCAGTTGCCCCAGTGGAATCTGCTCTATTAATTCTTTCATAACGTTATCAAGATGGGGGGGGATCTCATCAATCAACGCCTCTTCATCGTCCTCATCGATATCATCCCATGGTGATGTATCAGGAGAGTGGGGATTCCCCATGCTGTGGAGCATTGGGAAGTGGTCCATGAGTAACTGAACCACCCGCTCATCCTTCTGTTCTCGCGCCTCCTCCAGTAGTGGCACCACCTCATGGGGGGCGGCCCCATTCTCTTTCTCTTCGGCAAGCAGTCGGTAACAGAGTAGTAGTCGATGCTCTGGCCAGCGTTCCAGCGCCGCTTCGGCATAGGGGAGCGCCAGTTCGAGCTCCTCCAGCTCCTCGCGCAGCCAGAGTGCACAGAGAGTGGTGAAATGTTGTGCTGTCAGTTGTGGTAGCTGGGCCGCCTGTTGCAGAATCTTCTGGTAGGGGAGGAGTATCTGATCAAACAGTGAGGCGAGTTCCCAGCGGTCTCCTTTGTTGCGGTACCAGTGGTCGATCTTTTCATTAATCAGTTGTGACAGTACCAGCAGGTCATCCAGTGAGGTGACGGCCTCAGCAGGGGAGAGTGTGATTGGGTGGTCGCTGTAACTCTCTTGATGCATCATAAAGCGCAGAGTGACACCATCACCAAGCTGCTTCTGGGCCTGTTCGATCCATTGCGTGTATGGTTTTTTGAGCTGTGAATAGAGGTTGGCACGGGCCAGCGCTAGACGTCCTAATTGAACAGGGTCACTTGCCCATGCTGCAGCCTGTTCCAGCTCTTTTTCACAGGGCGATAACATCCGTTTTTCCAGCTGTTTGCGGGCGTGGCTGCGGTGACTCTCAAACAGCAGCCGTTTTACCCGCTGGTTGACTGGGTCCAGCTCAAGAATCTGTTTGGCATAACGGGAGGCCTTTTTGTGGGCATTGCTGCTGATCGCGGTCTCAGCCGCCTCTTCCAGCAGAGTGACATGTTGCGGAAAGTGTTGAAAGGCGCTCTCGATGGAGGCGCGCGCCTGTTTCAGCAGATTGAGTTCACGTTGCCAGCGAATCAATTTGACCCAACCGAGGAGGTCATTGCCGTCGAACTCCAGCGCCTGCTGTATGTTCTCCGCCAGCTGTTTTTTGCCCTCTCTGTTGAAAATGTGTTCCGGTATCCCCTGGTAGTAATGCTCAGCCTGTTCAATGATATGGTTGAGCACCAGTGCGCGCTTTAGGTTGTGTTCCTCTCCGGGGGGGATCTGCTCTAGATAGTCGCGCCAGTACGCCTCAGTTTCATAGGCGGGGTAGCGAAGATGCTCTACCTCAAGTGCCGCCAGCCACTCGATCTGGTGCCGTTTCAAGGGGCCGAATAGACGTTCGTACTGCTGCGCTAGTTTATGCTGGAGGATGATCAGGGTAAGGGCACCTTGTTGGGCGTAGGGAAGATTCAACGACCGGTAGTTGGAGAGAAATTGGAGCATCGCCTCCTCCTTTGGTGAATCGCCGAGTAACTTCCATTTCGTTACCATCTGTTGTTGCTGCTTGCTCCAGCCGCGTAATTTGGATAGCCACTCTAGTGCTCTGTTATCGACCCTTTTCAGTGCTTGTGGCAGTTCAAGGCGGTCGCTGGCCGAGAGCTGTAGCAGGTTGGCTAGAGGATAGAATGGGGTGTCTGCTGCAATCTTGTGAAGTTCCCCCTTGAGGATGGTACGTAGATCTCGGTAGGGGGAGCGGAAGGAGATTTTGCTTAATGTATCCAGCATTGCGCTCTCGTGACCACTGCAATACCCCTGCAGAGCCTCAAAGGCGGCGGCATAACCACTTTTTAGTGGGTCGTTCTCATCGAGCCGGGAGAGCCACTCATGTACCTCACTCTCTTCGCTGCCGAGCAGCAGTGCGGCCAACCGTCTGCGTATCCCCCCCAGCTGTTGTAACGCCTCCAGCTCATCCTGCTGTTGCAGATAGAGTTCAAATACCTGTTTGCTGTTGCCCAGATGTAGCAACCAGCCAAGGTACTCGATGCTGATCAGGGGCTTGTCACAGATTTTGGCGCGCTGCTGCCACAGGGTTAACGCCTCCTGTACCATTGATTTTGCCGCCAGCTCTGCGGCCCGCCCTGCGTAGGCCTCTGCCAATGTATTACGCCACAGCTGCTGTTGTTCACTGTCTGTGTCAGAGCGCTTGAGTAGCTGTTTGTATAGAGCAACAGCTTCTCGATATTTGCGGTTATCCAGTGCCTGCCCAGCCTGTTGAATCAGTTGAGGCAGAGAGTATTTTTTCTGAGGTTTGTTGCGGTTTCTTTTTTTTGTCTTTGCCATATTAATCTGCCGGTCTGTAAGTATGACTCTCTGTAAGTTATGACTCTGTAAGTTATGACTCTAAGGAGTTAAGAATAAATCAGAGGCACTATAAAGCTTATAGATGGAGAGGGATTGTATATGCAGTTTCTCTATTTTTGTAAGGCTATTTTCTGTATGGGCTGGGTTGAGAGGTTACTGGTTAAGTAGAGAGTCCCCATATTCAGCCAGCGCCTGTAGTACCTGCAGTTTCTCTGGGTTGTTTGCATGTTCCTGAACCAGTGTTGAGATCTCAGTCTGAAATTGGTTGTAGTGGAGGGAGCCGCCGCCATCTTCATCCATGATTCGGTGCTGACAGAATCGCAGCCAGCGCTGTTGCTCTGCCTCATTCAGAGAGTCGGGCCAGTTGCGGGCACGGTAGCGGAACAGCATCTGCTCCAGTCTAGGGTCTTGAAAATGGAAGCTCTCAGCGCCTAGCTGCTGTGGGGTAAGGGTGTGGATGCGGCGCATCTGCTGCTTATCGGGCTGATCAAAGAAACCGCTGTAGATCATCCGGTCGGGGTCCTGCTCTTCGGGAAAGGTGTGGCTCAGGTGTGCCTGAACCACCTGCTCTGAAAAATGTGGTGCGTTGCGTAGTATCTCGGCATGTTGCTGTTGTCTGTTGAGATCAATCTGGAGGCGCTCCTGTGAGGCTGCATCTAGGGTGTTGAGTGGGGCCAGCACTGGGCACTTGTTGAGATGAACGGTTTTTAATGGAACACGGCTCACCCCTTCAGGCAGATCTTCATTGCGGGTGAAAAGGCGTTGCTGGATCTCTTCGGCACTCAGGGTAAGAAATGGGGTGGGGTCGGTGTGCAGATCGTAGACGATGATTCCATTGCTGTTGGTGGGGTGGCGTGCAACGGGGATGATGATGGCTAGGTTGCTGCGCTCAGAAGGGATCATGGATGAGACATGCAGCAGTGGAGTGGGTTGACTCATATTGAGTAGGGTTGCCGCGCTCTTCTTATCTTTGTGGCTCAATACATAGTGATAGAGTTTGGGGTTCTTCTCTTTGACCAGTCGTGCCATCGCAATGGTGGCGTGGACATCAGCCAGTGCGTCATGCGCCATACCGTGGTCGATGCCATTGGCTGCGGTAAGGTGCTCCAACCTCATGCTCGGTTTTCCATCTTCATAGAAGGGCCATTCAATCCCTTCAGGGCGTAGTGCGCGGGTAAGGCGCAGTAGATCAATGATGTCCCAGCGTGAGCTGCCATTTTTCCACTCTCTCTCATAGGGGTCATAGAGATTACGGTAGAGGGTGTTGCGGGTCACCTCGTCATCGAAGCGCAGGGTGTTGTAGCCCACGCCGCAGGTGTCTGATTTTCCCAGCTCCTGCATAATCTGTTGTATGAACTCAACTTCAGGCACCCCTTTTTCCAGCGCCAGTTGTGGGGTGATGCCAGTGACCATGCAGGCCCCCGGCTGTGGTAGGTAGTCGCTACTGGGGCGACTGTAGACCATCAATGGCTCCCCTATCGGGTTGAGCTCCGCGTCGGTGCGAATTCCTGCGAATTGAACTGGGAGGTCTATACGTGGATTTGCACCGAAGGTTTCGTAATCGTGCCAGTAGAAAGTGAAATTAGACATTGATTCTTGTAGGGTTATTGCCGTTGGGTAGGGTTTATTATAATACCTGACTTTTATAGTAACCCATTGGAGTTACTATAATTTCTTGTAATTTGTCAGTTATGGATGTAATATCCGCCATCGATTGTGAACCTGTCAGTGTAGTGGTTTGTTTTGTCCATTTGCGTTGATATAAAGCAATTGTAGTGGTTGGTGGTACAGAAAACTGTAATGAATAGCGGTGACTGTATCTTTTATCTCAATTTTTCATGATCCCTTAGGGAGGTTTTTCGTGGAAGCAGCAGAAAAATATGACTTTAGTACCGTACGGTGGTTCTCCATCGCCGCGGTCGTCTATCTGGTTGTAGGGACCCTCGTCGGTTTCTATATCGCAGCGGAGCTGGCATGGCCTGTATTAAATCTGGACTTGCCGTATACGACGTTTGGTCGTCTCCGTCCTCTTCATACCAATGCGGTGATTTTTGCATTTGGTGGTTCAACATTGATGGCAACGGCCTTCTATAGTGTGCAGCGTACCTGTGGTACCCGCCTCTGGAGTCCAAGTATGGCCTGGTTCACCTTCTGGGGTTGGAATCTGATCATCGTCTCTGCAGTGATTACACTGCCACTGGGTCTGACTCAGGGTAAAGAGTATGCCGAGTTGGAGTGGCCTATCGACTTGGCAATTGCCGTAGTCTGGTTGAGCTTCTTCATCAACTTTGTGATGACGCTGGTTCACAAGAAAACCTCTCATATCTACGTATCCAACTGGTTCTTCCTGGGTATGTTGGTAATGATTACTTACCTGCATGTCGTAAACAGCTTGGCGATTCCTGTCAGCCTGTTTAAGTCCTACTCACTGTTCTCCGGTGTACAGGATGCGATGATTCAGTGGTGGTGGGGTCATAATGCGGTAGGTTTCTACCTGACTGCTGGATTCCTCGGAATCATGTACTACTTCGTGCCTAAGCAGGCGAACCGTCCGGTCTACTCTTACCGTCTCTCTGTGATCCACTTCTGGGCACTGATGTTCGGTTATGTATGGCTGGGTGCGCATCACCTGCAGTACACGGCGTTGCCTGACTGGACTGGCTCACTCGGTGCAGCGGTCTCTCTGGCGATGATCATTCCCTCTTGGGGTGGTGCTGTAAACGGTATGATGACGCTCTCTGGAGCATGGGACAAATTGCGTGATGACTACATCTTGCGCTTCCTCATCGTATCGCTGGCGTTCTACGCAATGTCTACCTTCGAAGGTCCTGTAATGTCTGTGAAGACGGTTAATGCACTGTCTCACTACACCGATTGGACGGTTGGTCACGTACACTCTGGTGCGTTGGGCTGGGTTGCCATGGTTGCTGCAGGTGCGCTTTATCATCTGGTTGAGAAACTGTGGAATACCCGCATGTACTCAGCAGGTCTGGTAAACCTACACTTCTGGTTGGCTACCATCGGTACTGTGGTCTACATCACTGCGATGTGGGTATCCGGTATCATGCAGGGCTTGATGTGGCGTGACTATGATGAGTACGGCACACTGAGCTACACCTTTGCAGAGTCTGTAGCGGCGATGGTGCCTTACTACAAGATGCGTGCAATCGGTGGCCTGATCTTCTGGCTTGGCGGCGTTGTGATGTTGTACAACGTGATCATGACTGTTCGCAATGCGAACCGTGAAGCTTAATCTAAGGAGTAGATAACAATGGCTGATAAGATTTATTCAACCAAACTTCAGGATAAGATCGAGCGTAGCGCGATCTTGATGCTGCTCTTTACCATGGTAACGGTATCGGTCGGTGGCTTGGTGGAGATCGTTCCACTGTTCACCATCGATGAGACTATGGAGCATAATGCAAACCCTGAGATCGTCTGGCAGCGTAAGGCTGGTGATACCCTTGAAAGCTGGAAGGCTGGCGATGGTATCCGTCCATACACTGGGCTGGAATTGGCAGGACGTGATGTCTATATCCGTGAGGGGTGTTACCTATGTCACTCGCAGATGATTCGTCCTTTCCGTGATGAGAAGGAGCGTTATGGTCACTACTCATTGGCTTCCGAGTCGATGTATGACCATCCTTTCCAGTGGGGATCCAAGCGTACCGGACCTGATCTGGCTCGTGTCGGTGGTAAGTACTCTGATGAGTGGCACCGCCAACATATGATGGCTCCACGTTCTGTTGTTCCTGAGTCGGTTATGCCGAACTATCCATGGTTAGCTGAGAATATGGTGGATGGCGAAACCGTTGAAGCGAGCATGAAAGTGATGCAGATGATGCCGGGTGTAGGACATGTACCTTATCTCGATTCTGATATTGCTGGTGCAGCGGAGAAGGTTAAGGGCAAAACTGAAATGGATGCGGTGATCGCATACCTTCAGGTGCTCGGAACCATGGCTAAGCTGGATTACAACAAGACCTACCGTAAATAGATATGTCTAACGGTAACGAGACAGGCTACTTCTACACCGACTGGGCGGCACTGACCGTCAACGATTGGGTAGGAATGATCGTGACAATCACCGTCGCAGTGGTGTTAGTTGTAGCCTATCTTTTGGTCTTTAATCCAAAGAACAAAGAGCAGCTGGAATCTCAACGCTACCTGGTCGATGGACCGGAAGGTGAAGAGTTTCTTGTTGAAAACAGTACTGATACGAGTACACACGGAGAAAAAAAATGAGTGAAAATAATCCGTTTCCAAACGAAAGTAATACCGGTCATTTTTGGGATGACTCGCTACGTGAATTGACCAATGATCCTCCCGGCTGGTGGAGAATTGGTTTCCACGCAAGCTGGTTGTGGTGCCTGGTCTATTTTGTCCTCTATCCTGCAATTCCAACGCTGGATGGTTACTCTAAGGGAACTATGGGCTGGACTGCTGTAGGCGAGTATAAAGAGGATTTGGCTTCGATCGATAAGGTGCGTCAGAAGTGGGAGGATAAAATTAATAATCCAAACACTACCTCAGCAATGATCATCGCTGATGACGAACTGCGTAACTACACCGTACGTTCAGCCAAGGTGCTGTTCGGTGACTACTGTTCCGCATGTCACGGTTCTGGTGGTTCCGGTAACTCAGCGATGTCTGCTGATCAATCGGGTTACCCTGTTTTGGCTGATGATGACTGGCTCTACGGTGGTACCATCGAGCAGATCCAGACCACCATCACCAATGGTCGTAAGGGTATTATGCCTAACTACGGTGCACGTCTGAGTGAAGCTGAGATCGCTGATCTGGCCAAACATGTGGTTGCACTGAGTGACGGTAGTGAGCACGCTGCGGGTAAAGAGCTGTTCAACAACCCAACTAAGGGTGGCTGTTTTGCATGTCACGGTATGGATGCCAAGGGTATGGCTGCACTGGGTTCAGCGAACCTGACCGATGCAGTATGGCGCTTTAATGTGGTTGGCAAAGGCGATAACCGTCAGGCTAGTGCTACACATACTATCGCTCATGGTGTAAACAGCGAGCTGATCGATCCAGCGTCTCGTAATGCAGTAATGCCTGCATTCGGACCTCTGGGTAAAGATCTAAGTGCTGGGTCCATCAAGAAGCTGGCGGTCTATGTTCACCAGCTCGGTGGTGGTAAGTAGTTGAGATGATGTTTTCCCTCCACCCTTAATTGGGTGGAGGGGAAGACCTAATTAATGAAGAGGATTTGATTATGGGACTATTTTCAGGACAGGATATGGATCCAGTGCTGCTCGGCTCAATGGCAGCTATTGGGATCTCAGCGGTTGTTGCTATCTATTTGGGGCTTAAGCTTCGCAAGTTGATGAATGAGACACACTCTGAAGATTGATTTTGGTTGGAAGAGTGAAAAAGAGGGGGGCAGTTTACTGTCCCCCTCTTTTTCTATATTGCAGTGAAATTACACAGAAACAGTAAACGCGTAGAATACGCGGTTACTTTGTAACAGAAGGGAATCTATAGCGATGTCAGAACCAGCACAAAACAGCCAAAGCGTTGAAGAGCTTTATGATGAGGGCCAGGAGTGGAAGCTCAACACTGGTGAAGAGACGATCCATGCCAAGCGCATGTCGGGCCGTTTTCGTACCTATAAATGGATGGCAGCCTCTCTCTGGTTACTCTTCTTCTTTGGGCCGTATCTACGCTGGAATGGGCAGCAGGCGGTGTTGTTTGACATCCCCGCACGTCAGTATCATATTTTTGGTATTACCATCTTGCCGCAAGATGTGTGGATGCTGGCGCTACTGTTGCTGTTTTTTGCGATTCTGTTAGCGGTGGTGACCACTATGGTAGGTCGTGCCTACTGTGGCTATTTCTGTTTTCAGACCATCTGGGTTGATATTTTTACCTGGATTGAAGAGAAGCTGGAGGGGGCACCTGCGAAACGTAAGAAGCTGGACAAGGCCCCGTTCTCTGTTGGAAAGCTTTGGGTGAAGAGCAAGAAACATCTGTTCTGGCTGCTCATATCTGCATTTACAGGGTTGAGTTTTGTGGCCTGGTTTACCGATGTATACCAGCTTTGGGTGGACTATCTTACCCTCTCCGCGTCATCGACAGAGTGGGGGACGTTAGCGCTGTTTACCGTGGGTACTTATGTACTGGCGGGGTTTATGCGTGAGCAGGCCTGCCTCTGGCTCTGCCCCTACTCCCGTATTCAGGCGGTCATGCTGGACCGTGAATCACTGATTCCCACCTACGACCTGAATCGGGGCGAGCCTCGTGGTCGATTGAAAAAAGGGCAACAGATAGAGGGTAATGGAGACTGTATCGACTGTAATCAGTGTGTTGCAGTCTGTCCAACCGGAGTTGATATTCGTCATGGATTGGATGAAGGCTGTATCACCTGTGCGCTCTGTATCGATGCCTGTGACTCGGTGATGGACAAGATTGATAAACCTCGTGGGCTGATACGCTATGAGTCGATTGATGCACTGGAGGGGAAAGATGTTCTGCCATTGTTTAAGCGCCCTCGTGTACTGGTCTATATGAGTATTATGGTGCTGGCCTTCGTAGGTATTATCTATGGGCTGATGAATATCTCTGGGTTGGATATTAAGGTGTTGCATGAGCGTCAACCGTTGTTTGTAACCTTGAGTGATGGCTCTGTTCAGAATAAATATGAGTTGAAGATTTTGAATAAGACTCATGATGAACTGCGGGTGATGGTAACCACCGAGGGGCTGGATGGAGTGATGCTGGTGGGTGCTGAGGAGCCTTTCTTGGTGCGCCCTGGTAAGGTGACTCCCTATACGGTCTATCTACGCTTACCACGCCGTCAACTGGAGGAGCCTACCGTGCCGGTCTATTTCAAGTTGGTTGGTGTGGAGAAGCCGGAGTTGAACTCCACGTACGAGAGTATGTTTATAGGGCCACGCTAAATGGCGGGGTCAGTTAAAGTAGTTTGAAGGAGAAAATTATGGGTTTTTTATCTCAATCGAATAAGCAGGCATTTCGCAATCCGTGGGTTGTGGGTTGGCTCCTGTTGCTGCTGGTTGTCTTGGTGGTGAATGGAGGAATGATTATTACCGCATTCAAGACCAGCCCCGGCTTGGTGAAGGATGACTACTATCAACAGGGGCGTGACTATGAACGCACCGTGCAACAGTTGATGGAGGCGCGTAAGCGTTTGGGGTGGCAGGTGACCCTGCAGCCGGGTGAGGTTTCTGTCGGTAAACCAGCAACACTGAAGATTCAGGTGTTGGATAAGGCGGGCGCGCAGCTCAGTGGGCTGGGTGGTCACCTGCAGCTTTATCGTCCATCCGATCGTGATCAGGATGCGATTATCTCCTTCTCTGAGGTAGCGCCGGGTCAATATGAGGCGGTCTATACGGTTATGCTAAAAGGGGTTTGGGATCTGATATTGACTCTCAAACACGGTGAAGACCGGTATACCGTTGAACAACGGATTCACGTTAAAGCCTCATAAGTTATATCTGCCATGCGTAGTTTTATAAGCCCCTTCCAGTGCCTGCTCCCTCCCCCTCCCCCTTGCAGGGGAGGGGGTAGCGTGTAAGAGCTTATGCAGCGCTTAGCATGAGCGGTCACCCAGCAGACAGCTGTTTCCACTGCGGACTACCCATTCCCGAACAAGAGACGGTCTCCGGAACCATCGAGGGGGAGCCGCAACAGTTCTGTTGTCATGGCTGCAAAAGTGTCTGTGAAGTGATCTTCGATGCAGGCATGTCCGGCTTCTATGATCGAACCCCCGATGGAACCCCTTTGGCCCCACCACCAGAGCTCTCTGAAGAGGCGGAGCTGTACGATCTGGAGGAGGTGCAGTCAGAGTATGTCCGCGAAGTTGGCCCTCTGCGTGAAATCCATCTGCTGGTAGAGGGGATTCACTGTGCCGCCTGTGTTTGGTTGATTGAGCGCTCACTGCAGCCGATGTTGGGGGTGGAGTCTGCTCAGGTCAACCTCACTGGAAAGCGCCTCCACCTGCGCTGGGACCCAGAGCAGATCAAACTCTCTGTGGTGATTCAGCGTCTTGCAGAGATTGGCTATGTCGCCGTCCCCTTTGATCCAGAGACCGCAGAGGGGCGTTTGAGAAAACGAGATCGCTCTCTGCTCTATCGACTGGTCTTCTCTGGCTTCACCATGATGAACCTGCTGTGGATCTCCATTGCGCTCTATAGTGGTGCTGATCAAGGAGAGTTCCGTAACTGGTTTCACTGGCTTGGCTTTGCTCTTGCCACCCCAACCCTGCTCTATGCGGGTTACCCATTTCTGCATGGGGCCTGGACCGGCCTTAAGGCGCGCCACCTCACCATGGATCTGCCCATTGCGATTGGCGCTACCAGCACCTATCTCTATTCGACCTATGTCACCATCAACGGTGGTGTAGTGGGGGAGGTCTACTTTGATACCGTGGTCAACTTTATCTTTGTGATTCTGGTTGGACGCTATCTGGAGTCTGCCGCCAAACGTCAGGCGGTCTCTTCAACCCAGCGGCTGATGGATCTCCAACCCAAGGTGGCCACTCGATTGGTGGATGGTGAAGAGGAGCTGATCAGCGTACGCCTGTTGAAAAATGGGGATCGGGTACGGGTTAAACCGGGACAGCGGATTCCCGTGGATGGAGAGCTGGTTGCTGGAAAGAGTGAGGTGGATGAGGCGATGCTCAGTGGCGAGTCGTTGCCACTGCTTAAGCAACCAGGCGATGCACTCTATGCCGGCACAGTGAATGGCCATGGTGTGCTGGAATTGATTGTGGATGGGGTGCTAAAAGAGAGTGCACTGGGCAAGATTATTGGTTTGGTTGAAGAGGCTCAGGCATCCAAGGCCCCGATTCAGTGTACTGCAGATCGTATTGTCCCCTGGTTTGTGACCGCAACCCTGTTGTTGGGGGCGCTCACCTTTCTGATCTGGGTGCAGACTGACTTTGAGATTGCGTTGATGGCTGCGACCTCTGTGCTGATTATCACCTGCCCCTGTGCCTTTGGGTTGGCAACGCCGATGGCGATTGCCGTTGCCTCTGGTGTGGGGGCGCGCCACGGCGTATTGATCAAAAATGGCGGGGTGCTGGAGCGGCTCTCAGCGATCCGTCATCTGGTGTTTGATAAGACCGGAACCCTGACGGAGGGACGGCTACAAGTGACCCAGCTTCAGTTGGAACAGAGTGTTGAGAGTGGCTCGTTCTACCAAATTGCACATGCACTGGAGCGTTATTCCGAGCATCCCGTGGCGCATGCGGTGTTGGAAGAGGCAGAGCAACAGCTGGGGAAAGCTGTAGTGAGCATGATTGAGGGGGCAACTGAGTTCCACTATAGCCCCGGGGCCGGTGTCTCAGGTGTGTTAAAGGGGAAAACAGCCGTGATGGGTACAGCCTCCTGGATGAAAAAACATCAGATTGCCTGTTCTACTGAGTTGGAGCAGTTTGTACAGCGAGCAGAGTCTAATGCAGAGAGCGTTCTCTATCTCGCATATGATGATTGCTGTTTGGGGGTGGTAACGCTGGCTGATCAACTTCGTGCCGAGGCCAAGCAGTTGATTGAGCAGCTTAAACAGCAGCAGATGAAACTCTATCTGCTGACTGGAGACCGCAGGCAGGTGGCAGAAGCGACGGTCGCCTCACTGGGAGGCGGGCTGGAGGTGATCGCTGAGGTATTGCCAGAGCAGAAGGCCGAGGTGGTCAGAGCGCTGCAACAGCAGGGGAACCCAGTGGCAATGGTGGGGGATGGGGTGAATGATGCGCCTGCACTGATTGTTGCTGATGTCGGCATCGCGATGGGCTCGGGCACTGATGTCTCTGTCGAGAGTGCTGATATCGTCCTGCTGAGTAGTGAACTGAGTCAGGTGCTCTTGGCTAATCGACTCTCACAGAGAACCCTGCGTACCATTCGACAAAATATCGGTATCTCCATCCTCTATAATTTGATTATGGTGCCACTGGCGATGATGGCCTGGATCACCCCGCTGGTGGCCGCGATCTCCATGCCGATCAGCTCCCTGCTGGTGATTGGTAATGCCGCGCGTATCCGTACAGAGGTGCGAGATCAGACGACGGATGAGAAGAGGAGAAGAGAGTAATGGAAGTGATTTATGTGCTGATCCCCGGAATGGTCCTATTGGGGATCATACTGGTGTTGGTGTTGGTTATTTCGATCCGCAAAGGGCAGTATGATGACCTAGAGGGCGATGGCTCACGTATTTTAATGGATGATGACACCATGATGCCTGATGCCCCAACTGTGGAGCAGCAGCGTCAACCTGCTGATGAAATGATCCACTCTGATAGGGAGCGTCGTGATGAGTGATGAGAGGACGGTTGAAGAGCGCAAAGAGGCGAAACGTGCACATGAGCTGTTTGTGCTCAATCTGATTTTTTTTCATCTGTTGGCAGTGCCAGCGGGATTGGCCTTCGGTCTGGGATACTGGGGGATGCTAGTCCCACTGCTCTCCAGTAGTGCGTTGTTACTCTACTACCAAAACCGTATTCGTCAGCTTGCTAATGATGAGCAGAAGGGGTGGGTACAGACGCACTGGGAGCAGGCACTAAAGCGTTTTCGTTGGCTCTACATGGGCTATGCTGTTGTGGCGATGCTGTTGATCGTGGTGAGTCTCTTTGTAGAGCCGGACTCTATCGCCTTTATTGCGCTAACACGGGTTGCCGTGATGCCTGCCATTGTGATGGTGCTGGTCACTTTTGTGCTCTCTACCAGCGCCTTGGGAA
>Ga0066611_10001405_pt1 | contig 13230 bp, 13 predicted proteins | sample SaaInlV_DNA_200m_FD_60376 | JGI IMG/M metagenome (GOLD analysis project Ga0066611, IMG submission 60376) | Marine microbial communities from expanding oxygen minimum zones in the Saanich Inlet - SI075_LV_DNA_200m | ecosystem: Environmental > Aquatic > Marine > Unclassified | place: British... | reverse complement strand
GCCTGATGCATATTGAATTAATAACAATATTGTTAATTTTATTATTCCACTTAACAATGCTGGATCTATCATTTATTATGCCTTAAGTTTTCAATTACGTTTTAGATATCCAAAACAAAAATTTAGTTACGAGCTCTTCCATAAAAATATCCTCATCAACTCTTACCAGTCATTACCCACCAGATATTTTAGATAAATTAGTCGTAAATAAAATAGATTGAGACTGAAGTTTGTTTGCAAATATTTAAAATAAATCATTTTTTTTACAAGAATTGGGGTATTTTATTTGGGGGGTGTCTGACTTGTGAATAATTAAAGTTATTGTTAACGAAAAGTGTCCTTTACTTTTCACATTTATTAAAGTTAATGGTTCATCATTCTTTTCTATTTTACCATTTACATATTTTGAATTCTCGTTTGCGTCTTTGTCATATTGTGTTCCGTTCCACTCTTTCCCATCCTTGAATTCCCCAAGATACTCCCTCCCATCAGGAAAAGTGATAGACACTGTTCCATTTGGTTTTCCATTTTAAATTTCCCCTAAATATTTTCCATCATTATTTTCATCACAATTCCCAGACCATTTCGGTTCTCAATTTTCAACTCTTAAAAATAGGATTTTCTTATACATGAGGTTCATTATTGCCAGGAGTATCTTCAATCTTCATATTTTCAGTATGACTTTTATTTCGTGTCATTTTACTTTTATCCGAAAGTAAATAAAAAGAAATCAAACTGAAAGTTCCAATGGTTAAAATCATCATTATTATAAAAACGGTGAACATATTTTTTCTTTTTGAGTAATTATTATGTAGTGGTTTCTCTCATTAGTAACATAGTAAATAATGTGAATTTTTTAGATAATCAAATAATCAATGAATTATGTTTTCAATTTCTTCCAATTTATTCCTGGTTAATTAACTTTTGCAATCTCTTCCAGAAGTAGTTCTGTGGTTTACTCACAAGAGATGATAGGGATTGAGATTTATCTTAAACAAATTCTGACAGATTCTGCATCTACTTTAACTTGGATATTTAGTTTAAAAATCATATTTGAGTCATTTTTATTTTTAGAAGAATTTTAACTTCATCAGAAACCATCATTCCAGCAATTTTTGGAAAGGTCTATTCCAAGAAATTCCAAAATTCTGTCGATCTATGATTGATATTGCATTAAAGAAAAGATTATCATTTGAGTCTGTTGTTTTTACACCTTCCAAGATTATTTCCTTTTTAATCCCTCTCATCGTTAAATTTCCATACACTTTGTATTGAGTTTCAGAAATCTTTTCAACATTATGGCTTTTGAAGTAAATTTTTGGGTAGTTCTGAGCATCAAAGAAATCAGGACTTATGAGGTGCCGATCTCTCCTAGCATTTCCTGTATCAATTGATTTGACATCAATTACTGATTCAATGTTAATAATTTGATTAGTTTTACTATTATAATTGGCAGTACCAATCGATTTTAAAAACTCTCCATAAACATCATTTGTAATTTTATGTTTTACAGTAAATCCTACTTTTGAATTATTTTCATCAAGTTTATACGTTATTGGTTTAGCAGGTAAGGAATATGAAAATACTTGGGAGATCAAAATTATTACTAGAAAATAAATACTTCTCAAATTAATTATCTTTTTTTTCATATTTTTTTTTACAAGAAAGTTTGAAGATTTTTGCAAAGGACACCAAATATACGGAACATTATACTTCTTACGGATATAGTCTCCACGTATACGGAGACTTTGAGAAAATACTAAAATAATACTAAGAGTGTTTACGGAAAGATTAGTTTATTAGTTTTATACAAGAAATTAAGGAAACGGAACATCTGAGGATTTGAAGTATCTAAAGTTAAGAATGAGGAGAGGAATGAGTACGTGAATGTATATTAAAAGGGTAATTCCATCAATTTATTAACTTGATGGAATTTTATCAAATTAACTTTCGAACTTTTTTTCTATTTCTGGAAAATCAATTCTTAATTCTAATCTGATCATATTTTCTGCTAGAATAGTATTTGTCTTACCAATATTCCTGACTGTGTGGATTGCATTGGCAGGAATGAAAACCTCATCACCAATCTGAGGCTGCTTTGACTTGCCTTCAATTTAAGCCTCAATCTCTCCCTCTGCTAATACAACAATTTCATCCGTCCTATGGACAAAATATGCCCAAATCTTTCCCGGAGGGTCTTTGAAGACTCCAAAGCTGTAACCTCTTGATTCCCAGTCTTTTCTTAATATGAAAGTGTCAATCAGTAGTTTCCCACTACTTTAGTCTTTTCATAATCCTCGATGGCTTTTTTGAGGGTTGTATATTCATCACAACCAAAAAAGCAAATGCTATCTAGCTCATCTAGATGTATCTTAGCCATTTCAGGTTGACTCAGACTTAAATAAAGCCTGCCGATATATTCATGAGTACCTTGATGTCTTGGATCTAATTTTAAAGCCTTATTGTAATATTTAAATGCTTCTTCGTTGTTACCTAACTTTCGATTGCTGTATCCAAGCATGTTAAAGGCATCCGCATTTTTAGGATCATTTTCAATGGATTTTTCCAAATATACGATTGCAGCTTTGTACTTGCCATTATATGCCTGCTCTTTGCCATTCATATAATCTGCATCAACAACTTCTACAGAGTCAGAATTTACATCATCTGAACTATCAGCTCCAAGAATAAGTGAATTGATAAAAATAAGAGAAGAGATTGCTATTGAATATATGAAGAATATTTTTTTTATTTCCATTTCTATTTTTTTGTTAATATTTCTTCTAAATGACTACCCCAATTCTGATTGATTGATTACAAAATGAGATTATCATAAAACTAAAAATAGTCAGTTTAAATACAAATTTTCTTTCTTTATATACATTTGTAGAGTTCCACCCTAGTTATGTTTTAGTCAATAAAACTGATATGCCTAATACTATTTGCTGTGTCCCACTTCTATCTGAGTCTATTCAGTTTTTGAATCCTGCTTAGCTGCAGCCCAAATTACTAAACCAAAAGCTGTTTTATTAATTAAATCGGCATAGTTATAAATAATATTAACAGCATTAACATTAGCACTTTCTAGTAAATACCCCCAAAAATAACCTATAGGATATATAGCCCAACCTATGGTTACAATTAACCTCAACGCATTAAATGCCTTTTGACAGGATAAGTTTTCTGAATCAGCATTAATTTTACTAGCTTCTCCTAAAAAGATCTCATAAATAATCAAAAGCCATCCAATCATACCAATTGCAAATCCTAAAGTGGCATCTATAAAATTTGCTTCACCTAGATATCCGAAGACCAACATTATTAAAGAATAAACTAGTAATCTCCAAAATAATGCTATGGGAACTGTAGCTATTGCCGCCAAAATTAGATAAAATTCTACAATTTGTAATGGTACAGTCAGTACCCAATCGACATACCTAAATACAGTTGGACTTTCTCCAGTTGCTACCCATACATCCCGCATGTAAAAATAGTGAACTGCTGCTATTCCTGTAATTAAACCTGCTACTGTAACAGATGTTTTCCACTTTCCTACTACACCGTCCCTTTCAATAAAGAAGAAGACTGAAGATGCCATCATAGCCATAGTAGCAACAAAAAATGAAATTCCTACAAAATCATCTGGTTTTAAAATACCTTCCATATCGTTCCTTAACAATAAATTTCGAATTATATCATATATTTAATATTGTTAATTTTGGCAAATAAAATATTAATATATGGATTAACAAAGCTAAAAAGACTATAAATTACAAAACCCGATTCAATAAGAGTCAGTAATATTTTATAGCATTTATTGATTAACGATTGTTTAGTATATTATTTATACAATAATTACTCAATATTTAATTATGTTTTTTACAAATTATTTAAAATTAATTATTTAATTTAGTAATAGAGTGTTGATATAATTCAAAATAATTTTTTATAAAATCTATAAAAAATGCTTAAATCACCCATTTTTTTCAAAATTCAATATCTGTTTGCATTAAATTGATTAAACTAAGGTAAAGGACACCAATCGGTTTGATTTACAATGTGTGGGGGATTTTACTTGGAGGTTGTCTGACTGTGAAGAATTAGTGGAAGTTACTTGGAGGTTCTCTGACTCTGTGATGGATTAAGTGGGGGGAGGTCAATCACACAACTGAGAGTGTGACTGACCTTTTTAGTTTAATTCTTCAAATTTACTCAGCTTTTTGGAAGAATAACTGAATCAATTACATGTATTACACCATTACTTGCTTTAATGTCGGCTTGGGTAACAGAAGCACCATCAATTTTGAGGGTTTTACCGTCCAACTTGATGCTAAATGAACTTCCTTGCAAAGTCTTTGCAGAATCAAGTGTGATAGCAGTTTTAGCCATTACTTCGCCGGCAACTACATGATATAGAAGGATATTTTTGAGTTTATCCTTGTTCTCTGGCTTAAGGAGACTTTCTACCGTACCTTCGGGCAACTTCGCAAAAGCATCGTCAGTAGGGGCAAAAACAGTAATTGGTCCCTTACCTTTGAGAGCCTCAACTAACCCAACCGCTTTTGCTGCTGCAATTAAAGTATTAAAGACACCTGCTTTTGACGCAACATCTACAATATCATGTTTTCCGTGTGACATCGCAGATGCACTTGTTGTTACTAAAAAACTGGCAATTGCCAAGTTGAATAATAATTTTTTCATTATTTCCTTTATAATTAAGGTTTAAAATATTTGATTTGTTTTAACTAATAAAGAATACATACTTATTCGTTTAAAGAATGATTACATATGTAATATTTATTATATCAGAAAAATAATTAAATAAAGCAGCTTATGCCAAGTTGAACAATTTTCTCATTACCTCCTTCAAAATTGTGATTTAATAAATAAAATCATGGCCTTATTAGAATGGAGAAATAACACAATCACTTTTCAGAACTCTTCTTAATTCTGATTTGGTTTATGTTTACCCATTTTGTTTACCAATTTTGTTTAACTATTGTTTAACTACTGTATCATTATTTATTAGACAAATGCAATAAAAAAAGAACATTGATGACATTAATTTGTATATTTTTTTAAGAATGAAGGGTTTTTAATTGGAGAATGCCTGACTGTGAAGAATTAGTGGGGGTTTTTCACAGGAGAAGTGGTATTAGGTTTTGGAAGGTTGGGAAGAGGAAAAAATTTCTGGAAGCTATATATTCAATGGGTGTTCGGTACAGATTTTGAGAAAGAGCTATTGTAATTTGAACGGTTCAGTTTTTATCCAATCAACGGTTTCCCTTATCATTGTAGGTATATCTCTCATTTGAACACCAAGACTGTCTCTTCTTGAAAAATCAAATCCAGTTGGCTCAACAGCTGGCTCTGTTATGGGTTTGGGCATTTTCATATTTGGGAATATTTTTTGGAGCTCTGCATAGATATCCTGCCAGTGCCAACTCTCATAAACTCCATAGTATCTTCCTGATGCTTTTGGATTCTCATAGGCAGCCAAAAAAAGAGCTGCAAGGTCATGTAAATGGCTCATAGAAGTTGAATCATTAGGGATTTTTTTATGCCTTGGTTCCTCCCCATCGATAAGAATTTTCAGCCAGCTATGTGGATTTCCTTTCATATGTTCAGGCAGGATAACAGGCCCATACATTCCAGTTGGAAGGATAATAGATAGTCTTTGACCGTTTTCAGCAGCAAACTTTATTGCTGCCTTTTCCATGACAGTTTTAGTTGCTGATGTGTATTTTTTTGCTCTGCATTGTTCATTTTCATCAGACCAGTGATCTAATTCATTCTTAATTGGTACAGGCGGAACTGGGTTTGTGCTACTTGTGCTACTGCAAATAACAACATTCTTGACACCCTGCCTTGCCGTTGACTTTAGAATGTTAAGACAACCATTGACAGTAGGCATGATGATTTCTTCATATCCTTGCTCATCATCCATTTCTCGGGCTGGTTTACCAGTGGGACCTTTGTAAACTGGAATTAGGCATGTGATGAAAACACAATCTACATTTGACAAAGCGTTATCAAATGATTCTGTATCAGCCATCTCAGACTCGAAAAGTCTTAAGTTTTGATCTGCATTAGGTAAAGTGTTTAGAAAAGTAGCTTTGTCAGGTGCATTGACGTCTCTTACAGTACCATTAACTTTGTAACCTTTTGCTAAGGCTTCTTTGAGAACATTTGAACCTAGAAGACCACTAGCTCCAACTATACAGACATTTTTTTCAGAATTATCCATTAGATATTTTTAATGTGTTTTAATTAGTATTCCTGACCTCCCAACCATCCTTCTTCAATATCCCCCCAACTTTATCCCTGTAATCCCCCTGTATTTCAATTACACCATCTTTCAATGAACCTCCAGTTCCAGTTTTCTTCTTAAGCTTTCCTGCATATGCCTTCAGTTCACTTGGATTCATCCTGAGTCCCTCGATAAGTGTGACTGTCTTTCCTTTTCTCCCTTTGTTGGTAGATGAAACTCTGACAGTCTTAAGTCCATCCCTAGCATTTGCAGAAGGATTACAGGAACATTCTTCTATAGATTTTTCACATTCAGGACATGTAGTTCCAGATTCTGTTGAATAAACCAAAGAAGAATCGCCCATAATTCTGCTATCTATCTGTTATCATTCATAACGTTTTTAAAACTGTTCCATAGTGAAAGTAATTTTAAGATGAGGATCAACTACTAGCAAATCACTTTGTTACGATAGCGTTTCAGTTGCTTCTGAGGATGAAGTATCTGCTGAAGATGATGAATCATCTGAAGAACTTTTGGCACAGGAAAGCATCAAGCCAAAGGCCAATACCAAGATAGTTGGGAAGAAAAGGAACCTCAGTTTTTTCATATAACCTATAAGTATGCGCTGGGTAAAAAATACTCTACTCAAATTGAATGAATATACTACATAATTCTGTAGATATAACATATTTAAAACCTGAGTAGCCTATATAATTCAAAATTTGAAGTCAAGCTTTATAAATACGAAGTACTGAGAACGGAAAGAGTGTTGAGGAGTATTTTACAAGAATGTGGGGAATTTACTTGGAGGGTGTCTGACTGTGAAGAATTAGTAGGTCTATTTACAGTGACAAACATTTAATAGCTTTACTCTATTTCATAGGTACCAGTTCACCGTCAATGATTTGCACTATGGGTGATCGGCCCCGTTTCAAGTCAAGCCGAATCAATCCAGCTTCATCCATCAACCTGAGTGCAGTGTTCTTCGAATTGCCACACACGCCCCATTTCAAGCAGTTCTGGTTTGTGACCTTGATGTATCCAGATGTCCTTCTCTGACTGTCCTGCCCCCAAAGCTTCCTTTGGTATGCAATTCCCCAGATAATCAATCCAACCACACCAGCTGTACGAGAGATATTAGAAGCCTTTTGGAGCCACTCCAGGGGCAATGGCCCCCTGATAAATTGCTTATACTGCCGGGATTTTGATGTTCTTTTGAGTATAGAAGAATCTAAAGACATAATAGATAATAATAATATTAGGGTACGGGTTAACAAAATATGAGAGGTAGACGATTAAACATGCCCATAAATTGCGATGTACTAATCTGCCCAACTTACTTAACTAAAGCAATTTCATAATCTTCCTCCACATTCCTGCCCCCCGTTTATCACAAAAACTGTCGGGCCACCTGACAAACTCGGTATCAGTTTTCAGCCTGAACCCCTCGAGTATTAGCTCTGATGCTTCCTCCATGGCCTGCTGGGTATCCAATGCAGCTTTATCTATAAGGTTTAACGGGGCCTGAATAAGCAGGGCATCATGAACAGTTGCACATATTTCCACTCCAAGGTGATGTGCATTGATAACAGCAACCCTAAGCATTTCACTTCCGTTACCTTGCATTGGAAAATTTGCCAGGGAACGCATATTTGGTCCCTCTTGGGAATTGATACGGGACGGCACCTTCATTTTCCATCCCATAACAGTTTGCATTTCTTGCATTAGAATCGCTGTTGCAACAGTGTCATGGCTCCACTTCCAAAAATCTTGGTAACAGTTCTGGTGATGACGTAATAGTTGCCGCCCAGCTTCAACCGGTTGGTTAAGCTTCTGCGCCATGCCTTCGGACCCAAGCCCAAAAAGAGTGCCTAGTGCGCATGTTTTAAATTGCGCTCTTTCCTTGGGGTGGCTTTCTGGAGTAGCATCATCGGGCACTGCCCCCGATTGCTTAGCAAACGTGATGTATGGGTCGCCACTTTTATAAGCTTCCTGCATGGCCTTATCGTTCGACAATGCAGCTGCGATACCGAATTCTTGCTGGGAGTAATCCACATAGGCTAAGGCCATACCCTCTTCAGGTTTAATGAGAAAACGAACCCACTTTGCTGGTCCGAAAATGAACTTTGCATTGCTGGGCTGGTTTCTGCCGGTCTTGCTGGCAAAAGGGCTTAACATGCACCTATTCCTACCATCACTACCTACTGTCAGTTTGAGGTTTCTTGTCTGTGACAGGGTCGATCTCAGTTCTCTCAGCTCCTCCAGTTCCGGATATTGAATAGCCTTTTCCCTGAATGTGGAATCCGCCACGTCCAGTTTCCCAGTCGCTGTCCGTGGCCAATCGATTCCGTTACGGGTCAGATATTCTGCAAATAGACCCATCTTGAATACAGAACCATTAAAACAGCCATATTCCCTGTCAACTTCTACGATCAGTCTCTTTAGTAGCTCAGGCCAAGCTCTACGGATTTTGTCCAGGTTCTTCTTGTCAATCGGAATCCCCCTGTCCTCTATCTCAGACAGGCAAACACTGTAGGCACCTCTGTATAGTGCTATGACCAGATCAATGTCAGGTGCCATAGCAAGAACGAGGTCATTCAATGCGTTGACATCAGCTTCACAGTATTTCAAGATAGCCTCTTTTTCTTTGATGTTCCATGGCCCTCCACTCAAGATCAGATCTCGCATACTGCTCTTCTTCTCTCCAGTCATCGTGGGAAGACCATAGAATATCATGGCACCAATCAGGCTATTGCCGCATGGTACTTTTGCTCCATTAGTCCGGTTACGAAACTCGGTGAAACAATCAATTACATTAGTCGGATGCTCCCAACCAAGTACCTGATGGCAAGAACCCTCTGCTCCATAATAGTAAGTGAAGCAGATGGTTCTCTCTGAAATATCGAAAGGTGGCTTTTTCATCTTCAGCAACTTATCCCGCCAGATACGATGAGTCTCTCCTGATTCCCAATCATGCCAGACCAGGCAAACTGGATTTGGACTTTCCCCTTCGACCGGAACATACTCGAAGTCGTATGTCACTATTCGATAGCCGGGGAAAGGAGTCTCAAAACTCTTAGCAGTGGATCGTGTTTTATATTGCTCTGAAGATTCGATTAAATCATCCACTTTCATGACATCATCTCCCCCCGCAAACGCTGCAATACAGGATGCTGAATATCATTGATATAAAACTTGTCGAACGCCCGGTCAATAATCTCACTCAAAGTCATTGTCGGCCATTTTGGATCTGGGAGTTTGGCATTCATTGCCTTCGTGATGACATAGCCACCATTTGCCTTATCGGCTTGTCTACGAACCCAGGATTGCTTGGCTTCTTCCATAGTACGATGACCCGAGTCATGCCAACTATTGATTTTTCCCATTTCATCAGGCTGTGGGATACAAGTAACAAATGGAGTCGAATTCATGGTGACACACACATATAAAGACATCACTCGTAGTTGAGACTCCAACTGAATTTCAGGTAATATTTCAGGATCGATTAAATACCACTCGTTTTCTGTCTTCAGGCTCAAGATGTATGAATCCATAGAGTAATCCTCATCGGACATACAACGGAAGAATTCATCTGGCTTGGGGTTCCGTATAGGGATTACCGTGTACTCAGTTGTGACTCCAAGATCGATCGATCGATCGGATCTGGCTCGAACACGTTCCAGATCAATTTTAGGTTTTCTTAGTTTCACTGTATTATTAGCCTCAGCATTCACAGAATCCAGAGCTTCATTGACTTCGGACTGTTCGCCATTTTCTAGGTCTTCCATTGACCCCTTTTTTTTATCCAACATAATATCTCCTATTGGGGGTTAAGGTGCGTCTGTGCACCAGTTTATTAACGAACAATTTGCCATTGGCGAGGCTGTTCTAGGACCTTCCTTTATTTATAGACTTGCAATCAGACTGGTTTCTTACCGTCATGCACTTTACGGATTGAATCAAAACTGTCGTGGGACGGATTGATTCGCTCGAGCCTTGTGGGAAACACGCCATTATTTTTATATAATGAGTTTAATTAAATCATAGAATCGATAATCCAAACTATTAAGTGACTACCTATTTAATGCTTGTATGCTCTTTCTTAACTTTCTCTTGAGTTATCTCTTTCCAAAACACGGGCATCCAACCAATTCACTATTTCGCTCTTAATCCAAAAATTTATTCTGGAATCAATCCCATCCGGATTTTTTAGGGGTGGTCCTAATTTGCAGGGTTTCGGGAAATTACCGTTTGAGGCCATTTCGTAAATTCGAGTTTTGCCTAATGAGACAAGTTCTTGAACGGCTTTTAGCCGGATAAATTTTCGTTGTGATTCTCCCATAATTAATCTCTATTGATTAGGTTAGATAGAAACCGGGGGATTCCGGAAAGTATAATATAATTGTACGGATAGATTTGCCAAAACGTTTGTAACAACAAATACCTTTGCCAAAACGTTTGCCAGATGAATGGAATAATTTGTAGAATTAAATCTTAGGGGGGGTTCTTTTTAGTTTGGTCATCATTGATGGTAGCGATGAGAGAGAGAAAGTACCTTGCTTAATAACACGACCATCAGGACCAGCAATTATCCAGTTCAACTTAGGGGATGGTGTATCAATAGAATCTATCGTGAAAATATGTTCATGGGGATCATAAGTGCGTTTTTCAGGGATTGCTGCATTAAGCTGTCTTTCCATTTCTATTTCATCATATACAGTTTCCCAAACTTGCTTATATTTTGGTTCAAATCTTTGATCTTTTTCTAAGTATTTAAACGCTCGCCAAAATATTAAACCTATTTCATGGTTCGATATCTTCTTTCCTTTGGGTTTAACAATTTTTTCCCTTACCTCAGTCTTTTTCACTTCTGTCTGAGTGAACCAAATATCTTTAAGTGTAATTATTGGTGCTGGATCAAAGTAGACAAAAAAATCAGTTATTTTAGATAACTCAAAACCTAAAATGCTCTTGATATTTTTCTGTGTGAGTAGAATTTTAAGAGGCAGTGAATAAATGCAGGTAGAATTAGACCCAGATAGCCAAAAATCTTGAAAAATTGCCGGTGGTAATAAAAGCCAACTGTTCAAGACTCTAGTCGCAATTTCTATTGGAATGTGTTCTGGATTTTTTAGAAAAATTTGATCAATTTTATTAACCAAATTCTGGTCGAATAGGCCACCGTTTATGTTTACATGTAAACCATCACTATTTTGAATATGTGCCTTTGTCACTGCCAATTCAGGTGATGATACTACTAGCTTTCTGACGAAAACCTCGGGAATCAATTTCCCCATTGACACCATTTGCAGAACTTCTATTTCAGACTTACCTAAATACTCACTAAACTCTTTAAGTGAATATTTATATTCATTGCTCATGTGGACCTCATTTTATATCATTAATTTACATGATTTACTTCTCAGCGATCTATCAATGAATCAAGGTAATTAGACCACCATTCCATCATTCGTCTTCTTTCTTCCAGGTGCTCTGCCCTGTTATACGCTCTTCGCACTTTGCTTCCTACAAGATGTGCAAGTTGAAGTTCAATCACATCGGGATGCCATTTTAAGCTCTCATTTAGTACTGTAGAGGCAACAGTACGAATTCCATGAATAGTGCTTCTTCCGGCATAGCCCAATCGGTTTGAGAAGTATTGAAGTGTGTTCACACTCATTGCTTGTTGGGGATTTCGTACCTGAGGGAAAACATAACCATCTGGACCAGAGAACTGTTTCATTTCTTTCAGTATGAAAACGACTTGGGAGGTAAGAGGAACATGAAGTTCAATACCCATTTTCATATCAAGGGCAGGAACTATCCAGAGAGGTTCATCGCAATCCAGCTCGAAATCATCCCACTTTGCAAGACGTTGTGATTTCGATCTTACAAATACATGGACCATAAACATCATAGCTAGCCTAGTAGTTTGAAATACTTCTCTATCAGAAATAATCTTTTTTAAAAAGATCGGCAGTTCTGGAATAGGTATCGAGGGATGATTTTTTGATTGCGGTTTAATAAATATTTTCTGAAGTCCTCTAGCAGGATTACTTAAACAATGCTCTTCGATCTCAGCGTAGTCAAATATTGCTTCGAGTCTTTGCCTTACCCTATAGCATGTTTCATGTTTTGCCTGAGATTCCAACTCTCTAAGTGTTGCAATAACATCCTTTTTAGTAATGTCTGAAATAGGCCTTCCACCAAGACTAGGATAGACATGGTATTTAAGCGAGTTAAGTACATCTGCTGAATGTTTCTCCGTCCATTGTAATGCTTGCCTTTTGTACCATTCCAGAGATACCTTGTAAAATGTGTTATTAATTCGCTGTTCCTCTATATCATTTTGACGATCTTTCTCTATGCTATTGTTTAGTTTATCCAGTTTTTCTTTTATAGGATCTAATCCCTGCTTTATATTCTTTAAAGCTTCAAATCTTTTTTCTCTAGCTTCGATTAGTTTTACTCCAGGCCATACTCCAAAAGACAAAGTTTTTTGCTTCCCATCAAAACGGTATTTTAATTGCCAGTATTTTGAGCCATTCGGATAAATCCTCAAATACATGCCGCCCCCATCTGTGAGCTTGTATTGTTTTTCTTTGGGTTTAGCCTGCTTTATAGTTAGCTCTGTAAGTTTGTTAGTTACATTCATGGTAAGTTTTTGTGTTCTTTGTGAGAAAATTTATACTTTTACCACCAAAGAAAAAATATTTACCACCAAATTTACCACCAAAAAATGGTGGAAGCAAGCGGAATGTTTCGAACTGTTTAGGAAGAGAATAGTGGTTGAAGATGAGATAAAACACTAATAAGGCTGAAGTTTAAGTATTATTTAGTGTAATTATGGAAAATTCTGGAAGGTAGAATGGTGGAGGTGGGGGGAGTCGAACCCCCGTCTTACTAAGTTTCCATTTGGGCATCTACAAGTTTAGTTGGAAGTTTTCGTTTTCTTCAGCTATGTCGGCGACCAACCTCCT
>Ga0066611_10001404_pt1 | contig 13230 bp, 8 predicted proteins | sample SaaInlV_DNA_200m_FD_60376 | JGI IMG/M metagenome (GOLD analysis project Ga0066611, IMG submission 60376) | Marine microbial communities from expanding oxygen minimum zones in the Saanich Inlet - SI075_LV_DNA_200m | ecosystem: Environmental > Aquatic > Marine > Unclassified | place: British... | reverse complement strand
CTTGTTGTAAAATGAACACTATCATTTCTACCCAGATTTGATAATTCAACAAAATTATAAAATCGTTTATTATTTGTATTTCGAATAATATTATTTATATTATCGCTATTTTTATTTTTTAAAATTGTTCCAGCTATAAAAGCAGGTAATTTATTAGAACTTAATTCTGAAAATTGATCAATTAATTTATTAAATGCTATTTGATAATATATCGGATTAGAATTATACAAAATATCAGATTCACCTTGATGCCATATAATGGCATTTATTTTTTTATTATAAGAAGATGATAATTGAAGTGTCGCATCATTATATATATCTTTTATTTTTTCAAATAAATATCCAGGAGGAAGATTTTTATTTGGTCCATTACAAGTTCTTATATTTTCATCATAATATTCTTCATCCGGTTTAAATTTAACCCAGTTCCCTATTGGTTTATTTCCACAACTATAACAAATAATACCTGGTCTAATACCTTTATTATTTTTAATAAGATGTTTCGCATATTGAAATGCAAAAAGATTTTGAGTCGGCATTCTACATTGATTAAATCCACCTAATGATCCATTTGATAAATCAGCAACTACCCATTTTTTTTGTTCTATATCATATGATTGAATTCTATTATAAGGTTGGTCAATTGGAATATCTGAATTATATTTTGTACCCCAACCCCCTGCATTACTTTGTCCGGATGTTATAATGATAAAATTTGGTTCATTTAGGTCATAAAGATGATAATTAGGTATATTTTTATTTTTTTTCATAGTATTAAAATTATTAAAAATTATTTTTTGATAATATTGATAATTATTAATAATTTTATACCATTTTTTATAGGTATCCAATGAAATATAATCATTTGATAATAATTTATGGATAAATTGAATATTCATAATTTTTAATTCTTCATTTGATAAATTTATATACATATACTTATATATAATATATATAAGTATATTTCGAAAACAAAAATTTTTTTATTTATTTTTAGATAAATTATTTGAAAATAAATATTTTATACCTAAATTATTATTGTATTCTTGTGTTATTATCATATTACGATATATTCTATAGTCTGATGTATTTGTATAATTTTTTCGTATTTGTAATAAATTTTGTTTAAGATTTTTATGTATAGTTTGAATTATACAATACATTATACCATATAATTATTTTTATATTAAAAATATTAATTTTTTAAGAATGATTATAAATAATTTTAAATTTTTTAAATTTTTAAATATGTTTTTATCAAACAGTCTGAGCATACGGATTAAAAAATCTATTTTCAATTTGTCTGTTGATATGACCATTTTCAATCTGTGGATGACCTTCATTAACTCCAAAAGTTATAGCAACAGGTTCAACCTTGTCACAGATTTGTAGATGATCTGCATTTGTTGTATTATCAGACTTCAATCCGAGTCTCCTCAAAATACCCCAATCCTGAATTAGCAGTGGGGTATTTTTTAATACATACATCTTATCGTAGTCATTTTCTTTTTCTTTACGGAATTCAGATAAATTAAATTTATATAGACTCCATGTAAGTTTCATATTTGAATAAATAGACTTAGTTGCTTGAAAATCTTCCAAACTATAGTAACCAGATAAAGTATTTTTAAATGTATATAGTAAATCCTTGAATGAATCCTCAAATGTTTTTTTTAAATCATCAGATTTTGTTTCAAAAAAAATCGTTTTAAAATTGTTCAATTCAAATTCATAACCTTCATAATGATTTTCAATTGTTTCTTTCATTTCTTTTATTGTACATGTCATACTTTGTTCATAAAGTAATGACTCAATATGTTGAATTAAAGCAAGTGTTCTTGATATAAATACTATACATATTAATAAAAAATCATTCATATCTTTATATTGAGATAGGTTTGAGTTTTCATTAAACATGTTGTTAGCAATTTTCTTTACTTTTTCATGAATACAATCATTGATATCTGCACAAGCCATAGATGTGTCACCACAGCGGGCCACTGTACCATCTGTACCATCTGTACCATCTGTACCAGCTGTCGTTTTCCATGTTTTTTCATTTGAAGATTTTGAACATCTATGTGTTAATGAGTTTGAACCATTAATTGATTCTTCCTTATCTGTTGAAGCATCTGAACTGACTGAATCATTGTCTGTATTACTCATATTTTTATGAAAAATTATACAAGTTATACTAATAATACTACAAATATGTATAAAATGTACTTTAACAAATTCAAAAAAAGACATTGTTTTTTTATTTATTTTATAAATAGTATCGATTTTTTTTTGAATCGAATTTTAAAATTATGTAATATGTCTCAAATGGTGGAAAAATCACTGGTATACAGTTCATTATAGTAATCCCATCCAATCACTCTTCCATACAATCAACCAAACTACTATGCGAGAGGCGAAACCGTAATCTCCACATCAGGAGGGTCGTGAACATCGGGTGGTTCATGCGGGGCACATTCCGAGAAGCAACAACACTCGCTTTCCAATAAGCACCATGTGCAGCACAATCCGCATATAATCAAAACACCTATTCCTATCGTAGTATCCGTCATCTTTGTACTAGTATTGTTTCTAATATCTACTATCTTAGTGTAAACATTTTATAAATAAATTCGATTTTTTTTAAGAATTGAATTTTTAAATTTTTAAATCAAATTTTTTAAATTTTACGTATTTGCCATATTCATTGATTGATTAAAAGCAGTAATATTTGCTTTAATCGTATTTGATCTTTGGATGAATGGAATCCTATTATTCAACTGATCGTTGTATAATAGAGTTCTGGAAGTATTAATATATCCAACAATAGCATTCTCATCATTAATGATTTTATCTGATCTACAATCTCGAATTTGATTCCATCCCAAGATTTTCATGATGGTACTTGTACCTTTAATTGTAAATGGTACATTAGATGTCATTACAACATGATTCTTAAAATTATTACGATTTTCAAATCCAAAATTGATTTTAAAATCAAAATTTTGTAGATTTAGATTATTTTTTTCAATATTTATTTTTTGTTGAATATCTTCACATAACGATTCATAACTCTCTGTTACATAATTACCCATACGAATATTAATATCTTTTGTTATATTATTAATAGTAAATTGAATATGTAACTGATCTGTTATTTCTACGATATGATGTAGCAAATATTTAGATTCTTTTTTAATAATGGTTAAAGTATTATCAGAAAGCACAAAACTTGTTTTTTTAGTTTCGATACTTTCTTTTAAATTTTTTAAACTATGTTTTTTCCAATGGGTATAGAAAAGAGCCGTTGCTCTGTATGAATATCCCGAACGAGACAACCATGTGAACCAACCTGCTGTGTAATCATAAAGATGCCCACCAAAACCTTTTTCTTTTTGTTCAAAAAACTTTATATGTCTATTGACTTCAAGTTCCAATTCTGAAACCATTTCTAATAATATATTTAAATATTGGACAATAGAAATTTTTTTCATTTCATCATTAGAAAAAATATTATTTAATGATGTTTTAAAATCCTTATTTGTTTCTCCATCATGTGAATTTAATTCACGTTGAATACGAGGGGGCATATTTTTAGAATTAACAATATTATGTTCAATATTTGATTTATGATTTAAAAAAAACTGTTCAAATGAAATTTCAGCAGTTTTTTTTAAATCATCAAATTGTGTTTCATTAGTTGAATAAATCGTCATAATTTTTTCCAAAATCATGATGAATCTTTGTCGTTTGGTTTCTTGTGTACCATCTAAATCTTCACTTGTTAATGTTTTATTCAAAAAATCGGTATATGGAAATATAAATTGATGGTTCACATTGTTAATCAGAGAACTGGCTGTTGGACCATACAAATTTTTTTTTAATTCATCCAATTTGTCTTTTTTATCAGCAAAATCACCATTGAATTCACGGATTTTACGAATATTCGGATCAATATCATTTATCTTATTGCAAAAAACACCAGTATAAACTGTTATTACAGGATAAACTATAATGTTAACCACAGAATATATTTGTCCCATTTTTTTATTTATTTATTAAATAGGCTATTTTATTATTTTTATTAAAAATGGTTCGATTTTTTATTCAATGGTGTAAAAAAATCGAACCATTTTTAATTTAATTATAAATTACTACATAAGTAAAAAAGTAAAAATGACTGAACAAGTTAGATTTTATGATGTTAACAGAACTTTAAATTTTGTTCCTTCTGCATTAAATTGTAGAGTATATGAACAAATGGCAGAAGTTACAGGATGTGATTATCCAATAACAGCACATAGAATGTGTGAAGAATATTTACAAGTTCAATCAAGCTTTAGAGAAGATGGTCAAATTTTTTTCCAAGATGTAAGAGAACGTCTTCAAATAAACGCAATTAATAACATGTTTAATACAAATTCATGTGATGCATTAAGAGAACAATCCATTCAAGGACATAGAGATATTTATTTGAATGGTCAGATTTCTTTTTTTGCTCTTCCTCTAACAGATCAATTCAGAATTTTTTGGCATGCCGAAAAAAATTGGGAAACTGTTGGAACAATGTATGATATTTTAAAAGAATATCCATCATATGTTATGGGCAATGAAGTAAATGTGTTCAATAGTTCGCTATACCTTCAAGCAAGAAATATTCAAAGTTTGACATATAATAATTCATTTCAACCAATGAATGGTATTGAAGATTCTTCATATACTATAAATTTGGTAAATTATGAATTATCTTTAGTTGATAATTTAATGAATATTATTCCTATTCCGATTGAAAATATTCAAACAGGAATCCCGGTTGAAAATAGTCATCCAGGATTACAGGATGAAAATTTACCAATTGGAATTCCAATTGAAAATCCAATTGAAAATAATCCAATTGAAAATAATCCAATTGAAAATAATCCAATTGAAAATAATAATTTATCTGATCAAACCTTAACAGCGGCTTTGACGACTGTTAATAAGACATTGGATGTTCTTAATCATATGGTTCATTCTACTGAAAGAGAAAAAGTTTTATATATTTCTTCTTTATTTGTAGATCATATTAAAAATAATTTGAGCTTTATGGAAAGTTCAGATGATGGAATGGGTGCATTCATAAATGTTGCTTCATCATTTCTAAAAAATGGTAAACTTAAATTTGACCAACTTTTGATGGAGGTTTGTCAACAGAAATTCAATATACCATTAAATGGTGTTAGAGAATTTTGTGTTAGTTTATTTCATGGTGGAAATAACATCATGCATTCATTTAAAACAATGTATAAAGACCTTGTATTATATGAGGTTCCTTATGCACAAGTTGTATTACTTGTTTATCAAGCTGTACAAATGATAAAAACTCTTTATCGTAATACTCATGTGAGTATTGTAAATATAAATGGATTTACGGCAATTCGTACAGAAAATAAGTCTTTTAATTTTAGCAAAGGTGATTATTATGTTATTAAGTTAGACAATGAAGTTCTTGACATTCATGTTAAAGAATCTCGTTCTAAAAAATCTGATGGTGATAAGTACACACAGAAAAAATTCAAAGAGGAGACTATTAAAAAAGCGTTTCAAGTTTATGGTATAGATTATGAATTCTTTGAAAATAAAAAAGATGATACCGAATTATCTCGTTTCGACAAGTACAAACAGATGTGTTATTTTAAACTAACTCACCAGATATGGCTGGATGCCATGGATCTAACAGATGAACAGAAAACCCTGTATGATCATGTTTTGTTTGAATCTGAAGAAGAAAAAGAAAAAAGGATTACCTTTAAAATTCTTGAGAAGAAGATGAAATATCTTGACCTCAATGAAAATAAGGATATTGTAACTTTTTTGGTTGATTTAAAAAATGATTTGATGAAGTGTAAAAACAACACAGAACTCGCAGAATTTGCGTATTCTTTCTTTTATGAAACAGGTAATTCGAATGATGAACAATATCATTTTTCAGATTTATCAATATTTTTATTGGAAATTTTCAATATTAATATTGAAAAACTTGAAAGTTATATCAATCATGAAAAGAATATGACTGATGATCAAAAAAAAAAAGCTATTGAGAAAGAAAAAGAAAAAGAACAACAACAGTTGGACAAATTGTTGATAACTCTTAGAAAAATAACTTCTCAGACTATGAAAGATCAAATAAACAAAGAAAAAGACAAATCCAAAAAAGCCAAAAATGATAATACGGGTGATTATACACGTGAGGAAATAATTAAATTTGCTCATAAGCAATTGCTCATATTTGAAATTACACCGGCATTTATATTTCCAGTAATTGTGTCATCCGTGACATCTAACCTGGTATTTTCAGCTGTCTATATTGATAAAGAAATGGTCAAAATGAAAGCGCAAGGAATTATGTATGTTCCATATAAGTCTCTCGAGATTATGTATGGTATTATGCAAAGTTATGTATCTTATGTAGCTTCTAATCACTTGTGTTTACAAGTGAGTTTTTTGGTCGATTGGGCTGATATTACACTTGAAAAATTTGTAAATCCCAATATATCGTTATTTACATCATATGGTATATCAGCTTTAGCTAAAATCGGTGATGGTTCATTAGAAGGTCAAAATATTGGTCGATCTATTTTTGATATAGGTGAAAATTTGTTAAAAACAAATTCAACTATTGTTATTGAATATATCGATTCTTTTGAGTTTGGATTTATTGATACTATCAATGAATATTTTGGTGATATCGGTACATATATTGATAATATCATATCATATATTGATAATTATTTAAAAGAATCATTCTTATGTTATATTGATATTAAAAATTATGTGATTGCATTCTTTAATTCATATAATATGGAACCGTTGTTGGATTTTATTAAAGGTATTACTGATATATCATCAATAAAGATGATGTTTATCACAATGGTAGCTTCAAGAATTATTCGTTCAATTGTATTTCCAGACGTACTGGAGATTGAAAATGAAAGGAAAAAAAGGATGCATGAAGAAGAAGAAAAAAGAATTAAAAAAAATAATTCAGATATTAATGATTTAATAACTAAATTAAATTCTAAAGATTCGAGTCAGCAATTAAAAGAAGTTATTATTATTGAATTAAAAAAACGTGGAATCATTGAACACGAGTATCTCCCGATACAACAAATGGATGTATCAAAAACTCACAGTAGTGTTTGTGGTCGAAATTTAAATTTAAATAACGACCCTGTTATTCCTGTTGTTCCTGTAATAACAGAAGTATCGAATACATACAGCATTGTTAGTGGTCGAAATTTAATATTAAATATTTAAAAAATTAAAAAATTAAAAAATTAAAAAATTAAAAAATTTATAAAAATTATAATAGAATGTATTTTTGGAACGATGTAATACATATAAAGGTTAAATAATATATTTATATAAATGAAAAAGGTTTCATTGATTACATCAGATAAAATATTTTATAAATTAAACTGGCACGAAAAAGCAGATACAAAAAAAGCAACAATAACATTTTTAAATTTGGGTAAATTAAAGACAATATCATTTCATGATTGGATACCAATGGAAAAAGGAGGAGAAATACCATGGCATAGGATTTATCAATTTCATTATCAAAATGAAATACTATGGGATAGAAATGAAAGAAAAATGAATCTTGAATTATTAGATAAAGAAGATATATTTAGTAATATTCAAATGTTAAAATTTGAAAATAAAAAATGGATAGAATCTAAAAAAGAACAAGATATTTTACCAAATGAGATTAATATAATCACATTTAATTGTTTAATGGATATATATGAAAAAAATATTACAGATACAAAAAGTAGATTACCAATAATATGTCAATATTTAGAACAATATAATGCTGATATAATATGTCTTCAAGAAATTACTATAAAAATGAAACAATATATAATGAATCAAGAATTTATACAAAAAAATTATTATATTACAAGTAATGAGCCAAAAATATATGGTCAAATGATATTAACTAAATTTAAACCATTATCACAAAACTTAGTTACTTTAAATGGGAATCATATGAAAAAATATTTACATTTATTATTTACAAATAATAAAGAAGAAAAAATAGAACTTTATAATATTCATTTTACAAGCGATGATCAAATAAATTCTGAAGAAAAAAGAGATATCCAGATAAATCAAATATTGAATCAAATAAGAAATGATAAAGTCATTTTATTGGGTGATTTTAATAGTGAATTTAATATTGATATGTTTGATGATGTATGGAATATATTAAAACGAAATGAAGATGGATTTACATTTGATTATATGGAGAATGAATTAACAAATAAAGTAACAAAAAAATTTAATCGTACAAGGATTGATAAAATATTATTTAAAGAATTAAAACCAATTTCAATAGAATTAGTATTTAAAGAACCAGTAAATAAAACATATGCGTCAGATCATTTTGGATTATTATCAAAAATATCATTAGTAGATATTTATGAAAGTAATAAAAATACAGAAAATAGAATAAATAGGGAAAATATGGAGAACATAGAAAACGTGGAAAACATAGAAAACGTGGAAAACATGGAAAAATATAATAAATATATATTAAAACCAGGGAATGTATTATGTTTTATATTAGAACCTAAATATTGGGAAATGTTAAATGAAATTAGAAAAATATATGATGATGGATATTGTAAAATTCCACCTCATATAACATTATTTCAAAGATTTGTTGATATTCATGAATGGTATAATTTAAAAGATAATTTAATTTTAAAAAATGATAAAATTAAATTCGATAAATTAGAAATATTTAAATTAACAATTAAATATATATTAGTTTTAACTTCTTCAGAAGACTTTAAAATAAACGAAACACGAAGTAAATTAGAGAATATTTTTAATATAAAACAAAAAACAAAACCTCATATTACTTTGGGTGAATTTGATAATGAAAAGAAAGCATTATCAGTAAAAAATAATTTAGAAAAAACAATGATGAAAGATAATTTGGTAGAAATTAATTTAAGTAATGTTTCTTATATGAAAAAGGTCAATGACCAGTATTTAATATATGATAATATTGGTATTCATGATAAAATACCAGTAATAGATTTAATATGTTTAATAGCGAATAATATTATTAAAGAATATGAATATAAAATAGTTGGGTCAAGAGCTTTTGGTATAACAGATACAGATTATGATATAGTATTAATTGGTAATATTGATGAAGATATATTTAATAATAAGTTTTATTCTTTAACCAAGATGACATCTTATTTTAAGTATGCAAAATTAATTGAATCAAAAATGAATTCATTAAATATAATAACAGAAAATAATGAAGAAATCAATTTAATATATGTGAAAAGAGGGGTTAATAAAATATGTAATATTTATGTGAATGATGCAATAGAACATATAAATATTGTTAAAAAATTATTAGATGATAAATTTAAATTATTTTGTAATTGTTATTATTGTATAAGGACATGGGCACTAACAAGACAAATATATGGTTCAAAATATGGATATTTAAATGGAATATCATGGTTATATTTAACATTAAATTTATTTATAAAATTTGAATTTGAAAATAGAAAAATATTTATGAAAAAATTTTTAGATTATTATGATAATTATGATTGGACTATACCAATTAATCTAAATAATTTAAATGTTGAAAAAAAAACATATTCGGATAATATTATATATATATCTTCATTGACGATTAATTCATCAAATATAGTAAGAAATATAACAAAAAATACATGGAATATTATATTAGAGGAATTTAAAATTGCTAATCAGACAGAAGATATGAATTGTATATTAAAAAAAAAGGAATTATCTAAAAATTATTTAAAAATAATAATTAATGATCAATTTATATTTAATAGAATTGATAAAAAAAATAAATTATCATCTGAAATATGGAAATTAGCAATTAAAAATAATATTATACCATATATTCAATGGTTTGAAAAAGATAATAATTTTATTTATTATATTGGTATAAAAGATATATCACATATTGACAACATAATAAATTATTGTAAAAAATTTAATACAGTAATAGAAATTAAAAAAAATTAAATTATTTACAAAAAGTGTATTAGATTTTTATTACTATTTACATATTTATTAATAATAATTTTATATATTATATATAATGGAACAAGAAACAGAATTTGTTCATAATTTTTGTGAATCGAGATTAACAAATAATACTCCTCCAGAAATATACAATGCATATACATCATTAATAATAACAGTTTTCCCATTACTATTTGGTTTTCCAAAAAATATAGTTTTTTATAATTTTGCATGTATGTTAGCATTTAATGGTTGTGCAAGTTTTTATTATCATTATTATTTAGATTGGGTTGGTAAACAAGCAGATGAAATGTCAATGATATTAGCTACTTATTTTGGTATTTGGGGATTATTAAAAATGTATTTTATCAAGAATAAAGAATTATTAAATTGGTATAATGGATGGAATAGCATATTTATGATATCATTTTTAATTTTTAATACAATTCTAAAATATGATTTTTTATTTCCAATATTATTTACTATTTATATAAGTATTAGCTTAGGTTTAATTTACAAAATTTCACAAATATATAATTATTATTATAAAATGAACTTAATAATTTCATTAATAGGTGCTAAATGTTGGTTTATATCAGAAATATTTTGTAATGAATATACACAATATGGTCATGTTGTATGGCATTTTTTATTTCCATTAGGGTTTTATCAATTAATTTTATATTATGATGAGAAATTTACAAATTTAAAAAAAATTATTTAAATTTTCCAATTATAAATAAGATCAATGTTGTAGTGTGTAAAATTCCATTTTTATAATTTTTATCGTTAAATCGTTCTTTAACTAATTATGGTTATAAAGAAAAAACGGGTACCTGATTTTTATTCAACACATGTATTTTCTCTTAATTTCCGCACGACATGTACCCATTTGGTCGGTCGTTGTACCGTTATTTTTTCAAGACATAATTTGTTGTTTTTATGAAAATCTAAATTCGCTTGTCCTTGAAGTTCTATCTTACAAATCTTACACTTTCGAGGACACTCATTCAACTTGTGATAAGTTAAACCTTTTTTACCAGAATAAGAACATGAACTATGTCCTCTGTTTTCGCAATCTTTGCATTTTCCTAGTTGGGGGCATACAAATTTTTCATGGTATATCTTGACGTTTGTATCACGAGGTAAATTTGTCAATTGTTCAATATCTTGATTACAATGTTCACATACAGTCGGTTGTCCACATAATCGCATGTGACGGTTAAGTATATAGCGAATAGTCATTGATTTGGATATTCCACTATTGAATAAACTCATATTATGAAGAGTTTCTTCAATAGTGGAATATCCGAATATACGTGCATCAAACTCCTTATAGTTTATACCACAAAACCCGCAAAAAGTTTTTTCCACATCCTCTTTTCGACATTTCTCTTGTATATGTTGCTGAAGTGTTCTCTGATTAATACATTTAGCATTACAATGAGGGCATTTTAGTGCGTTTCCTTCATAGTCAGCAATAATTTCGTCAGAAATGTTTTCCAGTTTGTGCATAGATCTACAGATCCAGGTAAATTCATCAGTATGAGGTCGATGACAACATGAAAGACATGTGTTATGTCTCATGAAATTTTGTGTTCCGCAAGGAATGCACATATTGTTTTCTGTATAACGACAGACACTGAATGTGGAAGAATTTATTTCACGCATTTCACCTAAACTCATATTAACAGCAGAAGACACCAAACATATACTGCAATTATTTGCTTCTGTTTGAATTTCTTGCATTTTTGTACTAATATTAGTATATATTTGAAATACTTATTATTTTTTTTAATATGCATCGATTTTTTTATAATATTATATAATTATTTTATAAATCAAATGGGTTCTACATTAGGAAAGGGAATAAGAACTTTATTTAGAAAAAATAACTATAATGTGTTTTTAGTAGATGAGTTTAGAAGTTCCTGTAAATGTTCCAAATGTGATGAGGATATATGAGAAGTTTATGGTGCGAGAACACCCAAACAAAAAAGAAACATAATGACAAATTGCGATTAATTCATGTTGTAAGAACGGTGTAAAACAGAAAAAATGAATAAACCAAAAATTATAGAATTAGAATGTAAATGAAATTATAATACATGTCTTAAAGAAGACATAGAAGAATATGTTTCTAAAAATTAACAGGATGAGATAAGTTAAAGCATTGAGTTATTTTACAATGTTCACATATACCTACAACTCCATAAGGTTTAAGAAATACTATATTATGATTATATCTTAGACAATCATCTTTTTTCCATGTTTGGCGGTAGATATTATGGAATTCAATGGGTACACTTGAATTACTTTGTTTCCATGCAGTAATAGATTCATCACTAAGTTCAGACAAGTCTCTAGTATTATTATTATTATTATTATTTGTTAATGTAATATGTATTTTTTCTGCCCTACATTCAGGACATGATCTATTCCATAAATCACTACATTTTTCATGATATATATGATTACATTGATATGGTTTATGAATATCAATATATTCTATATTATCTAAACAAATAGAACAAATATTTAAATCTTGTTCTATATCATTCGTACTTTTCGTACCTATGATATTTATTAGTCCTTCTTGTATATGTTTCAGAAGTGTTTTATGATTCTTATATTCAGTAGTACAATGATGGCATTTTAGTGCGTTTTTTTCTGCGTCAATAATTGTGGAAGAATCTCTTTCACCTAATCCCATATGAAGAGGAGAAGACACCGCACATATATTACAAATATCTGATTGTCTTTGATTTTCTTGTGTAGAGCTCATTTTGTACTAATATTAGTATATATTTGAAATACTTGTTATTTTTTATAATATATATCAATTTTTTATAATATTATATAATTATTTTATAAATCAAAGGGGCCACCTCCGACTTAGTCGCTAGGCAAGGGTAACGACACCCTTGATACAGTATTACAATCAGAAATTTAATTATTCATATATTTTTAACTATTGGCGAGAAAGTTAAAAATATATAAACAATAAAAATTTTCATGTAACAAGTATCTAATATATTTATGGCTTTTTAAAGCCATACATCACTTTCCATTTTGTATTCAACTTAAAAGAAAAATTGAACTACTTAATATTTTTAATATGCATCGATTTTTTTAATTTAGAATAATTGGATAATTTAC
>Ga0066611_10001373_pt1 | contig 13367 bp, 9 predicted proteins | sample SaaInlV_DNA_200m_FD_60376 | JGI IMG/M metagenome (GOLD analysis project Ga0066611, IMG submission 60376) | Marine microbial communities from expanding oxygen minimum zones in the Saanich Inlet - SI075_LV_DNA_200m | ecosystem: Environmental > Aquatic > Marine > Unclassified | place: British... | reverse complement strand
CTATGGACTTACAATAACGATCGGCCCAACATGGCCATTGGCGGGATCACGCCTGCAATGAAACTGAAACTAGCCGCGTAATTCTACAAGCCGACTCCATTAAAAATGGGAGGATTACCTCAGCACCAAACCGTATTTGAATATCTGATATCCCGGAACACTATTCTACTATGTTGAGACATTGTGGAGATAAATAAGTCACCGTAAACTGTCTATTATGTGGATTCTGAAAAGAACAACTTTTCCTCGATACTGGATATTGGTGCTGGCTGCGCTGACTGCGATTTCCCTTGGCACTGTAACAATCTCAAAAGCACAGGACAGCGTTTCCCGCGCAACTATTGAATTGTTCAGAGGTGCAGATAAAAACGACATGGAAATGGTCAAAAGAGCCATTTATGCCGGTGCAGATGTGCGGGCCCGGAATTCACTTGGGCAAAGGGCACATGATGTTGCAGTGGACCTAAATCACATGGAAGTCGCGCACTATATTTTGAGTATGCGCCCCAAGGCAAGAAAACAACCGATACAGCAGCGAACCGTTCAGACGACGTTGCCGACAGCCAGTCAGATTGCGGCAAAGAAACTCCCGCCCCCCGTCAAGCCGCTGGCTGTCAAGAAACCCAAATCAGTTGCTCCAAAACCAGTAATTACGAAACCGACTTCAAGCGCTGTGGCAATTCGCAAGCCTGCACCAAAAGTTGCACCGATCGCCATCGCTAAACAAATGCCAAAACCTGCGCCAAAAATTGCACTTGTTTCCCCTGCCAGGGAAGTCAAGAAAACTGCACCTGTATCAATTGTCAAACCTGTGCAATCCAGGCAACTGAAACCTGTTGCCAAAAAAGTGCCCCGGGAAGCCGCTGCGATACCTGCAGTAAAGCGAAAGCCTGAACCAATAACAAAGGTTGTTCTCGTTTCTCCTGCTCCGGAGGCCGGGAAACCCGGTTCTGCGGCACCTAGCATCAATACGCCACAACCTGGCGAGTTCAATTTCTTTGGCAACCGGCTGACGCATAAGAGCCAAACGAAAGCACAATGTTTCGACAAACCTGAGAACATCAGCATTTGTCTGCAGCCACTGAAGTGGCCAAAACACCTCGAAAACTTGTTCGATGTAGATACTGTGTATTATGACGGAATGCAGTCATTGGTGCTGTATCAGGACGGACAGCTCAAACAAATCCATGTTCTCTTCAAACGAAACGGTTTCAATCAAATTCTGAAATTCTTTTCGTCCCAACTGAAAAATGCCGGTCAAACCAATGACTTGAAAAAAACAGAATCAACCCAAACCTATTTTGGCAAAGATCACCGGATTGTTACATGGACAGGCTTAAAGGGAAGTTGGCCCGACAGTCTGGAGTTACGAGAGTTGGATAGCCTGCGCTGGTCTTCGTTGCCGGATGAAAATCATGGCGTTGTGCGCATTGTTAAACAGGGGGCTGATCCTGTATTCAAGCACATATCTTCCGCTGACTTCATGCTTGGCAACATCTCCACTCGCCGTAAAAACAAAAACTAGTCTGTTTGCCGGACAATTTTGAAACGAATTTTTATGCCACAAATCTCATATGTTGTTACCGTTTATAACAAAGCGGAATTTCTGCCCGCTGTGGCTGAGGCCCTGAAAAACCAGAGAGGGCTTGGTGAGGTCGAAGCTATTTTCGTTGATGATGGTTCAACAGATAATTCCCCGGAAGTGCTGGAAAACATAGTTGCCAACTGGCCTGCTGCGCGCGTTATCCGTCAACTGAACAGTGGCCCTGCCCCTGCAACAAACGCGGGAATATTTGCGGCCCGTGGTGACTGGATCAAGATTATGGATGGCGACGACGTCCTGCATGAAGATGCAACAAGATCACTCGTCGATGCGGCCCGGAAGTTTGGTTCCAAGTTTGCATTCGGCAATATCGCCCTGGTCCCGTGGAAAGACAGCCAACCCGTTATCCCGCAAACCACCCCTGCCCCACTCGCGGTCGAGCCAGAACATGACACGTCACCCCTGGTTCAATTTGCGGAGAAAATGACCTTCAACCCTTCTTGTCTCTTGATTGAAACAAAGTTTGCCCAGGCCATCGGTGGTGTTGATACCAGAGTCTTTGCCCAGGATTATTCCCTGTACTTGCGAGCCGCACATCGTACATCCTTCGCCTACGTACCGACTGATATCGTCTGGGCACCAGGTGCCGGACAGGCCGAAGGCCGGGTATCTGATGATGAAGCGCAGATATTGCATGACCTGAATGCCGAGCTGGCCTGCTTTATCGAAGAAACGCCCGATATTGATAAAGCTGTCATGCATCGGATGCTGACGCGAGGCACCGGACGTGCCTGGAAGTGGGCCTCCAGGCGCGCAGGGCATTCCATGTTTTCCGAATATTTCCTGATGTATCTATTGTCGCGCCTGCCTACGTCCCGTGCACGAGCGGTCAAAAGGCTTTTTAAGTCACGCGATATTTTCAGGACAACCAATCCAGTACGTATTCCGGTCAAAATCGATGGCCGGGATGGCTATGAAACGATGCCTGCCTGGAAACCTGACAATTAACAATTGTAGAATTCGTTTCCACCGTGACTGTCGCGACCGCGCATTAACAAGACCTGCCGTTTTTCATGACTGACAAATCCAAACTGCTTTGCTTGTTCGGCGGCGATTTCCCGGTCAAACAGTGAAGTTGTCGGCATGAAACGCATTGTCATGCCCCGTCGTGAATTTGGAGACCGATTAGGCTCGGATCCATGCAGCAGGAAAATGTCGTGCAATGACATTTGGCCAGGCTCAAGTTCAATATCCACGGCCTGAGTTTCATCAAATTCTGACGCCAGCAACTCACGGTTCAGGGCCAGACCTGGTCCGTTATTGGTTTGGTGCTTTTTGAGCGTTCCGTCCTTGTGTGAGCCCTTGATTACGCGCAGACAGCCATTTTCTGTCGTCGAAGCGTCTAAAGCCAGCCAGACTGTACAAGTCGCCAATGGTCTAATTGGCCAATATTCACCGTCCTGGTGCCAAGGGGTCGTTGTGCCCTTGAAAGCCGGTTTCGCAAAAAAGCTGGTGTTCCACAAGGCAAAGTCAGGGCCAATAATCTGTTCGACCATATCCAGAATTTCCGGCTGCTGGCAGTATTCCGCAAACCCCAGGTCGTGATCCAGCAAAGCCGGGCAGTAGTCACTATATTCAGGTTTGGTTTCAACCAGTCTTGCATGTCTACTTTGAATGTCTTCAAGCATATCCTGCGACACGCGATATTCGGGAACCACGTATCCATCATCAGCATAAGTATCCAGTTGAGAGTCTGACAGCATTTTGGCACCACCCATTACGGAAGAAATTTCCCCAATACTAGATCACACAAGACAAATTTGTTCCATTGAAGTGATGTAATTGTAAATTTTTTCATCAAGTGAAAATTTTTCCTTGTTTGTTATAAAAAACAGGTTCATCCTCTCTGGATTGGGGAAACAATCATAAAAATAGTCCCCTGTTTTATCGAACAGGACATTGGGAGAAATATCATGTCACTAAGGAATAGCCTTGGCGTCAGTGCCTTGGCATTAACAATAGCTGTTGGAGCAACGACAGCCGCACAGGCGGCTGGTGATCTTGTTCGCATCGCTACGGTACCGGCCGGTGCAGAAGTCACTGGCCTGAGCACGAATGCTCTGGGCGAACTGTTCATGAATGCTCAGCACCCTGGCAAGAAAAATGCTTATAAGGAAGGCGGCAAGCCAGCCTTGATTGGCTATATCGCTGGTTTCGACAGCCGCACCTACAAAGGCAACGGTATGTCCATCCCGGCTGTCAGCGACCAGGTTCACGTGGCCGATGGCAATTATGAAATTTTTGCCAAGGCGGGCGACAAGCTGGGCTCAGGTCAACTGTTTGGTGGCGTTTACAACACCAAAGGCGAGTTGATGTATGTCTCCAACGCGCCTGACTTCAACGGCTTTGTGCCGCTGGGTGCCAACAAAGCTTATTTGTATACTGCATGGGAAGGTGCCGGACGTGATGGTGCCAGTGGCGTCAGCCGCCTGCTGCTAAACCGGACAAATGGTGTCTGGAAATCAGACCTCACCAAATCAAAGATGCTGGATCTCAGCTCTATTGATGGTGGCTTTGTCATGTGTTCTGGTCTGGTCACCCCCTGGGGCACACCTTTGATGGCCGAAGAATATTTCTATTATGGGACTGAAGTCTGGAACCATCCGGCCAACCATGATGACGATCGTCGCCCTGGCTACAAAGGCGGCAATGACGTTTCCTACATCAAGCCCGTCAACATGACCGAATATCTGGGCAAGATGACCAACCCGTATCGTTATGGCTACATGATTGAAGCCAACAATGCAGCCGCAGCCAGTGATCCAGACCTGGTCAAGCATTACGTCACAGGCCGCCTGAGCCATGAGACAGCCGCGATCATGCCTGACATGAAAACGGTTTACATGAGTGATGATGATTCCGGTGCCTATGTGGGCAAAAAATACAACACCGCTTCTGGCGGTGTATTGTTCAAGTTTGTGGCTGACGTCAAAGGTGACCTAAGTGCAGGTACGCTCTATGCCGCCAAGCTGAAGCAGGATGCGGGTACAGACCCCCACAAGACTGGCTTTGATGTCACCTGGGTCATGCTGGGCCACAGCAACAACGCAACTGTTGCAGGCTGGATCAGCGACTATGACAACGTCAAGGTTTCTGACTACGTGGAAGGTCAGTCCAGCTACGTTTCTAACACAGACGTTAACAACTGGGCTGAAGGTCGCACAGGCAAAGACCTGAACGGCGACGGCAAAACCGGTTCTTACAAAGACGACCGCGTGGCCTTCCTGGAAAGCCGCAAAGCCGCTGCTGCCCTGGGAGCCACTAACGAATGGGACAAGCTGGAAGGCGTCACCTCTGTCGGTAACATGGTTTACCTGGGCATTTCCGCCATCTCCTATCCCATGGATAAAACCTGGGGCCATCTGGACTGGGCAACCGGCAAAAAAGATGCTGCCAATGTTGCGGCTATCGGTCTGGACCGCGAAGATTGTGGCGGCACGTATGTTGCCACAACCGGTGACGACTTCAACATCACCCGTCTGGACCCTCATGTCATCGGCAAAACCGTCGAAGGCAAACGCTGCGATCCAAACCTGCCTGCCAACCCGGATAACATCCTGGCAATGGCAGACGGCAGCTTGATGATCGGTGAAGACGCCGGTGCCAAAAAGCACGCCCTGGATATGCTGTGGATGAAGCGTCCATAGGATAATCAAAGCAGAAAATAATCAAAAAGGTACTGGCCTGATCGGTCAGGACCCCTGATACTTCGGGAGGAACGCCAGAGGGTGTTCCTCCCTTCTTTTTTCCGGTGCGTCGCCAGATAAACCACAAGAAAAACGCGAGAACATCCATGTCCCATATCTTCAGCGAAATTGATTTCAACCAGAACGGCAAGCAAACCGGTTTTCTGCGTCTGCCCCATTCCGTGCACCGCAGCGCTTATGGCTGGATTCCTATTCCCATTGTTATGATCAAAAACGGCGAAGGCCCAACCGTTTTATTGATGTCGGGTAATCATGGTGATGAATATGAAGGTCAGGTTACGATCTGCAAGCTGGTCCAGGAACTGGAGGCGGAAGACATTCAAGGCCGTCTGATCATGCTGCCCATGGCCAATTACCCGGCAGCCCTGGCGGGTTTGAGGACATCACCTATCGACGAAGGAAATTTGAACCGGACATTCCCAGGAAACAAGGACGGCAACCCGACCCAGATTATCGCCGATTATATCGAGACGGTTTTGCTGCCTCTTTGCGACTACCTCCTCGATATGCATTCGGGTGGTTCTTCCCTGATCTATCCGACGACGATCTTGCGTCCGAAAGCTGAAAGCCCGGAAGAAGACGAGATCATGGCGAAGCTTCAGGAAGTGTTTGATGCACCATATGGCATTATCATGGCCGCAGGTTCTGGTGCTGACCCACGTGTTTCAAGTGCAGCAGCCCAAAGAAATGGCGTCAGGGCGCTTGGCACGGAAGCGGGGGGCTCTGGCACCGTTTCGCCGAAAATACTGGCAGAAGTTGATCGTGGCGTCAGACGGTATCTCAATCACATAGGCATTTTACCCGGCTACACCCCTGATGCTCCCCATGGCATTCGTCTTATGGAAATGACCAGCGATGCGCATTTTGTCTTCGCGCGGGATGAGGGCCTGTTTGAACCCTATGTGGAAATATGCACTGAGGTAAAAAAGGATCAGGCAGCTGGTGCTATTCACCATCCTGAAACACCATGGGTCGAACCAACAATTTGTTATTTCAAACGTGATGGCCTGGCAGTTTGCAAACGGGTTCCAGGTCGGGTGCAGCGGGGTGACTGTCTATTCCACCTGATAACAGATATCGAATAACGAAGAGCCCGGGTTAGCCGAAAACCTTGTCGGCGAAAACCGGGTAAAGCCCCCTGATCTGATCTGCAACGGGCCCCCGGATCAGGGACAGGGTCTGGTCGTCCGGCTCCACTGACATCGGCACATCTTCAGCGTAATCGAAGTCAAAACCTGTACTGTCGAGAATATCCTGCAACGTATATCCCGGATGAACGCTGACGAGTGTAAATCGCCCGGCCGACGGATCGAAGGAAAATTCTGCTTTGCCTGTTATCAGGCACTTTGGACCCCCGACACGATGGTGTTCGGGGGGGCTGATGCCAGGAGCACTGATGAAATCAACTTTTGGCACCAGGACGCGCGGGCTGTGCTCCTCTCGAAACAGGATCACATTCGGCACGAGGTAATAGAGATAGGCTGATCCGAAACTTCCCGACCAACGCACATCTGTTTCCGGATAGCTGCCCGTGCCGACAAGATTGATGTTTGCCTGACCATCGATTTGACCACCGCCCAGAAAAAAGGCGTCGATACGTCCCTGCCCTGCCATATCGAATATTTCCTGGCCGCCAGATGTAAAACTGTTGTGCCGGAAATCCCCGAGCAAATTAACAATTATCCTGTTGTCACTTCTGCACCTGGCTAACTGAGCTGCAGCGCCAGGAATTGGGGAAGATACACCAACACAGATATGACGACACGTCGCCAAATGCGGTGCGATCAGCGAAATCAGCAGTTCTTCAGGTTTGCAGTTCACGCAGACGCCCTTGCAGGAGCAGCAAAAACATAGCGCTGCAAATAAACATCGAACGCATCATCGTCCCGGGCTGCAGCGGCGTAGCTGCGCAAATGCTCGGTGTCCCGGTCATACAAATCACCCAGTCCAACCGGCCAGGCACCATTCTTTGCAACAGCAATGGCATCTATGTACATGGACGACAGGCAACCAGCAGCAGTTGTGGTTGACGCCATCAGGTCATCATCGACAATTTCTTCTGCAGTCACCAGGGTACAGTGGGCGGCATGGGCAACTGTCGCCAGTTCTTTTTCCCGACCAACCCAGACATTGCCGAAGCGGTCTGCTTTTTCCACATGGATCAAGGCCACATCTGGCCGGATAGCGGCAAGTAGTAGAACCGGGTCGCTATTGCCTTCGTCGGCAAAGGGATTGTCAATCACCTTCCAGTCATCACGATTTGCGGCAATATCTGATCCCAGCACGCCGCGCAAAGGAATAAAGGGCAACCCTTTTTCACCTGCCTGCAGGGCTGCATATACGGCTGGACAGGTCGCGTCCTTGATCTTGATTTTTCCGGACTTGACTGCCTTGCCAAATCGGGGTGCCGGGCCAAATTCAGCCAGGCTGACGCCCGAAGTTTCGACACTGGACACACAATCGGCCCCAATCAACAAATCTGAAGGGTATCCGCCAGTCGGTACAGTCAGAAGATGCAATCCTTTGACACCCCGGCGCACAAGTGCCCGGACGGCTTCCGAGGGCGCGCTTGAGTCATCCTTGATGATCGCAAGATTGCAATTGTCCGGCACCATGGCTGCCAGTTCATCAACGGTAACTATTTTGGTTTGCTGCATATGCCCCTCCGGCGTTCGAAGTTCGCTTTAATCAACTTTTCCCTTCGCGCTGCAAAAAGTCAATATTGAAGTCCCTTAAGAGACTGAATAGTTTCTGGCCATTGCTGGCAACCACCCTTTCCGGGCAATATGCAACGCAGCATCAGAGAACGGCACAGCATTCAGGGACAAATGTCAGAATATCTCTTTTATCAAAACTGCAAAAGTTTCTTCACTTTTCGGTATCCTGAAATCGCTGCAACACTGATTTTACTCGCCTTTGCGCTTTTCTTTTCTTGGCAAACCGGCGCTCCATTCGTTGTCCCCGACCCGGAAAATACCGGTTTCATTGGCCTTAGATATTCATTTCCATTGGGACTGGGCGCAATTTGGCTGGGGATAAGTTTTCTTGTTTACAAACGACGGCAGCGCCAGGGAAAAGGCACATCGGACGTTGCGGACAGCAACAAAAGATATGCCATTCAGGCACTGCTCTATTTTGTTACATTTTCAACAGTCATGTGGCTGCATTTCAACATCAAACTCTGGGGTCCACTGATCAACCCACGCCGATTTGATGAGTTGTATCAGTGTATCGATGTTGCACTCGCGCCACTGCTTGATATCGCACACGAAGCGCGGGACTGGGTCGGAAGCCATAGCGGAGATCATATTGATTCCTGGTATCTGCTCACATTTGCCTTCATGTTTTTTATCTCGTTTGCATGGCATCTGTTTCGCAATCGGGAGGCGTTGAGAAATGTTTTTCTGGCCATTCTGTTCATCGAAGCATTGGGTCCTTTATGTTATTTGATTGCACCCGCGGCGGGTCCTTTCCTCTACGGCAATGGCCAGAACCTGTTGGCGTTGCTCAATGAACAGGCGATGTGGGAAATACGCGGACTGATCTTGCAGCAAGGACCGGCCTGGATTTCGGCCTATGGTGATCGATACTTATCGGCTGGACTTGCAGCTATGCCGTCACTGCATGCAGGAGCTTCTTATGTCTTTGTGCATTACGCAGTGAAGTACCGCACGCCGTTGGTACCGGCATATATTGTCATGTATGGCTGGATATTGATCGAGGCGGTTGCCAGTAAATGGCATTACCTGATTGACCTGCCCGTCGGCATTGCTCTGGCTTTGTTTTGCATCTGGCTCAGCAACCGGTTTTGCCAGGCAGAACGAAACGCACATTCAGCTGTTTAATTCCGCCTCAAATCGGTCGAGGATTTCCGTAACGTTTTCGACGGTGACTTCGTTGAACCAATCGCCGCCGGGGAAAAACCGGACGTTAGGCCCCTTCGCGCACAAACCAAGGCAGTGAATACGGTCAACTTCAACAACAATATTCCGGCTTTGCAGCTCCGCTTCAAGGGCATCTGCAATCGCCACGCTATCGGACCCACCACAGCTGACGGACGAAGCACCAAATCGTTCATTGACGCAGATCACAATCGTTGAAAGTGGTTTGCTGTCCGCAGTTCTGTTCGCTTCTATGATCTTCAAATTACGAACCCACTGTTTCCTCGATCAAGCGCTCCACAGTATTACGGATCGTCATGTCACGGATATAAATGATGCCAACTGACTGGAACTATTCCATACAGTGAAAGTGCTTCAACTCGCATCGAAGTCAAGCTGGCGGGGAAAATCAAAAGCTGGACATCCTTTCTACCATGCCCAACGGAGGCACCAGAGCTGGCTTGCCATATTAGAAAAACTTAATACAATGAGTTGAAATAAATAACGAGTTGTCTGGGGAGGATGCGTTCATGTCACAGTTGGTCAATCCGCACGGCGGAGGTGCGCTAAAACCCTTGCTTGTACCGGAAACGGAACGTTCAGCTGATCTTGAACGGGCGAAATCACTTCCCGCTGTTCCGATGACCAGTCGCGAAGTTTCGGACCTCGTGATGTTTGCCATGGGTGCCTATACACCGCTGGACGGTTTTATGGGTGAAGCCGACTGGCGTGGCTGTTGCACAGATATGAAACTGGCTGACGGTACTTTCTGGCCAATCCCGATTACGCTCTCCGCTTCTCGCGAAATAGCCGACAACATTAACGTTGGCCAGGACGTTGCGCTGACAGATGGCGAAACCGGCGACATCATGGGTGTGCTGACCGTTTCAGAGAAATACACGATAGACCAAAAACTGGAATGTACTTCTGTTTTTCGCACGGACGATGCGGCTCACCCCGGCGTGCAAAAGGTCATGGAACAGGGCGAAATCAATCTGGCCGGAAAGGTAGCGGCCCTGTCAGAGGGTCACTTCCCGACAACCTATGAAGGCCTGTATATGCGCCCGGCGGAAACCAGGGCATTGTTTACGGAGAAAGGCTGGTCAAAGGTTGCCGCTTTCCAGACCCGCAACCCCATGCACCGAAGTCATGAGTTTCTGGCCAAAATCGCCGTTGAAATCTGCGATGGCCTGTTGATTCACCAGGTTCTGGGTGCCTTGAAGCCCGGCGACATCCCGGCGGACGTTCGTGTTGATGCCATCGACGCCCTGGTCGAAAACTATTTTGTCCCAGGCACCGTTGTCCAGGCCGGTTACCCCATCGAAATGCGCTATGCCGGCCCCCGTGAAGCTTTGTTGCATGCCTTGTTCCGCCAAAACTTCGGTTGTTCCCATCTTGTCGTCGGTCGTGATCACGCCGGGGTCGGTTCGTACTATGGCCCGTTCGATGCGCACCACATATTTGATGAAATCCCGGCAGATACCCTGGAAACCCAGGCCCTCAAGATTGACATCACCTTTCATTGTGAAAAATGCGACGGTCTTGCCACCAACCGCACCTGCCCTCATGACGAAAAATTTCGTCTGGCTATTTCCGGCACCCGATTGCGCGAGATGTTTGCCAACGACGAAGAAGTACCCTTGACCTTCAGCCGCCCGGAAGTGTTGAAAGTCCTGAAGGCCTATTACGCGACACAGGGTTGAGTGGATTATTCATACCGTCGTGCCCGGACTTGATCCGGGTACCCACGTCTTTTCAGCATTTGTCGTCGAGACGTGGATACCCGTGTCAAGCACGGGCATGACGATGGGTACCTACCACTTGACGCATCCAGCTACCGTGCCATCTTCCAGATCATGAAAACTAAAATCAGACGCTTTGTCGTGATCTCACCGGACAACCGTCGCCGATAGCAACGACGTAACGCCGATGGATTTGGCGGAGAAAAAGGGTCTGACTGATATCTCCAGCCCTTTGCAAAAATCCTCCTGATTTCGGCTACAAAAAACGGCCCGCTGGAAAACCGGCGGGCCGTAATTCGTTAAGTGTTTTGACCGTTCGTTAGTCGATAATACTGTTGAATGTGGCACTCGGGCGCATGGCGGATGTGACCAGGGCCGGGTCTGCATCGTAATAGCCACCCATATCGACGGCAGAACCCTGGGCTGCTTCCAGTTCAGCGACAATTGCGGCTTCGTTGCTGGCAAGCTGTTCCGCTATGGGAACGAAGGCATCTCTCAGTTCGCTATCAACATTTTGCGTAGCCAGGGCCTGGGACCAGTAAAGTGCAATGAAGAAGTGACTGCCCCGGTTATCGATTTCACCGACCTTGCGGCTGGGAGACTTGTTTTCATCCAGCAGCTTTTCAGTGGCGAGATCCAGGGCCTTGCCAAGCGTCGCGGCTTTTTCATTCCCGGTGACATTGGCCAGGTGTTCAAGTGAAGCACCAAGGGCGGCAAATTCACCCAAGCTGTCCCAACGCAGGTGACCTTCTTCCAGCATTTGCTGCACATGTTTGGGCGCGGAGCCACCGGCACCAGTTTCAAACAGGCCACCGCCATTCATCAATGGTACGATGGAGAGCATCTTGGCGCTGGTGCCGACTTCCATGATCGGGAACAAATCTGTCAGGTAATCCCGCAGTACGTTGCCAGTGACGGAGATGGTATCTTCGCCGTTCTTGATGCGCTCAAGCGAAAGCTTCGTGGCCTCGACCGGCGACATAATGCGGATATCAAGACCCGAAGTGTCATGATCAGGCAGGTATTTTTCGACCTTGGCAATCATCTGGGCGTCGTGGCCACGATCAGCATCCAGCCAGAATACTGCCGGGGTACCCGTGGCACGGGCACGATCAACGGCCAGCTTGACCCAGTTCTGGATCGGCGCATCCTTGGCCTGACACATGCGCCAGAGATCACCGGCTTCAACATCATGGCTGTGCAAGGTTTCACCCGCTGCATCGACAACGCGAATAACGCCGTCGCCCTGGGCCACAAAGGTTTGTGGGTGGGAGCCATATTCTTCGGCTTTTTGTGCCATCAGGCCAACATTTGGCACGCTGCCCATGGTCACTGGATCGAAGGCGCCGTTGGCGATGCAGAATTTGACAGTTTCATCGTAGACACCGGCATAAGAAGAATCCGGGATTACGCAAAGCGTATCACCCTCGTCACCATTCGGAGCCCAACCCTTGCCGCCACCACGAATAACAGCAGGCATGGATGCATCAATGATCACATCACTGGGCACATGAAGATTAGTGATACCCTTGTCGGAATTCACCATATAAAGCGGCGGCTGGCTGTCCATGCAAGCTTGTAAGTCAGCTTCGATGGCGGCTTTTTGATCAGCCGGCAGGTTGGCAATTTTGCCGACCAGGTCGCCGAGACCGTTATTGGCGTCTACATCAAGGCCGGCCAGCGCATCAGCATGCTTTTCGTAAACGTCCTTGAAGAATACCGTCACGCAATGACCGAATAAAACCGGGTCAGAGACCTTCATCATGGTGGCTTTCAGGTGCAGGGAAAACAGGACCCCCTGGTCCTTTGCCGCCTTGATCTGACTTTCGTAAAAAGCCCGCAGGGCCTTCACGCTCATCATTGTGGCATCCACCACTTCGCCTTCGATCAGCGGCAAGTTGTCTTTCAGAACTGTGACGTTGCCACTTGCATCTGCGAATTCGATCCGCGCATTACCGACCGAGCCTCCAGAGATCGTTGTGGATTTTTCATTGGAGCGAAAATCACCGCTGCTCATGCAGGAGACACTGGTTTTGCTATCCGCTGACCAGGCACCCATGCGATGCGGATTCTTGCGGGCAAAAGCCTTCACTGCCTGTGGCGCGCGTCGGTCTGAATTACCTTCGCGCAAGACCGGATTTACGGCACTGCCCATCGTCTTGCTGTAGGTAGCTTTGATTTTTTCTTCGTCAGCGTTTTGCGGGTTTTCCGGATAATTCGGGATCGCATAACCGTGGCTCTGCAGTTCCTTGATGGCCGCTAGCAACTGAGGCACGGAAGCGGAGATATTCGGCAGCTTGATCACATTGGCACCCGGCGTCTTGACCAGTTCACCCAGTTCAGCCAGATCATCACTTTGCTGCTGGTCAGCAGTCAGGTTTTCCGGAAAATGGGAAAGTATACGACCCGCCAGGGAAATATCCCGGGTCCCGAC
>Ga0066611_10001370_pt1 | contig 13387 bp, 8 predicted proteins | sample SaaInlV_DNA_200m_FD_60376 | JGI IMG/M metagenome (GOLD analysis project Ga0066611, IMG submission 60376) | Marine microbial communities from expanding oxygen minimum zones in the Saanich Inlet - SI075_LV_DNA_200m | ecosystem: Environmental > Aquatic > Marine > Unclassified | place: British... | reverse complement strand
AAGGAGTCAGGCTACATCTACAGCACAAGGTGGGCCTACAAATCAAAGAACTGAAGTAGCTGTATCTAGTAATGATTTTTTGATAGCGAGTACATCAGAAAGATTGTCAGTAAGTGATAAAAGGAAGCCTAAGCCTAAGTCGGCTTTGTCTAAAAGTTTAAAATATTGATTTTGTCGAGCACTTCAAAATAAAGCATCCGTTCATCTGTTTGGAAAATTCCAACATTTAAGATAGCTTATTAAACTATGTTGTATCCCAGGGACATGTTAAAGATAGCAGTTGTTTTTTTTGGTTCTATATTTGAACGGCTCAGTGCCAGGCTCACTTAGTAACTGATCTTTTTCTTCAGCAGCTCCCTCAGGCCAATTTAATCTGCTCTCAATAGGTGCCAGGTCAATACTTTTGTCAGTTTGTACAGGAGAAATACTGGGACCCGTCAGTTTTTGACTGCACACACCAGGTAAAAAGTTTCTGATCTGCTCACCTTGCAATCTCTCTCTCTCCACGCCAATACTCCCTACACTGTCAATTCTTGCTTGAAGACAACGTAGTTCTCTATCGTGAGTATCTGCAGCTGCTTTTACTTCTCCGTATAACTCGGCCTGCCTTTCCATGCCCCGACTATAAACATCTTTAAAATCAACATTTGTAAACTCAGTAAGATCCTTCATATGCCCAACCCCAAGTTGAGCTTTAGAATTAACCCCACAAACAACAAGTTGGTTGAAGCAATGAATTATGGTATACATATGACCAAAAATTATATCTTTCACCATCTTCCGTCTAATCTTATGCTCATCTAGATTGATCTCATTGAACGTGAAGACCATCATATGATCTTTATCTTTTATAGCACCAAGTTGATTATATAGATTATAGCCAGCTACAAATATATTATTCTTACAGATGATCCCCATATTTGTTGGTCCTAGAACCACTTTGGTGACATCCTCAATAGATACGCCAAGAATATCTAGATTGACTTGAGTGAAAACGTTTACTGGCTCCATATTGCCAAGACCAAACATTCCTTGTGAATTTTCACCAGCCACAAATATATTATTAGTAGTAACAATTACAGTGTTATCTTTTTTTATTAATATATCAACCACTCTATTTGCTAGAATATCTTCATCCAAAAGAGCCATGCTTATCTTAGTAAACCTGGCAGTATTATTGAAATGTCCTAAACCTAATTGGCCCTTGTTATTTTTACCAGCTCCCCATATACCTTCTCTTGTTCGAATAAGTATATGACTTGGTCCAGCCACTATTTGAATGATATCCTTTATGTTGAAATCAAACGTCTCTGCTACATTTATCCTGATAAAATCATGCAAATAACCTGAGGAACCAAGCTGACCATAAGTGTTTCTACCGCAAAGAAACATCTCAAAATCCGTCAATATTATAACATGCTCATCATGTGGACAAATTTGCTTTATTTGTGCAGGTGAAATTCCTAGTGAACTTACATCTAACTGTACAAATCTATCAGTAAACTCCTTCCCTATTGTTAACATAACTAACGGGCTACGACCTGCTACTAAAATTATATTTTCAGTCATTATAAGGGAGCAAGATTCGGTAGGAATAATTTCTGTTATTTCATCAAAATTAACTCCAAGTTTCTTTAGTGGCAGCTCCCTATAAGCTTCAACTGGCTCATAGCCTGTAACGCCCAATTCACCATGGAAATTTGCTCCTGATACTAACAACCTCTCATCTGCCATTAATAAAAAATTGCTCTTCGCTGAGCTTGTAACTTTTAAATAACCACTCAGATTATTTAATGCTCTTTCTGTTTCTGTCTTTAGTATTCGAAGTGTGGCAGTTGGTTCACGTGCACCAGCACTACTTCTGCCTGCCTCTACTAATTTTATTATGGCTATGGCTCTTGCTGTTATTAGTGTTTTTTCATCAAGAAATTCACAAATCACCCTGATTAAGTCCGATGGCAACTTTTGTAATGACTCAATAAAGTTATCTGACATGCCTATTCCTTGTTGAATTATTAAATGAGAAGATTTTTAAAGAAGTACACCCTGTAGGCCTTCACCTAACTCACTGCATTCTACATCTTCTAGTATTAAATAGCACCTAGATAATTTCATAAGGATAAGAGTGCACCTAATCCTTTCCATAACTTGTAATGCACAAGACAATAATTTTAATTTCACAGAGAATCATGGCGACATTACAAAGAATTTAAGCCAGTATCTATGAAAAAAGTAGATGGCTTGCATGTTTGGGGATCTGTTGCTATTTCGTGTACCGATCGCTCATTGAATGCCCATGCTAAGCAGCCTATAAATGTCGTAGAATTCAATCTCACCTTAATTGTGAACTTCGGTCTGTACCTGGACCAGTCTCTACAGCGGCATCTCTCCTTGGTTCTTCTGCAGCTGCTCCTCTCTCTGGCTCTGTAGCCCCGGTGTCTCTATTTACCGTGTGCAAGCTATTATCTATCTTTGATTCTGCCTTCGCATTAGGATCTCCATCACTAGATTTGCGAAGCATACCTTCGTCTTTATTTTTGCCTACTGGCAACTCAAACTGGCCGTCTTCTGCAGCTCCGCCACCCCCTCTAAACAATTTTTCATCTTGCCTACTTTTAACATCGACATCTGGAATAGGATCGGTTCCTAAGAACTCTTCCTCTACTGGCATTTCACAAGTTCTTAACGCTAAAGTATTTTCCTTTGCAGCACGATATTCCTTATAGGCTGATTGAATCTTTGAAGCCGCAACTTTTTCTTTAGAACTCTTGTAAGCAGATTGAATTTGTGAGGCCGCTAAATTTTCTTTAATGGCTTGCCTCACTGAATCTAAAGGTATATCTAATGTCTCTATAAAACTTCCAGGACCTCCGCATTGACCAACTAAAATTGGAAGGCAACGACTCAGCTCCTCTATGATTTCAGGGTAAGCAGCAAACTCTCTGTTTATAAAACTTGAAAAAACATCTTGATATATCTCTATGAATTCCCTCAAAAACTCATCATGCCCATCCGGCTTATCTCCAGCTCCTTCATTCCAATATCTTACTATATTTTCTGCATCATAGTTGGCATCATCATTAACAGAAATATATTTAACTAATTCGTTTGCAAGAGCTTCGCGCATATTATCTAACATCGATGATTGAGCATCTTGTATAAGGTTTACATCCTGCAGAATAGTAGAAAACTCTGATGCAATTTTATTATAATGCCCTTGACCACATATAGGATGACTAACTGCTTCTTCATCATCAATTCCATCTTCATTATTACGATTATTCCCTCTAACTGAATCGGCAATAGACCTTATCATTGAATCAATACCGTCTTCTCTAGTGACACCTTCTTGAAACCCACCTCCATCTCTTATTGCTTTGTAGTAAAGAGCGGCGATATTTTTCATTCCATACCCAGCAATATCCTCGTGTACAAATGAAAGAGCATTATTATTAGCATAAAAATTTTCATAATCTCCTCCCGTATGACTTTGACCACGTAAAGCATTAATTGCGACATTAAGATCATGGTAGTGTGGTGTACATTGAATATGTACCGAGCCATCAGACTGTGGAATTGTTACGCTTTCTATTTCCCCACTTGCAATTAATTCTTGACGCTTATCTTCAAACTCTTTTATTAAATCAGTTATAAGATTTTCTTCTTGAGCTCCATTTGCAGTTACTATTGGAAAAGAAAACCTTTCTCGTAGTGCTGATTCACTGAACCTGGCTGTATGATGAAGGATCGTGTTCATTGTGTTTTCATCATTTTCCAGCGCTGCAGATAATCCAGCATTTACAACATCTGATGCAGTATTTGCAACACCTTCTGGAGCCTTTTCAATTTCAGCTCTCATTCCTTCTGAAAACATGTCAATAGTTACTCTTGAGTCTCTAAGTAATTCAACAGTTAACTCAAGAGGAAACCTTCTTGCTGCATTACTGGTGGTTGTTAATAATAGTTCTGCAGCATTAATGAGAAGATTATCGCGAGCGAAAGGATCTACTCTACCGTCTTGCAGTAAAAGCCCAATTATGTCTATTGATCCCACTCCAATAGCAGCTCCAAGGGCATTATTATTATAGGAAGTTGGATTAAATTGACCATTTTCTAATAGTAATCTAACAATTTCTGCATTTCCTTGTTGAACGGCTAAAACAAGAATTTCAGGTGCAGGAATGATATTCTCATCCTCCAACAATTCCATAATCGCTTCTACATTACCATTTTCAATCTCAGTGCGAAAACGTTCTATAGATGCTACTCTTGGAGCAACACACCTTTGAGCCATCTCACCATGTCCATCGCGTGTCACCAAATCTAAAAGAACATCTAGCTCTATTTTCTCGCTCTCTAAAAATATATTGAATATCTGCTCACGAATTTCATCATCTTTAAAACTAAACGCATGATAAATAATGTCAGCATCAATATCAATGTCATCAGGACTGGCGGCTAATATCACCCTGAGTATGTCGTGGTCTACGTAATTTTCCAGAATATTAGATAAGGTACGAGATGTAGGCACTACACCATGCTCTAACAAAACCTCGACCACCTCTGCTCCACAGTACATAGCTGCGTTTGCTAGCTCACAAATCGAAACTTCTGCACCAGCATCTAGTAACATGGTATATAAATCTATACGACGAGCAACTACATTTTCATCATCTGACATCCTAACTATGCTTAGTGCATCCTCATTGATAGAGGGGTACTCTAAAAGCTGGCTACCAAATCCATTTCGCCAAGAGATAATGCACCTATAATTGCTTCGTCATTAACCATTCCCTCTTCATCTTCACTATCGAGAAGGGCTCTTATTTCGTGTATCTCCAACATTAAAAATGTGCTACCTGCTGCTATGACAATAATTATTATAGGTCAAAAAGAAAACATGTAGGTTCACGACAGGTCACTTGGGGATCATTAGACTGTTTTATAGAAGAGTTTAAATATGCATGAAATTTAGTGATAATTTTTTAATCTAGATATTGGGACAGGCAATACTGTATTTCCCTAAATATTACTCTTCACTAAACTTGATAGGTCCCTTTACATCTAAATGTACATCTAATTGGCTAAAGGCAATTACTAGCCCAGCATCTTTAGATAATTTTTCAATCTTATAACGCACATTACTTTGAATAATTTCCTGTTGCAGGTGATTTTTTATTTTTATATAGAACTTAACAGAAAATATCAATGAACTAGATCCGAAATCATTAAAAGTAACTATCGTCTCTAGCTTATGAACTATTTCATCTGTAGCTGCTACTGCTTTTTTCAATATTTCTGTTACAGTATCGGTATCACTACCATAATTAAACCCAACAACCACATCAATAAGAACCGCCCGCTCAACTAAGGTGAAATTTACAACCCTTTGACTTAAAACCATTGAGTTGGGCACTATAACACAAGTATTGTACATAGTTCTGATCCTAGTACTTCTTGCACCTAAATGTTCAACAACACCTTTTAAATCATCGATTTCAATAACATCGCCAATTCTTATAGGTTGCTCAGCCAAGAGAATCAAACCACTCATGAAATTGTTAACTATGCTCTGAGAACCGAACCCCACGCCAATAACTACAGCTCCCCCAATTATGGTAAACGTTGTCAATGGAATGTTTGCTATGTTTAAAGCTAGCAATACAAGAATAATTATTGCTACATAGTAGAATATGTTACCAAAAGTAGCTATTTGTTGTCGTTCAAAAGTATTGTTTTTTATTAAATATACAGTTATTTTATTTCTTAGTTTTCTTGCCAGCCAAAATGCTAACGAAACAAAAACTAATCCAGCAACCAAATTACCGACACTAATATGATGATCTGAAACATCAAATAATTTAATATTCCACACTTCCAACAAAAACTTGAAAATCTCACTTTTAAAATCATCTTCAAGAACTACTTTCACTTACATGCCACAATTTAGAGTCCACAATTTTAAATATAGTAATATACCCGAAGCCATTAAGACCTACTCTTGACCTAAGGGATGCGTCTCTCTAATTGTCAATAATTAGTCTAAATCTAGAATATTATTATAATGATGGTAAAATTTTCTTAAAAACTTAATAATTTATCGATAATAAATCCTTGAAGAAGAACGCCTATCTCCTTTTCTGGCTCAGAGGTTTCACATTCAGCCATTAGATGTTCACAAATACTACCAAATGGCAGGCCTTCCTGTACTAAATGTAAAAATTTCAGTTTCACATTACTTAATTTGCAGTATTTAATTTTTTCTTGCACTCTCCAAAAGACATAATTGCAAGCAATAGGTAATTCTTTCACTTTAGTTTGACAACCCAAGTTAACAGACTTTTCCCAAGTAGCTACTACGTCATATTTAAAATTAACTATGCTAACATTTGCAGCTAATGTAAAATGTAGTGCTCCCCAGCACATAGGTTGGATTGCATTTAATTCATTTGTTTTAATAGGATCTGCACCTTGAAGCTGTACTGCCTTATATACGCTCAATTCTAAACATGCCATCTCATGAATATAGCCGCCTTCAAATACCTCTTTAATATAATCTGCAAAACCTAATGAAACTATATTAATTGATGCTTCATTTGAAGGATGCTCACTTATATAATCAAATGCTGTACTTTTAAATGCATCATTCCCCAGCAAGTCAAAAGTGGTTGAATAACTTTTGCATAACGAGCTTACCAACCTTATGATGTATGCATTCTCATATATTTTAAATCTTGCTCTAGATCTATCATCGAGATATTTCTCAATATCAGTGTTATCAGGCTCACGCAACCGCTTTAAAAAAGCATCTTGGATTAGTTTCAGGTTTATTGGTCATAACAAAGCTCCTGCCCCTGCTTTGTTGATACTTGGGTGGTAATATCTTGTAATTTTTGTACCTCTACCAGTAAAGTATCAAGGCTAGGTATTTTCTCATCCCACTCTATCATTGATGATACAGCCCCAAAGCGCTCGATAGTATACCTATACAATTCCAATACCTCAGATATAACATAGTCATCATGTGTATCTATTATGTAGTCACCATAATTACTATGTCCGGCAACATGAATTTGCTGTATTCTGTCCGCAGGCAAACTATCAATATAACTATATGGGTCAAAGCTATGATTATATGAGCTTACATAAACATTATTTACATCTAATAGCATTAGAGCGCCAGTCTTGAGTAATAACTCAGCTATAAAATCTTCTTCTTTAAATGTTGAGACATTAAACTCTATATATGTTGATGGATTTTCAAGAACTATTGCCATTCCTAAATAGTCTTGAACCAATTTCACTTGATCGGATAAAAAGTTTAATGTGTTTTTATTATATGGCAAAGGCAATAAATCATGAGAATTATGTGAGCTCTTACCTGTAAAACAGATATGATCAGACACCCACTTAGGTTTAATATGCTTTATTAAGGTTTGTAACTCTTTTAAATATTTTCTATTCACACCACATGCATTACCAATCCCCATGCCTATACCATGAAGGACTACAGGGTAATGCTCAGAGACTTTCTCTAGAAAATGCATCGGTCTACTACCAAGAACTAGATAATTCTCTGTAACTGCCTCAAACCAATCTATCTCTGGTAACTGTGATAAAATATCATTGTAATGTACAGAGCGCAGGCCAAGACCATAGCCTAAAAACGGATACTTCATGGTCACATCCTCAATATATGTTCGACTATTGTATCACAACAAATAAATGTATCATTCAGCACAACTTTTAACTCTGTAGGACTTAAGATAGATAAATTAAAATTCATCTTACTTTCACTACTATCTTATATCCTGACCATAGATATAAAGGGAAGTTATTATGTAAACTTGTAGTTCTTTTAACCACTGCTACAATATGAAAATGGGACGTAAATCAACCATTGAAAAAGCTATGCAATTTCACCAGAATGGTGAATATGATAAAGCTTATAATACCTGCCAAAAAATAGTAAAATCTAATCCTGAAAATATTGATGCTCTACAATTGCAAGGTGCCTTATGTATTAATCTTGATAAATTTAATGAAGCTGAACATTTATTGTCTAAAGCTATCCTCCTTCTTCCAAACCAAGCAATATTCCATACTAACCTTGCTATTGCATTAGATAGACAAAATAAATTTAAAAAAGCCCAAAAGCATTTTGAAATATCACTAAACCTTGATACTGATAACTACATGACCTTATTTGCTTACGCTAGATCACTAGAGCTCCAAAACAACTTAGAACATTCAAAGAACTTATATCTTAAAGTATTAAAAATAGTACCAACTCATGAGGGGGCTATGTTAAATTTAGCAAGCATCTACATTTCTAAAGATAACATCCCTGATGCTTTAGTGATGCTTGAATCAATACTAGAAAATAATCCAGAAAATGCCAGAGCATTAAATAACCTAGGAAATGTTTACAGAAAAACAGATCTTGATAAAGCTGTAGACTATTTTTATAAGGCTACATTAATAGACGCAACACTAGCTCCTGCTCTTACCAACTTATTATTGTGTGCAGCGAATATCAGTGATTGGAATAAAGCAGATCACGCCAGACACCACTTGAAATCACATAAAACCTCAATACCTCCTTTACTATTTATCAATGAAGACACAAACAACTTAGTCTCAAATATTGAGAATGCAAAACAGTTCATACCTCACATATCAAGTCAGCATCAATTCAAGCATAGAAGGAAAAATAACGTTCGCCCCGTAATTGGCTATCTAAGCTGTGATTTTTTTGATCATGCCACAGCACACCTAATGCAAGGGTTATTCGAAGAGCATAACTATAAAATGAATGAAATACATATTTTTTCTTATGGGAAGAATGATAGTAATTCATATTTAATCGAAATTAAAAAGCATGTGAAAAATTTTCATGACATCTCTGAGTATGACGACCACTCTGCCGCAAAATATATTTTTGATAAAAGCATAGATATTTTGATAGATCTTAAGGGGCATACTCAAAATTCAAGACTTAGAATTTTAGCTTATCGTCCAGCTCCAATACAGGCTCACTATTTAGGTTTCCCTGATACTGTTGGTGCAAACTATATCGATTATTACATTGGCGATGAAATCATAACTCCCAAGTCAATGCAGAATGATTTTGTTGAAGAAATAATAAATTTACCACACTGCTATCAAGTTAATATGCTACAAAGCATGTATGCACCGCCATCAAGACTTGAGAATAATTTGCCTGAAAATGGTTTCATTTTTGCCTCATTCAATCAAAACTATAAGATTTCAAAAGAATGTTTCAATGCATGGATGAAAATTCTTCAAAGAACTAGTAATACCTATTTATGGCTAATAGCGGGAACCCAAGCAACTGAGACTAATATTTTATCTCATGCGAGCAAATATAATATAGCTAAAGAACGAATTGTTTTTGCAGAGGGCTTATCAAAACACAAGCATCTAAATAGATTGCAACTTGCGGATTTAGCCCTAGATACCATTAATTATAATGGTCATACAACAACAAGTGACTGCCTAATGGCTAATGTACCAGTTATAACTATCCAGGGTCATCATACTGCCGCTCGCGTTAGTGCTAGCATTCTAAATGAAGTAAAACTAAATGAGCTTATAACACACTCACTAGATGAATATATCAATCTTGCTATATCACTAGCTCAACATAACAAGAGTAATGCCCTGAAAAATAAATTAAAGAAAAATATAGATTCTTGTATCATGTTTAAACCCAAAGCGTTTGCTCAATCACTAGAAAATTTATACCAAGAACTATACGACAAAAACAAATGACTTTTAAAAATCATCCATATTGAGCACTCTTATCTACTTGAGAAATCACTTGAAAAATATTACCCCCCAGCACGAGGAGGAGCTATACCACGTTCAGCTGAAGGTGTTTTATCAAGATCTAACGATCTTTCATGTGGTGGTATCTCCGCTTGATGTGAATTTCTAACTTCAGATGGCTCTGAACGAAGGATCTGCTGTGCTCGCAGATGCTCTCGGTTAAGAATTTCTTCACTTAAATCCATAGCATCTTCACGTAAATCACCCCTATAACATTCCGGGCGTAATACGTCACTCAAAGCTCTACGAATACCCTGAAACGGTGACACGACCAAGTTAAATAGCTTGTTAATCAAACCGACAGACTTATACGCAGCATATTTCAATGCTCGATACGCAGTGCATTCTGCAATAGTCACATCAGTAAATGGAATTTTTATATTATTACTCATAGCTTCTTTCATCTTGGCAAAGCTATCCGGTGAGCTATTTGTAATGATGGTATGCTTAGCTGCCATACCATGCTCTAATGATAATGAGCGCGTTATAACATGTGATTCAACCGGAGCAACCTGTTCATGTTCAAGATAACCCCATAACCATCTATTCGTTTCCATATCAGTCTCTACATATTTGGCATCTACTTTACCAGCAAATAGTGGGTCACTTGGATCTGCATCCATCATACCCTGACTTTTTGTCGTATATTTAAGTAAGTCTCCATTAACATGTAGATTCATTTCTGCTTTTTTAAAATCTGTATCACTACATAAATATGCCGTTGCAGCATGACGAGCATCAGCCACTTCTTGTGTCATTCCAGCACCTCTATCTGAACACCTTGAAACCAAACAAATATTATCAGTATTTATACTAGATATGTCGCCCTCATTGTATTTCCTGTTTTCATTATACCCCATTCCAAATCTTCTATCCTTTTCCCCTAAACAAGTCATTAAAGCATCTTCATAATGTTCCTGTATATTTGTATTTTTTGAACTTTTATATGCTGCATTAATCTGTTCTAGTGGATCCCCTCCATCCATTTCTCTTTTATCTTTATTGTATTTATTTTGAGCCATGGCCTCTAAAATTATTAAATCCATATTATATGAATCACCACCACCTAGACTGTGACCGAAAGTTTCTATTTCAATTTTCTTGCCTGGATATAGCCTGTTTAATTCGGCTATTTTATGATTCAGCTCCCTTACAATCGTTTGCCTATAATTTTTGGGATGATTAGGGGAAAACTCATCTAAACCCGCAGAAATTGGATGTAAATCTCTAACAACACCCTCAATACTATGTGTGCCAGGCATATTAATAATTAATGGTATTGTGTCACCTTCAATTTCAAGTCCTTTAACTGGAGTATAAAGTCCTACGCCCAAGCCATCTTCATCACGGATCACTCCTTTGACTTCAAAATCACACATTTCCCCACTACGCCTAGGTAAACAGACAATATGTCCATCACGTTGATACTGATCTTTATACGATAAATTATGCGCCATGTATTCAGCTCTGCCTGTTAGCAATACATCAGAAACTTTATTTGCAATTATAGATTTAACTTGTTCAAGCTCATCAACACTATGTTCTTGTTTAGAAAAATATTCGGATATTTTAACCATCTCGCTTTCAGTACTAGAGCTTTTAAAAACTGGATAAGATGTGAAAAAATCATCAAGCTTTTGCACATGATTTAATTTTTTCAATATGTCAGCAGCCATAATCTCTGGAGTTTTATGCTCACCAGCCTCATCATTTGAAAAGTTGCGTGCTTGTGCTTGCGCACTTAAAAATTGAACATCATTGAGGAAATTTTTATTGGCTTTATTTTCAAATGCTGTAACCGTAAATATAGCTGCAGAAATTGTTTGGCCATTTCCTGCGGATATACTATCAGCATATTTTTCTAAAGTTTTCCGCATAACAACTCCTGCAAGCTTATCTGCAATAGCTCCAAGATAAACACCAAGCTGCTTGTACCAGGGAAGGCTATAAATAGGTATCTTATTTTGTTTACGTTTATCAAAATCACGTAATACTCGAAGCGGCAAGCCTAGTTTTTCCGAATCTAATGATGCCTCCAAAATTTGATTCAGAGAATCTGCTGCTTCTGGCGGCATTGTTTTCAAATCATCCATATTATAAGTAGAGCCTACTCCAATGATCATAGCCCTCAAGTTATCATAGGTCACAGGATGATCTACTGTTGCATCGCCTTTTAATCCATATCGGTCATAGACATTCTTAATAATATCGATTCCAAAATACATCGAAAATAATACTAACTGCTCTTGTGTTAACTCTCCTCTTAGCTCTTCATTTTGAATACAATCCTTTATCATTATATTAACTTCATCTATTCCCGCAGAATTAATTATTGGTACTTCATGCTCATCAAGCTCAAGATACCCAGATTTTCTAACTCCTTCTTCTTTTGGGGTAATTAATTCTTTAGCCTTCCTATTTACCCAACTTGTACTCAATACGGAAGAATCAACTTTATTTTTCTTGGCAATTTTAACCTCTTGCTCTTTTTGTCTCTTTTTTAAAGAATTTAAGTCTATACCAAGCTCTTTAGCTACTTTTTTATTTTTAACCATTTCTAAAGTATTATTTATATCAGCAAGCTCGTAAAATTCTTCACCATAACCAATCAAATTACCTAAATCATCTTGTAGCTCAGGTGATACATAGACTAGTAATAACGATATTTTATTTGATCTTTTAATACTATCAAGCCAAGTATTAAACTGATCATATGTGTCATGACTTGCAAAACCATCCTCTGTAGTTTTATCTATAAACATACTCATGTTTTCAACAATTTCAGTGCTATATAAATGTCTATAATAAATACTAATTAATTCATCCTTTTCTCTATTTTCAGCAACATCACTAAGTCCCGCAATTGCCATCTCCATATCTAATAACATTTGATGTCTTTCTGCAAAATTCGTATTATCTAGAACCGAGTCTAATTTTTTGGCAATAATGGCTACTTCATCATCTCTACCTTCATACAATTTTTTCAATGCTAAGGCATCGCTCCTGGTTGTTACCTGATAATCACGATACATCTTCACACTGATATCATCCATGCTATTTTTCATATCATCAAAGATTTTCTGTTCACTACTATTCACTGCTAAATTTCTCATTTATCAATCAACCTGTTATTTAGACAATAATAAAATAATTACTGTTAATTTAGGTGTAACAGCACTAAAACTCTAAAATATAAAGCTCACCTCAGGCCTTTCAAAAGTTTTATATCGAATACATACTGTATGACAAACAGAAAGAATCCATTTTCATTACAAAGAGATTGTTAGCAAAACGGAAATCATATAAAGAGAATTTAGTTAAAGTAAAAAAAGATAGACAAAGGAAGAACCATATAGCCATAATATAAAATATGTCTTTTTACAGGCATAGGCAGACCCAAGCCAACATCATTAATCTCATTTAAATTGCGGTACCTTTTGTTATTTCAAAAGTCTTCTCTGGCTCTAGAGGGTCAGGCTTAGGCTCTGATGTTGGTAGTGACCTCTTTGCACCAATAGATTCCATACCTTGGCTT
>Ga0066611_10001357_pt1 | contig 13453 bp, 11 predicted proteins | sample SaaInlV_DNA_200m_FD_60376 | JGI IMG/M metagenome (GOLD analysis project Ga0066611, IMG submission 60376) | Marine microbial communities from expanding oxygen minimum zones in the Saanich Inlet - SI075_LV_DNA_200m | ecosystem: Environmental > Aquatic > Marine > Unclassified | place: British... | reverse complement strand
GTATTTTCATTGTCCCAACTGCCATTTTCAGCTTGTTCCGCGATCATCGAGTCTGCCGCTTGCAGGCACATGCTTCCCGCATAATCGATTTTATCCATGAAATAGGCGGGAACCAAGGTGTACTGCATTAAATGGGCGGTGGTTTCGATGCCAGCTGGATGAAAGGTTTCATCCTTCCAAAGCCCCGAATCTCTTTGCCATTTGGTAATAAATTCAAAGCCGCGGATGCGAGCCTTGTTAATTCGTTCCTCATCTTTTTTATCTTGCGTGACCTGATAAATGGTCAAAAAACAAGTGACTGAACAGGTGGTATCGAGGTGAGACCATTCTGGGTCTGCCCAATGCCCATCTTCTTCCTGCATGGATAAAACGTATTCCAGCGTTTTATCAACAGCCGCCTGAATATCAGGATCTTTCAGTACCAAGTTCCCTCGGCAAAGCTTCAGCCCGACAAAGGTGGTGATCCACATCGAAGTTTTATCGGTGTGGGACTGTTTAGACCAGCCGCCATCCGGGTTTTGAACCTTGACACATTCCTTAAACTCTTGCGGTTTATCCGGAGTCAAATCAAGGTGCAAGATGCAACGCAAGACATGCTCCAGCACTTCCATATCCTGCTCGCCGTTAAGAAGGCTCCATTCGCCTTTTTTGGAATCTAAATAATCCCACTCACTATCGATTAATGAATTCAGCTCTTCTTTTGCAATCGTTGTCATAATTTTCCAATGGTTCGAGATTTAAAATTTCACACCCTCGTTTTGGGGATTATATTCATGTATCTGGAAACGGTCAAGCCCCTCGAAGAAGATACATCTTGTAGCTCAGAGTGCTCTAAACGCCAGAGAAGTCAGATCGTCAAACTGAGGCGCATCGCCAATGAATCCCTTGATGGAATTTTCAAGATTGGGCAAAAACTCTTCCGGAGATCCGGTGTGCTTGACAAACATGTCTTTCAACCGATCTATTCCGAATTCTTCCTGCTGTTTATTTTTAGGTTCGGTCACGCCATCGGTGACAATTAGAATTTGGTCGCCACTTTTAAGGGTGTGCTCTTCCTGACTGTATTGCATATTTGGGAGAATTCCAAGAGGCGTTCCGCTGGCAGAGCCGATCTCTTGAATGGAATTATTTCTCTTCAAGATAAGCGAGAGATGCCCGCCGTTAGCGATACAGAGCTTTTTATTTTTCATGTCTAAAAGGCAGAACACGGCGGTGGTGAACATGCCTCGGTAAGACCGCTCGCATAGTGTGTTATTCACCTGTGTCAGTACTTTCGCCGGTTCTGAATCGACTTGTGAGATATAGCGGAAATCACTCATCAACCTTGCCATTTGTAGGGCGGCAGGAACACCTTTGCCGGAAACATCGCCCAGCACGATACCCAGCATTTCGTTTTCGAAGGGAATGAAATCATAATAATCACCCCCAACAACTTGAGCGGCGTGGGTCAGGGCGGCAAAAGTAAAATTGGCATGTTGTGGCGTGGAGGTGGGCAGAAAACTTTCCTGAACCGACTGTGCAAACTCCATGTCTTTTTCCATACGCTGATTTTCCATCAGCACCATATGCATGCGTGCGTTATGGATGGCGAGGGCGGCACTGTCGCAGAGCAGGAGAAAAAGTTGCAAGTCGCTAGATTGAAAAACCCGTTCTTGACTTTTTCCGTGAATCACCTGACAGACACCAATGGTTTTGCCTTTCGCCTTTAGTGGTGAGCATAAAATCGATCCGGTTTGAAAACCGGTTTTTTTGTCGTAACCCGGATTAAATTTGGGATGTTGGTAAGCATCTTCAATGAGGAGAGACTCGCCGGTTTCGGCAACGGTGCCAGCAATGCCTTCTCCCATTTTTAGCCGAGTCATGCTTTTAATTTCTTCACCCACCTTACTCAAGGCGATTTGAAATACCAGCTCATCCGTTTCATCATCGATTAACAATAAACTGCAAGCATCGGCATTCATGACTTTTTTAGCAACATTCATGATCGTGTCGAGAAGATTGGCGAGGTTCAGCTCAGAGTTGATGAGGGAGGTGATCTTGTAGCAGGTTTCCAGTTGCTCAATTCTTTGTTCCAACTGGGCGAGTCTAGGGCCTGAGGAGTCCAATGCGTTTTTATGTGTGCTCATAGTTGGTACCCATTAACCTTCATGCCCTGAAAGGGTAAAGTCGGCGGAAAAACACCACGCACACCGGCCCCACGTCGAGCGGGGGAGAAATAACTTTAACTTAACCGCTAAGATAGCTAAAATAAAATAGCGGGTCAAACCATTTCCCTGTTATCGTGACCTATGAATAAAAAACAAGGTTTGAGCAGAAACTGGTCTGAAATAAGATCGGTTCTTTTTGAATCCCTTCCCGATGAAATATTTTCTAAGGGAAATCAAAATGAATGGTTGGTCTATCATTGGAATTTAGTGGTAGGAAAGCAAATAGCAGGCGTTTCGACTCTTGGCACGATGACTCAAGGGGTGCTTCATGTGCAGGTTAAAGGTAAAGAGTGGGTGCCAGTTTTAGATTCTTTAAAAAATAAAATCGTAAAAGAAATAAACAGCAGAGCGGGAGAACCGTTATTAAGCGATATTGTGTTTAAGACGGTTGCCCGATAGGCTCTGAAAATCCATGCAAAGGACAATTAATAAGATGACTGATACGGCTTTCGAAATAAGTTTCATAGACAAGGTCTGCAAAAAGCTTATCAAGCCGAATGCAGGGTGTTCCGTTTTATTGTTACTCATCGCTCCCCTTTTCTTGGCAAATTGCGCCACCACAGTGGGCAATCAAGGCTCAACAAGCGCTGACTTGTCTTCGTCTTATGCAGTGCGCTCTTTTGAAAATAAAAAGAAACTTTCCCAAAGTCTGGATACGCAAGACCCTCGCTCTTATTACCATTACTTGAGAGCGTTGGAAGCGGAAAAGCAGAACGATATGGAACAAGCCGCTTTGCATTACGAAGAAGTGGTTCAATATGACCCACAAGCAGAACGGTTTCATGAAAGGTGGGTTCGCTTGCTCCTGCGCACCGGTCAATTAGAAAAAGCGGTTCTTGCTGGTAACGATGCATTGGCGCGCTTTCCTGATAATGAAGATATTGAGATGATATTGGCAGATATCTTGTCGAGCCAAGGCAAGGCCAATGAGGCCATAAAACATTATGAGCATATCATTCGGATTTTCCCAGAAAATGCCAGAGCCCCTTTATTGAAAGGTTCTCTGTTGGAGGGTTTGGGCAAGTATGGCCCCGCTTTAAAAGATTATAAGGCCGCTTCAGAGGCCGAACCCAACAATCCACTAGTGCGGTTTTATCTGGGGCGTGCTTATTTACGCGCGGGCCAGTTTAAGGAAGCCGAAGCAAGTTTAGACAGGGCCGTGTCGTTGAAACCCAATTTGCTTCAGGCCCGACACCATTTAGCCTGGGTGCTTGAGAAACAGGGCAGAACGGTTGAAGCATTGAAAGAGTATGGTTTGTTGCTAAAGCTGAAGCCAGATAATGAATATATTAAGGGTCGGGTTTCACAGCTTCATGGCTCGGGAGCTTTGAGTCCAAGGATTCCTCAAGGAACTCAAGGCATTCCCCCTGAATTGGAAAAACAACCCAATATTCATATGCGCATTGCCACGATTTATTTTGAGCAAACCCTGTATATGAGAGCGTTGGAAGAGTTTCAGCTGGTTATTGCCGAGCATGACCATAAAGACCCGCATGTTCTAATGGCACGGATTTATGAAATTCATGGTCGTCTGGACAACGCAGTGAAAGAGTTTGAAAAGCTCCGCAAGATGGAGCCACAATCGATGGATATTCTTCTCTACACTGCTAGGCTTTATAGTTTGATGAAAAACACACAGAGAGCCGTGGATCTGCTCAATAAGGCGGTTGCCATAGAGCCAGATAAAGACCGGCTTTATCACTCTCTAGCGTTAGCCTATATGGCGCAAAATGATAATGCCAAAGCGATTGAGAGCATGGGCAAAGCTTTGACCTTGAACCCTAAAAAAGATTCCTATTATTTTGAGCTGGGCGCCTTGATGGAAAAAGAAGGCGATTACAAAGGTGCCATTGAAAATATGAGGCAGGCGATAGAACTGAACCCTTTGCACTCCAATGCGCATAATTTTTTAGGATATATGTACGCTCTGGAAGGGCGTGATTTGGATATGGCTCTTGATCATTTGAAAAAGGCTCTGACAACTCAACCCAAAAATGGCTATTTTTTAGACAGTCTGGGGTGGATCTATTTTAAGAAAGGGGAGTCTGAGAAAGCTCTAACGCAGATTCAAAAAGCTCTGATTTATACCGACCCCGACCCGATTCTTTATGATCATCTTGGAGATATTTTGTTCTCCTTAAAAAATTATGATGAGGCTCGCGGGGCATGGAAGAATAGCCTGTTTCTCACGGTGAACCAAAAAGAGGAGCTGGGTGGAGAAGTGCCTGACCCGCAAGCGCTGAAAGATAAAATTGAGAAAGCGCGAGGTCTTATACATCATCATTATTAAGCAAGCCTGTTGAATTTCTATCTACTATCGAGACCTTGGTCAAAACCGAGCCTGGTCATTGCGAAATATTCTGGCTATTACCTCGAGCCAGTGAACCTCGATTTATATCGAAGGGTGATGCAAAACCCTTCTGGTCGCCTAGCATGAAAAACTACCCGTCACTTTTGAAATTGCTTCTTATTATTTTTGTGCTCATCGGGTGCCAGCCTCGAATGGAGCCTCTGGCCCCGCATTATTTAAAAGATGCGATTTCCACTGATTATATTTTAGAAAGGTTGCAAGACCGAGCTGAAAAAATTAAAAACCTCAAATCTTTTACCCGCACGACCTTTTTAGGCCCAAAGCTGAAGCAATCTTTTCGCCAAACTTTGTTGGTTCAAAATGCCAAGTCTATCCGAGTTGACACCTATGGGTTGTTCGGTCAGGCCATGGGGGTTTTTACTTTTCATGAAGGGCGGACGGTATTTTTAGATCCGAAAAAAGGTAAGTATTACTCTGGAGCAGAAGTCGAATCGATCATGGAGAGAATGCTGGGAACGCGTTTGGATTTTAGTGAGCATCTGCGAATTTTTATCGGTTCGATTCCCCGGCTAGAGTTTCTCAGTGCTGTGGATGCGCGCTTGAATTCTGACAGCACGCAATACATCCTGCGATTGATGGATAGACAGCGTGGCGGTGAGGTGACGATTTGGTTTTCAGCGCAGACCTTGCTCCCCCTTGAAATGAAGCGAAAACTGGGCGGGCGTTCTATTTATTCGGTTGCATGGCAAGACTATGCAAAGATTGGGGATCATGATTTTCCGCATTTGGTGACGTTATCGTTTCCGGAAAAACAAGAAATCATTCGAGTGAAATATAAAAACCCTGTTATCAATCAGGGGTTGCCTGCTGAGACATTTCAATTCAGGGAGCCTGTTTCCTTTTTGCAAAATAAATGACCACAATTGTTTTTAAAACCCCCGCCAAAGTAAATTTGGGTCTCAATATGCTAGGCAAGCGTGAAGATGGTTTTCATGAACTTGAGACCTTGTTTCAAATGGTGAACTGGTGTGACGAGATTGAAATAGAGGGACTCATCACTGAGGGGTTGAGCCTGACTTGTAACCAGTCGGATATTCCTACAGATGAGAGAAACCTGATCATCAAAGCCGCCCGTTTGTTGAAAACCCGTTATCCAGGCCGGTGTCAGGGGGCTAGAATTCATCTAAATAAAAATATTCCGCATGGAGCCGGGTTGGGGGGTGGCAGTGGCAATGCCGCTGGGGCCTTATTGGCACTCAATTATTTATGGGGGCTAAATTTGAAGCGCGAAGAGCTGATTGCATTGGCAACGACGCTGGGTTCGGATGTGCCTTTTTTTCTTCTTTCTCCCTGTGCCATCGGTCGCGGAAGAGGAGAAATTTTGCAAGCGGTTGAAACTTCGGTTAAGTTTTATATTTTAATGGTTTACCCAGAAATGGTTCTGTCTACTGCTTGGGTGTATGGAAATCTAAAATTGAAGTTGACAAAGCATGAAAATAATATTAGCATTTTGAAAAATTTACTCTTGCAGTCGGAGTTTGCCCAAATTGGGGAAACTTGGATCAATGATCTGGAACCTGTTGTATTTCAAGAGTATCCAGAGATTCTTGAAATAAAAAACGAGTTGCTTGTTTTGGGCGCAAAGGGAGCACTGCTTTCAGGAAGTGGTTCTACGGTCTTTGGCATGTTCGATGACCTTGAAACGGCGAAAACCGCTTATACCCGTTTAGGGAGTGGGTGGGGCAGGCTATTTTTGGCTGAAAACATTGTCAGCTTATCCGAAATCTATCCAGAGGAAATGTTAGCGACCTTGTAGTCATAAAGGATCAATGCTTCGGGATGCGATTATTTCGGGTTGAGAGCGATAACTTGAAATAAACAGTGAAACAGTCAGGATCTTTTTAAAACCACCTATTGTAAAATATTAACTCACAACCCGATGCTTTTTGACGAGGCTGGGTGGCTGAAGCTACCTTCATGCTTTAGTATGTTTCCCAGCGCTTGAAAAGTTGAGGATGGTGAAAATATTTATAATAGGGGTGGGAAGATCATTAATATATTTGGGGCGTCGTCAAGTGGCTAAGACACAGGATTTTGATTCCTGCATTCGGAGGTTCGAGTCCTCCCGCCCCAGCCAGTTTTTTTACTAAGGAAATAATTAGAGAATGTATTCCAGCGATAATGGACGGATGCTTGTTTTTTCAGGTAGGGCAAACACGCCTTTGGCAGAAGAAATTGTAAAGTATCTCGGTATTCCATTGGGAAAAACGGTGATTCGCGATTTCTCAGACCAAGAAATTTATGTGCGCATCGAAGAGAATGTGCGCGGTAGAGATGTTTTTGTTGTGCAACCGACTTGCTATCCTGGCAATACCAATATAATGGAACTGCTGATTATGATCGATGCCCTGCGTCGAGCTTCGGCAAAAAGAATCACCGCCGTGATTCCCTATTATGGTTACGCACGCCAAGATCGTAAATGCGAGCCGAGAGTGCCGATCACCTCTAAACTGGTGGCAGACTTGTTGGAAACAGCGGGAACGGAGCGGGTGTTAACCGTCGATCTGCATGCAGGGCAGATTCAGGGTTTTTTTAATATCCCAGTAGACCATTTGTTCGCCATGAATGTTTTGGTGGATTACATCCGTAACCAGAACCTGTCTAATATGATAGTGATTTCACCCGATGCAGGAGGGGTGGAACGAGCCAGAGCTTATGCCAAAAGGTTGGATAGTTCTTTGGCAATTATTGATAAGCGCAGAGATGCTCCCAACGAAGCCAAGGCGATGAATATCATTGGTGACGTTAAGGGCAAGGTGGCGTTTATTGTGGACGACATGATTGATACGGCTGGTACTCTGATGGAGGCAACCGAAGCGTTGCTGGGAGCTGGGGCCAAGGAAGTTCATGCTTGTTGTTCACATCCGGTTCTTTCAGGCCCTGCGGCAGAAAGAATCAGTGCCTCTGCGATTAAATCAGTGGTGACGACAAACACCATTCCCCTTAGTGAGGGGCTGAGCCAAAACCCGAAAGTAAAGGTGCTTTCGGTCGCTCCGTTGCTGGGAGAAGCAATTTTAAGGATTCACGAAGAAACCTCGGTCAGTTCGTTATTCGACTCAACCCGAGAATAAAAATCAGGCTTGCGCATTATGAATTCTCATAACATGCGCTCATAGCTTTCAACACAAGGATGGGAGTACAGAATGTCTGCTCTAGCGGGAAAAATAAGAGAAGTTGGTAAATCGGCAACACGTAAACTGAGAAGCGATGAGGCAATGCCTGCCGTGATATATGGGTTGAAAGACAGTGTCAACGTGGTCGTCAACCCTAAGGAGTTGCAAAAACTGCTTTTGGAAAAAGGCCGCAATGCTTTGATTGAACTTGATATTGAAGGCGATGCTAATCGCAGCGTTGTATTGAAAGAGTATCAAAGCCATCCCTTAAAGGCCGGTTGGTTGCATGCCGACTTTCTGGAAGTTGATGTTACCAAAAAAATTAAAGTCAAAGTTCCGGTTTACCTTGTGGGAGTGGCCCCTGGTGAAAAACAGGGCGGCATAGTCAACCATATCTTACGCAAATTAGAAGTGGAGAGCATTCCTCAGAATATTCCCGAAAAAATTGAAGTGCCCATGGGTGAGATTCAGCTCAATCAGGTGCTTCATGTTTCGGACCTTACTGTAGGAGAAAATATTACTGTTATCAGTCTTCCCACAGAGATGGTAGTGACGGTTTATGCTGAAAAAGTGAAAGAACAAGCTGTCAGTGAAGAAGAAGATGACGCTGCGGCACCGGCTGAAGACGCTGGTAAAAAAGAAGACAGTTAATAACTTGTGTTTTTAATATTGGGTCTGGGCAATCCTGGGCCGCGTTATGAGCTGACTCGGCATAATGCGGGTTTTTGGGTGGCAGACAATCTAGCTGAAAAATACAATATTCGGCTTGATAAGCATAAGCATTTCTCCTTATATGGCCAAGGAGAAATAGCAGGCCAAGAAGTTGTTATCGCAAAGCCGATGACTTACATGAACGAAAGCGGAAAAGCAGTCAAGACCTTGCTTTCCGCTTTTGGTCTTTTACCAGATAAAATGCTGGTAGTTCATGACGATATCGACCTTCCCCTCGGAAAAATCAAAAAAAAAATCAAAGGAGGCGATGGTGGCCAACGAGGAATTCGATCGACGATCCAATCTTTGCGGACGGGTGAATTTTATCGAGTTCGTGTAGGCATTGGTCGTCCCGATGATAAAGAAGATATCGTTGATTATGTGTTGTCTCCATTTGATGCCGAAGATTCAGGCTTGCTAAATGATGTCATCGAGCAAGCGGTGCAAACGGTTGAAGAGGCACTCAAAGAACTCGATAGAAGTTAATTCAATGGAGGGTTGAACAAATGCTGACAGAACGCAGAGGAGAAATAGCCTTCGTTGGCTTTGCCATGTCTTTGTATTTGGTGATGGCCGCTTTTGATGTGTCGCAGAAATTTGTCTATATGGCAGTGATATTTGGATTGTTTGGACTTGTTACCGCGTGGAAAATTTTTGAAGCGGTTGACGATGAACCGGCCGGGAATGAAAAAATGACCGAAATTGCCGAGGCAATCCACGAAGGCGCGATGATTTTTCTGTCGCGAGAATATAAAATCCTGAGTTATTTTGTTTGTTGTATTTTCCTCCTGTTATTGGTTTTGGTATCAATACAAAAAGGTTTGTGGATCGGTATATGGACCGCTATTGCCTATATCGCGGGGGCGGGGTGTTCGATGCTGGCAGGTTATTTTGGCATCAATGCGGCGACCACAGCTGGAGTTAGAACCTCTCAAGCGGCTATGAACGGGGGGCAGGAAAAAGCTCTTCATGTCGCTTTTAATGGCGGTGCCGTTATGGGGCTTTGTGTGGCGAGTCTGGGTTTGATCGGGATAGGTGGGTTATTCACCCTGCTTGGACGAGGAGATACGATCACAGCCCTCATTGGGTTTGCGGTGGGGGCAAGTACGATTGCATTATTTGCGCGTGTTGGCGGCGGTATCTACACCAAAACAGCAGATATCGGTGCTGATTTAGTGGGTAAGTTAGAAGAAGGTATCTCAGAAGATGATCCAAGAAACCCAGGCGTTATCGCAGATAATGTCGGCGACTGTGTCGGTGATACCGCAGGTTTGGGGGCAGATATTTTTGAGTCTTATTGTGGTGCTTTGATCGCTAGCATCTTGATCGGTGGGAGCATGGCAACCCTGCAGTTTGAATACATGGCTCTTCCTGTTCTGGTAGCCATGATTGGTTTGCTAGCCTCTGTTTTGGGAATTCGAGCTATGGGTGCCTTAGAAGGCATAGAGCCTTCTGCCATGTTGCGTAATTGTACTTTCATCAGCGCAGGGGCGATGTTATTCGTCACATTTTTCTTGATTAAAGTAATGGGTCTGCCGTCCGGTGTTTTCATGGCTCTTCTATTCGGTTGTTTGGCGGGCATTGGCATCGGTCTGGTTACTGAGCGCTACACAGCGGGCGAGCGGGTTATCCGTATCGCAGAATCCAGCAAGACCGGTGTAGCAACCGTTATCATCTCAGGCCTAGCGTTGGCAATGGAGAGTTGTGTTGTGCCAGTGGTGCTTATTATGCTGACCGTATTTTTGAGCGCAGAATCTGCCGGTCTTTACGGCGTGGCTCTGGCGGCAGTGGGAATGCTAGCAACAGTAGGCATCACCTTATCGGTCGATGTTTATGGGGCGATTGCTGATAATGCAGGAGGTATCGCGGAAATGGCAGGGTTGGGAGAAGAGACTCGTAATATTACAGATAACCTGGATCAGGTGGGCAATACCACAGCCGCTATCGGTCGGGGTTTTGCAATCGGTTCTGCGGCTCTCACAGCTCTGGCTTTGTTCGCGGCCTTCACGCAAGCCGCTCAAATTGGTTCCATAGATATTACCGAAACAACGGTTATCATCGGAGTCTTTCTTGGTGGGGTCATCCCCTTTTATGTAGCGTCTCTCACTCTAACTTCGGTGAGGGAAGCGGCAACAAAAATGGTCGAAGAAATCCGCCGTCAATTTCGAGAAATTCCGGGTTTACTGGAAGGCACTGAAAAACCAGATAGCGCACGCTGTATTGAAATCAGCACTCAGGCGGCATTGGAAAAAATGATCGCTCCCGGTATCGTGGCTTTCATGGCACCGATTATTATTGGGTCTTTGTTGGGAGCAGAAGCCCTGGGCGGTATGTTGCTGGGCGCGACGCTTGCGGGAGTTTTATTGGCTCTGTTTATGTCCAATGGGGGCGGTGCTTGGGATAATGCTAAAAAATATGTAGAAGCCGGTAATCTTGGCGGTAAAGGTTCAGATGCCCATCGTGCTACCGTGATCGGAGACACGGTGGGAGATTCGCTAAAAGATACAGCCGGGCCAGCCATGAATATTTTAATCAAATTGATGTCTATCGTTTCTCTGGTTATGGCACCCTTTTTTCTGTAACCCATATAAGCTCAGTTAAAGGGATGGGGGTTTGTTTCCCCATCCCTTTTTTTATAGAAAGGAAATTGTATCTTGCTGTTGGGAATTCATGATTTTATAAATTCACAGCCCATTTTGGAGCCGTTGACCAAGCAGGCTTCCAAGGCAGGAATAGAAATCCGGATAGATTCTCCGGCCCAACTGGCGGACCAGTTGTCGGCTGGCAAGCTGGATATCGCCATGATTCCCGCCGTTGAATATTTGAAGCAGGCAGATCGTTTGCGGCTTCTCCCGAATATTTCGATTTCCTCTAGAAACAAAGTGGGGACGGTCTTATTGGTTTCCAAGGTTCCTCTCAATGCTATTCGTACTTTGGCGTTAGATGAACGGTCGAGAACTTCGGTTGCCCTGCTTCGTGTTCTGTATGCAAAAGAATTTCCGTCCGGTCTTAAGTTGGCACGGCATGAACCTGATCTGGATAAAATGCTCAACCAATATGATGCGGCCTTGATCATCGGTGATCAGGCTTTGGGTGTCGCCAAAGAAGGCGTGTCGATTTACGATCTCAGTGAAGAATGGTTCAGCCGGACGGAAAAAACGTTTGTTCATGCTGTGATAGTGGCCCGAGAAGGTGTCAAGGTCGAAGCCGGTATCATTCAGACCTTACAGAATGCCAAATTAGAAGGGCTAAAAAATTTAGAAACGATTGTGCAGACGCAGGCGAACAAAACCGGCCATGCGGTCTTTTTATTGCGCGATTATCTGAAGAATAAAATCCACTACGATTTCGGAGAAGAAGAGATGGAAGGCCTCATGCATTTTCAGACTCTCTGCCATCAGGTGGGTCTAGTTTCACAACGGTTTCCATTGCGATTTGTGTGAACAAAGGTTCTTACGCCTTCATTTTCTAACCTCCAAGCCCTGTCAAGCAGAGCGCTTCAATGGGTCAGCCCCACTCATCCCTATTCATAAATGCCATCCATTCTAAGCGAGCTTGAGTGACACCGAGGTGTTTAGCCGATATAGTATGCTCGTGCTACAATCGGGGGTACGAAGATTTTTTCTTTCTGGGAAATAATATTCCACGGTTTCATTTTAAGAGTCGCGTCCTGCAAATAAAATAGCCATCTATACAAGTCTTGAGAAGGCAGAAGGAAGGGATGATGTGATGAACAGGCAACGCAAATCAGCACATATTCTACTCGTGGGAGTATTTATCTCCGCACTTCTATTGTCTATGATCGCTGGTTGTTCGCATCAAGTCGATAATAAAACTCTGCCGCAACTCGAATGGACTGGTAAGTCGGCATTGCATAAGACACGTAGTGCAATCCTGCGTGAGAAAATGAGTTCACTGCGAGTGCTTATGTTTGAGTATGTGTATGATGAGTTGCAGTTTGATATGGAGCGCGCCAGACAGGCGGCATCGATTGCAAATATCGCCAAGGACATGGCTACGACGGCGATGGAAGTTGCGATTGCACAACGGGAACTCAATCTGAATGCCGATCAAATCCCAGTTTTTCAAGACTATGCACAGACCCTGAAAAATCAGGCACTGGCTCTGGAGGAGTTGGCTCGCCAGGAAAAAAGTGATGCTTATCCACCCATGATTCGCGCTATCGTCGAGACCTGCAATGGTTGCCACGAAAAATTTCTAGATATGTAGCGGACGATATTGTTCAAGACTTTTGGAATATTATGCACCGAATAGCCCCAGCCTCAGGAATTGGTAATTATTTCAGATCACCGATTTTGACGGCTTTTATTTTGACTTTAGTGGTTGTCTTGCCGATATCCGGCGTATGGGCTGAGGAGCGAAAGGCCGAAAACGAAGAAGCTCGGGAGTTGCGTCAGTTGGTAGAGCGACTGAAACAACGAGTCGAAGTTTTAGAACGACAGCAATCGCAACAGCAGGGTTCCAGCCAGAACACCCGTAATCCTGCCATAAGCAATACCTCTTCAAAAGAGTCGAAAGCCCCCATAAATCCGTTTTCCTCTAAAAAGGCTTTGCCAGAGCCAGCCAAAGGGAAGATCAAATTTTCCTTCGGCGGGCAGATTGTGGTCGAGGCCGTGAGCAACTGGCCGAGTAACTCGACCAGTTCTGAATTCGATCTGTTACCCACTGGGGTGCCCACCGGTTCTGGAGGTGAAAACGGGCAATTTCTTTTCAGCGCCCGAGAAACACGACTCTGGTTTAAAAGCTCGGCAATGACCCGATACGGTATTTTCAAGACTCTATTGGAAATGGACTTTAAGGGCAGTTCCGGGACCGAGCGCGTCAATAACTCAAACAATCCCCGTATGCGGCACGGCTATGCGCAACTGGGGAGCTTTACCATGGGTCAGACAGAATCCACCTTTGCTAATTTACTGGCCTGGCCCGATACGATCCCGGATGCGATTGCATATATTTCCAATCGTCAGGCACAGATTCGTTGGAGTCAGAAGCTGGATGAAGATTTTAGCTTACAAGTTTCATTGGAGAAC
>Ga0066611_10001355_pt1 | contig 13461 bp, 13 predicted proteins | sample SaaInlV_DNA_200m_FD_60376 | JGI IMG/M metagenome (GOLD analysis project Ga0066611, IMG submission 60376) | Marine microbial communities from expanding oxygen minimum zones in the Saanich Inlet - SI075_LV_DNA_200m | ecosystem: Environmental > Aquatic > Marine > Unclassified | place: British... | reverse complement strand
TGGCATTTATGGCGGTGTCTTTACGCCGACCGAAGCCGCCGGTGTTGGTGCTGGCGGGGCCTTGATTATTGCCTTGATGCGTCGGGCGCTGACCTGGCGTTCGCTGTTCGAAACCCTGGCAGAAACATCCCGTACATCTGCGACTTTGTTCACGGTTTTGATTGGTGCCCTGATCTTTTCAAGTTTCGTCAATCGCGCCGGATTGCCGGATGCATTGCGCGACCTGGTCAGCAGCTTTGATGTTGCACCCATGGTTGTTGTTGTGCTGATCCTGCTGGTTTATATCGCCCTCGGCTGTGTATTCGAAAGCCTGTCGATGTTGCTGTTGACCATTCCAGTCTTCTTTCCTCTGATTGAATCCTTTGGCTTTCATCCGGTCTGGTTTGGCATCGTGGTTGTTGTCGTTACCGAAATCAGCCTGATCACACCTCCGGTGGGACTGAACGTCTTTGTGCTATCAGGCGTCCTCAGGGACGTCAGTACAGCCACTGTCTTCCGCGGTGTTACACCGTTCTGGTGTGCGGATATCCTGAGACTTGCCTTGCTGGTGATGGTGCCGACAATCTCACTTTTCCTGCCCAATATGCTTTATCACTGACGCTTTTCGTACAAACGAAAACGTCTAGCCAAGGGCCTCGACCGGATCGAGACCTTGCGCCATACGGCCCGTAAACAGCAACTGCTTTTTCTCGGCCAGCGGATGGAACTGGGAAGCCAGTACATCGCGCAGCAATCGCTCAAGCCCGGTTGACCTGAAGTAACCTGTGCCGCCCACAGCTTCCATGGCCTTTTCAACGGTTTCTTTCGCCGCTTTGGCCGTAATGGTTTTACGAATTAAAATGGCGTTCGCGGTTTCGTCAACAGCGTCAAAATCAAAGTCATTGGTTATATCGACCATTTCGTTGTGGGCCATTTGTGTTGTCGCCAGAGCATTTTCCATTTCACCCAGAAGATAAGTTGCAGACGGATCGGGACGGGATGCGGCCTTTTCTCGGGCAATTGTCGCTGCGGCTTCGGCGATGCCTGCATAGACGCTCATGATCAAAGGCATGGCGACGGTCAACACAACGTTCCAGACGGCATGGAAGTCACCTTGCGGTCGACGCAGAGCAATGCTGTCTTCAGGGATAAATACTTCGTCAAAGATCAGGGTGTTTGATCCGGTGCCGCGCATACCCATAGCTTGCCAGTTATTTTCGATAAGAACGCCTTTGGCATTCAGCGGCACAGGAAAATGCAATACCTGCCAGCCTTCTTCCGGATCGTTATAAGGCGCACTTGAAATGGCCAGGTCGCCAGCCGGACTGCCACTGGCAAAGATCTTGCGGGCATCCAGATTGTAGCCTCCATCGACCTTGATCATGGTGCCATTGGACGCCAGCCAGTCGGTAGCACCTGTGCTGACGAGAACAAGCTCCTTTGCCACCACAGCATCCAGTAGTTTTGCGCCGGGTTTGCCGTTCGTATGATTGTAGACAGCAGCAGCAATCAAATGCTGGTGCATGGATGAGCACAGTGCGGTTGAAGGGCAAAAAGTAGCAAGTTCTTTCAGGGACTGACACATCTGGCGGTGTGAGGTACCCCCACCACCAAATTCAACCGGCACCATGGCCGAAAAGAACTTTTCAGCTTTCAGGTCGGCATAGTTTTCCTTAACGAATGTATCCTCGGCTTCATATTGTCCCACACGTTGGGCAAATACAGGGCCCAGTTTACGAACGATATCCAGACTGTCGGTTAGTACTTTGGTCATGACCAAATCCCCTTGTTACTAATTTTGATAATTCCAACATGGATCTTCCAGGGCAATTTTGAAAGTACAAAATTTGTACTAGCGTCAGGCCCGGTGTTTTGATTAGGATTGTCGGCATGACCAGAAAAAAAGGCTATGGACAGTTTTGCCCTGTCGCAAAAGGCGCTGAGATCGTTGCTGAACGCTGGAATTTATTGATCCTGCGAGAGCTTTTGTGCGGCAGCAGCAGGTTTAACGATCTGAAAAAAGGTGTGCCGTTGATGTCGCCGTCGTTGCTGTCGCAACGACTGAAAGATCTTGAATTTGCTGGAGTTATCGAAATTCGACCTGCCCAGGGGGGACGGGGTTCGGAATATTTCCTGACCGAAGGGGGACAACAACTCAGGCCGCTGATTGAAGGTCTGGGGCATTGGGCGGAACAACATCTGAAACCCGAACTGGAAGGACGCGACCTCGACCCGGGGCTACTGATGTGGGATATCAGCCGACGGGTCGATCCTGACGGCACGCCTGATCAACCGCGTACAACCGTGCAATTTAACCTGACGGGCGTTTCCAGCAAATATGGGCGTTGGTGGATTGTGTTTGAAAATGGTGAAGCGGATTTGTGCATGAAAGACCCTGGCTTTGATCTTGATCTCAACATTACCATGCCGATGTCCGTGGCGGCTGACGTCTGGATTGGTCGACGCACGATTACCAGTGCCGTAAGCGCCGGTGACCTGGCCCTTGATGGATCAAGGGCACAGATCAAGGCGTTCCCCGACTGGTTTGCACTCAGTATTTTTGCGCCAGGTTAATTCGGCACGTCAGATTACAATACTGACGCCAGGCGACCCCGGATGATTTCTTCGGCGTCTGCCACCATGTTGTTTACCAGATCGTGGCAGCTGGGGACGTCGTGAATAAGCCCGGCTACCATGCCGCAACTCCAGGCACCTGACTCCATGTCGCCATCGGTCATGACTTTGGGGTAGACACCGGCAACCAAATCCATGATGTCATCGATCGCCAGGTCTGCACCTTTTTCACGCTCGATCTCAACAATCTTTTCAACAGCTGTATTCTTGATCACCCGTTCCGTGTTGCGCAATCCCCGCATGATCAAGGTGGTGTCCAGTTCACTGGCAGCAACAATGCTGTCTTTGACATTTTGATGAACCGGGGCCTCGGTGGTGGCGATGAAGCGAGTGCCCATGTTGATTCCGTCAGCACCCAGCGCCAGGGCTGCAACCAGTTGCTGGGCGTTACCAATACCGCCGGATGCAACGAACGGGATGGTGAGTTCTTCTGCGGCACGGGGCAGAAGGATCATATTGGGGATGTCGTCTTCACCGGGATGGCCACCGCATTCAAACCCGTCCACGCTGACGGCATCACAGCCGATTTTTTCAGCTTTCAGCGAATGGCGCACAGAAGTACATTTGTGAATGACCTTGATCCCGGCGTCTTTCAGGGCGGGTAAATAGGCTTCCGGACTGCGCCCGGCCGTCTCTACGATCTTGATGCCACCCTTGATGATGGCTTCGATATATTCAGGATAAGGCGGGGCCGCAAATGTTGGCAAGAATGTCAGATTGACGCCAAAGGGCTTGTCGGTCATGTCGTGACATCGGGCGATTTCGTTGGCCAGGTCTGCAGGTGTTTTCTGCGTCAGACCCGTAATAATGCCCAGGCCACCGGCATTGGAAACTGCTGCCGCCAGTTCGGCAAAACCAACATAATGCATGCCACCCTGTATGACGGGATGCTTGATACCAAGAAGTTCTGTAATGCGGGTCTGCATGTTTGTCTCCGGAATGTTGGATTGGACGTCATTCGGCGGGAGAGTTCAAAGATGTGAACTCAGAGACAAAGCGTAATCAAAGCCGGGTCATATGGGAAGACGGCTTGTTGGAAATATATTCGAAGGTTTTTTAGTTTGCGTTGCTGGCTACTTCCGACGCCGTCAGAGTCGCTGCAATCGACTGGTCTGTCTGGGATCGCATATCCTGGAAGCGTGCCAGGGCCTTTCCCTTGAGCTTCTGACCCGTCGGTAACTTCAGGCGCAGAGGATTGATCTGACGGCCAGCCTTGAGGATTTCATAGTGCAGATGTGGTCCAGTGGAACGGCCCGTCGTGCCGATATAGCCAATAATCTGACCCTGACGCACACGCTTGCCCCGGCGAATGCCGCGACCAAAGTTTTTCAGGTGAGCATAGGCTGTCTTGTAATTATTGTTGTGCCGGATGCGCACATAGTTCCCGTAAGAGCCATTGCGTTGCGACATTTCAATGACGCCATCTCCGCCAGCCATGATCGGGGTGCCACGCGGGGCGGCAAAATCAAGACCTTTGTGCATTTTCGTATAGCCGAGAACCGGGTGGCGACGCTTGCCATAACGCGAAGATAACCTCGCCCCGTTCACGGGTGTTCTCAGCAACGCCTTGCGAGCGCTCTGGCCTTTTTCGTTAAAGTAATCAATCGCACCATCAGCCAGTTTGTGACGGTAGAGACTAACCTTTGTTCCGCTCAGCATCATGCTGGCAAACAAAACATCACCGTTCTTGATGGCCTTGCCGCTTTCGTCGGTATATTGCTCATAAAAGAGCTCGAACGAATCACCGCGCTGGATATCGCGTTGGAAATCCACATCCCAACTGAAAATCCGGATCATTTCCATCAAGATGCCAATGGGCATATCGCTGCGGCGGGCTGACAAATAAAGGCTGTCGTTGATTGTACCGACACTGCGCATGTGAACCTTTTTCAGCTCACGCAGGATTTCGCGAGAAACAAATCCGTTTTCTTCGCGTTCCGTAATTACATCCCGGTCAACGTCTGCGTTGATCTGGACAAACAACAGTTCAGCAGCAGATTTTGTCTGCTCCGCTTTGGGTGTAAAGGCGACCTGCAACTCCTGACCGATTTTCAAACGTCGCGGGTTAAAATTCTTGCCAAGGGCTGCAATGGCTTCATACGCCTGAGGGCGCGGTGCGCCAGCGCGAACCAGGGCCTTCATCAAGGTATCACCCTTGCGCACACGAATTTTTTTGATGTCTGGCTGAGGCGCAGAGGCAGGCAGGCTGGCTGTCTTTGTTTCGATAGAGGCAAGTGTAGTTGGCGAAACTGTCGTTGGTGCAGGTTCCAGTGCTGCCATCTGAACGGAAGCTTTTTGACCGGACACCCTTTGAGCAGGCTCGGAATTAGCTGATACGGCAACATCAACTGCTGCGCGCTCAACGATCCCGGAATGCGTTACAGTTGTCAGGGGCAGATTATTGATGATGCTGGCACCAACGCTGGGTGCACCAGTGACCGAAACCACAACCAACGCAACACCGGCGAGGCTGATCGCGGCAAATGCAGCTAATTTGGGCGCATCCAGGCGGGGTTTATACTCACCTGATTGTGGTTGTTCGTTATCGCCGTACTGCAAATCTAACTCCCGATATAACTGAATTTTCCGGTGAAGTGACCGGAAACTGCGGTTTAAGCAGTGGAATGCAAAACAAGATGCAAAACCCTTGAATCGTTGTCAAGTATTTTTTCCTGTTGAATCAAGGCTCTCCATCACTTCTCTCATGCAAATATGAAGAATTTGCCAAGATGTGTTTGGAGTCTCCGGCTGAATCTCAATTATTATAGAAGTGAAATATGAAATGGTCAGGCAGGATCAACAAGACAAAACGCGTGCCATTCTCTAGCGCTGCAGAGCGTTCAGGTAAAGGCAGTGAATTGGATTAACTGAAGCTTTCCGTCGTATAGCGCCAGATTTTGACGTCGTCGGGCCAATAATCTGCAGCAAAACCCGCTTTGGTTTTAAGATGGGCGAGGAAAACACGTTTCTGAGGCAGTTGCTGCCAAACCTGCGGCAGAAATGTGCCGCGGCGGCTCCCGGATTGCAGGATCAAGCCGTCGACCCCTGGTCGCATCTTGTCCAGCAAATCAGCTTCATCAGTTACAGGCAGCGGTTCCGGCTCGCTCAACACGGATATGCTGATATCCAGATGTCCATATTCTGCTTCCGTCAACTTTGGAAATCTGGGATCGCGAAAAGCGGCGGCAAAGGCATTTTCTGCAATGTCATTGATCAAGGCGCGATGTGCCGTCAGCGACCCGATACAGCCCCTGAGTTTTCCGTTTATCTCAAGGGTCACAAATGCAGCACCTTGCTGTTGAGCCCAGTCAGAATACAGATCAGATTCGGGGGTCGATGGTTTGCCGTTTTTCAACCCGGCCTCAATAGCGCTCCTTGCCACCGAGATCATGTGTTGTCGTTGCGCGTCATTATATTTCGCGGCAGGCTTTTCGATCTTTTCAGGCTCATCGATTCGAAAGGAAGCATAGCCAACGACCCGATCTTTCGTGCCCGCGGTGTCACCTGAATTTCGAATATCCAGCAAGGATATTTTCAGGTTTCGTTTCCCGGCAACCTTCAGCAAGCCGTTAACAGGCCGACCACCACAGGCACCATGTGTTGTTACATTATCGGTACGGCATTCAGTTATGGCTTGCGCTGTCGCTTGATCCAGCAAGCGGGCTTCGTCGTAGCCATGATAATGGCTGAGGTCAGTTGAAATCACGATCAGGGTTTCAGGCCCGCCCCACAAGTGCTCCAGAACCTCCGCCACATCAGCGGCATCAGCATCACCGACACACAATGGCACGAGGGAGAAATCACCCAGAATGCGTTGCAGAAACGGCAGATGAACTTCCAGGCTGTGCTCTTGCGCATGTGCCTTGTCGGATACCAGCACAGTCGAGAATGCCTTGATGCTTTCAATTGCGTCTGCGTCCAGGAGCACAGCCCCCAGCGGTGTGTCAAAGGCTGCAACAGACGGCACAGCAATCCCGCGAAAGGCAACCCGGTGGGCAGGCCCCAGCAACACAACTCTCTTAACCGTATCTTTTGCGGCTTTCAGGCAGGCATATACCGTGGCAGCAACAGGGCCTGAATAAACGTAACCGGCATGCGGCGCGATAATAGCTTTGGGCCAGGACGTTGTTCCATCCTCCGGGGCGGCAACGTTTGCAAGGAAATCATCAACAGCTTTACCCAATGCAGCAGCGTCGCCTGGATAAAACTGACCGGCAACAGCTGGTGCGCGGACGGCTTCGTGGCTTGTGATTTCTGAACGGTTCATGCGACGCTCTCCTGCCCTTCAGGGAGAAAGTGATCAGCAGTATTATCTGAAGTATGTATGATAGAACTTCGCCTGACACCTCGGCAAGCTTTGCGTTCGGGAAGTGAATGAAGACTGAAACAGAAACAACCGGATCCGACATTACCGGCACCCCGGCACGCTATTGGCATCAACTTGAAGATGGTCGATTGCAGTGTGATGTTTGTCCGCGGTTTTGCAAATTGCATGATGGTCAGCGTGGCCTGTGTTTTGTCCGCGCCAACAAGGGCGGAGAGATGCTGTTGACGACGTGGGGGCGTTCCAGCGGATTTTGCATTGATCCTATCGAAAAGAAGCCGCTGAACCATTTCCTGCCGGGCACACCTGTCCTGTCCTTTGGAACGGCGGGCTGCAACCTTAGTTGCAAATTTTGCCAGAACTGGGATATCTCCAAATCACGCGAACTGGATACTTTGGCGGACGCTGCAACGCCCGGGCAACTGGCACGCGCGGCACACAAGACAGGCTGCAAGTCGGTTGCCTTTACCTACAATGATCCGACTATATTTCTGGAATATGCCATCGATACGGCGAAGGCATGCCATGATCTTGGCATCAAAACGGTGGCGGTTACGGCCGGCTATATTTGCCCCGAACCCAGGGCTGAATTCTTCACCCATATGGATGCTGCCAACATCGATTTAAAAGGCTTCACGGAAGAATTTTATCACGATTTATGCACCGGCAGTTTATCGCCAGTCCTGGAAACACTTGTCTATCTGCGACACGAAACGGATGTCTGGTTCGAGGTAACAACGTTGCTGATTCCGGGGCAAAACGACAGCGAAGATGAATTGAAAAGGCTGGCTGCATGGTTTGCTGAAAATCTGGGTCCGGAGGTGCCCTTGCACTTTTCGGCCTTCCATCCTGATTACCGCATGCGGGATATTCCGGCGACTCCACACCAGACCTTGTTGAAGGCCCGGCAAATTGCCCTGGATGCAGGGCTTCATCATGTATTTGTAGGCAATGTTCATGATGAAAAGGCCAGCAGTACCTGGTGTTCGAATTGTGGGCATAAACTGATCGGTCGGGACTGGTATCAGTTGTCCGACTGGGGTCTGTCAGACGCTGGTGCGTGCAAGCAGTGTGGGCACGTTTGTGCGGGTGTTTTCAATGGCTTGCCTGGAAACTGGGGCCGCAAGCGCCAGCCTGTCCGGCTCTCCTGAAGGGCCATAACCCTGGCTATTTCTTGGGTTCTCGCAGTCAACTTAACGTGAGCGGGACTTGGACTCAGTACCCGGTCAACACCATATCTCTTGCAGGGCCCATGACCTCCCCCCTCGTTGCATCGGGCCCAGATGTTCACATTATGAGCATCGTTCCAGACGGAGGCTGCGTCGGTGTCGACCTCCCCTCGCTCACGCCGGCGCGGCCACTGTTTCTGTTCTGATTGGAACCGTCTGTAAATTATTCAATCCGGCAAAGAAGAATCACCGTTGCTTATCGATCGCTGCATCATCACAGTGTCGACCCAGCCGCCGTGTTTGAAGCCAACTGATTTCAGTGTGCCGACCATTTCAAAACCCAGATGGGCGTGCAATCCAATAGATCCGTCATTGCCGCTGTTGCCAATAATACCGATCATCTGCCGAACCCAGCCCAGACTTTCGCAGTCTTCAATCACCCGTACCAACAGCTTTTTGCCCAAACCCTGTCGGGCAGCATCAGGGGCAACATAGACGCTGTCTTCAACCGTATGCCGATAGGCAGGCCGGGCCCGATAGGGGGCTGCATAGGCGTAGCCCAGAACGACATCCTTTTCAGTGACGGCGACGACATAGGGCAAGTTGCTTTTGCATACGGCTTCCCAGCGTTGGGTGAACTCTTCCAGGCCCGGTGGTTGCTCTTCAAACGACGCCAGCCCGTGCAGGACATGGTGGCCATAGATAGCCAGGATCTGCGGCAAATCTTTTTTCAGCGCGGGACGAATTTGAAAGGCTTCAGGCATCAGATTTTATTACCTCAAGGGTGCCAGTGGTTGCGGATCAATTTCACAAAGCCGTGCAATTATGATCTGCATGTGACCCTGGATTTCTTCGAAATCGGGCCCGCGGGAAATGTCCTGCTCGTTCATATAAAGCGCCCGGTTCATCTCAATTTGCAGGGTATGAATACCCCCGATGGGGCGACCATAATTTCGGGTCGTATATCCACCGGCATAGGGCAGGTTGCGGGTTACGGTATAACCAAGCTCCCTGAAAGCATCTTCTGCCGTATCGGTCACCACATTTGCACAACTGGAGCCAAAGCGGTCGCCCAGAATGATGTCGGCCCGTTGTCGTCCCTTATCCTGATCCATGGGGCCACCGATAGACGGCATGGAATGGCAGTCGATTACGACAGCGCATCCGGTTGCAGCCTGGGTTGCGCCAATCAATTCTTTCAGGGCGTTGTGATAGGGCATATAGATACTACGTATGCGGCGTTCGGCCTCACTGAAGGGCAGCTTTTTTGAATAAATTTCAGCGCCGTTGCTGACAACGCGCGCGATGGTGCCAAGCCCGCCGGAGACGCGCGGCGAAGACGAATTCACAAAGTGCGGCAATTCGCCATTGAACATTCCAGGATCAAGCTCCCAGGCCTCACGGTTCATGTCGACAAAGGCTCTGGGGTATCGGGCGCTCAGCAACGGGGCACCATGATCAGGTGCGGCGGCAAACAGCTCATCGATAAAGGCGTCTTCAGATCCTCGCAGGGCGACAGGATCAAGACGGGAAGCTTTGACAAAAGCCGCGGGATAGTCAGCGCCACTATGTGGGGATGTGAATATACAAGGTGACAGATCCTGCACGGGCTGGCGAACACCGAACGGAGAAGGATACAAGGGCGATTGCACGTCGCCCGCAGGAAGATCAGATTTAGACATGACTATTGATAATTACGGTGCCTGGCCGGTCCCGGCAACCCTGTTTGATGGAATTGCCTGATTGCCAGGCACAACCGGCTCGAATGAGCATCCGTCAATTATCCAGGTAGTGCATAAAAAGTGTTGGTCGCACCATTATCTGCCGTTTCAGGCACTCATTTTGAGCCCCAGCGAACAATTTGGCCCTGCAACGCGCACGGGGCTTGCCAAACACGCCCATTTCGCTATAAACCTGCGCTTCAAGGGCGCGTAGCTCAGCGGGAGAGCACTGCATTGACATTGCAGGGGTCGCTGGTTCAATCCCAGCCGTGCCCACCATCGAAACCCTCAGCCTAAAGCTGGGGGTTTTGTTGATTCGGGTGGTTCGCACCGAAATTCAGCCTCTCAAGCAAACTTCAATTTACGGTGAGAGAATTTCCGGACCGCTCTATCGAATGCCGAAATGCGCCCGGACTTTGCCCATGTTCTCTTTTGAAGGCGCGACTAAATGCAGATTCCGAGGTGTACCCGACCCGCTCGGCTACTTCTACCAGCGGCACACTGGCTGATTGCAGCATCTCCCTGGCTTTGAGCATACGCCAGCTTGTCAGGTAGTTCATGGGGGTATCACCGACCAGCTCCTTGAAACGTGTTGCCAGACCTGATCTGGAGAGGCCAACGGCCCTGGCAACGTCAGCCAGTGTAATGTCGCGGTCTGCACCGACATGTATGTATTTGAGGGCCTCGTTTATGTGCCTGTCACCCAGAGCAGCGAGGAAACCATGCTCCCCGGATTGATCCAGTAAATAGGATCGCAGAACCTGTATTAACAAAACTTCCGCCAGGCGTTCAACGATGGTGTTGGTGCCTGGCTGTTCGGTGCCTGTACCGCCCGCCAGCATCGGGGTAATCGCTTCCAGCCAGTTCGGCTCGCCGTTGCTTGTGCTTTTAACGTGGATCAGTCGTGGCAGGTCCCTGACAAAGGGGTGGTTCATTGTGCGGTCGAATTCAAAATGACCACAGAGCAATCGTGCGCTTGTCTCGCCATCGGAGAAAGGTTTCTGGCCAGATTGTATGGCCGACAAGACTTCCATTCCTGGTTTGGTGGCAGTTGCAGGGCTGTCGACCAGGACGTGCGCATCGCCTTGCGGCAACACCACAACATCTCCAGCCTCAAGCAAATGACGTTCTCCTTCCAGGGTCAACCAACACTGACCGCGAAGTACGGCATGATACTGGGCGAATGGACCTGCGCCCATCTCCATGCCCCAGGGAGACGAAAAATCGGATTGAAAATAAACGCAGCCCTTTAGCCTGATCAGTCGCAGGATATCACTAATGGGGTCATCTGAAATTTCCGGCATGGCATCGGCTCCGATCCGGCTGTCCTGTCAAGAGATTTGAGGAAACTGGCTAACGTGAAATGAACTTAGGTAACTTCCCTCGCTGCCACAACTCACAACCAGTTGTATGGACGATCAGTCATTTTGTTTGGACTTCTGATCATTGGTTGTTTCGGTTTGCCGCAGTATTTCTCGTCTCCTCACCGAAACTCCAATCGAGGATACAAACAATGAAACGCCTTAGTTCAAAAATTGCCAAAGCATTTATCATCACGGTCATCAGTGGCATTTCGCTGTCAGCTATGGCCGGACAAAATGGAATCGTTGGTTTTGATCCGACCAAAGATACAGCTACGCCAGCATCAAAAATTACCTTCAACAAAATTAACCCGGCGATCAGTATGGGCGGCGCATATGGTGACATGTCGAAAGGGGGGCATGGGACTTTCGGAAAATTCCCGGCAAACTTCATCACGCCATTCCACACGCACTCAGGTGCCTATCATGGTGTTGTAATTTCCGGCACCATGACAAATCCGTTCAAGGGTGAAAAAAATCCACCGTCGTTGAAGCCAGGGTCATATTGGTATGTGCCGGCAAAATCAGAACACGCCACTGCCTGTGTGTCAGAACAGCCGTGTCAGTTTTACTTTCACGCAAACAGCGCTTTCGATTTTCATCCTGTTAAATAACTGATTCTGAAAATCACTATTCGCGAACGATACCAAGGGGCATTCTGTATGGGTGCCCCTTAAGTCTGTGCGCCCAGATTTTGCAAACGGTTCGTCAGTAGTTCAAAAAAACCATCGGCATCAACGTCGCGCAGGACCAGGGCATTTTTGGCTCGGTCAGTTACACCCCACCAATCGACAACGGTTGCGCCGCGCGTCAGGTCTGACGTTGTCTCGATTTCAACATTGCATTCGCGACCGGAAAAAAGTTCCGGTTTCAGCAGCCAGGCGATTGTTGTTGGATCGTGAAGAGGGCCGCCGTCGGTGCCATATTTTTCTTCGTCAAAGCGTTCGAAAAACAGCAACATTTCTGTCATGGCCCGGGCAGCGCGGTTATCGATTTGCCGAATACGATCGATTCTGGATTTTGTTGTCAAAACCTTGTGGGTGACATCCAATGGCATCATGACGATGGGAGCGCCACAGGCAAAAACCAGGGCGGCAGCTTCCGGGTCGACATAGATGTTAAATTCGGCGGATGGGGTGACGTTTCCCTGCTCGAAGTAACCGCCGCCCATCAATACGATTTGCTGGATGCGACCGGCGATGGCAGGTTCTCTTTGCAATGCCAGGGCGATGTTGGTCAGGGGGCCAATAGGGCACAATGTTACTGTACCAGCGGGTTCAGACATCAACGTGTCGACGATAAAATCGACGGCGTGTTTATCCTGCAGCGCGAATGAAGGCTCGAATAACTCAGGACCATCCAGTCCGGTTTTGCCGTGCACATGTTCCGCTGTAACCAGGGGTCGACCCAGGGGCCTGTCAGCACCTGCGTAAACCTTGATATCCGTTCGACCGGACATTTCACAAATGATGCGTGCGTTTCGGGCGGTCAGTTCAAGCGGCACATTTCCCGCGACTGCCGTGATGCCCAGAAGTTCTATTTCCGGGCTGCCCAGAGCCAACATGATCGCGGCTGCGTCATCCTGCCCCGGATCCGTATCAATAATGATCTTCAACTCAGCCACCCCCCTGGAACCCGCCCCGGTTCCATCAAATTGTAAACCCGTTTCCCTGCAGGTTGTCAGGCCTCGTAGTGATCGATGATTTGATGCAAGGTTTTTTTGATTTGCGAGGCGCGCGATTTGCCGAGGCTATCAATAATGTTCTGATCTGATCCCCAGGCTGAAGACTTCAGCTCCCGGATCAGCTCTTTTCCTGCAACGCTCAAAGTAACATGGACGCGCCGTCGATCATGTTCGTCCTGACGCGTGTTGACAAGCCCGTCCTTGCGCGCCGCTTCCACCAGGCGCGTGACCGAGGGCTGTTTCAACATCAACTCATTTGTCAGGTCGGTAATTGAACATGGCTCGTTTTCCGAAAGCCACGCCAGCATGCGCCAACAACTGACTGAAATGTCGTTCAACTTGAGAGTGTCGTGGAATTGCTTCGTGACCAGATAGCTTGCTCTTTGCAACAGATAAGGCAGCAAGTCGTTGAGTAGTTTTTCCGTCATCTTGATTCGCCTATATTCGCCAGAAACTTTATTCGGAACTACAGAACTACTCATACAAAACATACAACCTTTCATACAGTAATGAGGAAGTAAGGCAAAGTTTTCCGCCGCGATGTATTGTCACAGAAGAATTATAGCGAGGGTTTGATTATCCGGGCCGA
>Ga0066611_10001353_pt1 | contig 13467 bp, 10 predicted proteins | sample SaaInlV_DNA_200m_FD_60376 | JGI IMG/M metagenome (GOLD analysis project Ga0066611, IMG submission 60376) | Marine microbial communities from expanding oxygen minimum zones in the Saanich Inlet - SI075_LV_DNA_200m | ecosystem: Environmental > Aquatic > Marine > Unclassified | place: British... | reverse complement strand
TGTTCTGGAACAATTTTGTCTAAGAATGCGTTTACTGCTGCAATGATTTTCATGAACCTTTCTTGCATTGCTTCAGGAGTTAATTTAACTTCTCTGATTAATCTGTCTACTTTATTTATGAAAAGGATTGGTTTTACATGTTCTTTAACTGCTTGTCTTAGAACTGTTTCTGTCTGAGGCATAATTCCTTCAACAGCATCACATAATACAATACAACCATCAACAGCCCTCATAGCTCTTGTTACGTCTCCACCGAAGTCTACGTGTCCTGGTGTATCAATAAGATTGATTAAGTATTCTTTTTCGTTAATTGTATGAACCATAGAAACACTTGAAGAGTCGATAGTGATTCCTCTTTCTTGTTCATCTTTATGAAAATCTAAAGCTAATTGTTTTCCTGCGTGTTCTTCTGAAAGCATTCCTGCACCTGCAAGAAGGTTGTCTGAAAATGTAGTTTTACCGTGATCGATATGGGCACAAATTGCAATGTTTCTAATTTGCTGTGGCTCCTTCATTAGTTTTTTTACTGTTTCTGTTAAATCTTTTGCCATTTTTTACCTCACTAGAATTATCTTGCTGCGTCAGCCATTCTTTCCATTTCTAGTTTTTTAGAAATAGCTGCACTTTTTTGATCAAAATTATATGCTGCGATGATTTCATCTGCTAATGCTTGGAACATTTTTATTTTTTTACCGAATGATTTTTGGTATGAGCCTTGAGTCATCATTCTTAATGCTAAATCGATTCTTCTTTGTGGTGAAGAGTCAACTGCTTGAGGGTATCTTGCCCCACCGTATTCTACAGTTGTGATTTCTTCTCTAGGTGCTGCATTTTCAATTGCAGTAACTAGGATTTGAATTGGATTTTCCTTTTTTCTTTCTTCTAGTAATTCTAATGTTTGATAAACAATCTTAGAACAAGTAGCGTATTTTCCTGAACAACTTCCTGAGGACTTGAAATGTTTTTTACCTTTGTGTCCTGGAACCATTAACCTTCCAATTAATCTTTCAACAATACTATTTTTGGATTTATGGAATCTTTGTGAAGAGTTTCTTCCTTGATTTTTTGGAACTAATCTTCCGTCAAGGTTGATCGGTTTTTTTAGAGATAAATCTGTTAAAATTATTCCTTGTGTTTCCCATTTGTTGTATAACTTCATCTTCTTCCCTTCTCTATTTTTCCACGTACTAATGCGTTTAGTGATTGATCATTAACTTTTATTACTTGCCATTTAATTCCTGGGATGTCTCCTTTGGACCTTCCTCTTGAACCACCGATACATTCTACAATAACTTCATCGTGTTCATCTATTTTTTTAATAGCTTCATTACCTGGAACGAACGCCCCGATTTTTTTACCATTTTTTGTTAGTTGTACTACAACACATTTTCTCATAGCTGAGTTTGGTTGTTTAGCTTCAACTTGTCTTTTTTCTAGAACGATTCCCTTTGCTTGTGAAGATTTTCCTAATGGATTAGACTTATGCCATAGTCCTCTCTTCTTTCTCTTATACAATGGTTGAGACCACTTATACTTTCTTCTCTTACTTGAAAGTTTGTTCTCTGAACCCAATCCTCTAGATTTCTTAGCCATGTGATATGCATTCTCAAATTTTAATTTATAAAGATTTTGGTTATTTTAAGGTAGAATCAGCTAATTACTGCTTATTTTCTTAAATTACTTTAAATTCAAGATTGTGGTGTTTTTTTAGGAAGGAATTTGTAAATTCTAGGTTTTTTCCCTCTCTTCCAATAACTCTCGCTTTTTCAATTCTTGAAGCAAATTTTGCCTTTAATATATTATTTTCTTGAGTAATTTCTAAAGGTTTTATTGGGTAAATTAAGTCTATTAAGAATTTTTTTGGATCATCTGAAAGTCCAATAATCTTTATTTTTTTATTTAGTAAGTGTGTAAGTTTTTTTACGTTTTTTCCTTGTGGCCCTACTGCTCTTTTTAGGTCTTTTTGAGGAATAATAAATAATAGGCTTGAAGGATGCTCATAGAAATCAATATATTCTGTTCTAGTAATTTTTTCAAATGTAGAAATATATCCTATTGTCCGGATATCTAATTTTTGTTTAAGTTTCATTTAATATTAGTAGCTGATTACACTTACTGGGAAGTTTTTTCTACAGAATACTGAAATCTCTGCCCTGGGTTTGTCTAATTTAACTACTTCGACTTTATTCATTTCTGCATAATGCTTGATGTTATTTTCAATCTCATCTCCACAGTTACTTGCTAGAAATACTTTTTTAGTGGTACCATTTTTTAAATTTTTAATAGTTTGCGCATTACCAAATATTAATTTCTCTTTCTTCATTGCATCTCTTAGGTCTTCCAGGCTCATTTTTTATCCTCTTCTTCTTTTTCTATTTGTTTCTTTTTAATGCTTTTGGGTCCCATTTTTGCCACCAAATCTGGTAATCCTGTTCCTAATGGTACAGGTTGGTTCAACATTACATTTTCAATTACTGAATTTAATTCATCATTTTCTCCTAAAAGTGATGCGTTCACTAAATGGGGTAGTGGTGTTTCGAAAGAAGCTTTTGCTAATACGGATTTTTTCTCTCCAGTGATTCCTGAACGAGTAATTCCTTTGATAATTCCAGATCTACACATTGTATCTGCGATACATAAAATATGTCTAATGTCTACATCTAATCCTTGATCTTCAATTACTTTTCCAGCTTCATTGATTATTGTTTGACGTGCCGCTTCAATTCCTAAAACTTTAGCAGTTTCATGTAAATCATTTGTGCTAGTTCTTGAAGAATCTACTTCTGGAACTTTTAGTACGTCTGCTAGATTTGTTCCTGCAGTAATAATAATGAATTCTGAACCTCTCTTAACAGGTAATACATGAGTTATACCCTTAATTCCTTTAATGTAGGTTTCTTTTAATTTTTCTTTAAGTTTGTAAAGTTCCATAAGTTCATGATCTGAACTTTCTTCAGGTTTGATAATGAATCCTTCATCTGTTTTTTTAATAGAGATTTTTTTAATTGCGTTTTCTAAATTTTCAATTATATCTTCTGGTTTTGCTTTGATTTCTTTTATTCTTGCCTTGTTTAATTTAACTTCTAATTGCATTTTTGTTAAATTGATGTTAAATTCTTCACTAACTTCTTTTAGTAAAGTTTCTTTGATTTGTGCAGCTACTTTTTTTACATCGTTAGCTTCTTTTGCAAATTCTTTTTTCAAACAAATTTCCATTGAGGGAGTTTTGATTGTTTTTCTTGCATCTAGAATTTCGATAAGTCTTGGTAATCCTTGTGTTACGGATACTTCAGCTACTCCAGCGAAGTGGAACACGTTTAGTGTCATCTGAGTACCAGGTTCTCCAAAGGATTCCGCTGTAATGATTCCAATAGCTTCACCAGGATCTATTTTTGCCTGATTGTATTGTTCGATTAAATATTCTAATACTTTTTCAATTTGTGCAGGTTTTAGGTTTCTAGCCTTAGCTTCTTTTTCCATATCATTCAGGATTTTTCCTGGGAGTTTTCCTACGTATTCTTTGTATAGTTCTTCCATTTTATACATTCTCTCCTAACACATCGTGAATTGCATTTACTACATTAATTGTCCCACCTTCTGATTTGGAAACATCGATTGAATCGTCACCATATTGGAATTGAATAATATCTTTTGTTGCATTTCTAACTGTTCTATCATATTCGATCTTTAAATCTTGTAATGCGTTTGCTAATCTTCTGTAAAGATAACCTGATTTAGGTGTACGTAAAGCAGTATCCATCAGTGAATCTCTTCCAGTCATAGCGTGGAAAAAGAATTCCGTTGGTGTGATTCCTCTCTTGAAAGTATTCTTTACAAATCCTCTTGCTTCTGGACCTAAATCTCCTTTTTTGAAAGAGGATAATGTTCTTCCCCTATATCCTCGAGTAATTCTTTTTCCTCCAAGTGCCTGTTGTCCAATACATCCAGTCATCTGGGTAAAGTTTAGCACATTTCCTTTTGCACCTGATTGTGCCATGGTTAATGTAGGGTTGCCTTCACCAACTAACTCAGTAATGTAGTCTCCAATTTCGGTTCTTGTTTTATTTAGAATCTCCATAGCTCTAATTTCTAAGGTTTCTAATTCTGTTTTACCAGGTAAAACTTCTATTTTTCTTTTTTTGAAAGCTTCAATATGTTCCTCTAGTTTTCCATATGCTTTGTGAACTTTGTTATCTATTTTTTTAACAGCTTCTTTAGGAATATCTGTATCTGCTACTCCTGTACTGAAACCTTTCTTTAATAGTATTTGAATTCCTAATTGGAAAATGTTTCCTAATAATTTGATTGTTCTATCTTGTCCATATTTTCTGTAGAATTCTCTGATAAGTTCTCCATTGTTTTCTCCAATAGTATTTTTATCAATGATTCCATGTTCTAAGTTTCCATTTTTAACTCTGACAGTGGTTTCACCATGCTTATTTTTTCTAATGAAATTGAAATCATCTGGTAGAACTGTACTGAAAACTTCTGCACCGCTTACTTTTTCTTTTGAGAATTTAACATTGTCAATTCCTATTGAAGTTAGCAAATCAATTGCTTCAATTTTGCCCATTTCTTTTGTATGTGTAAGTAAGTAACATCCAGTAATTGAGTCCTCTACACATCCAATAATGTTGTATCCATTCTTTGGAGTGATTAGCTGTGTTTGTACTTCCATTAAAACTTCTGCTTCTGCACGTGCTTCTTCTGTTTGAGGTACGTGTAAGTTCATCTCGTCTCCATCGAAGTCCGCGTTGTAAGGATTACATACGGAAGGATTCATTCTAAATGATCTTCCAGGTAGAACTTTAACTCTGTGACACATTAAACTCATTCTGTGAAGACTAGGTTGTCTATTGAATAATGCTTGATCGCCATTAATTAAATGCCTTTCAACTTTGAATCCATGTTGTAATTCTTCTAAAATTTGTTCAATGGTTTCTTCTGTGATCTTCTTCTTTTTGCCGTCAGGCCAGATAACATAATTTGCTCCAGGGTAGTTAGTTGGACCGTTCTTAATTAATTTTAATAACCATTCTTTGTTCCATTCAGTTACTCTTTCTGGAATTGTTAATTCTCTTGCAACACTTTCTGGAATACCTACATCATTGAATCCAATACAAGGGTCTGGACTAATAACTGTACGTGCTGCATAATTTACACGCTTTCCTGCTAAGTTGTTACGGAATCTTCCTTCTTTGGATTTGATTCTTTCTGTTAGTGTTTTTAGTGCTTGACCTGATCTATGTCTTGCAGGTGGTACGCTTGATACGCTGTTGTCTAAATATGTTGTAATATGATATTGTAATAAGTCCCATAGATCTTCGATAATCATTTCAGGAGCTCCAGCATTAATGTTTTCGAATAACCTCTGGTTGATTCTTACAATGTCTCCTAACTTGTGAGTTAGATCATCTTCTGAACGTTCTCCACTTTCTAATGTAATAGAAGGTCTCATGGTTACAGGAGGAATTGGTAGAATGCTCATCACCATCCATTCAGGTCTTGATGTTTTAGGATTCAATCCTAAAAGAATTGTATCTTCATTACTTATTTTTTCTAATCTTTCTCTTACTTGAATAGGATTTACTCTATGTTCTCCTTGATTGTAAGTTGTAGGTTTTTCAATCTTTACTGCATCTTGTTTTGCTTTACAGTGAGGACATTTTTTGATTAATCTTGATTTTGTTAAAACTTCTTTTGATAGTTTTCTTACTCTATCATAATCTCCTAATTTTTGTGCGAATTTAATTTTTTCAGCATAACCATCTAATTTTACTTGATTTAATTTAACTCTATAACATTCATTACAAGTACTTCTCATTGCGTTGTAAGCATGAACTGCATAATTGATATGTATAACTGGTCTTGCTAATTCTATATGTCCAAAATGACCCATACATTCTTTTAATTTTCCACCACAAGTTTTACATCTTAATCCTGGATCGATAACACCTAAACGAACATCCATTAATCCGCCATCTACTGGGTAACCTTCTCTTTCATAAAGTTCAGCAGTAACTATCTTTGCTGATGAAGTTTCTTTTATGAAATCTGGACTTTGCATACTAAAGTCAATTTCGTCTATTTTCTTGTATATTTTTTCAGCCATTTTAGTATTTGTTTTTTAGTTTTACACTTGGAATAATTCCCATTGATCTTATTTCATCCATTAATAGTTTGAATGCATATGACATTTCTACTCTATTAACTTCTACATTTCCACCACATCTGTGACAGAACATTTTCTTTCTGAATATGTCATTAACTGCGATAAGTCCACATGAACTACAGATTGGTACAACTGTTCTATCTGAATCGAATCTTTCTTTAAGTAATAAGGATGCACCATGTGCTACGAAACAATCTTTCTCCATTTCTCCTAATCTTAATCCTCCACCTTTTGCACGACCTTCAATAGGTTGTCTAGTTAGTAGTTGGATTCTTCCTGCTCCACGTGCGTGAAGTTTGTTTCCTACCATGTGTTTTAATCTTAAGTAGAACATGTTTCCAATGAATATTTTTGCTTCGAATTCTTCTCCAGTAATTCCATTAATCATTCTTTCAGTTCCATCTTCTCTGAAACCCATTTCTGTTAGCATTTCTCTCAAACTTTCTTCTGATTCATTTGAGAATGCACTAGCATCAACTGTCCTTGCATGAAGTGCTCCCGCTTTTCCTGCAACAGCTTCGATTAAATGTGATACTGTCATACGGGAAGGAATGGAATGCGGTGAGAAAATTAAGTCCGGAGTAATTCCTGAAACTGTAAATGGCATATCTTGTTGAGGGACCATTAATCCTACAACTCCTTTCTGTCCGTGACGTGATGCAAACTTATCTCCAATTTCTGGAACTCTATCATGTCTAATCTTAAGTTGAACTAATCTATTTCCTTCGTCATTATCTGTAACAACTACCATGTCAACTATTCCGTTTTCACCTGGTTTGATTTTAACTGAACTGTCTCTTAGTCTATTTGCTGATATGCTAAATTCATCCATTTCTCCTAGGAATCTAGGTGGTGAAGTTCTTCCAATAATGATGTCTGCCTCTGTGATTTTTGCTTCTGGATAAACGATTCCATCTTCTTCTAACAATTTGTAATCTTCTTCAGCTTTGTAACCCTTAACTTCTTTATCTGGAATACAAATTTTATCGCTCAATCCTCCAGAGTATCTTAATTCTTCCACAGAATAAGGCTTGTAATATGTTGATCTACCCATTCCCCTATTTAGAGATCCGTTATTAAGAATTAATGCATCTTGCATGTTGTATCCTTCATAACTCATTAGTGCGATTACTAAGTTTTGTCCAGCTGGATGGTTTTCTTGACCTGCAATATTAGAGTTACATGTTTTTACAATTGGGTTTGAAGGGTAATGTAATATGTTTGCATCTGTATCGATTCTGATTAAATAATTTGAAGCATATAGTCCCAATGACTGCTTTTGTGATTTTGATCCTCTGTTAAGACGGGCACTCTGTCCATAATTTGAAAATGGTACAATTGAAGTTGTTAATCCCATAATAAGAATTGGACTAATTTCTAAGTGTGAATGTTCGTTTGTTATTTTGTCTTCGCTTAACGCAATAAAACAGTTTTCTTCTTCAGCTGCGTCTAAGTATTCAATAATTCCTTCTTTCTTTAGGTCTGCCCACTTAATTTCATTGTTAATTAATTTATTTACATGGTCTTCGGTTAATTTACTTTTTCCATTTTCTACAATGATTACTGGTCTTCTTGAACGACCTCTTGAAACTTCTACAATAACTTCATTTAGATCTTTATTATAATTAATGTTTAGAATATCTGGAATTTTCCCATCTCTTCTTTCTTGTTTAACTTTTTTAATAAACTCTTCTGGAGAATCAACTTGTCCAATAAATATTTCTCTCATGTATACGTCTGTTTTATTGTTCATTTTGTCCCCCTTCTAATCCTAATCCTTTAAGTGATTTTACAATTTTGCTTTCATCAAGGTCTTTTGAAGTAATGTCTACCATTAATGCTTGATTTTTCTTTAATCCAATTGGTGTTCCTTCTGGAGTTTCAATTGCACAAAGTCTTCCCCAATGGGTTGCATGAAGCGCTCTTGCCGCGAAGTTTTCTTGTGTTGCGGAAAGTAAAGAGTTAACTCTTTGTAAATGTGAAAGTGAAGATAAGTAATTTGTTCTGTCTAAGTTTTGTGAAAGACCTTTTCTCCCTCCAACCCAAACACCAGTAGCCATTGCACTGTTGATTCTTGAAGTAAGTAATTTGTCTCTAATAATAATGTTTAGGGATGTGAATTTTGTACGCTTTACCAACCTTTGGAAATTGTACATAATGTCATTAACTAATGCTCTTAGATGAACTCTGAATAAATCAATCATTAAGTCACCAGATAATTTTAATCTCTTATGCATATAGTGGTCAATGTCTTGGTTGTCTAAATCTTTTTTAGTAATTAGTAAAAATCTTTTAATTATTTTACAAAGATTGATTGCTTTTTTCTTCCTATCTTCTGGAGTTAATCCCATGTGAGGAAGTAAATATTTGTCTAAGTTTTCTAAAGTTTTTTCTGCTCTAATCTCTGGAGGTTGATTGATTCCCATTTTTTTCCCTACATATTCTAAAGCTTCTTCATGATTTTTTAGATCAATTGTACTGTATAAATTTACAAAAACATCGTCATGCATTTCTTCTAAATCGATTTGCTGCATTATCTCAGAGTCTTTAGTTAGTCCTAGTGCCTTGATTACAGACATAATAGGGATTTTCTTTAATCTTGTAAGTGATAGGTTAATTACTCCGTCTTTAGTTTGTTCAATTAAATGTGGAACTCTGTAAGATCCTTTTTCTGAAAAGATTCTTGCTGAGAATTTTACTGGGCCTGTATTAATTTTTTCTACAAACATTCTATTGGATACTAAATCTTCTACAGTAATTAATACTCTTTCATTTCCATTAAGAACAAAATATCCGCCTACATCGTCTGGATCTTCTCCATTTTTAATTAAATCTTCTTTTGAAAGTTTGTTCAAATGACAGAACTTGCTGTGAAGCATAATAGGTAATTTTCCTACTTGTGTTGTGAAAGTTTCTCTTTGAACTCCGTCAATATGTGCTGAAACTTCTAAATAAATTGGACCTGAATAAGTTAATTTTCTTAATCTAGCTTCAGAAGGATAAATGTCTCTTCTACTTCCATCAGCTTCAGTTATTTCTGGTTTTTCAATCCAAATTTTGTTGAATTTAATTCTGAAATCGTCCATGTCTGCAGGAATTACTGCAGGAATAATGTCTCCAATTTCACTTACTACTTTTTGTAATTCTGTTTCTATAAAATTGTTAAAAGAATTTATATCTGCTGAGACTATGCTATTTGTTTCATAATATTTTTTGATAATCTCTTTGCCTATATCCATCTATACAACCACCCTGTAGAATAATGATGATGGTTCTGTTTGACTACTTCTACTTATTTTGATTATATCTCCTGGTTCTAATTCAAGAACTTGGATTGAAGGGTCTTTAATGCTAACTTTTGGCAGTTGATCTTTTCTTATATTATATTTAGAAAGTAATCTTGATACTTCCTCTTTATCACAGACTACTTGTTTGGGAACAAGTGCGTGATTTATTGTTGTGGGTTTTACTTTTTCTGCCATTTTTTTGTTGTTGTTAGCGGGCCGGAAGGGATTTGAACCCTCGACCCCTTGGTTAAAAGCCAAGTGCTCTAAGCCAGGCTGAGCTACCGGCCCATTTTTTGGGCTAAAAGCGCCCTAGGCGGGAATCGAACCCGCGTCACGGCCTCGACAGGGCCGTATGATAGCCATTACACTACTAGAGCGTTTTTATTATAATCTACAGTCTAAGTTAATAATATGAACATAATAGATTGATATATTAAAAGACTGAGTCATTATGGGAATTTGTGTTTCTGAAGGGTATATAAGAGTTTCCATTTTGCACCTTTATTTAAAAAGTTTATCCCACCCCCGGGATTTGAACCTGGAACCTTTCGGTTTCAGCTGACTAATTTTCATCCTTTGCTAGATGCAACGTCAAATAGTATCTACAGCCGAACGTTCTACCATTGAACTAGAGTGGGTTGATTAAAATTAACTAAAAAGTAACTTATAAATCTTTGTTTTGTTAAATGATCTTTTTTGAAGAATGGTGTAAGGCCATAGTTGCAGATCTTTCTGAAACTATTTTTCCTTTATTGTTCATATATTGTATCATTGAAGGAGGTAAATTTGTTTCACCTATCAATCTTACTTTAGATTTAACTTTGTATGAGATAATTCTTTCTTCATGAGGTGCTAATGTCCCTATTTCCCATATTAATCTTCTTCCTCTTGTTCCTTGTTGAACCTTTGAAGGATGAAGTGTTCCAAATTCATTTGTCGGCTCTAATGAATTTGGGAGAACATCTAGAATTCTTACATTTTCTAGGGTGGTTGCTTTTCCATTTCTTAGGTGTATCAATATTTTTAATTCAGATAATCCCTCAGTCGTTCTTTTAATTTTGAACATTCTTTTTCTTATAATTACTGATTTGTCTAATAAATTATTCATTCCTAATGTTGCTAAAATTATTATTAATAATCCATACAATATTGGGCGATAGTTAGATTTTATGTTTGCAGTGAATTTTTCTCCTGGCTCTAACTCAATGTTCCAAATATATTTTCCAGATTCCATTACTGGTTCTGGAGTTGCTTTTGTAAAAATTCTTGAAAATAAATTTTTCTTATATTCTACTTTTTGTAATAGTTTTACATTTCCATTATTTTTTCTTGTAAGTAAAATTGTTTTAGATAAAAATCCTGTATCTTCATTTATTTTTTCTTCTGTGTTTTCATTTCTTTCTAAGGTTATTGCTGAAGAATATGACCCTCTGGTTTTACTTTCTGTATCATATACCTTTACATTAATTACGTAATCTTTAGGTTTAGCGGTCTCTCCTGTCTTTATTTTAAGGGTTTCAATTATCTCTTCTTGCGGAGCAAAATTAGCAATGAAGTTTTTTTGTAATTGAGGTAAATCACTAGTGATTAAAATTTCATAATTCTCTAAATAAGCATTACCTCTATTCATTAATCTAATTTTAATTTCATATTCTTCTCCAGGAATAATGGTTTCAGGTAAATCTGGAAAAATCATAATCACATCTTCTGGAGAAACAACATATGTTTTGATAAGAACTTCTTCTTTTATTTCTGGTGTTGTTACTGAAGAAATTGTGAATTTTGTATTGTAATTTTTATCCTGGTTTGCAGTTTCTAAAATATTTATTTCAATATTAAAAATTCCTTCTTGATTTGAATCTAATTTTAATTGGGGATTTGTTAAAATAATATTTCTTGTGAAATCTGAAAAAGGGTGAACTGAAAGATCGTCGTAATTTATTTTGTAAACATCCCTTTCATTTTGGTGATTTTGAATTTTAATTTGGAATTGTGCGGTTCCTCCTGGTTCTGCTTGATTTGAAACTTTGATAATCTCAGTAACTATCTCATTTTCTGCTAAAACTAGAGTTGGAACTATTAGCATTAATAGTGTTATTAGAGATAATATCTTTGATTTCATTTTACTCCTTGGTAGTGGATTATTGTGGAGAATATAAAGATTATTGTGATTTTTTAAACTGTTTAACTTTTGTTTTATAAAGTTTAAAACTGAGACATTTAATAATATTTAAATAACTTAAAAAATGTATTTATTGATGGTGATTGGGAAAAAAGGACAGGCAGCAACTGAATTTTTGATTTCTTATGGGTGGGTCATATTTTTCTTAATTATTAGTGCAGTTTCTTTGACGTTATTTTTTGAATTTGATAGTGGCATGTTTGTTCGTGAAGAATGTATTATTGTCCCTGGATTGAACTGTGTTGATGTTAGTATAACTGAGGATTCAATGAGTTTTGTGTTAGTAAATGATATTGGTTGGGATTATAGTGTTATGCAAATAAGTTATGAGGGGTGTAGGGTGCCATCATATAGTGAGCCATTCAGTGCAGGAGAATATGTTACTTTCACTTTATCTGGTTGTGATTTTGAAGGGAGGGAAGTATTTGAAGAAAATGATGTTTTTGTGACATACACCTTTGGTGAGAGTACTGTAACACACATTAAATCTGCAAATGTGGTTAGTGTTGTTGAAGGTGGAAATTCTCAAGGATATAGTGGGAATGGTGGTTCTGCTGGAAGTCCTGGGGGAGATTGGAGTGATGGTGGAGATGGAACTTATGATCCAAATGCTGATGGGGCTACTTTGTTGTTGTGTGATTTTGATGCTGGCTTTGATTGTGTGGGTGCTAGTCCTCTGGTTGAAAATAATCTTACCTTGGTTAATGGAGTTAATGGGCAAGCAGTGTTTGTTTCAGAAAAAATTAATTTGCTTGATAATGGTGATTTTGAAGGAACTTTGCCTAGTTATTGGAATCCTTATATAATGAATAATCTTTCTGTAGAGATAGATAATAAATTTTCATATCGTGGATCTAATAGTGCAACTATGCATAGGGATGGGGGGTTGTCGTATCCAGGTCATTGTGATGAAGAAACTTGTAGTTACAAAAGTTCTTGTACTTGGGATTCTACAACTAACACTTGTAGTTATTCTGGAAAATGTACTATTGATTGTGGTAGCCACACATGTGGAGATGCTCCAGATGTTTATTCTGAAGGGGATGAATTGTGTTGGGGAAATAGTAATCGTGTAATGTATGGAGGAATTAAGTATGGTGGTGGTGGTGGTAATGAATTATATAATCATATCAATCCAATCTATGATCAAAATTATAGTCTAAGTTTTATGTATAGGGGAAGTTTTCCTCAAGCACTTAATATGTTTACTTGTTATAGTTCTGGTCATTGTAGCCGAGGTTTAAACTATCCTGCAATAAGTTGGAATAGTATTTCTGCAGGAGATTATTCTTCTTGGCAATATTATTCTGATGATGTTTATGTAAATTCTTACTTTGAGACTGCTTGCGATGGTTCTTGTTTTAGAGAATTGATGGTTGGAAGAATTAGTTATGGAAATACTCAGCCTGAAGGAGATACATTTTATTTAGATAATGTGCAATTAGAATATGGGGATGTTGCCAGCCCATTTGCTGGAGACGGTCCGGATACTTTGAAGTATCCTGCTGATGAAACTACTCTTGATTTTGAAGAAGGAACTATTGAAATGTGGGTATATGTTAATGATAACATCAGGGAGACTTCTCAAAATAGATATCTTTTTGCACATTCTGGAAGTTGCGGTTCTGGATGTTATGCTAACAGGATGTCTTTTGGACACATGACTAATAATAAATGGGGTTTTGCAATAACAAATAGTACTGGGGCTACTGCAAGTATGAGTGTTGGCGATACATTAACTGAGGGCTGGCATCATTTTGCAGTAACTTGGGATAACTCTACTGAAGGAGGATATATTGAAATGTTTATTGATGGTGCAAGTGTTG
>Ga0066611_10001325_pt1 | contig 13646 bp, 11 predicted proteins | sample SaaInlV_DNA_200m_FD_60376 | JGI IMG/M metagenome (GOLD analysis project Ga0066611, IMG submission 60376) | Marine microbial communities from expanding oxygen minimum zones in the Saanich Inlet - SI075_LV_DNA_200m | ecosystem: Environmental > Aquatic > Marine > Unclassified | place: British... | reverse complement strand
TCAACGGGTTTCCTGAGCCTGGGTGAAACTCATTATTTTACTTACTCGAACGTTTGGGTCGCATGAATCTCTCCGTTGTCACCGATGAAAAAACCAATGTGAGTTCTCTGAAGGGACTTCGCACAGGATATATATTTGTACTGGCCGTTGTCGGTATCCTGTCCCTGGCGAGTTATTTGTTGCTGGGTACGACCCTGCTTCAACAAGATACGCGCGGTGCCGAGATCAACATGGCTGGCCGCCAAAGAATGCTGACCCAACGAATTGGATTGTTGCAATTCCGTTTCAGGCAAGCAGACAGCGTTGAAGAAGGCGCAAAAAGCCTTCAGCAAATGACTGAAGCGACTGAACTTATGGAGCGATCCCTGAACGGATTGACCAGGGGTGACGCTGCAATGGGCGTTTCAGCAGCTTCCAGTCCCGCCTTGAAGGCAATGTATTTTGGCCCGGATATGTTTGTGGAACGGGACGTTCGAAAGTTCATCACGTTGACTCATCAGTTCATCCAGGCTGCGCAAAGCGGTGGAGGTGTTGTTAATTCCTCTTTACTGATATCCAGTGATTCCTCCATGAAACTTCTTGCTCAACTGGACAGGATAGTTGGTCAGTACCAGAAGGAAAATGAAGACAAAATAGCGCAAATACAAATACTTAGGCACCTCACAGTTATTGTGACTTTGGGGGTGTTGTTATTTTCGGGCCTGCTGGTTTTTCGACCAATGGTCACGCGTATTCATCGAAATGTGGCTGAACTGGCAGCGGCAGAGTAGCGTTTCAGGTCGATTACCCTGTCTTCAAGACTTGGGATGATTATTGGCGAAGGTGAAGAAGGACGGATCGCGGGGTGGAATCCGGCGGCAGAGGAAATGTTTGGATATTCGTCGGACGAAGTTCTTGGTCACAGGATATCCATGTTAATCCCCGAAAGATTTCGTGCTGCGCACGATGAGGGATATGCGCGTGCGCGTGATACGGGACGTTTTGCAAATGGGTTGATTGTTCATCAATTAATGGCGCTGCGTAAAGATGGACATGAGTTCCCGATCGAATTGTCGCTTGGGTCCTGGGAGAAATCCGGAAAGACATATTTTAGCGGATTTATTGCAGATATATCCGAGCGATTGAAGTCCCGGATAATGACGGATCGGTTGGGGCGTATTGTAGAAAATGCCACAAACGAATTCTACCTTTTTGAAGCCGAGACCATGAAGATCGTCTTCGCAAATTCAGGGGCGCTAAAAAATCTGGGTTACAAGTTTGAAGATTTCCTTGAACTTACCCCTCTGGATCTGGTTCAGGGGTTTGCCTATGAGGCCTTCGAAAAAGCCGTTCAACCCTTGCGATCCGGAACAAGTGATGTTGTTTATTTTACGGAAACAATGATCCGTGCAAACAGTAGTACGTATGATGCGGAAGTCGTCGTGCAATTGATGCAAAATGAAAATCCACCTTTGTTTCTTGCTGTTGTGAGTGATGTTTCTGACCGGGTGACTTTGGAGCAGTCTTTGCGCAGATCCCAGAAACTGGAAGCTGTGGGACAGTTAGCGGGTGGTATTGCCCACGATTTCAATAATTTGCTGGGCATCATTCTGGGAAACCTGGAGATGCTGTCACGCAAGGCGGAACTGGATGACAGGAATATCCGGCGGGTTGATACGTCGCTGAAAGCCACGAAACGGGCCGCTGATCTTACCAAGCAAATTCTCGGTTTCTCTCGTTTGAATCCGGCCCATCCTGAGAATGTGAACGTAAACAATGTTCTTTCGGGCATGCATACTCTGATCCAACAATCCGCTGGTCGAAATGTAGCCGTTGAGCTCAAGCTCCAGGATGATTTGTGGGCGACCAATCTTGATCAGGGCGATCTTGAAGATGCAATCGTAAATCTTTGTGTGAACGCTGGTCACGCGATGGAAAATGGTGGAAACCTCAACGTCGAAACCAGGAACGTGACACTGGATCAAGGGGAAATCGGGGTAAATTCGACGACGGAGTTTGTGGCTGTAAGCATCAGTGACAACGGAGATGGTATTTCGCGGGAAAATCAGGAAAAAATCTTTGAACCATTTTTCACAACAAAGGAAAAAGGTCAGGGGACAGGTCTTGGATTGGCAATGGTCTTCGGGTTTGTTCATCGTTCCAAAGGCGAAGTGAAAGTCTATTCCGAACTGGGCATGGGAACGACATTTACACTCTATCTGCCACGCTCACTGATCGAGATGTCATTGGCGGAAGAGGATGCGCTTGCACCTGAGTCGATAGATGTGAACGGTCTTTTTGGCGGTTCAGAAAAAATACTTATCGTTGATGATGAAAGCGAACTGGCTGAAGTCGCTGCTGAATATCTCTCCGGTGTTGGATATGAGGTTTTGGTCGCGAATAATGCGGAGGCAGCATTGCTGCTGGTTCAACAACATTCTGACATTGCGCTGGTTTTTACCGACATCGTCATGCCAGGTGGCATGAACGGATTTCAACTTGCTGTGAAACTGTTCCAGACCACGCCCGGGGTCAAGGTGATATTGACCTCTGGCTTCGCGTGGGAAGGGGACAAGGCGATGCAATCAAGCGTGCAGTTTGTTAAATATTGTGTTCAGGATATTGTTCGTAAACCGTATCAGGAAAAGGAATTCCTGCAACGTGTCAGACATTCTCTCGATTGGGAAGATTTGATAAAATGGACAGATGATCTGGACACAGGTGTGCCGACAATTGACGAAGATCATCGACTGCTTGGTGCATTGCTGAATATTGCCAGGGTATCAGTCATGCGTGGTGAAAGTGATGACAGAATTCGCACAATTCTTGGCGACCTGACATCCTGTACCATCTATCATTTTGATCGTGAGGAAGTTGTCATGGGCATCGTCGACTATCCGGATTGTGATGCACAGATGTTGATCCATAAAATGTCGTTGTCTCGCCTGATGCGGCTTGTGTCAAAATATGAAGCGTCCGGCAATATTGTCGATGCGAGGCAAATTGTCGATTTTCTCAGGGACTGGTTGATGAGCCATATCGAAGAATCAAGGCAAATCTATCCGACTCTGACAAAAGGCCATAATCAACAAATACGCGCAGCCGTTGAAGAAATTGGCCACCAATCACGGGAAGAAACGTAATATGTTGTTACCTTGTCCCGACCTGAATCCTTTGTCGGAAATTTGTCAGGAGTATGCAGCTTGAGTCGTTCTCTCCTTGTTGTTGATGACGAAATGGACATTTGCGAATTCGTCCAGGATGTTGCTGAAGATATGGCGTTCCTGGTCACAACGACGACGACGACCTATGATTTCGATGCCGTTTACGTTGATGGACTGGATGCGATCATTCTGGATCTGTCGATGCCGGATCAAGACGGTATTGAAGTTATCCGGTATCTGGCTGAAGCCGGCTGTCGCGCAGCACTCGTTCTAATGAGTGGACTGGACAGTGGTGTCCTCGCGACCGCTGAACGCCTCGCCCGGGAAAGAGGTTTGACTGTCATTGGTGCGCTCACAAAACCGATTGAGGTCGCAACGCTTGAAGAGCTATTGGATCAGGTGCCATCCGCAGACGGAAAAACTGTTCAGACACTAACGGTGCCGACAGAACCTTCCAACTCCATTCCGGCAGAAGAACTCGCCATAGCTATCCGTGAGGGGCAAATCGTTCCGTGGTTTCAACCTCGTATCCGACTTGAAGATATGTCTTTCGTCGGCGTCGAAGCTCTCGCCAGGTGGCAGCATCCTGATCGGGGATTGATCCCGCCCGACAAGTTTATTCAACTGGCAGAAAACAACTATCTGATTGATGCTCTAACCGATACCATGGTCAACCAGTCGCTTGCGGCGGTTGCAGGTTGGCAACAGATGGGGCTGACTGTCGACGTCTCGATAAATTATGCGGCCCCTTCACTTGCAGATTTGAATTTGCCAGACGATCTTTCGCGCCGGGTGTCCAGTCATGGATTAACAGCCAACCGGGTTACCGTCGAAATAACGGAAAGTTCGGTTTTGACGGAGCTGCAGAATTCCCTGGATGTCTTGACCCGTTTAAGAATGAAGGGGTTTCAGCTGTCGATTGATGACTTTGGAACTGGTTTTTCATCCATGCAGCAGCTGCAAAACATCCCGTTCACTGAACTGAAAATTGATCAGTCCTTTGTCAAACGTGCCCTTGGCGATGCAGATGCGAAGGCCATCGTTGAAACGACCGTTGAACTGGGGCGCCGGCTGGACATGTCTGTCATTGCCGAGGGTGTCGAAGACCTGGAAACGCTGGAATTATTGCACCGTTGCGATTGTGAGCAAATCCAGGGCTACTTCATCGCCAAACCGATGCCAGGAGATCAAATTCCGGCATGGGCTGACGACTGGACCTCTGTAGCGGAAACGCTCAAATCCTGACGGTGGCCGGCAACGTGACCTATGGTCCGGCCGGATGAAATCTTTCCTCGTTTATCTCTGGTTTCCTGCATGAAATAACGGCAATATTCTGCTTCACGGTTCAGACAGCCAGATATCATCAAGTACTTTTGCCATAAAGAGGAAGTCCCATGCTCGGAATCATGCAAGATCGGCCTTTGCTGATCTCATCGTTGATCGACTACGCTGCCCAATATCATGGAGAGGGTGCGATTGTTTCGAGGACGGTTGAAGGGCCAATTCACCGATACACCTACACTGACGCCTGGAAGCGATCAAAAAAGCTGGCCAAGGCGTTGCAAAAACTTGACGTCAAACTTGGTGATCGTGTTGCCACGCTGGCCTGGAACGGGTTCCGGCATTTTGAGCTTTATTACGGGGTTTCAGGAATTGGTGCCGTGTTGCACACAATCAACCCCCGCCTGTTCGCCGAGCAGATCATCTATATCGTCAACCATGCGGAAGACGACTACATCTTCACCGACCTGACATTTGTGCCGCTGCTGGAACAAATCCAGGATAAATTCTCCGGCGTCAAAGGCTTCGTCGTTATGACCGATGAAGAGCATATGCCCGACACGACCCTGGAAAATGTTCTTTGCTACGAGACCTTGCTTGCAGCGGAAGATGACGAATTTGAATGGCCGGCATTTGACGAAAATACCGCGTCGTCGTTGTGCTACACCTCTGGTACGACCGGCAACCCCAAAGGTGTGCTCTATTCACACCGGTCCACCGTATTGCACAGTTTTATCGTTTGCATGAAAGACACGCTGGGACTTTCCAGCATGGAAACTGTGTTGCCGGTTGTCCCGATGTTCCACGCCAATTGCTGGGGCATTGCTTATGCGGCACCCATGTGTGGCGCCAAACTGGTCTTTCCGGGAGCAGGCATGGATGGTGCCAGCGTCTATGAATTGCTGGACAGCGAAAATGTTACATTAACGGCGGGTGTGCCGACTGTATGGCTCATGTTGCTGAACCACATGCGCGAGAACAAACTGACGCTTGATGTTCTGGAACGCGTCATTTGCGGCGGTTCCGCAGCACCAAGAGCCATGATCGAGGAATTCGAAGAAGCTCACGGTGCACGCATGATCCATGCCTGGGGCATGACGGAAATGAGCCCGATCGGCACCTGCGGGACACTGAAAACCGGTATGGAGAAATTCACCCCAAAAGAGCGTTACGACATCCAGGAAAAGCAGGGCCGGGGAACCTACGGCGTCGAAATGAAGATTATTGACGACGATGGAAACGAGCAACCACGCGATGGTGTTGCCTTCGGGAATTTGCTTGTTCGCGGCCCGGCTATTTGTGCTGGGTATTACAAAGGGGACGGTGGACAGGTTCTTGATGATGATGGCTGGTTTGATACAGGCGACGTCGCCAATATCGACGATCAGGGATATATGCAAATCGTTGACCGATCCAAGGACGTTATCAAGACCGGTGGTGAATGGATCAGTTCCATTGACCTGGAAAACACGGCCGTTGGACATCCCGAAGTCGTGGAAGCATGCGTCATTGGCGTTTATCACCCCAAGTGGGATGAGCGGCCCTTGTTGCTGGTGATCAAGTCAGCGGGAAGTTCACTGGATGCTGCCGGCATGTTGTCCTACCTGGAAGACAAGATCGTAAAGTGGTGGATGCCGGATGATGTCGTTTTCGTTGATGAATTGCCTCATACGGCGACAGGCAAGTTGCTGAAGTCCCAGTTGCGTGAGGAATACAAGGACTACAAGCTGCCAACAGCCTGAATTCCCTCTTTATTGCTGAGGTGAAATGCAGATATGAGATGAGCGCCCCCCGGTTTCAACCGGCGGGGCGTTTTCTATTTCCCGAGCCGGTATTCTGATTTCAAAGTTGGAATCCCATCGCACCGAACTTCACCGATTTCGGTCAGATGGACCATATGGGAAAGAACTGATCTTTGCGCGGCAGGGTGCAGGAAAGCCGGGACATCCGCATACATTGTTTCAACCATTTCCGGTATGCCCTGAATGCCGTCTTTCAGACAGCTGATAATCTGGTCGTTTCGGGCCTCGCGGTGCGCGATGTAGCTCCTGACAAAATCCTCTGGATTTTCTATCGCTGGACCATGACAAGGCCGATATAAAACGTCGTCCCGGGGGAGCATCAGATCAAGGCTGCGCATGTAAGCTTGCATATCTCCGTCGGGCGGCGCGACGATTGTTGTCGACCAGCCCATGATGTGATCGCCGGTAAAGACCGTTTTCTCTTCTTTCAGGGCGAAACAAATGTGGTTTGATGTGTGGCCAGGTGTGTGCAGGGCTTCGAATGTCCAACCATCGCCCTCGACGATATCTCCGTGGCGCAATTTGTGATCCGGCTTGAAATTATGGTCCGCACCTTCTTCCACCATACCCCCGGCTTCTGGTCGACCTGAACCATGAGGACCAAAACCCCATGTCTGTGCCCCCGTTTGTTCCTTGATAGCCGCTGCCGCTGGTGAATGGTCCATATGTGTATGGGTAACCAGTATGTGGCTGACCGTTCGCCCTTCAACGGCTTTCAGTGTCGCTTCAATGTGCCCGTCCAATGCAGGGCCCGGGTCGATGATTGCAACATTATCATCGCCGACGATGAACGTTCCTGTGCCCTTGAACGTGAAAGGGCCTGGATTTTCCGCGACAACGCGACGGACCAGTGGAGACATGGTTTGAGCGCTGCCATAGTCGACGTCATCATCTTTGTTGAACGGGATACCGTTACTCATCGTATTTTCCTGGGTTTGAAAGAATTCAAAATTGCGGGTGTAACTTCAAAAAATCAAGACTATATAAGTCAACTACCAGGTGCCAGAGAGCAATTTCCACAAGAAATTCGATCCGATAGCGTCGGAGAAGAAAACTGGTAGTGTTTGGGATTGATAAAAAGTGATAGTGATATGGCATGAATACATTGAATGAAACGGATATCCGGGATTTACAGTCTTTTGACACGCCCGAAGCCGCAGTTTCGCGGATGGAAGAAATATATAATGAAGGATGTGAGCTGCTAAGTGCTCATTTCGACCGATTTGCTGCGGGTGAACGGGGATTTGAAAAAGTTGATGCCTGTTATCCGTACTTGCGTATCGAGGTGCCGTCTGTGTCACGACAGCAACGCGGCTCCCTATCTTATGGTGCCGTCGCTGAGGCCGGTGTTTACGGGACAACCGTAACCAAACCCTCGTTGTTTCGCGGTTACTATCTCGAACAGATTGGTTTGTTGATTGAGAACCACGAAGTGCCAATCCAGGTTGGTATTTCGAACCGGCAAATTCCACTGACTTTTGCCATGGAATCGCTGACCGCTGATTTAAAGGCGGATGAAGTCGCTTTACTGGCTGACATGTTTCATCTGCCTGATCTGGCCCGTACTGATGACCGGGTTGCAAATGGCACTTTTCGTGGCCAACCAGGCGAACCTCATCCTTTGTCCCTGTTCAGTGCAGAGAGAGTCGATCTTTCGCTGTCCAGGTTAAGCCACTACACAGGCACATCGTCTGAGCATTTTCAGGGCTTTGTCCTGTTCACCAACTATCAAAGATATGTCGATGAATTTGTCGAGTATGGTCGGCGTGAAATTGAAACCGGTGACACATTCCGCGCCTTTGTCGAACCTGGCAACGCCGTATCCTGCAATCCGCGTTTAACTGATAAACCGTCATCCGGAGAAGTGGCTGGAAAATTGCCACAAATGCCTGCCTATCACCTGGTCAAAGACGGGCATATGGGCGTCACATTGATTAACATCGGTGTCGGGCCATCGAACGCCAAGACAATCACAGATCATGTTGCTGTATTGCGACCGCATTGCTGGTTGATGATCGGACATTGTGGCGGGCTGCGTCGAAGCCAACGTCTGGGAGACTATGTTCTGGCGCATGCTTACGGCCGTCTCGATAATGTTCTGAACAATGATTTACCACCAGAAATACCGGTGCCGGCAATCGCTGAAATTCAGGTCGCCCTCAGTGCGGCTGTCGCCAAAGTCAGTGGAGACAAGGCCGCGGACATGAAGCAACATTTACGTACAGGAACAGTTGTCACAACTGATGACAGGGACTGGGAATTACGACACGACGCCTTGTCGACCTATTTTAACCAGACCCGCGCCATTGCAGTTGATATGGAATCGGCAACAATCGCCGCCAATGGGTATCGGTTGAGGGTACCCTATGGAACGTTGTTGTGTGTTTCAGACAAACCCTTACATGGTGAAATCAAACTGCCGGGCATGGCCAATGCGTTTTATCAGGAACGGGTGAGCCAGCATTTCAAGATCGGCCTGGAGACGATAAGCATGCTGCGCGATGAACTGGACCAGCGTGTCCTGCATTCCCGAAAACTCCGTAGTTTTGATGAACCTGCCTTTCGATAGACAATGAAACGCCGGTAATTCTGGTAATTTCGGGGCAGACGCCCTATCTATGATGGATGGGAAAGCGGCACTTATACCTGATGTTGGGCTTCGTCTTTTTTGGCGTCGGTATCGTCGGCGTTGTGCTGCCTGTATTGCCGACAACTCCTTTTATGCTTCTGGCTCTATGGGCATTTTCGAACAGTTCTGAACGTTTTCACAACTGGCTCTATACGCACCCGAAATTTGGACCTTCTCTGCAAATCTGGAGCACGCATGGTGTCGTTCCCAAACGCGCAAAGATATCTGCCTTAACCGTTATGGCCGGAAGCTTCATTTTTTTGACAATGTTTTCCGAAGCCCATTGGGCAATTATCTTCTCGGCGTCGGCATTCATGCTGATAGGTGCAACGTTTTTGATGACGCGGCCCAGTCAAATTCCCGTGGAATACGATACCTCAACGGATGATGTTGTCTGAAACGGTGCGCCTGAGCGCATGTGCGCAGATTACCAGGTTGTCTTTTTCTGAATGATTTCGATGGCGCTGTCGTAATTCAGGGGTCTGGACATGTAATAGCCCTGACCGTACTGGCAGCCCAGATCTTTCAGTGTTTCCATCTGTGCTTTTTCTTCGATACCTTCAGCGACAATATTGGTCTCCAGCGCCAGCGCTAGCTGGGCAATGCCGTTGACAACCCGCAGACTGTTTTTGGATTTGTCCATATTAACGACAAATGTTCGGTCGATCTTGATTGTATCAAGCGGGAACTGGTGCAGGTAACTAAGACTTGAATATCCAGTGCCAAAATCATCAAGGGCAATGGACGTTCCCAGGGCTTTCAGTTTCTTCAATGCTTCCGTGGCATGGGCGAAGTTCTCGACCATCATTGTTTCGGTTATTTCAAGCTTGATATTGGCGGGATTAACGCCACTGTTTGATATTATCTCTGCGAGTGTATCTATCTCTTTCAACTCCGACAATTGCAGTCCGGAAACGTTGACACTCATGAATGGCAGTGATTTTTCAGGGAATGATTTCTCAAATTCAGACATGATGGTTTTGTGTTGTTCGAGGGAAGTTTCCAGGGCCCATCGACCCAATTCCACGATGTAACCGGTTTCTTCCGCCAGCGGAATGAAATCGACGGGCGATATAAAAGTTCCGTCGGCCTTTATCCAGCGCATCAGGGCTTCGAACCCTGCAATATGGCCGTCCTCCAGGGAAACAATCGGTTGAAAGTGCATTTCAAATTCGTTGTTTTCCAGCGCGGTACGCATATCCTTTTCTATATTGATCCGACTGAAGGCCAGATCCCTGATTTCATCCAGCGAAGGATCGTTCCCGCTATCAGGTATCTTCTTGCCGACCAATAAATGCTGTGTTTCCCGGAAGCGGTTCAGGATCACCCGAATGATCAAATTCATCATCGGGTTATCTGAACGCAGATTTCCCATATATCTGGCTCGCTGGATAACGATGACATCCGTATTCACAGCCGCACGGACAGTCGCTGAGCGTGGTGCTTCGTCGATCATCGACATTTCACCAAAAATCTCACCGGCGCCAAGAGTGGCGATCACGACTTCCTGTCCATCCTGGATGTTCGATATCTGAACTTCACCCCGTTCGATCATATAGGCATTTCGTCCATGATCCCCGATGCGGAATATTTCTTCGCCAGCAGCGAATGATTTTGAATAGATCATGTCGGACATGCAAAAATCCCCGGTAAAAAACTAACTTTCAGACTCAGTAGATAATAGCCTAACAGCAAATCGTTAAAAGAATATATGAGTAAATAGCATAGGGCCCACTGATCCGTCGCAAAAAGCGGTTGGCATATCCCTGAAATCGATTATTGATCGGGCTGCAGCGGGCGGAATTAATCTCGCTTGGTTCATAATGACAACAAGATTGTGACGAAAACTAGCGGTTAGTCTTCAAAATCGGAATGGCGCCGGGAAAGATATATTCAGTGCGCTCTCTCGATGCAAAAGTCGATGACATCGACAAGGGCTTGCTGTTCTTCACTGGCAGGAAAGAAACCAATTGCATCACGTGCCTTGGCGCCATAGTGGCGGGCCCGCTCAATTGTATCTTCCAGGGCTCCGTGTTTCTCAAGAAGGCCCATGGCGTGCTCCAGGTCACCTTCCTGTTGATCCAGGTTCTCCAGAGTTCTGATCCAGAATGAGCGCTCTTCGTCGTCGCCCCGTCGGAATGCAAGGATAATTGGCAGGGTAATCTTGCCTTCACTGAAATCATCACCGACGGTTTTGCCCAGGGTTGCCTGTTTTGCGGAGAAATCCAGAACATCGTCTATCAACTGAAATGTGATACCGATATTTCTGCCGTAGGATTCCAGGGCCTCTTCTTCTGCCTTTGGGCGATCCGCCACAACAGCGCCAATACGGCAAGCTGCGGAAAACAAAGCGGCGGTTTTGTTGCTGATGACTTCAAGATAGGCATCTTCTGACGTCGACGTATCGTTGGAAGTAACCAGTTGCAGGACTTCTCCTTCCGCAATAATTGCAGAAGCTGTAGACAGGATATCCAGAACTTTCAGCGAGCCATCCTTGACCATTAATTGAAAGGCCCGACTGAATAGAAAATCACCGACCAGGACACTGGCCTGATTACCCCACAAGGCATTCGCTGTCGCATTGCCCCGGCGCAAGTCACTTTCGTCAACGACATCGTCGTGAAGCAGCGTGGCAGTGTGAATGAATTCGACGCAGGCAGCCAATTGGATATGACGCTCGCCTGAATATCCGCACATATGTGCACTGGCCAGGGTCATCAAGGGGCGCAAGCGTTTACCGCCAGATGCAACCAGGTGACCAGCCAGCTCAGGGATAAGCGGAACACGGCTCGACATGCGATCAACGATGACTTTGTTGACTTTCGACAAGTCATCCGCCACCAGTGACTGGAGTTTCTTTAAAGACGCCTTTTTGGCGGTTTCATTTTTGCTTCCAAGTGGAACAACAACACCCACGGAACAACCTTTCGAGACATTGATTTACTTTGTTGGAGCATAGGGTGGGGGTCGAACAACGGTCAAGCGCCAGGCCAAAATATTCGCCCGGATCGTTGATTTTGCGACGATTTGGCGCAATCGTATGGCACTATGGTTGAAGTTCTCCGTACAAACGACGTTGTTCTGCTTTCTTTTGTTTCAGCCTTGCTGGATGAAGCAAATATTGATGCCCTTGTGTTCGACACACATGCTTCAATAATGGAAGGTAGCATTGGTGTATTGCCGCGCCGAATCATGGTTGCGGACAGTGATTTGTATTATGCGCGGAAAGTGATCGACGAGGCGATGGAAGACCATGACGTCGAAAACTGAGCACACTGTCCTGGGTGGACGACTAGTATTGCGCCAGCCTGCCGAAGGCTATCGGGCAGCAATCGATCCGGTATTATTGGCAGCGTCGGTGATAACACGTCCAGGCGAGAGGGTACTTGATCTCGGGACCGGAATTGGAACAGCTGCACTGTGCCTTGCGCGTCGCTGTCCGGATACCAGTGTTATCGGACTGGAGTTGCAATCTGATCTGGTTCAACTGGCAAATGAGAATGCCGACCACAACGAACTTTCGGCTATAGCAAGTTTTTTGGTCGGCGATATCAATTCGCCGCCAGGTACACTTGCAGATACTATCTTTGATCAAATTATTGCAAATCCACCGTATTACAGGGCGGATCAGGCGCAAATATCGCCAAATCAAACCAAGGCACTGGCGAATGTCGAAGGTGAGGGCGGACTTCAAGCGTGGATGGATTTGGCACGCAGGTATCTGAAGGACGGTGGGGTTCTCACAATTATTCATACGGCAGACCGATTGGCAGACTTGATGGAAGCCGCGGGTGATCATCAATTTGGCAGTGTGGAGATCATGCCGTTCTGGCCGAAACAAGGCAGAGCCGCCAAACGTATCATTTTGAGATGCCGAAAGGGTGGCAAGGCGGCAACGATCCTTCATGCGGGCCTTCAGTTGCATGAAGGTGATGGAAAATATACCTGTGAGGCAGACAGGATACTTATGGACGCAGGCCCGCTGGTTTTTTAGAGAAATCGGGCAAGCAGAATTGCGGCGATCACTGACTACGCGCTAGACTTTGGTCTATGGATATTGATTTTCGCTCATTGCTATCGTGGCTACCCCTCGAACGTTTCCGCAACCCTCGTCCGGTTGTCGCAGTTGTACGCCTTTCCGGTGTGATCGGGCAGGGCGGTCGATTTCGTCAGGGGCTGGACATTCAGTCCATTGGCCCGGTTCTCAAAGCCGCATTCAAGACCAGTGGTCTGACGGCTGTGGCCCTTGCCATTAATTCTCCGGGTGGTGCGCCCGCGCAGTCAAATCTGATCTACGCACGCATTCGCGCTCTGGCAGCTGAGAAGGAAATCCCGGTTCTGGCCTTTGCCGAAGATGTTGCAGCTTCCGGTGGTTACTGGCTGTCCTGTGCAGCGGATGAAATTTATGCTGACGTCAATTCAATCGTTGGCTCGATCGGTGTGGTTTCAGCCGGTTTTGGTTTTCAGGATATGTTGGAGAAAATTGGTGTTGAGCGCCGTATACATGCCCAGGGGGACCGCAAGGCCATGCTGGATCCGTTTGAGCCAGAACGGGATGCAGACGTCAAACGACTGCTGGCGATCCAGAAAAATATCCACGAAAATTTCAAGAACCTGGTAAAGGAACGGCGGGGCGAGCGGGTGAAAATCAGTGACCGCAAGTTGTTTTCCGGCGATATCTGGACAGGACGTGAAGCGTTGGATGCCGGTCTGATCGACGGCCTCGGGGAAATGCGTGAAATCCTGCACCAGAAGTTTGGGGATGACGTGAAAATCAGGGAAGTCGGCGGA
>Ga0066611_10001310_pt1 | contig 13730 bp, 26 predicted proteins | sample SaaInlV_DNA_200m_FD_60376 | JGI IMG/M metagenome (GOLD analysis project Ga0066611, IMG submission 60376) | Marine microbial communities from expanding oxygen minimum zones in the Saanich Inlet - SI075_LV_DNA_200m | ecosystem: Environmental > Aquatic > Marine > Unclassified | place: British... | reverse complement strand
AATATGATTACAGGTGCAGCTCAAATGGATGGTGCTATTTTAGTTGTTTCTGCTGCTGATGGGCCTATGCCACAAACTAGAGAGCACATTCTTTTAGCACGTCAAGTTGGGGTGCCAAAAATAGTTGTATTTATGAATAAAGCTGATATGGTTGACGATCCTGAGCTTCTAGAATTAGTAGAGATGGAAATAAGAGAGCTTCTAAGTAGCTACGATTTCCCTGGTGATGATACTCCAATTATTACAGGTTCAGCGTTAAAAGCATTAGAAGGCGATACTGGCGAATTTGGTGCAGAGTCAATTAAAAAGTTGATGGCTGCGCTAGACGAATATGTGCCAATGCCAGAAAGGGCAAAAGATCTTCCATTCTTGCTTCCAATTGAAGATGTGTTTTCAATTTCAGGTCGTGGAACAGTTGTAACAGGCCGTATTGAGCAAGGTATTGTGAAGGTTGGTGAAGAAGTAGAAATAGTTGGTATGAAAGACACTACAACTTCTGTATGTACTGGTGTTGAAATGTTTCGTAAGTTGCTTGACCAAGGTGAAGCAGGTGATAACGTAGGTGTTCTATTAAGAGGAACAAAGCGTGAAGATGTTGAGCGTGGACAAGTTCTTGCTCATAAAGGCACTATTAACCCTCATACTAAATTTAAAGCTGAAGTGTATATTCTTTCAAAAGAAGAGGGTGGTCGACATACTCCTTTCTTTAAAGGGTATCGTCCACAATTTTATTTCAGGACAACTGACGTGACTGGTGAAGTTATATTGCCAGAAGGCGTAGAGATGGTTATGCCAGGTGATAATATCAAGATGGATGTGCACTTAATAGTACCGATTGCTATGGATAAAGGGCTACGATTTGCTATTCGTGAAGGTGGTCGCACAGTAGGTGCTGGTGTAGTAACTGAAATTATTGAGTAATTAATAGTTTACATATAGGATTGGAGAGGTTAATATGTCCGTTCAGGCAAAGCCACAGAGAATAAGAATACGTTTAAAAGCGTTTGATCATAAGCTTATAGATCTGGCTACAGGTGAGATTGTAGCAACAGTGAAAAGAACTGGAGCCGTTTTAAAAGGCCCAATTCCGTTGCCTAATACAAAGGAAAGGTATACCTTATTGACTTCTCCGCACGTTGATAAGGATGCTAGGGAGCATTTTCAAATATGCACCCACAGAAGGTTGGTTGATATAATTCAACCAGATTCTGCTACTGTTGACGCGCTTATGAAGCTTAATTTGGCTTCTGGCGTCGATGTGCAGATTAGTGTTGAGGACATGAACTAGAATACTAGGTGAATAATATGACTATATATGGCAGAAAAATTGGCATGACAAGATGGATCGACCATAATGACGGATCAGTCCATGCTATAACTGTTTTGCAATGTGAGCCTAACCGTATTACACGTAGGATGACAGTTGAAAAGAATGGTTACAAGGCAATCCAGGTTGCATTTGGCAAGGCAAAAAGCCTAAGCAAGCCTGAATTAGGTGTGTTTAAAGCTCTTGACCTTGAGCCAGCTAAAAATTTACGTGAAATTGAAGTGCCAGCTGACATGGCAGATGAAATAGTAGCAGGTTCTGCTATAACTGTAGATACATTTGAAGCAGGTCAGTATCTTGATATATCAGGTGTTACTGTAGGTAAGGGTTTTGCAGGTTGTGTGAAGAGACATAACTTTAAAACTCAAGATGCTACACATGGTAACTCATTAGCACATAGGGCTCCAGGTTCTATTGGCCAGTGTCAAGACCCAGGGCGTGTATTTAAAGGTAAAAAAATGGCCGGAAGAATGGGTGGCGTAAACCGCACAGCTAAAAACCTAGAGCTAATAAAAGTAGACTCTGATAAGAATTTATTACTAGTTAAGGGTGCTGTTCCAGGTCACAAGAATGGGTTAGTTAAGATTAGATCTGCTAATAAAAAGCAGAAAACTGAGGGGTAGATACAAATGCAAGTTGAAATAAAAAGTTTAGCTGGCAACACTAACGTTGAGAAGATAACTCTTGCAGATGATGTTTTTGCAGTTCCCTATTCTGAAGGTTTAGTTCACCAAGTTATAGTTTCCTATATGGCAGCAGCTAGGGCAGGGACAAAAAGTAACAAGGGTCGTTCTGAAGTTAGGGGTGGTGGTAAAAAGCCATGGCGCCAAAAGGGTACCGGTAGAGCAAGAGCAGGTACAAGCAGTAGTCCTATCTGGCGTGGTGGAGGTGTTACATTCGCTTCAACTCCGCGTTCTTTTGAGAAGAAAGTTAACAGAAAAATGTATCGTGGCGCTGTTCGTTGTATTTTATCAGAGCAAATCAGAAAAGGTACATTAGTAATAGTTGATGACCTTAAGTTAGAGTCACACAAAACTAAGGATTTTCAAGTAGTACTAAATACGCTACAAGTTAATGATGCTTTGTTTGTAACTGATGCCTTAAGTGACAACCTATACTACGCATCACGTAACATACCTAAAGTTTGGGCAATAGATTTTCTATCGGTTAACCCTTATGACTTGTTTACAGCTAAAAAGTTAGTAGTAACTAGTGAAGTTATGAAGAAAATAGAGGAGTGGTTGTCATGAGTAATCAAGAAAGATTATTACAAGTTTTAGTATCTCCTTCTATGACAGAAAAAACTAGTAACATAGCTGGTTTTAACCAGTACTGTTTTCAAGTGTTATCAGATGCTAATAAGCTAGAAATAAGAATGGCTATAGAGAAACTTTTCAAGGTTAAAGTGAAATCTGTAAATGTTCTTAACCGAAAAGGCAAAAGAAAGACGCGTGGTAATATTCGTGGAATGCAAAAAGCAATTAGGCGCGCTTACGTTACATTGCAAGAAGGTCATGCCATAAACTTAATTGATCAATAGGGTTAGAAAGATGTTTACAAAAGTAATAAAAAGCAAGCCAACTTCAGCTGGTGTAAGACATAAAGTAAAGGTATCACACCCAGGTTTAAGTAATGAAGGCCCATTTAAGCCTTTAGTTAAATCAAAAACCAGAATATCTGGTAGAAATAATGCTGGACAAATTACAGTTAGGCATAGAGGTGGAGGCCATAAAAGGCTTTTAAGAGATATTGATTGGAAACGTAGCAAAGATGGTATTGAGGCTAAGGTTGTTAGGTTCGATTATGATCCAAATAGAAGTGCACATTTAGCACTTATTGTATACGCAGATGGTCTTTGGAGCTATATAATTGCGCCAAAAGGTTTAAAAGTTGATGACAAAATAATTTCTGGGCCTACAGCTCCAATTAAACCAGGAAATACCCTAAAACTGCGTGATATACCAGTTGGTACTACTATCCATAATGTTGAAATGAGACCTGGTAAGGGTGCTCAAATGGTTAGAAGTGCAGGGTGTAGTGCTATGTTTGCCGGTAAAGAAGGTGAGTGGGGTACTTTGAAATTGCGTTCTGGTGAAATGAGAAAAATCCATTTAGAGTGCAAGGCTACAATTGGCGAAGTTTCTAACTCAGAGCATAGTTTAGCATGCTTGGGTAAAGCTGGTGCTAACCGCTGGCGCGGTAGACGCCCAACAGTTAGGGGTGTTGCTATGAACCCGGTCGATCACCCTCATGGTGGTGGTGAAGGTAAAACTTCTGGTGGTAGACATCCAGTTAGTCCAACAGGGGTGCCAACTAAAGGTAAGGTAACTAGAAACAATAAGCGTACGGATAAAATGATTGTTCGTAGCCGTAGACGTAAGAAGTAGGGGTAAAAAATGCCAAGATCACTAAAAAAAGGTCCTTTTGTAGACCATCATTTACTTAAAAAGATTGAGAAGTCACTCAATGAAAGCTCAAAAAAGCCGATTGATACTTATTCAAGAAGGTCAGTTATTTTGCCGCTAATGGTTGGATTAACTTTTAATGTGCATAATGGCCGTCAAATGGTACCTGTTTTTGTTTCTGAAAACATGGTTGGTTTTAAACTTGGTGAGTTTGCTTTGACGCGATTATTCAAAATGCATTCTGGCGACAGAAAAACTAAGTAAGAGGTACATTGGTATGGAAGTTAGAGCAAAAATCACGAATCAAAGAACGTCACCACAGAAAGTTAGACTTGTTGCTAATGAAGTTAGAGGTAATTCAGTGGCAAAAGCTATAGAAAAACTTACTTTTAGCACAAAGAAATCAGCAAAAATCGTGAAAAAAGTATTAGAATCTGCAGTATCAAATGCAGAAAACAATTTTGGTTTAGACATAGATACTTTGAAAGTAAGTACTATATTTGTAGACCAAGGTGTGACCCTGAAAAGATTTAGAGCACGTGCGAAAGGTAGAGGAACTAGAATTTTAAAAAGAACTAGTCATATAACAGTAATAGTATCTGATTAAGTGAGGTAATTATGGGACAAAAAGTTAATCCAAATGCATATAGACTTGCATGTAATAAGCGCGATGACCAAACAACAAGTTCAGCTTGGTTTGCAACTGGTGCTAATTATAGAAATTATCTTCATGCAGATATGGCAGCAAGAAAATTGCTAGAAGAGCTTTATTTAAAAGCAGGAATAAGCAGAATAGATATTGAACGCCCTTCGCAAAATGCACATGTAATAATAAGTTGTGCCAGACCAGGGATAATAATTGGTAAAAAAGGCGGCGATGTAGATGAACTTCGTTCTAAACTATCAAAAGTATTACAATGTTCTGCACATGTTACTGTAAAAGAAGTTAAAAAACCTGATTTGTCCGCAAGACTAGTTGCAGCAAATATTGCTCAACAGCTTGAAAAAAGAGCACAGTTTCGCAAAGTTATGAAGCGTTCTGTTCAAAACACAATGAGGGCTGGGGCACAAGGAATAAAAATTTGTGTATCAGGCCGAATTGGTGGAGCTGAGATTGCAAGATCTGAGTGGTGCAGAGAAGGCAGAGTACCACTACACACATTAAGAGCCAATATTGATTATAATGTATTTGAAGCTATGACTACTTATGGAATTATTGGTATAAAGGTTTGGATTTATACAGGCGACATAGATAAAAAACGAGCTGATGCGTAATCAATAAAAGAAATTGGAGATAGGTAGATGTTACAACCACCTAAAAAGACAAAATTTAGAAAAATGCAGAAAGGCCGTAACAGAGGTATGGCAAAAAACCCTACTGTATGTTTTGGTGAGTATGGGCTTAAAGCTCATGGATATTGTCGTTTAACTGCTAGACAAATTGAAGCAGCTCGTCGTGCAATTGCACGTTGTGTTAAAAGGGGTGGTAAAGTTTGGATACGAGTTTTTCCAGATAAACCTATAACCAAAAAGCCATTAGAAGTAAGACAAGGTAAAGGTAAAGGTAATGTTGAGTACTATGTGTTTCTTGTGAAGCCAGGTACTGTCCTGTTTGAAATAGCTGGAGTAGAACTAGAATTAGTAGAAAAGGCTTTTAAATTGGCAGGGGCTAAATTACCTGTAAAAGTTTCACGTATAAGCAGAGTAGTAGGAGAGGTAGAAGGCAATGCATAATACTGTAGATTTAAGAAAGAAATCAAAATCAGATTTAATTAAAGATTTGCTAGAGTTAAGAAAAGAGCATTTTAACTTGCGTATGCAAAAAGGTTCTGGAGCTGCTGTTAAAACTCATAGATTTAAACAGTTAAAAAGAACTATAGCAAGGCTTAAAACTGTAATATCAGAAGCCTAATGACACCGAGGAATAGTATGAGTACATCAAGACGCGAACAAACAGGCAAAGTAATATCAGCTAAAAACAAACAAACAATTGTAGTTTTGGTCGATAGAAAAGAAAAACACCCGCTTTTAGGGAAGTATATTACTAAATCGACAAAAATACATGCGCATGACGCCGCTGAAGTATGTGCAGTTGGTGATACAGTAACTATACGTGAAAGCAGACCGCATTCAAAAATGAAAAGTTGGGAATTTGCGAAAATAGTTAATAAAGTTACGGCACAATAAGTTTAAACCTTAGTGGGGATTGATAAATGATACAAATGCAGACAGTATTAAATGTTGCAGATAATAGTGGTGGCCGCAAGGCTACTTGTATAAAGGTGCTTGGTGGCTCAAAGAGGCGTTATGCTAATATTGGTGATGTAATTAAGGTCAGTGTAACTGAAGTTCAACCTGGATCCAAAGTTACAAAGGGTACAGTTTATTTTGCAGTAGTAGTTAGAACTGCATCTGGAGTAAGAAGGCCAGATGGTTCAACTATAAAGTTTGATAACAACGCGCTGGTATTGTTGAATGCGCAGAAGCAGCCAATTGGCACTAGGATATTTGGTCCTGTCACAAGAGAGTTAAGAACATTATTCATGCGAATAGTTTCATTGGCTCCAGAGGTTCTATAGATAGAGGTAAAGTTATGGCATTAGCAAAAATAAAAAAAGATGATCAAGTAATTGTTCTTTCTGGTAAGTATAAAGGTAAAACTGGAGTTGTTCTTAAAGTTATATCTGAGAAAAATAAGGTTTTAGTTCAAGGTATAAACATGGCAACCTTTCATCAGAAGCCGAATCCTAACGCTCAAATTGAAGGTGGTATAAAGAAAAAAGAACTTCCGATTGATATTTCTAACATTGCGCGCTATGATACTGCATCAGGAAAGGCTATGAAGCTTGGAGTGAAATTGTTAAAAGATTCAAAAAGGGTTCTTTTTGATAAGAAAACAGATAAAGTTTTAGAAAACTAATTTAGGGTATATTAATATGGCAAATTTGGACTTTAAAAATTACTATAGCAAGACTGTAGTCCCATCTTTAATGAAGGAATTTGGTTATTCCAGCATAATGCAGGTAGGTCGTCTAGAGAAAATTGTACTTAATATTGGTTTAGGTAGCAAGGCAGTTGCAGATAAAAAACTAGTTGATAAAGCGCTAGAAGATATGACAGCTATTGCTGGCCAAAAAGCAATGGTAACAAAAACAAGAAAGTCAATCGCTGGTTTTAAAATCAGAGATGGCTGGCCAATTGGTGTTAAGGTTACATTGCGTGGTGAAAACATGTATAATTTCCTTGAAAGGTTGATTACAGTGTCACTTCCAAGGGTTAGAGATTTTAGAGGTTATAGCGCTAAGTCGTTTGATGGTAGAGGGAATTTGTCAATAGGCATACCTGAGTATATTGCTTTTCCTGAAATAGACTATGAAAATGTAAGCCAGATGCTAGGTATGGATATAGTAATCGTAACTTCTTCGGGTACTGATAAGGAAGCACATAAGCTGCTTAAATTATTGCATTTTCCATTTATTGATTAACAAGAGAGAGTATTATGGCAGCAAAACGCATGATAGCAAGAGAAAATCGTAGGATTTCCTATGGCGCACGTATTAAAAATAGAGAGGCTCTTAAAGCAATCATAAGCAGCCCTGAGTCATCACCAGAAGAGGTTATGGCCGCTGTAGTAAAATTACAAAAGCGCAAGCTGGATGAATCACCAGTACGCAGAACCAACAGATGTCTTACGTGTGGTAGACCTCGTGGGGTTTTCAAAAAGTTTGGACTATGTCGTTGTTGCTTACGCAAAAACGCATTGTTTGGTTTCGTTCCTGGACTAATGAAGTCTAGTTGGTAGAGTCGGAGAATTAAAAAAATGAGTATGCAAGATCCAATAGCTGATATGTTAACAAGAATTAGGAATGCAAATATGCGTAAGCACCCTGTAGTGGGAGTTCCTTATTCAGTTCATAAAGAAGAAATTGTAAAGGTGTTAAAAGAAACAGGTTATGTAACTAATTACAGTATTATGGGTGATGAAAAGAAACAGCTTAATATTGTGTTAAAATATCATGAATCTAAGCCTGTTATAAATGTAATAACAAGAGTTAGTAAAGCTTCGCGTAGGATCTACAGAAGTGTACTTGAGCTAAAACAATCACGATACAAGAGTGGCTTGGGCACAACTATTGTTTCAACATCAAAAGGTATTATGACTGATAAAGAAGCAATAGCTGGCAATATTGGTGGTGAAGTTTTATTCTACGTTTCTGTATAAGAGGAAATTATTATGGCACTTGATGCAAAAAATATTGAAGAAAAAATATTAATGCGGGCTGAGCGTAATCCGGTAGAGATACCTGAAGCTATTACTGTTGTAAATGAAGGTAGCAAGTATACTTTTAGTTCTGTAAAGGGATCATTAACATATGATGTGCATTCAGATGTTTTATGCGAGTTTAAAGATAAGGTTATGACATTTAGTTTATTAAATCCTAAATCTAGATCACAAGTAGGCACAGCCAAGGCTCGTATTATTAATATTTTAGAAGGTATAACTAAAGGTTATGAAAAAAAATTGCTTTTGGTTGGTGTTGGTTATAAAGCAAAACTAGAAGGCAGCAATAAATTGATGCTAAGTTTAGGAAAGTCTCATCCTGATATTTATAACATCCCCGAAGATGTTAAAATTTCATTGCCAAATCAAACTGAAATAATTTTAACTAGTATTGACAAGGTAAAGCTAGGTCAAGTTGCTGCTGATATTAGGTCTCTAAGATCACCAGAACCATATAAAGGTAAAGGCATAAGGTATGCCGATGAAGTAATATCATTGAAAGAGGTGAAAAAACAATGAGTCAACGAGCACGAGTTAAAAAAAGAGAAACTATTAAAAGATTGGGAGCTTATAGAATCTTGGTGCGTAAAAGTAGCCAGCACATATACGGTTCTCTTATTAATCCAGCAGGTAAAATGGTTGTTACTGTATCAAGCCTTACGCCTGAGCTAAGGAAGAAATTAAAATATGGCGGTAATATTGAAGCTGCTAAAGAGGTAGGAATACACTTAGCAAAATCTGTATTAAAGACAGGTGTTAAAAAGATAGCTTTCGATTGTGGTGGTTCTAGGTACCATGGCAGGGTTGAAGCGCTAGCTAATGGTGCTCGTGAAGGCGGATTAGAATTTTAATTAGGGGCAATTTATGAGAAATAGCAATGTTCAAGATACAAACTCAGGTGGCTCATTTGAGCTAACAGATAAATTAGTTTGTGTAAGAAGAACCTCAAAAGCAAGACGTGGTGGTAGAGATTTTAGTTTTTCTGCAACTGTTGTAGTTGGTGATGGAAACGGCAAAATTGGTTGTGGTAGTGGTACTGCAAAAGATGTTCCTGTTGCAATAAAAAAAGCCAATGAAGCTGCTAAATGTAATATGGTAGATGTAAAACTTTGTAATCGTACATTGCAGCACGCAGTTGAGGGTAAGTATGGCGCCACTAAGGTTTTTATGCGTCCAGCTGCTGAAGGTACTGGAATTATTGCAGGTGGTGCAATGCGAGCTGTTTTTGAAGTATTAGGTGTTGAAAACGTTCTTGCTAAATGTGTTAAATCTTCAAATCCATTTAACGTAGTCAAAGCTACTATAAAAGGATTACAAGATATGATTGATCCTCTAGAGGTAGCTCGTAAGAGAGGCGTTTCAGTTGCTGATGTGTTTATTGCTCGCGGCTCTAAACAAACAAATGGGGAATAGATATGTCGAAGTTATTACCAAGTGAAACTGTTAAAAGCCTAAAAATAAAGCTAGTTAAAAGCACTATAGGCTCAACAAAAAAACAACAAGCTTCTGCTATAGGTTTAGGCTTAAGAAAGCTAGGTAGTGAAGTGACAGTTGCAAATACTCAAGAGAACCGTGGCATGGCAAATGCAATTAGGTTTTTATTACGTGTGGAGGAAGCATAATAATGGAAATGAATGATTTGAAACCTGCAGAAGGTGCAATAAAGTCAAGAACAAGAGTAGGTCGTGGTATCGGATCTAAGGGTAAAACTTGTGGGCGTGGTCATAAAGGTCAAAAGTCTCGAGGCTGCCTGGGTATGGTAGGTTTTGAAGGTGGTCAAATGCCTTTACAAAGACGTCTGCCTAAATTTGGTTTTACATCAGTTGTAAGTAAGTTCAAGCAAAGTATCCCAACCTTAATGCTAAATAAAATTGGCAAAGATGACCATGGTTGTGTTGATATTGCTGCTCTTAAAAAATATGGCCTAATCAGACAATCTACTAAATATGTTAAAGTGTTTCTACAGGGCGAAGTTAAATCAAAATTGAAATTAGCTGGAATACCTGTTTCTAAAGGTGCAAAAGAGTTGATTGAAAAAGCTGGTGGAGAGGTTGCCTAATATGAAATCTGGTGCTGGCTCAACGCAAAAAATGCCTAGTTTTTCACAGGCAGGTTTTTTAGAGTTGAAAAAACGTTTATTATTTGTAGTGTTTGGCTTAGTAATATTTCGTTTAGGGGCTCACATTCCTATTCCTGGCGTAGATATAATTAAATTAACTGCCTTGTTTGGAAAGCACAAAGGTGGCATGTTAGATATGTTTAATATGTTCTCTGGTGGCGCTCTATCTAGAATGAGCCTTTTTGCTTTAGGAGTTTTTCCATATATTACAGCATCTATTATTATGCAGCTTTTATCAGTTTCATTGCCTAGTCTAGAGCAGCTTAAAAAGGAAGGTGAAGCAGGCCGCAGGAAAATTACACAATATACTCGCTATGCCACTTTATGTTTTGCTCTTTTTCAGTCGATAGGTATTGCAAAAATGCTGTTATCTCAAGGGGCTGTTAATTATGTAGGCATGCCATTTTACATAACTACCGCATTAACCTTAACAACAGGCGTGCTTTTTTTAATGTGGTTAGGCGAGCAGATGACAGAAAAAGGCATTGGTAATGGAATATCGTTGATAATATTCTCTGGAATAGTCTCCAGGTTGCCAGCAGGAGTTGGTCAGATATTGACCCAGGTTAAGCAAGGTCAGCTACAGCCGTTATCATTCATGTTTTTAGTGGCAGTAGTTTTTTCTATATTAGCCTTTATAGTTTTTATTGAAAGAGGTCAGCGACAGATAGCAATTAACTATGCAAAAAGGCAGCAAGGTAATCAGTTATATGCAGCTAAAGTATCGCATCTGCCGCTTAAAATAAATTTGACTGGAGTTATACCTCCTATATTTGCATTTTCCTTATTAGCATTCCCATCAACTATTGCTAATTTTTATAGTTCAACATCTCAATATGAAATATTTAATCAGGTTATGTTTTGGTTAAGTCCAGGTCAGCCTTTATATTTTATGTTTTTGATAGGAGCTATATTTTTCTTTGCATTCTTTTATGCGGCCATGGTTTTTAACCCAAATGAGACAGCTGATAATCTAAAACGTTCTGGAGCTATGGTGCCTGGCTTGCGCCCTGGTAAAAACACTGCAGATTACATCGATAAAGTTATGGGCCGCCTTACTTTAATTGGTGCTGCCTACTTAGCATTAGTTGCATTATTACCAGACCTTTTAAGAAGCATGTTGAATGTATCATTCTTTTTTGGTGGAACATCTATACTGATTGTTGTAGTCGTTATTATGGACTTTATTACGCAAGTACAGTCCCATTTAATGTCGCAAAAATATGAGTCTATACTCAAGAAAAGTAAGGATAAATCTGGGCAATTAGGCCTACTTAGATAGTAATTGGAGAGCACGATGAAAGTAAGAGCATCAGTCAAAAAGATATGTCGAGATTGTAAAATGATAAAAAGACATGGTAGATTACAAGTTATTTGTAAAATTGGTAGACACAAACAGCGTCAAGGGTAAATTAGTGATTGATTTTTATAAGTTAAGCATGTATTATTATGCTTTTCTTATGCATAAACGTAACTGGAGATAGACATGGCCTTAATAGCAGGTCGCACTTTAGATAATAAAAAACACATCTGGTGTGCATTAACATATATTTATGGAGTAGGTAAAACTAGTGCTTACAAAATTTGTGAAGAAGCAAAGATAGATCCAACAACAAAAGTTGCTAGCTTAACTGAGACACAGATAGATATTCTGCGTGGTATTATTACTAAGTACACTGTAGAGGGTGACTTGCGCCGTGAAGTTGGCATGAACATAAAGCGTCTTATGGACTTAGGTTGTAATAGGGGTATAAGACATAGAAGAGGTCTTCCTGTTCGTGGTCAGAGAACTAAAACTAATGCTAAGACTCGTAAAAAGCGTAAGCGTAAAGTTTAATAAACCAGAAGGATAATTATGAATCAAGCAGTTAAAAAGAAAAAAAGCTCAAAAAAAGCGCCATCATTAGGTAACGCATATGTAAGTGCTACCTACAATAATACTATTGTAACAATTACAACTCCTAGCGGCGACGTAGTTTGTGCAAGTAGTGGCGGTAAGACCCAAAGAAATGCACGTAAATCTACAGCACACGCTGCTGAAGAAGCAGCAAAGTATGCTGGTGCACGCGCTGTGGATATGGGGATGAGTCAGGTTTGTGTAATGATAAAAGGCCCTGGTAGCGGTAGAGAAAGCGCTGTTAGAGGACTGCACACTGCAGGTTTAAAAGTACTACGAATTGTTGAGTGTACACCGGTACCACACAATGGATGTCGTAGAAGAAAGAAAAAGAGAGTTTAAACGAGGTTTATTATGGCAAGATATATTGGCCCAAAATGTAAAAGATCAAGAAGTGTTAACTTCAACTTAGAAAACAAAAGTGGTGGCGTCGCTATTGAAAAGAAGTGTAAGTTTGGTGTCGCACCTGGTAGTAAAGGTCAGCGTCGTCCACGTACTTCAGATTATGGTACGCAGTTAAAAATGAAGCAGAGCATAAGAAATTATTACGAAATGCTAGAGAAACAGTTCAAACGTTATTATACAATGGCTTCAAGCATGCAAGGCTCTACTGGGCAAAATCTACTATGTTTACTAGAAAGACGTTTAGACAATACTGTGTATAGGTCAGGTTTTGCATCGACTAGGTCTGATGCAAGGCAACTAGTATCTCATGGACATATTCTTGTAAATGGGCAGCGTGTAAATGTTCCATCCTACTTTATAAAAGAAGGTGACGTTATAAGCATTAAGGAAGCATCGCGTGGTTTAGATCGTGTGGCTTTCGGTATTAAAATGGCTGAATTAAGAGAACCAGTCGAGTGGTTGGATGTTGATTATAAGAATCTGTCAGGTATAGTTAAAAACTTTCCTACAGTTGATGATTTCCCATCATTCTTTAAGGTTAATTTGGTAGTTGAGTTTTATTCTAAGTAGGTTGGTGAGATTTTATGAGCGTAAATTTATCATATTTAATTCCTAAGTCTAAAGATTTATCGATAGAAGACTGTGGAAACAATAATATTAAAATAACTATAGAGCCTTTTGAGCGCGGATTTGGTCACACAATTGGTAATGCACTACGCAGAATTTTATTATCTTCTATTCCTGGAGCTGCAATAACTGAGGCTCAAATAGAAGGTGTTATGCATGAATACACAGCATTAGAAGGTGTTGAGGAAGATGTAGTTGAAATTTTATTAAACCTAAAAATGTTAGCAATTAAGTTGCATGATGTTGAAGAGTCAACATTAACAATTAAAGCTAAGGGCCCTATGACTCTTACCGCTGGTGATATCAAAACTGATGGCCATGTTGAGATAACAAACCCTGAGCAGGTTATAGCAAATATAGTATCTGATCGTGAACTAAACATGAGTTTAAAAGTTCAAACAGGTGTAGGTTATGAAACAGTAACTATGCGTCGTGAGAAAAATCAGGAAGAATCTGAAGAAATTGGCGTTTTGCATATAGATGCGACTTACACTCCGGTAATGAAAGTTATGTATCAAGTAGAGAATGCAAGGGTTGAAAATAGAACTGACCTTGATAAGCTAATTTTACATGTAGATACAAATGGCACATTAGATGCGTATGAATCTATAAGAACTGCAGCATCTATTTTACAATATCAATTATCTGCTTTCGCTGAAGTTTGTGAA
>Ga0066611_10001296_pt1 | contig 13795 bp, 10 predicted proteins | sample SaaInlV_DNA_200m_FD_60376 | JGI IMG/M metagenome (GOLD analysis project Ga0066611, IMG submission 60376) | Marine microbial communities from expanding oxygen minimum zones in the Saanich Inlet - SI075_LV_DNA_200m | ecosystem: Environmental > Aquatic > Marine > Unclassified | place: British... | reverse complement strand
GGCACCAAGCACTTTGACTACTCGGATGCACCGCAGTTTTCTAACCTGGCGAAGCGGTTTGGATTGTCTGGAGAGGTCTCACGCCCAGAGCTCAGAAAACTTATTAACAAAGCAGTTCTTACCTTCTTTGAGTGATGTTAAAGCCAGTAGCGGTTGGGCAGTGCAGTGCAATCCTCGCTGACGGCCAGGATGCTGCCTTAAGTTCCGAAGGTGCTGGATCGGAGGAAAGGGCCACGACCGCGGTTTCATCGTTGTGATCTATGCAAACGGCAATGCCATTGCCGCCGGGTTTGTTCGCCGAAAAATCGTGGTTTCCATGATCATCGGCTTGGGGGGTATCCGGGCACTAGAGCTGCACCCGGTGAAATAGACGGTGCATCATTGATACCTAAGGGTCAAAACCAAACATGGGAATGATGCCAGCGACGCTAAAACATGTTTACCTTCCCTGGCTTTTTTTAATGTTAACGAGCAGCTTTGCAGGAAGAACAATGGCCTTTAGACTTGTAAATATCGAGGCCAGGTCCGCGCTGGTTTTAGAGGATGGTTACTCTGATCCATAAACCATCTCGAAGGGGCGCCTCTCTCCACCTTCCAACTAGACAATAACACCACATTAGGTGTTATTGTCGATTCTTCTGCAGGGAGAATTGTTATGTCATCGATTGCATATTTGTCAGCTTTAGAACTAGCCAGCAAGATTCGGGATAAACAGATCAGTTCGGTTGAAATCACCCAACACTACATTGATCGCATTGAAAAGTATGATGGCTCAATCAACGCAGTCGTCGTTCGAACCTTTGAGGATGCGTTGGAAAAAGCAGCTGCAGCCGATGCGGTACTTGGCGCGACAAAGGGTAGCTCCGGTCAACCTCCAGGCCCACTGCATGGCGTTCCCATGACGATTAAAGAATCTTATGTTATGGCGAATACGCCAACGACATGGGGCATCGAGGGATTCAAAGAAAACGTATCCAAGACTGATGGCTTAGCGGTGCAGCGCTTTCGGAAAAATGGGGCACACTTTCTTGGTAAAACAAACGTACCCGTCGAGCTTGCGGACTTTCAGAGTTATAACCCTATCTACGGAACCACAGGTAACCCCTTCGATACAACAAAAACACCAGGGGGATCATCCGGTGGTAGTGCTGCTGCATTGGCAGCGGGCTTTACCGGGCTCGAGGCAGGTTCTGATATAGGTGGTTCGATACGTAACCCAGCCCACTTCTGCGGCGTATTCGGTCACAAACCGACCTACGGAATCGTACCGATGCAAGGTCATGAACTGGTTGCCAATATGCCAGAGGCAGATCTGGCAGTGTGTGGACCCCTTGCAAGAACTGCTGAAGATCTTGAACTTGCTTTGAACATCATGGCAGGACCAGCAGATCGAGAAGCAGTAGGTTGGCAGCTCTCGCTTCCCGCCGCTGACAAAAAAAATCTAAAAGATTTTCGTGTCGCGATATGGCCTACTGATGAGATGGCGCCTGTTACCGCCGAGATCGCAGACCGGGCAACTATGGTGGGTGAAACCCTATCAAGGCTAGGTGCCACAGTTTCAGATTTAGCGCGCCCCGATATTGACCTTTACCGCGCGCAGGGCAACTACCATACCTTACTTAATACGGTGATGACCGGCGCGATGAGTGATGGTGCTGTCGCCGAAGCGCAGGCAAACGCTGATCAATTTGATTCTTCTGACAACTCAATGGCGGCGATAGCTGCGCGATCAGTGGTCCTGTCGCACCGAGATTGGATGAGAAGTAATACCCAACGCGAACAACTTCGGCATGCGTGGAGTGCATTCTTTGAAGAATGGGATATTCTGATCTGCCCGCAGATGGCAACCGCTGCTTTTCCTCATGATCATAGTCAGATGAGTGAACGTACTTTAAAAGTTGATAATGAAGAACAGGATTATTTCCAACAAATATTCTGGGCAGGTATGGCGGTGAATGCCTACCTTCCAAGCACTGTATTTCCAACGGGACTGTCCAGAGAAGGATTACCCATCGGCCTGCAAGCGGTAAGTGCACCTTACAGAGACTACCGGACGATAGAGTTTACGCGCCTGATATCCCGTGAGATTGGCGGTTTTATACAACCAGGCGGTTACGGCTAATTATAAAAACAATAATCACAAATTAACATCACATCAGAGCAGCAGCATATTTGCGATTAAATTTGATACACCACAGTCTGATGGCGTCGACACTGACAACGATTCCAGAGGGCCCAGTCACGCCTAACGGAATGACGATTGCTGCCGATTATGTTTACCATATGGGTTTGAAGGAGACCTTATCAAACACCTGACGAAGATTTGGAATGATACGATCAGCCGCCAGCAACTTGGTTGGGCCTAACCTGTCGCTAACGAGTTAAAGACGGCTATGTCATGCTATCTAAAGGCAGAGGATAGAAATCAAACGTTCACACGTTGAATTCTGGCCACCTATCCATCCAGGGCTTCAACACCGCAATCAGCGCGGCCAGATCAAGCAATTCCTGCTCCGAATCCCAGCCGGCCATGACATTGAGTCCAGTTGGAAGCGATTCCCCGATAAAACCGCAAGGTATAGAAATTGCCGGATGTCCGGTCATATTGGCCAACGCTAAATGGATCCACCAGCGACTCAAAGGAAGCATTTCGCCACCAATATTGACTCGCTGCACCCCATCAGAATCTGCAGGTGGAGGTCTCGCCGTCACCGTGGGTGTAACAATAAAATCAAATTCACTGAAAATTGTTTCAACACGATCATATAACCGGGATCGCTCTATGGCTTGTTGTTGAAGTTGGACACCGTCACTATGATAGCCGCTGCCCTCAAGTAACTGATGCAATCCTGGATCCAGAAGCGCTTGCTGCTGCTGAGTCATGGAACGAACTCTGGCGGCGAGATTAGTCGTCAACAGGTTCGAAAAGATACTCGAATCGAATTTTATGGGATCGGAACTGGCCACCTCGATATTCATACCGGATGATGCCAGAAGAGAGAGCATCGCCTCGACTGACTCAAGCATCTCCTGATCGACCGTATTACCACCCATCGATGGAATCATTAACAACCTTTTCCCCTTCAATTTGAGTTCGGGGTCTTTGGCAATCTCAACGGGTCTGCGCAGCCTTCTCGACAAGGGGTCAGAAGGGTGAGCACCCGACATCGCATTTAACATGGCCGCCAAATCAGGCACTGTCCGGGAATTTATTGAAACCGTACTATTATTGCCAAAATGAAAGGGCCAGGTCTCATGGGGAATCGCCCCAAGGGTGGGTTTTAGGCCTAAAACCCCGCAGACAGCCGCTGGTATCCGGGCTGAGCCGCCCCCGTCGGTGGACACTGCCAGAGTTCCCATTCCTGTGGCTACGGCGACACCAGCACCACCACTGCTACCACCCGAGGTCAGTCTGGTATTCCACGGATTACGCGTAATACCACAAAGCAGTGAATCTGTTGTGACTTTCATGGCAAACTCTGGGGTCGTGGTTTTACCCACCAAAATAGCGCCTGCCTGGCGCATCCTCGACACACCGACAGCATCAGTGTCTGGTATATAAGCTGCAAATGCTCTGGAACCGTAGGTAGATCGCACGCCAGCTGTATTAAGTAAATCCTTCACGGTAAAGGGCACGCCATGAAGTGCAGGAAGATCCTCCGCAGCATTATCTGCAACCATTTGATCAGCCAGACGCGCCTGAGTGCGGGCTCCCGATACATCCAAGTTCACAAAAGCGTTTAAATGCTGATCAACTTCTTTAATACGCGACAAGGTCGCTTCCAGCACTTCTGCGGCACTGGTTTCTCCGCTTTTAATGAGTCTGGCGAGCTCTACGCCAGGCAGCTTGATAATATCCATAGTCTATTGTTCCGTTATGCAACAACCGGTTTATATCCCTACCGTGCACCTAATACCCATTTACAGAGATGCAGTCGTAACTTTACACTTCGATTATAGCTTACATACTTACCCGATTGATCCCCGCCTCATATTGTATGCCAATACATGAAGACTCACTTCAGTAGTGACCTTAGCAGTGGTTTTAGTCAAAAAGTGAGTCGCACCCATCCAGTGACTCAACAGGTGCATCGAGCTGGTCCTTGATAGGTCGGGTCTCTTGAGAGGGTGCTTGTACTTCGGTCTTAGACAACAGGGACAGGTATTGATCAATACCGGTATCAACTTCTTCAATACACCGTTTTATACCTCCCGTTTGAAGTTCTTGTCACGATTGTCAACTTCGATGAACTTGCTCAGTGGAACAGATTTATGCATCTTGGGTTGAGAGGTTTTTGTTGTCTTTCCTCATAGGTTTCCCAATGGATTTAATGGGCTTTCCCGGGCAGAAAAGCGCGCACTACTCGACCTTCGTCATGGATTTGTGGTCTTATTAAGCAAAACAATGAAAACGAGTACGCTGATGCCAAACTATCCGCCAATCTACCGATATGGATTGCCCGGGATATTTCTGGCTGCAAGTCTGCTCGTGGGCTGTCAGCCAGGCCATGAGGCTACCCCTGGTGCGGACACCGCACCTTCAACATCGCCAGCAATCAGCCTCGAGGTTATCGCGACGGGATCAAACATCGCCGGCGCTAATGGTTTGGCCATTGGCCCTGATGGATTACTCTACGTCGCCTCTGTACTGGGTTCCACCATTACCGTACTCGACCCGGATAGCGGAGATGTGGTTCGTACCTGGGGACTTGAAGATGGAGTAATCGGTCCGGATGACCTCGCATTTGGACCGGACGGCAGCTGGTTCTGGACGTCCATCATGACCGGGGAGGTTGGAGGATTTGATGCCGACGGAAATAAAGTCATCGCCGCTCAGCTGACACCGGGCGTCAATCCAATTACGTTCTCTGATGATGGACGGCTGTTCGTTGCACAGTGTTTCTTTGGTGCCGACCTGTATGAAGTTGATCCAAAAGGAATCAACGAAGCGCGCCTCATTTCCGATCAACTCGGACCAGGCTGCGGCCTCAATGGAATGGACTGGGGGCCGGATGGTCGACTGTATGGTCCACGATGGTTTAATGGCGAAGTCATTAGTTTCAACGTCGATGACAATACTTATCGTCTGGAGGCTACAGGGTTCTCCACACCGGCCGCCGTAAAATTTAGTGCAACTGGAGAACTGCATGTGCTAGACACCGGTACCGGCGCTGTAATCAAAGTTGACGACGGTAAAATGACTGAAGTGGCCATGTTTTCACCGGGGCTCGACAACTTTGTCTTTGATAGTGACGGCAGATTGTTTGTTTCCAGTTTTGCAGACGGTTTTGTTAGTCGCCGTGACAACAACGGTACGGTGACTGAATTGCAACCGGGCGGAATGTCCCATTCAGGTGGCGTTACGTTCCATCAGGGAGAAATTATCACGGCTGACCTGCACGCGATCCGAGGCTATCATCTTGATGGCAGTGAAAGTTTTGTACAACGCAATGTGCTCCGCGTGGGTATTATGGGCAGCGCCCTAAATATAGCGAGCGATGGCGATAACTTGCTCCTGACGTCCTGGGTGGATGGCGATGTCCGGGTGTGGGACCAGACTAACCAGCGTCGCGTCTGGCAAAAGGCAGCTCTTGCCGGTCCAGTTGCCGCCGTCCGCTATGCAGGGCTTGTTGTCGTCGCTGAACATGGTACACGCCGTGTGGTAGGTTTTTCTGATTCAGATGATTCTGTGGAAATTGTATTCGCCGCTGAATTGCCAGCACCCACGGGACTGTTTGCAGTCGGTGAGACCTTGTATGTCTCTGACCGCGTACTTGGCCAGATATTGAAAGTGGCTGCTGCGGGCAAACCACTTGCCCTTCCTGAAGTAGTTGTCGGCGGCCTCACGACACCGGAAGGGTTTATCGTACGTGACGGAAATTTCATCGTCGTTGAAGCAGATACCGGCGCAATCACCGAAATCGATGCGACTGGCAACCGGCGTCATCTAGGCACCATTACCCCGGGCAGCCAGGCCGCAAGCCCGGCGGAGCCCCCGTCGCAGGTATTTAACGGTATAGCTCAGGATAATGACGGTAATCTTTACGTCGCAGGTGAAACTGAACGTAAGCTTTTCCGCATCAAGGCCAACCAATGACAAGCCAGCCTTTAACTCACATAAGTACACGACTCATGATCCGAAAACTTTTCTTCGCCCTAATGCTCTCATTCCATGTTGCGGATGTGTACGCTGATGATGATAACCAAACAGCGATTGCCCTGGCCATGGGAACACTCGACAAATTCATACTGGAATTCAACAACAGGGATCTTGAGGCAGTCGCTGCAACCCTGAATTATCCGCATGTGCGCTTCGCTAGCGGTAATGTAGTGATATTCGAAGGCGCGAAATCGTTCGCAGATCGCCTGCTTTACAAAACCCTTACCGACAGCGGTTGGGATCATTCACATTGGTTGAGCCGAGACGTTGTATTGTCATCACCGGATAAAGTCCATATCGCCACGACCTTCCAGCGTTACAACGAATCCAATGAACCCATTGGCACGTATGAGTCGCTTTATATAGTGACTCAAAAAAATGGTCACTGGGGAATCCAGGCCAGATCGTCACTCGCCCCTTAGCGCTTCATCTGCGCGTTAAGCAAACGCCAATAGTCGAGAATTCGTTACAAGTGGATGATGACGGTATCTAGACACGCTACCCTTCTCGGCCCAGTTGCTCCAACTTATCTTTTGGCAGACTTACCAAAAAACTCGTTCCCCTGGGCTTGTTACTTTTAACCTCAATCCTGCCATCAGCATAATCTACCAGCCCTTTAACCCGAGACAACCCTAACCCTATACTCTCATAGAGCTCCCGGGAAGAATAAAAAGGTTCAAAAATACGAGACTGTGTTTCTTCATCCATACCCACACCAAGGTCTGAAACTTCTATTAACAATTCTTGTTGCGTCAATGAGCTTCTCAACAAAACAGGGGTTGGATCAGCGATCACTGCCTGCAGTGCATTAATGACCATAGGCACGAGAATATCCAGCATTAATGTGGAGGGAACTTCGAACAGAGCACTACTGTCATCGAACTCAAAGACTAACGAGCTTTCGTTGCTGGTAATCGAAGAGCCTAATAGTCTTTGAATATTTTCAAAAACTGATTTAAGGCTACCTCGTTCGGTTTCAAGTTGAAAACCATAGCCAGCATATCCTTGCAAGGCTTCGACAATTTTTACACACTCGTCCAGAGAATCTTTGATATCAATAACCCAATCAGGCTCATACCCAAGCTCAGCTGAAAGGTAATCGACATTACCCTTAACGACAGTCAATCGATTGTTAAGGTTATGTGAAAGTCCCGCAGAAAGTTTCATGATAGATTGCTGCTTTTCGTTGTTAACGAGAATTTCAGTTTGTTCCTCTATAATTTTTTTAGCTTCTATCGCTTCAATTCGTTGTTCATACAGGTCAATAAATGTGCTCGCCTTGGCCCGGAGTTGTTTTGTATTGAATGGTTTGAACAGATAGTCGACCGCGCCGCAATCGTATCCCTCATCAATAAGATCGGTTGCATAAACGTCAGCCGTTAAGAACAATATGGGGGTGTGCCTATTTTTTCCTGTTTGCCTGATTTTCTTTGCGGCCTCAATGCCGTTGACCTTGGGCATGTGAACATCAAGAACAATAAACGCAAATTCGATGCTTGCGCATAGGTCGACAGCTTCCATCGCACTTAAGCATTGGTGCAATTCAATATTGAGGACCCTAAAAGTGAGTTTCAGGACCAAAAGATTTTCGGGGGTGTCATCGACTATTAGTATCGGTGCTTCATTCATGCCTGATCAACAATAATTGGCTAATTAAACAGGGATACTTTTAAATACTTCCTGAATGTTATGCTCATACTACTCAACCCTATTACACTTGAATTGCATGAGATACGTCTTTTTTGTATTTTTTGTATTTTTTGTGACCTTCTTAACTACTTTTTAAATTTCAATCACTGCACTTCAGCGTATATAAGCCTTTAGAAAGATAGAAAAAACTGACCCGCACTCAAAAGGGGTAGTTGGGTAGTTGCGGCATGCGCCGCTATTCGGGGATACACTGATGACGTCGGCTTCTTCAATAACAGCAATAAGAAATCCAACCCGAGGCCGTTGGCAAGTTTGCTCCATTTCCCTGGTCGCTCATGTGAGTCGCCAGCACGCGGTTAATTGTAAATAGCCTTAAATAGTTCGCCTTGATCGATTGGTTTACTAACAAATGCATCAGCGCCAGCGCCTATAGCCATTTCTCTATTTTCGTCGGCGATGAAAGCTGTGACTACTACAATCCTGGGTTGGGTGATTTTTACATTTTCTCTGATGCACTTTATCGCCTCATAGCCGTCCATCACGGGCATCTGCAGATCCATTAAGACTATATCAAAATCCTCAACACTAACTTGACAGACGGCTTCTTTGCCATTAACAGCAACGCTGGGGGAAAAGCCTTTCGATTCCAGGATATGCTTTAGAAGAATGACATTTATATTGTTGTCGTCAACGATTAAAATATTTAGTGGCATTTCGGTGTACTCATCTACAAGCGCCTTTTCCTTGATCAACTCAGCCCGTTCAAACGGAATCTCTAGCGTAAAGGTAGAACCTACTCCAAATTCACTGACGACTGCAAGCGATCCACCCATCGCTTCGCTAATACGTTGAGAAATACATAGCCCTAGCCCAGTGCCTCGGAACCCTCTTGTTAGTGATGAATCAATTTGTTCAAAGGCATCGAAGATTTTCTTACAATCCTCCTCCTTGATACCAATTCCCTCATCCTCGACAGCAATACTAAGTCTTTCTGCATCGCCTGAAGCTTTCAACACGCATCTTAAAGTTATCGATCCATCTTCAGTGAATTTCAATGCGTTGCTAAGTAGATTGATTAAAATTTGCTTTAGGCAGACAGGATCTATAGCAATTGTATTAGGTACTGATTCAGCGATGTCGAGTTGAACCTGAACGTTGGATTGTTTATTAGCAGCGCAAGCAAGCAAGACACACTCGGCAATACGTCCGCGCAGATCCACCGCGACTATTTTTTGTACAATTTCACTTTGCTCCATTTTAGAGAAATCCAGTATATCGTTAATCATCTCCAGGAGATGATTCCCTGAACCGCTAATCGCTTGCACAAGCTCGATTTGTTCTTCCTCGAGATTCTGTTCAACAAGCAGGTCCGATATTCCGATTACGGCATTCAATGGCGTTCTTATTTCATGACTCATATTCGCCAGAAACACGCTTTTAGAAGAATTGGCTTTCTCCGCAGCTTCCTTTGCATATACTAGCGCTATTGCTTGAGACTCTAGCTGTTCAGTTCGCAGCTTTAGTGTCTGAGTACGTTCAGAGACTGTCTCCTCAAGGTTTTTCAATAATCTCAGAAGATGCCGGGCAAGTTCTTTGACCTCGTCAGGTATCCCTCGACCATGTAATACCTCGCTTGAATCAATACCCCCCGCAGAATCTATAGTCGCAAGGGTTATTATCGGTGTTGAGATGAGCTTAAGTGTCCGATTTAATATCAATAACGACATTAGAATAAAGAAGACGCTGCTGCTGATAACGAGTACGCTATTACTTGCTTCGGTCTGCTTGAACTCTGTCCCTTTGTTAGTCGATTGAAGTTTTAACGCTTTGGCAGAACCTGCATAAGCACTGATAAGAACCGCGATGCATTCCTCGTAAACAAGCATCAATTCTGCATCTGTATTTTTGACGGCACCATTTACCTTGTCACTCAATAGACGCCTTAATCCACTTAGCTCATCTGCAAGTAATTGCATTTCGGCATCATTATATTGGTTTTGATAATGGGAACGGAATGCCGCGAGTGACTCTTCAAGGAACGCTATCTGCTCGCCCACGGGGCCTGCTAAGTAACTGATATTACTACCAAAAACAAGATCTGAGATCGTTATAAGAACGTCCAGCTGAATTTTAAGAAGCGCGAAAGAAGTTTCAGCTGCAGCGGATTGTGTAACAATTGATTGTTTCTGTCCAAGTCGGTCAGCCGTGAACTTGACTACTAACGAAAGTCCAATACCTCCCAAAAATGCCGATAGCAATACGGCTATGAGGTAGGTCCGTATTGACTTCATGTTTTTGCCTTAAGTCTGCTGGTGAGTATTTTTCTTAAAGCACTGTACTTGCTGTACTTGCTGTACTTGCTGTACTTGCTGTAGTTATTAGGAGCTCGATACTTCAGGCCATATAGCCTTCGTCACAAACAAGGCTTTGACCGCAGAATTGATGATAACTCTATCTCGATCACTTAAGTCGGGTTCCGTCTGAAGTACGTTCGCCAAGTCCATCAGCTCTGCACCTTCCAGCACCGGTGTCAGACGAAGCATCATACTCTGGGAGATGGCACCGCTTCTATTTTTCTGGAACTTAAAATCCCTCAGCATCATATCTGCATCCAAAATCCAAATAATTTCGTCAAGCCCAAAGAGCCCCTTTTCCGTTCTGGCGTGAACGAACCCAGCGATGGCCTCTCCCTGGTATACAACATAGAGGCTGTGAATGCCGAATTCCTGAAAGTGAGTCTCCGGTAAAACTTCTGCAATCTCTTGCCGCACACTTTGATCAACTACCCCTTCCACGGTTTGAAATGAAGTAAAGGTGGGGAAAAACTCTTGAATAACGGAAACAGGTTCGCGAATCGCACAATAGGCGATAGCATAAGCTTTTGTTGCTGATAGTTGCAACAGGATTAGACTGAAGATCAACAAAATCGCGCGATCTGAAAACAATATATTATGCTTCATGCTATTCCCAACGATATTTTAACTGGAAACCAATGACATCCTGATCACCATTGTTCGTGAATGAGCTGAACTCTCTCGTGTACTGGACTGCCCAGGTCAATCCAGCGATCTGTCCGAAGCGCGCACCTATAGTCGCACTTTTCGCTCGTTTCCAGCCAGATTGAAAATCTTCATTGTAGCTCTTATATTGGATGTAGGCCACCTTAGCCTCGATCGAGTCGCTCCAATTTAGCTCTACCAAACCATTCCAGGTATCTCTGTCATCCGTATCGCCAAACGAGAATTGTGACACCAACCCGAACCGATTGAAATACCGTACTCCATCCAGAGCAATTCGCTCCCTCTTGGAGATAATACCGTCGGTCAAAAGGACGTTTCCTCGAAAGACAGATAACCCTAAGCCAGGTTCAGGCAGAAACCTCTGCCGGTTGATTGAATGGCCGACTCTTGCGGTGAACGACCATGGGTCCTTATTGTGCCTATATTCGATCCCACTGCCGCGCGAGAGCAATGCCGAATAATCAAACTTACCTAAGGTGCCATTAACACCCACGCCCCAATCAAGCTTCATGGCAAGATCTCTTGGGGTCAAAAGCGTCCGAAGACTTTTACTGGTAGAAACAGGCACTTCAAGACCAAAGGGTAACTCTGTATGGCCTAATTCAATGTTTAGTTTACCATTACCGCTAACGTGAAAATTAACCTTGGCATTCCTTACCAAGGGTTCACAATCATGGTCGTGTTCAAAAAATGGCATTCTGCGCGTTTGGTTGTCAGTGCACCACACGTCGACCTGAAGATTAACAGTCGCTAAATTACGTTTATTTCCACCAAAGACTTTTCGAGCGTCAATGCCCGTTGAGTATAGAACGCCGAGCTTCTGAGAGTCGGCATCCGCGAGATAGCTGCCGTTAGCAACGACCTCGAAGGCATTTCGCCAGCTATTTTGGGCCTGAGCAGCATACAGATTAGGGCACGACAAGCATAAGCCTACAAAAGACAGTAAAATCGCCTTTCGCGAATATGCATTCCGAACGAAAGTATGCATTTTAAAAAACATATCCAAGACACTCCATACCTGCCACAGCAGACAGTTTTAGCTGACAAACACCTCACCTATACGGCTATGTTAGGTATGGCGATGCTAGGCTAACTGCACTTATTCATAAAATCAATCAATACGTATGTGTTCTGGGCATGTTTAACCATCGATTCTGGAAATCCAGAAAAGTTGCTAGTTCAAAGGGGCGCCATATAAGAATTTTATTTTTCTTGGTCGTCACGTTAAGGTAATTCCGTTCCTAACATTAATTTCGATAAAAACTTTCTATGCAAAGAGGATACTTTTCTTATCCCCCTATGGGTCAGGCTAGTTGTCACGTCTCTTGATATACCTACCAACTATTATAGGGCGTAATGAGAGACAAGTTTATGACCAAGTATTCAACTGAATTTAAAGAAGCAGCCGTCAGGAAAATGATGCCACCCAATGCCATGCCAGTCCGTGACGTTCGGCAAGAAACTGGTGTCACAAATGTTACCCTGTATAAATGGAGAAACGAATACAGGAGGAAAGGTATCGCGGTGCCAGGAGATGACATCAAACCAGATAACTGGAAGGGACAAGACAAGCTGGCGGTTGTGATTGAGACAGCCGCATTGAACGAATCAGAACTGGGTGAATATTGCCGTAAAATGGGTTTATATCCGGAACAGGTTCATCGTTGGAAAGCGGCTGCGCTGAAAGGTTACGACAGCGAAGAGAAGATCCAACATCAACAAGTCAACAGTCGCAAAGAAGATCGCAAGGAGATCAAGAAACTTCAATCCGAGCTCAGACGAAAGGACAAGGCGCTGGCAGAAACAGCGGCTTTACTGGTGCTAAGAAAAAAGGCGTCAGCGATTTGGGGGGAAGACGAGGACGTCTGATCAGCCCCGCAAATCGCAACCAGGCAGTGATATTAATTAACGAAGCTCATGCGGCTGGTGCACGCAAGTGGTGTGCTTGTGAAGTGCTTGAGATCAGTGTTCGGACTTACCACAGATGGCAAGGGGACGGCTTTGATGATGCGCGTAAGACGCGCATTCAGTCACCGATAAACCAGCTGACAGCAGCCGAGCGACAGGCCGTGATTGATTGCAGTATTAGCCCGGAAAATCGAAGCCTGTCACCCAAGCAGATCGTGCCACGCCTTGCTGACAAGGCTATATATCTGGCTTCTGAGTCAACCTTCTACCGGATATTACGGGCAGAAAAGCTGATGAATCACCGCGGACGTTCTGCCAAAAAGAATCGTGTCCCGCAACCAAAAGAGCATGTGGCAACAGGCCCTAATGAGCTTTATTCCTGGGATATTACCTACCTAAAATCGAAGATTCGAGGCTGCTTTTTTTACCTGTATCTGTTCATGGATATCTACAGCCGGAAAGTTGTTGGCTGGGAAGTGCTTGAAGACGAGTCATCGGAATCTGCTGCCGAGCTCTTGCAAAAGATCCACTTGAAGGAAGGGCTGAGTTTGCAGAAAGACGTGGTATTACACTCGGACAATGGTAGCCCGATGAAGGGAGCAACGATGCTTGCGACGATGCAGAAACTCGGTGTAGTACCTTCATTTAGCCGCCCATCTGTCAGCAATGATAATGCTTACTCTGAGTCTCTGTTTAAGACGATGAAGTACACGCCTGCCTTTCCTAATGACCCCTTCAGCTCTTTGCAGGAAACGCGGAACTGGGTGGCTAACTTCGTTCACTGGTACAACGAGGAACACCGTCATTGTGAAATCCAGTATGTGACGCCTGGCCAAAGGCACAGAGGTGAAGACGTCGCCATCCTCAAGGAACGGACGAGAGTCTATGAAGCCGCGAAGAGGCGCCATCCTGAGCGATGGTCTGGACAGACGAGAAACTGGTTGCCAGTACAATCTGTATCACTTAACCCGCAGAGCAAGAAACCAGAGACCCAGGAGGTGCAACAAGCAGCATAATTTTTACCAGAGACGTGCCAACTAGCTTGACACCTACCGTA
>Ga0066611_10001265_pt1 | contig 14063 bp, 10 predicted proteins | sample SaaInlV_DNA_200m_FD_60376 | JGI IMG/M metagenome (GOLD analysis project Ga0066611, IMG submission 60376) | Marine microbial communities from expanding oxygen minimum zones in the Saanich Inlet - SI075_LV_DNA_200m | ecosystem: Environmental > Aquatic > Marine > Unclassified | place: British... | reverse complement strand
GGTGCCACAACATTGGTGCCGCCAAAAGCGATCACAGGCTCCTTCGCCATGGTGATAACTTCGGGTAACTTCTGCCCCCAGCTGAGGCGCGGGATTTCGTTGGCTTGTGCAAATTCACTGAGGCGCATACGCAACGGCATGTCCGGTTCGCCCTGGGCTTCAATTGTCAGATCGATGCCGGTGTCGGTCATGGTTGCCGATATACCCAGACCTTTTTTGTGTATCTTGAGAGTCCCGACCAGCGCACGGACATTGGCGATGATGGCGTTCAGGCCAGGGTCGAGAACGGCGCAGTGATCGATATCAATCACCTGGTTGGTGCCTTTTTTCTGGTAGCCCAATAACAATTGCCCACCGGCCCGGATCGCCGTCCAGCGTGTGCGGCGACGGCTGTCCCGGCGTATCATGCGTGTGGGCGCGACTTCAACATCTTCAAGACCCCGGCGCGCCAGGGCATCGACCACCAGATTACGTTTCCAGTCCTGCTCGGCCTGTTCCGTCAAATGTTGCAGGGAGCAGCCCCCACATTCTCCGTAATATGGGCACGGCGGCGTTTGTCGATTCGCACCTGGCTCCAGCACTTCCAGCAATCGGGCCTTGATGGTCTCACCTGATTTACCATTTGTCTGCACCAGTACCCGGTCACCGGTCACTGTATGCGGCACAAAAACCTTCTGGCCCTTGTGCATGGCAATGCCGTCCCCCTGGGCACCGATGGACGCTATCTCGATTTCGAATTTAGTCTCTGACATTACCGTCTGGGTCCCCAGGGTCCGCGTGGTCGGCTTCGTTTGACCCACGGGCTGTGTGATGAAGGGATCGCGCTGGATCCTTTTGAACGACGCCGGGCCACCTTGAAAGGCCTGATCATTTCAGGCGCTGCATGCGCTTCCTTGCCATGACCGAACATCTTGACGTGTCTATAACGAAAAAACGGGATCAAGGCCATGCCGGTCACAAAGCCGCCAATATGGGCCCACCAGGCGACTCCACCGCCGCCATCATCACCCGCCGCATTAAAAAACTGCAAGCCGATCCAGATACCAAGAACCCACAAGGCCCTGATTTTAATGGGATAAATCAGGAACCCAAACCACAGCAGCAGCGTTACACGGGCATGAGGATAGAGCAGTAAATAGGCCCCGAGCACACCTGAGATTGCGCCACTGGCACCAATCATCGGCACGGTCGAAGCAGGGTCTGCCAGGATTTGTCCGGCTGCGGCACCAAGGCCGGAGAGCAGATAGAAAACCACAAAACGTTTATGCCCCATGGCATCTTCGACATTGTTGCCAAAAACCCAGAGGTAAACCATGTTGCCAATTAAATGCATCCAGCCACCATGCATGAACATCGACGTCAGTACCGACAACCACGCCGGGATGAGCACATATTCCGGGGGCAAGACTTTTGTACCCAGCAAGTTCGACGGAATTAACCCAAGCGCCAGGACAATCCGGTTTCCCTGTCCACCCAGGGAGACCTGCCACAGAAAGACAAACACACAAATTCCAATGATCATCCAGGTGACGTAAGGCCGGATGGAGGTTGGGTTATCGTCGTGAATGGGAATCATGACGCTGCACCTGGCAATTTTCTGGCCACGATCAGAAATTCGATATTACCTTCCGGCCCCTTGATCGGGCTGGTGGTCAAACCAAGCACGGACCAATCCGGTAATTCGCTCAGCCAGCTTTCGATCTTGTCGCAAACTTCCTGGTGCAGTTCAGGCTCACGTACAACACCACCCTTGCCAACCCGGCCCCGCCCGACTTCGAACTGGGGCTTGATCAAGGCGATCAGATAACCACCTGATTTTGCCAGGGTCATGGCTGCTGGCAGCACGGTTTGCAATCCGATGAAGCTGGCGTCGCAAACCACAATATCAATTGCATCTGGAATCAGGGCTTCGTCCAGATATCGGGCGTTTGTTTTCTCCAGCACAACAACGCGGTCATCTGAACGCAGCTTCCACGCCAGTTGCCCTTGCCCGACGTCAACGGCGTAAACCTTGTCAGCCCCTCTCGTCAGCAACACATCCGAAAAGCCGCCGGTCGAGGCACCAACATCAATGGCCATCATGCCTGCAGGATCAATGGAGAATTCATCCAGCCCCTGAACCAGTTTCAATCCACCGCGGCTGACCCAGGGGTGTTGCCGGCCACGCACATCAAGGGGTGTTTCCGGCCGGACCTGATAACCTGGTTTGTCGAGCTTTTGTTCTTCTGTGTAAACCTTGCCCGCCATGATCAGGGCCTGGGCCTTGCCACGGGTATCAACCAGCCCCCGTTCGACAAGGGCTGCATCAAGACGCATCTTGTTAGACGGTTTTACAACTTTCGCCGATTTTGCAGATTTCGATTTTTTTGCCATAGGCCTGGCTTGCCGATAAGGATCAGGCGCGCGCCGGTTTTTCGGCTGCGTCCCGATCCAGTACATTCAAGGCCGTCGCCACGATTGAATCAGCATCCAGACCGGCGCGAACATATTGTTTCGCCGGGCTGTCGTGATCCAGATAAACATCCGGCAAATGCATAGGTCGTACTTTCAGACCGATATCCAGCAATCCCTCACCGGCGAGGAAGTCCAGAACCTGGGCAGAAAAACCGCCACCGGAACCTTCTTCGACAGTAATCAGCACGTCGTGGTTTTCCGCCAGCGAACGGATCAGGTCTTCGTCCAGCGGTTTGGCAAAGCGGGCATCAGCAATGGTTACCGAAATACCATGTGTACCAAGATCCTCCGCGGCGATCTCACATTCCGTCAAACGAGTGCCAAATGACAGCAGGGCAATTGTTGTTCCCTGACGAATGATACGTCCTTTGCCGATTTCCAGAACATCGCCGCGCTCAGGCAAATCAACACCAACGCCTTCACCCCGTGGATAGCGAAAGGCAATGGGCCCATCGTCATAGGCTGCTGCCGTCGCCGTCATATGCATGAGTTCAGCTTCATCAGCAGCCGCCATCACAACCATACCCGGCAGGCAGGCAAGATAGGCAATGTCATAGGCACCAGCGTGGGTTGCCCCGTCCGCCCCCACAAGTCCCGCCCGATCAATGGCAAAACGCACAGGCAGTTTCTGAATGGCAACATCGTGCACGATCTGGTCGTAGGCACGCTGCAGGAACGTCGAATAGATCGCCACAAAAGGCTTGAAACCTTCCGTCGCCAAACCGGCGGCAAATGTCACGGCATGCTGTTCGGCAATACCGACATCAAAGGTGCGGCCCGGAAACTGATCGCCGAATTTATCAAGACCTGTGCCGGATGGCATGGCTGCGGTCACCGCGACGATTTTGTCATCTGCGGTTGCTTCGGCCAGCAGCCCCTTGGCGAAGACACTGGTGTAACTTGGCGCGTTGGGCACCGGTTTTTCCTGGGCACCCGTAATAACGTCAAATCGAGACACGCCGTGGTATTTGTCGGCACTGTCTTCGGCGGGTGCATAGCCGTGGCCCTTGCGGGTGACCATGTGCACCAGAACCGGCCGGTTTTCATCTGCATCGCGAATATTGCGTAACGTCGGCAACATGTGATCCAGATTGTGGCCATCAATAGGGCCAACATAATAGAAACCCATTTCTTCGAATAAGGTGCCGCCAGTGGCCATGCCACGGGCATATTCCTCAGCCAGGCGGGCGCGTTTCTCCAGACTGTCCGGCAAATGCTGGGCAACCTGTTTGGCGATGTTGCGAAGTCCCAGATAAGGCCGCGAAGAAATCAGCCGCGATAGATAAGCGCTCATGGCACCTACGGGCGGGGCGATGGACATGTCGTTGTCGTTCAGAATAACGATCAAACGGCTGGACATGGACCCGGCATTGTTCATGGCTTCGTAAGCCTGACCCGCTGTCATGGCACCGTCGCCAATAACACAGATCACTCGATTATCGTCACCGGCCAGATCACGCGCGACGGACATGCCAAGGCCAGCTGAAATCGACGTTGAACTGTGACCGGCACCAAACGGATCATATTTGCTTTCGCTGCGTTTGGTAAAACCGGAAATACCACCGCCCTGGCGAATAGAGCGCAATTGATCGCGACGTCCGGTCAGAATTTTATGTGGATAGCTTTGATGGCCCACGTCCCAGATCAATCGATCTGATGGTGTATCAAAAATATGATGCAGGGCCACTGTCAGCTCGACCACGCCCAGGCCAGCACCCAGATGACCACCGGTCAAAGAGACGGCGTCAATCATGTCACTACGCACTTCGGCGGCCAGCTGCTTTAGCTGATCTTCGTCGAAATCCCTGATATCAGACGGTTCTTTTACCGTGTCCAGCAAGGGCGTAGGTTGCTTGTGTGGTTTTTGGGTCGCCACAGTCAATCCTGTCTCAATTCCGTCGTTCGATTACAAAATTAGCCAAGTCCTTGAGAAGATCGGCTTTTTCGGCGAAAGGTTCAAGATGTTTCGCAGCCTGATCTGCCAGCATCCGGGCCTGGGTTCTGGCTCGTTCTATACCAAGAACTGAAACAAATGTCGCCTTTCCTCTTTCGGAGTCTTTATTTACCGCCTTGCCCATGGCTTCCGCATCGCCTTCGGTATCCAGAATATCGTCGACAATCTGAAACGCCAGCCCCAGATCATGGGCATAGGCATGCAGGGCCAGGAACTGATGTTCAGAAGCACGGCCGAGGATTGCACCTGCCTCGCAGGACACAGCAATCAGGGCACCGGTCTTTAATTGTTGCAGCCGGGTTATATGCTGCACATTCGGTTCGGCAACGTCTTCCGACGCCAGATCAATCATTTGCCCAGCCACCATACCTTGCGGTCCGGCAGCCTTTGCCATGGCAACAACCAGCCGCGCCCGGATGGCCGGGTCGGCCTGATAACTTTCATCGCCGAGAATTTCAAAAGCCAGCGTCAACAACGCGTCCCCGGTCAGCACAGCCGTTGCCTGGTCATATTTGATATGCACTGTCGGCTGGCCCCGACGCACGTCATCATCATCCATACAAGGCAGGTCATCATGGACCAGGGAATAGGTGTGGATCAGTTCAATGGCAGCCGCAACGCGCAGGGCAGAAGATCTGGAAACGCCGAACAGGCTGGCACACTGCAGCACCAGAAAGGCACGTAGTCGCTTGCCGCCAGCCAAAGCCGCATAGTGCATGGCTTCATGCAATCGGCTTTCAGCGCCGTCACTATTGGGTAGAACAATTTCCAGTTCCCGCACCATATCTTCGGTGCAGGCACTCAGGGCCGCTTCAAATCTCAGTGACATGCCGTGTAATTCCGCTCAACCGCTTATTGGTTACTCAACATCCAGAGGCTCGGTAGCAATACCACCGTTGCCATCTGGAATAATCTTGTCTATCCGCGCCTTGGCATCACCCAGTTTGCTCTCGCAATGGCGTTTCAAGTGCGTACCCCGGGTGTAGATATCGATGGATTCATCCAGATTGACATTGCCACTTTCCAGACGATCCACAATATCTTCCAGCTCACGCAAGGCATCTTCGAAGCTGAGGGCAACAATTTCAGGCGGCAAATCCTTGCCAGCGGTACTATTCGGGGCTTTGGCCATGAGAACTCCCTTGTTCACCCGGATTTTATGCTGCACTGCGGCCAGGAGCAATAACCCTGGTCAAGAATCAGGCGGCTGAAGACCCAAAATCCGGTTTTGTCAGATATTCCCGGCAATCTCTTTCAAATCTGCCCAGGCCGAAGTCACGTCTTCGCTGGTCGTATTGGTCTGACCGATCACGAAGCGAATTGCGTAATGGCCACTGGTGTGGGTTTGGGTCAGGTACAAACGGCCATCATCGTTAACCGCATGAACCAGTTTTTCGTTGAAGGCATCCAGTTCAGCATCGTCTGTCATGCCTGCAGGTTTCCAGCGAAAGGTCAGAAGTGTCAGGCTGCGCGGGACCAAAAGCTCGGCTTCGGGCTCGGCGGCGATTGTTGCCTCCAGGTCTTCGGCCCATTTGATCTGGTTGCGCAAGATGTCCTTCATGCCGTCGACGCCCATGCTGCGGATGACGAACCACAATTTCAGGGCGCGGAAACGGCGACCCAGTGGCACGCTCCAATCCCGGTAATCTATGACCGATCCGGTTTCCCGGCTTTGCAGATAAGCAGGCAGGATCGACAGGGTTTTGACCAGGGCCTCTGAATCGCGAATGAAATGGGCCGAGCAATCAAAATTGGTGAACATCCATTTATGTGGATTGAAGACAAAACTGTCTGCGTGCTCGATGCCGTCGATCATGGCGCGCTGTTCTTCCAGCAACAATGCCGTTCCGGCCCAGGCCGCATCCACATGCAGGTAAATATCATGACGACGACAGATTTCGCCGATGGCACGTAATGGATCAACGGCACCCGTGCCAGTGGTCCCCAGGCAAGCCACGACAACAGCTGGTTTGATGCCGGCTGCAATGTCGGCTTCGATAGCGGCTTCCAGCTCGGCAGGAACAAGGCTGAGATTTTGATCGACGGCGATCTTGCGCAAAGCCTTGCGGCCAAGCCCCGCCACCATCACATCTTTTTCGATGGAAGAATGCGCTTCTGCGGAGGCATAGACCGCCAGCGGCTGCACGGCTTTCAGGCCTTCCTCGTTAGCGGCCCAGTTGGTGGCTTTTTCCCGGCCCACAAGGATTGCGACCAATGTGGCACTGGAGGCGGAATCCTGAATGACACCTTCAAAACCATCACCCAGACCCAACATTTTAGCCAGCCACTCCATCATCCGGGTTTCCATCTCGGTCGCCGCCGGAGAGGTCTGCCACAACATACATTGCGCGCCCATGGTGGTGACCAGCATTTCCGCCAGCACCGAAGGTGGGCTGGAGTTGGACGGAAAATAGGCAAAGAACTTCGGATGTTGCCAATTGGTAATGCCCGGCACCACGATCTTTTCAAAATCAGCCATAATGTCTGACATATCTTCGCCCGCATCAGGGGCGGCCACTGGTAATTGTGCCGTGATATCGCCGGGCTGGACCTGAGCCCGCACGGGGCGCTCGCTCACCGTTTCCAGATAACCTGCCATCCAATCGACCATGTCGTGGGCGTGACGGCGAAATTCATCATTATCCAATTTATCTTTCTCCGGTCTGCATGAGAGATTTTACGTGTACAGCGACGCTACGGCTCAAGGCGTCCAAGTCATAACCACCTTCCAGGGCAGAGACAACCCGACCCCCGGCGTGGCTGTCAGCGATGGCCATCAGCTCATCTGTCACCCAGCCGTAGTCATCGTCCTGCAGGTTCAGTTGCGCCAAAGGATCATCGGCATGGGCGTCAAAGCCAGCCGAGATCAACAGGAGTTCCGGTTTGAAGGCGTGCAGTGCTGGAAAGATATGTTCTGCGAACGCGGCGCGAAACTGAGCTGAGCCCGTACCGGCAGCAAGCGGCAAGTTAATAATATTGCCTTGTCCAACTTCTCCAGACGCCCCGGTGCCGGGATAGTGCGGATACTGATGGCTGGAGGCATAGAGCATGTCTTTGTCATCCCAAAACGCGGCTTGTGTGCCATTGCCGTGATGCACATCAAAATCAACGACGGCAATGCGTTCCATGCCGAACTTGTCCCGGGCATGACGGGCCGCAATAGCAACACTGTTAAAGAGACAAAAGCCCATGGCCCGGTCCGGCTCGGCATGATGCCCCGGGGGTCGCACCGCACAAAAGGCGTTGTCCGCATGCCCCGCCACCACATCATCAACGGCAGCACAAACGGCTCCGGTGGCCCGCAAGGCCGCTTCTGTCGATCCTGGCGACATCACCGTATCGGGATCAAGAAAGACCTGATTGTCGACCGGGGCTTTTGCAAAAACGTCTTCAACAAATGCCTGTGGATGGTTCAGGGCCAGGGTTTCCCTGGATACTTCCGGGGCCTGCCGACGGTCCAGGGTTGCGAATGGATCGGCGGCAAGCGCCTTGTTTACAGCACGCAGGCGATCACTACGTTCGGGATGTCCCTGGCCGGTATCGTGGTCAAGGCAGGCATCATGGCTGAAAAGAAGTGTGGTCACGGCGGATTACCTGATTTTGCGTTCTGGCAGGGTCACGGAATTATGATATTCCGGCTGTGTAGAAGATTGTTATTTATACCCAATTCGGGCTCTAATGCCCTCCGGGATATATGACCATAACTTATTCCGCTTTTTTTGGGCACAGCTTTGTTTGGGAAATTCGAATGCACGTTGGATATAGATCATGAAGCTGCCGGGACAATTATTGATTGTTGCCTTGATTGGTGGCGTTGGCCTGGTGGGCTGGAATTATCGACAGGATATTCCGGTCATCTCAGCCTTTTTCGAAGAAGGCGGGGCCAAACAGAAACGACGCGGTGGACGGCCCGTTTTTGTCGAAACCAAAAAGGCGCGTGTCGACACGGTGATGATCGAAGTCGACGCCATCGGCACGGCAAAATCCAACGAAAGTATTATCGTGACCACCCAGGTCACAGGCATGGTCAGCAAGATCCATTTCCGCGAAGGCCAATGGATCAAAAAAGGCGCAGCCCTGGTTGATCTGGATGCCGGAGAGCTGACGGGTGAACTGGCCGAAAAGATCGCCCTGCGCGATAACGCCAAACGTCTGTATCTACGCACCCGCAAACTTGCCGGTAGCAAAAATGTGCCGGCCGCCAGAGTGGAAGAACTGTACGGTTCCCTGATGGCTGCAGAAGCCCGGGTGCGGTCCGACGAAGCCAAACTGGCTGAATATAAAGTCATGGCCCCTTTTTCCGGACGCCTGGGTTTGCGCCGGATCAGTCTTGGGGCTTTGGTTCGCCCCGGCGATCAGATCACGACGCTGGATGATACGTCGCGTTTAAAGGTCGATTTCCGTATTCCCGAGACCGCTATTTCACATATCACAGCAAATCAAACCGTCACCGCCCAAAGTGCCGCCTGGCCAGACAAGGAATATGTCGGCCGGGTGCAAACCATCGACAGCCGGGTCGACCCGACAACACGGTCCATCGAAATTCGCGCTGTCTTCGATAACAAACAAGGCAAGCTGAAACCCGGCATGTTTTTGACCGCAACCCTGACCGCTGCGGTGCGCGACAACGCAATCCTGATTCCGGAAGAGGCCCTGGTGTCTTCCAGCGACAAACAATTTGTCTTTACGGTCAAGGACGGCAAAGCCGTCAAAACCGTTGTCACAACCGGAGAACATATCAACGGTGACATCGAAATCCTCAGCGGCGTTACCGAAGGGACACCGGTTATCGTTGGCGGCGTGCAAAAAGTCCGGCCAGGCCAGGCCGTGAAAAACATGCCCCCTGGCGGATTTGGCACGGGCAAAAAGCCGGGCGACAAAAAGCCAACTGGCAAAAAACCTGCCCCAACCGGAAAGGCCAGTTAAGCCATGGTTCTCTCCGACGTCTCGGTAAAGCGCCCCGTACTGGCAACGGTTATGAGCCTGGTCATCGTGATCTTCGGATTATTTGGCTATAGCAAACTGAGTGTGCGTGAATATCCCGACGTCGACCGCCCCATCGTATCCGTAAGTACTGTTTATCGCGGTGCCTCGGCGGCGATCATCGAAAGCCAGGTGACGCAAGTATTGGAAGATGCAGTGGCTGGCATTGAAGGTATCACTAACATTTCTTCAACCAGCCGCGAAGAATCATCTTCCATAACGATCGAATTCAACGTTGATCGTAATATGGACAGCGCCGCCAACGATGTGCGTGACCGGGTCAGCCGGGCCATTCGCTCCTTGCCGGACGAAGCAGACGCACCGCGCATCGCCAAATCCGACGACGATGCCCGCGCCATCATGTGGCTGGCCCTGACCAGCAATCGTCAGGACGGCCTGGAACTTACCGATTATGCCGAGCGCTATCTTGTCGACAGATTATCCATCGTATCCGGCGTCGCAAATGTGCGAATTGGCGGTGGTCGACGCTATGCCATCCGCATCTGGCTGAACAAAAAAGCGCTGGCAGCACGCCAACTGACCGTGCAGGACGTCGAAAGCGCACTCAGACGGCAAAATATCCAGCTGCCGTCGGGACGCATTGAATCGTCGCAACGGGAAATATCCGTGCGGACGGATTCCAGCCTGCGTTCCGTTGAAGATTTTGGCAAAGTGGTTGTGCGGGAGGCGGATGGGTATTTTGTGCGCCTGTCCGAAGTCGCCGAAATCGAACTGGCCGCAGAAAATGCCCGTAATGATTTCCGTACCCTGGGCCGCAACGCCATCGGCATGGGTGTTGTCAAACAATCCAAGGCCAACACCCTGGAAGTTGCCACCGGCGTCAAAGAGGAAATGGAAAGACTTAACGCGACGTTGCCAGCCGGAACGCAGCTGGAAGTCGCCTATGATCAGTCCGTCTTTATTGGCCGCGCGATCACTGAAGTCTTTATTGCCATCGGGATCGCCATGGCCATGGTGGTGGCCGTCAACTTCATTTTCCTGCGCAGCCTCACCGCAACCTTGATCCCGGCCATTGCCATTCCGGTTTCGGTCATAGGCTCGCTCAGTGTGCTGGCGTCTTTGGGATATTCCATCAACATCCTGACGCTTCTGGCGCTGGTGCTGGCAATCGGTCTGGTGGTGGATGACGCCATCGTGGTGTTGGAAAATATTCACCGACGTATTGAAGAAGGTGAAAAACCTCTGCTTGCTGCCGTACGCGGCACCCGCCAGATCGCCTTTGCTGTCATCGCCACGACGGTCGTGTTGATCGCTGTGTTTGTACCGATTTCGTTCATGGAAGGAGAGATCGGCAGGCTGTTCAGTGAGTTCGGTATCGCTGTGGCAACGGCAGTGTTGTTCTCATCTTTCGTGGCCCTGACCCTGACGCCGATGATGTGTTCCAAGCTGCTGCGGGAAACAAAAGAAGAAAGTGGTTTTTACAAAGTCACGGAACGTATCTTTGACGGCATGCACAATGGCTATCGTGGCTTGTTGAAGATTGTGCTGGCGGCACCTTTGGTCGTGGTGATCATTGGCGGTGTCATCAGCTTTGCGGCCTGGGGTATCTATATCAACGACCGGATGTTGCCCAAGGAACTGGCACCGGTTGAAGACCGGGGTGCCATCTTCATTCCGATCTCGGCCCCCGACAGCGCCAGCCTCGACTTCACCCGTCGCTATACCCGCCAGATTGAAAAGCACCTTCAACCCATTATTGACCGTGGTGATGCCTGGTCCATGCTGACCATTGTCGCTCCCAGCTGGGGCCGGCCTGGTCCGGTGAACAAGGGCTTTATTATTTTCCGGCTGGTCCCGTGGGAACAACGCACTGTCAGCCAGGGCGAAGTGATCAAGGAAATCTTTCCAAAAATCGTCACGGTCCCGGGCGTCCGAGCCTTTCCGGTCAGCCCCAAAAGCATAGGCCGGGGCCGCTTCGGTGCACCTGTGCGCTTGATCATTGGGGGTCCTGATTATGAAACCCTGATGGTCTGGCGCGACAAGATACTGGCGGCCGCCCGTTCCTTGCCAAGTCTGCGCGGACTGCAATCCGATTTTGAAGAATCCCGGCCTGAATTGTTTGTCGATATCGATCGCGACCGCGCCGCGGACCTGGGTGTCCCTGTGGAGGAAATTGGCCGTTCACTGGAAACCCTGTTGGGCTCACGCTATGTCACCACCTTTGATCAGGGCGGCAAGCTGTTCAATGTAATCCTGCAATCAAAACCGGAAGACCGCTCCAAACCACGGGATCTCAGCAACATCTATGTACGATCCACTAATTCCGGCACGTTGATCCCGCTGGCCAATCTGGTGCAATTCCGTGAAAGCGCCGGAGCCCGTGAATTACGCCGTGCCGATCGCATGCGTGCCGTGACGATCACAGCGTCACTGGCCGCCGGTGCCACAATCGGAGACGCCGTCAAGGAACTGGAAACCATCGCCCAGGATGTCTTGCCCGGCGACGCCCGGATCAGCTGGGGCGGCAGCAGCAAGGAATTCAGGGATTCTTCCAACACCATGATGTTCACCTTTGCCATGGCTTTGGTGATCGTGTTCCTGGCCCTGGCGGCACAGTTCGAAAGCATCGTACACCCCTTTATTATTATGCTGTCGGTGCCGCTGGCCCTGACGGGTGGCCTGGCTGCCCTGGTCCTGCAAGGACTGACCTTGAATATCTACAGCCAGATCGGTCTGGTGATGCTGATCGGCCTGACCGCCAAGAACGCCATTTTGATTGTCGAATTTGCCAATCAGTTGCGCGACAAAGGCGAAGACATACTGACAGCGGTGACCGAAGCCTCAGTCAGTCGCTTGCGCCCGATCCTGATGACCTCCATCGCCACAGCGTTCGGTGCCCTGCCCCTGGCCATGGGCACCGGTGCCGGTGCCGAAGCCCGCAAGGCATTGGGTGTCGTGATCGTTGGCGGCGTCAGCTTCTCAACATTTCTCAGTCTTTTGATCGTGCCCGTGCTCTATTTCATCTTCGCCCGCTTCGCCAAACCCTCCGGGCACATCGCCCGACGCTTGAGCCAGATGGAAGAGAACGAAGCCGCTGCCAAGGCCCCGGCGACAGCCACACCGGAAACTTCGGCGGGAAGCTGACGGGCAGCCCGCCCATCTTCCATAGCTCTCCGTCATCCCGCACTTGATGCGGGATCCATGCCTACCCAATAGGGAATGCATTAAATCCTGACGCGTAGACCCCGCATCAAGTGCGGGGTGACGAAGTTCGGGTTGAAATATTTACGCATGTTACGTTTAATGCGTTGATAACGAAGTTTCTTTCCTGTATGTTACATAAATATTTGATGGCAGTTCGCGCCTGAACTGCCCCCTGGGATAGACCAACCCTGGCCCACAACAGCAAAATCCAACAATTGGTGAAAAACCCCTCTAATCCCTTCATAGTGGAGGGTATGGAACTCATGCACTCAAAAATTCCTTTTCTTCCGCCTGACTGGACTGTTGCGCGGGGGGCAAAATATGTCACCAGACTGGTGGTCTTTGTCATTGTGCCTGGTTTGCATCAGATCGTAAGCAAAAGACGACTGTTTGGAGGTCTATTGCTGGCAGTCTACTTCGCTGCCGAATTTGTGACTATTAAACTTCCCTACGACCTGTCCATAGACACGTATCCTATACAGGATTTTGCTATTCAGATTGCACTATTAGTTCAGCTTGTTTCCTGGATATTGTTGGCGCTGGATTTCAAGAATCTGGAAAACAGAAAACCAAGGATCAGTCTGTTTCTGATCGCAGTTTGTGCCCTTGGGCTGTATTCCATTCCCTACCACAATCCAGGAAATTCGAAACTTCTGGTCCAGGACAATAATATTCTTTGCCCTGTATTTTGCCTGCATGACATCATCGAATATGACCATAGGAGACTTGATATAAATATTGTCTCAGTTGGAGACTACGTCCTCATGGATCGTGTAAAACCACACCCCTACATAAGCAAGATTCTGGCGATGCCTTCCGAAGACCTCTGTGAAGATGACGGGCATTTGAAATTCATTCAGGCCAATGACAAATTTGCGTGTTTACCAAATTCCGATCGCAGCGGCTATTTTTATCCGCATCTGGTTTGGGGGGGACTTGAAGCGAAATTTGTTGACCTGGATGGCAAGGACGTATCGGTAGTTCTGGATGGAGATATTCAGGGTATCAATCCGCGAAAAATTGGCAATATCCGTGAATATAATTATCTGCCCGACGAAATCGCAGAAACAATCGGGAGATTGCTAATGGCAATATACGAAATGACAGGTCTCAATATGTTCGGCTTCTCAAGCTAATCCGGGCCATTCGGGTCTCGATAGAATCACTCATGCAGATATTTCTGTTAGCCACACGGGTTTCACTAAGCTCCACATTTTCTTTATTTCAACAGTCGCAATAGAACCAAATACCGAAAGGAAACGATATGAACGAACAGTAGAATATTCAGCAAACACCTAACAATTATCAAATAAACCAGAGACCGCCAAGCGCGGTCTTTTTTATTGAGGAAAAGACGATGGCCAGCAAGGCTGAAAGATTAAATAGACTTAGGGAACAATTGACCGCAGAAGAAAGTTTGTGGTCCGACCAAGACAAAATTTACTGGGATCTAAAAGGAAAAGAATCTGGAGCATACAACGACTATATTAGCGCACCCCCAAAAACA
>Ga0066611_10001263_pt1 | contig 14067 bp, 5 predicted proteins | sample SaaInlV_DNA_200m_FD_60376 | JGI IMG/M metagenome (GOLD analysis project Ga0066611, IMG submission 60376) | Marine microbial communities from expanding oxygen minimum zones in the Saanich Inlet - SI075_LV_DNA_200m | ecosystem: Environmental > Aquatic > Marine > Unclassified | place: British... | reverse complement strand
CATATCGCATTTAAATTTAACACAGTGATAAGAAATTTCTGCACCATTAATTGCCCCTTCTGGGAATCCTTTTGTTGTGTCATAAGCATATACGTCTAACTCTGCTATTCTATTTTCTTTTATTGAAGGTTGAACAACAATGTTTCCATCATTATCAACTGAATACATTGAAAGTGAAGTTGATTCTGCACAATAATCTTCACTTCCTATCTTATCAATATCATCTGCCCATGATCCTACTTCACCATTTCTGTTTGGTTCATCTCTTTTTACATAAACAGGTGTAGAAAAGAAAAACATATCATCTGGGTTTTCATCTGCAATTAATTGAAAAATAACAGGAAATTCTAATGAATATTTGTGATGGTAAATTTTTACGCAGTTAAAGAATATTTTTGACATTACATATTCCATTGGTTTTACTGTGTTTTGATGTTTTGGAGTTACATCTAAGTTTAAAGGCCAAGATGGATTATAAATTGTGTTAACTTTGATTTGTTTAAAGTTTTCAGAACCTAAATCAACATGATAAATCTTATCAAAGTAATCATAACCACTTGGTTCATAACTTGTTTTATCAAATGTTAGGTAATTTAAGTTGTGCATGATTACGTTTTTAAGGTGTTCTTCTAAGTCTGATATTTGCCATTCTCTTTTATCACAAGTTATTTCTAATCCTTCGTGTGGTAGGTAATCAGAAGTTGCAATCATATCATAAACATAACCTTCAAGAAGATTTTCGTCATTTACTTCTTTCATTATTTTCATAGCTAATTTATGCATATCTCCAAGCTCAGTTTCAACTTTTGTTTGCATCTTTGGAAATTTCATTGTTCTTTGAGTCTTTCCTTCTGCTAATTGTTTTAGTTTTATCGGCATTTCAAGTTCAACAGTTACATCGTGTTTGTTAATTGAAGTTGTTACCTCAAAGCTTTCTAAATCTTCTAATACTTCAGGATTGCTAACACCGAATGTATTTGAGAAACCACTAAAACCATCTAAACAAAGAACTAAATTTCTTTTTACATAATTAGTTAATTCATCTTCCATTTCATAACGCTGTGGCATTCTATCTTGGTGATTATAGAACCAATGAGGTACTTTTAATCCTAAATTAATGTATGCACTAGGATCATTAGAAATAACTTCAGGAAGATCTATATAACCACCCTGTGTTCTTAAAAAAAATACACCATCTTCTGTGCTTTGTTTTAAACATTGTTGAGTAAAACCTGCAACAGGTGTTAATGGAGAACTAATAAACGTTCCATAGTAAATATAATTTCTTAGTAAGACTAAGAGACCTACGATTATTAAGAATACCATACCACCTATAATGAAACTACTCACAATACCCCTTTTTTTCATACTTAAGCTATTTTTGGAAGTATTTATTTATAAATCTTTTGATAAACTATATATAATAAGTAAGTAGTTATATGTAAGTAAATTTTGGTTTTGAGTAGGATTATATAAGGTAATAAATGTTGTAAGGGTTAGAAAGGTAATTGTATTTCTTTCAAACCTTTCCCACCTTTAGAACCTTTCTTACATTTATGCCCACTTCTTACTTAAAACTTAGAACTACTTACTAACAAACCGTGTTTCCTTCTTCATCATAAACAATATCATTATTACCTGCTAGTTCTTTACACTCTGGTTGGGTAAGATAAGGGCTTGGGCCAATTTCTTCAAAGCAAACATGGCTGAATCTACATTCTACTACATCTGGATTTTCACAACTAAATGTTAATTCATTTTCTGCATAATGTTTTCTTTTTACCCCATATGGGTGTTGAACAACAAATTCATCTCTCCATCCTTTTACATCATCAATAATTGTATAAGAATTAGTCATTGTACATTTATTTTGTAAATAAACAATTGCATGAGTTGCTCCTAATGTTTGAAGACTAATACTGTATCTATAAATGTTTTCAGTAACTTTTTCTTTTGCTCCACTAATAGTTGCAATTAATCTTTCATCTTTTAGTGGTCTAATATCAAGTGCAAATTTTGGTTTATTATATGATTGATCATCAAACCCAGTAAGTGAAACCTCTACATCTTCATCTTCTCCTGTGTCATAATATTCTAAAGCACACATTCCGTTATAAATTGCGTACTCAATCTCTGAAAAACCCATGCCCCATTCTTTTCTAAACCAATTATCAAACATCTTTCCAAAATACTCATCTAATTGTGATCTAAAAGCTTCATTTAGTTTATCGTATCTATTACCAGCTAATTTAGCTGCACCTATACATTCTTCTGATTTCCAGTTATTTTTGCATTTTTTGATTTTTTCTATCTGCATGTCATCTGGGTCTGTTTTTCCATCTCCAATTTTAAATTTTTGTTTTTGTTTTTGTCCTCGTGATTGATCAACTATATACCATTCTTTTTTTGTTTTTTCAACACTACATGCTTCACATAAAACTTTTTGTCCTTGATCATTTAATACATAAATATCTTCACTAAGAATTGTTTTATCTCTGTAGAAATATTTTCCAACTACTTTTTCATTCTGTGAAACTTCAATAACTAAATCACCGTCTTGATCAAAATCACCATATGCTGCAGTGAATGGTTTTGGATCACCTGCTTTTGTTGCTTTTTTCTCATCAGGTTTTGTTTTTTTATCTTCGGGTTCTGCTTTTTTATCTTTATCTTCCTTTTTCTCTGGTGCAGATGGTGGTATAGGTTCAGGAACATCAGGGGCTCCATCTTGTTCTGGTTTTTCAGCTATCTCAATGTTTGCTTCTGTTGCATCTTCTGCTACTTTAGTAGGATCTAATTTATTTCCATAGATTGAATCTCCGTACTCGTCGAAGAAACATTGGCCAGATCCACAATTATCTGAATTTTCTTCAGGATCTGCATAGTTAAACATTGTTTCTTGGTCTGCAAGAGGACCAATTTGTATGCCTTCATGATATGGTGTCCAAGTTCCATCACCATTTGAGACAAACTTCCAACCACCATTAGTAATTAGTACAGCTCCTCTTTGTGATTCCATATATTGAATTCTTTTTTTAGCTGTTTCATAACCAGATGTTGGTTCCCATTCAACTTTATCTTTATACACTGGTTTTGCAGCGTCAGGAACATAAACTCCCAATACTTCCTCTTGTTCTCCTCTTTTTTCTCCTTCCTCAAGATCACCTTGGTAAACTTCTCCATCATAAATTGCTGTTCCTTCACTATCATAACCTAAGAATGAGTTTTCTTTATCTTGTTTTGGATTTAATTCTTCTTCAACAAACTCTTTTTCTGAATAACTTCCCATGTCTTCTTTATCATATAATGCATAAGCTTCATCATTATAATCCCCTTCATCCTTAATTGGTGCTAAATAAAATCTGATGTCATCGTCGTCAACAGTTGTTACACCCTTTTCAACTGCAAATGGGAAATGAGCATCTTTGTAAAACATTTCCCAAACACCATTTCTTCTAATTAATATTCCATTTTTTCCATGGTTTTTTAATTGAAGAATATTTCCATCTTGATATTTTTCTTCTTTATTTGCTTCTTGACTTACTTTTGTTTCTATTACACCACTGCCTTTTTCAATTTCTTGTGTTTGAGAAGTTTTTAGTTCTTCACCAACTTCTGATGTTAGCTTTGATTGTTTAATATCAACCATACCATTACTATCTTTATAATTTGAAAGAATTAATGCAGCACCAAATATAATAATAGTGAGAACAATGAATGCAATTGCTTGCATATAATCTGTCTTTGGATGCCTATTATTATGTTTTGCCATCTATATAATGCCTCTTTTTTATATGTTTATTAATATGTTAATATATAAAGTTTATTATTTGATGATGATTTAATGAAAGTTTAGTTTATGATAACAGATTTTTTAACACCACCACTACTGGCAGGCAGGTTGGTACCCCGTAAGGGACAACCCTCACCAACCTGCGCCAGTGATGGTGTTAAAAATCCAGTCATGGCGGGCTGATGAGGTGAGTAAAACGAGCCGAATAGGACTTTGAAAAAGTCCGTGAGCCCTGCCACGAATGGCTGGATTTTCTAAATCTACAAGAGTAACTTTTCAACATTTCAACAAAATTCATTTCGAAAACTATATATACTATACAAAAGTTGGAGATTGACATGGTAGAAGTATCAAAAGTAAAACAATGCCCAGAATGTGGCAGTAATAATGTAAGATATGAGGAAAAAGAGGATAAATTGTATTGTAATGATTGTGGTGAAATCTTTGCTAAGCTAACTCCTAAACAAGAGGAAAAGCTTGAAAGGGTTTCAGATGTGATTTAGTTTTTACACATAATTCATAGTAATATTACAGTAAAGTTTATAAACACCCTCTTTGTACTGTGAGTAGAGGTAAACATAATGGAAGGTACAATTACAAGTTATAGGCGGGGTAGAACATCCCAAACAGACAATCAAATGATTATTGTAGTTAATGATGTAGATTCTAAAGAAAAAGCTGAAAAAATGATTGGAAAAGCTGTTGTTTTCAAATCACCAGCTGGAAAAGAGTTAAAAGGCAAAATAACTGGTGCACACGGTGGAAAAGGTGCGGTTAGAGCATTATTCGAGACTGGAATGCCTGGGCAAAGCTTAGGAAAAAAGATCAGTATCCAATAAATTCTTTGATTTCTTTGATTTTTACTTCTTTTTAATGCATAATTTACTAGTTTTAATAGGGTTTTTAGGTGATATTTGGTGTTTTATGCGGACCTAATAAGGTTATCACTCCAGAGTAGTTTAATTTGGGAAAGTTTATAAATGATTAAGATTTCTGTTTTAAGTGTGGGACTATGAGAATTGCAGCAATATCTGATATACATAGAAATAAATCATTGGTAAAACTATTTACTGATTCGCCTAAATGCCAAGATGTTGATGTTTTATTAATTTGTGGTGATATTTCAAATGGAAATATTCCTGAGTTAGAGGAAATATTATCTTCTTTTTCTGATTTTAATGGGGAAAAATTATTTGTAACTGGAAATCACGATATTTGGTCTAACAGTGAGGATGCAAATGCTTCAATGGTTAAATATGAACATGATATTCCTATTGCTTGCGAAAATGCAGGTTTTCATTGTCTTGATAATTCTCCAAAGATTATTGGTGATATTGGTTTTGTTGGAAATATAGGTTGGTATGATTACTCATTTAAAGTTTTGTGCGGATCTACATCTCAACCACTTCATTTTTCTGAAAACAGAATTGTTAGGCGTTGGGAAGAACTTAATGACGATGATTATCAACAAAAGATGTTTTTATTTATGAAAGATAAATCTGATCCATCAACAACATTCTGGGGTGATAAACTTTATGCAAAATTAGGTTGTAGTGATAAAGAATTTTTAGAAAGAACGCTTGCAAAGCTAAAATCAGATATTGAACAAATTAACAGATACGCTAAAAGTATTGTTGCAGTAACACATCATATCCCCTATGAAGCAATTGTCCCAAGAAGAGATGATGATGTATCATATTCTTTATGTAATGCATATATGGGTAGTAAAAGAATTGGTGAATTATTTGATAAATATGAAAAAATAAGAACAGTTATTTGTGGTCATAGCCATACTCCTGGAAGTTTTCAAATAAATGGTAAGAATTGTTTTAATGTAAGTTCTGAAAATTCTTATATTAAGTTAATTGACATAAAATAATAGCTTAAATTTCTTCAAGAATAATATTTGATGTATCATAAATTTCTGCAATTGTCATATCCTCATATTCTGGTAAAATATCTCCTTGTGGAGTTGTAAGTTTCATCTTCTTAAATAATCTTTCTACTTGAAATCTTAAATCTTTTGTATCTAACTCAGATAATGGTGTGGTTAATTCAAATGCTGCTGCTTGAGACCAATCAAATAATTCAATTTTACCCTCAATGTCTGCAGAGTTATAATCATCATCAAATTCTGTCCCCCATATTAATATCATAAGGTTGTCAGAGATTTCTTTCTCAAAAGCTAAACCTAAAAGTTTTCCTAAATCATCTGCGATATAAGGCAAACCGTATACCTCTAATCTTTCATCAATAATAGTTCTTAAATCCAATGGATCAATTTCATATTCCCATTTCTTGCTTTCATCCACTAACCACGCCATGCCTTTCAAATCAATTTCTAAACCTTCAAGATGTTTTTTTAATCCAATTTTTTCCATTAATTCTAATGTTTTTGCTCCATCAATAGTATTTTCAAATAATTTTGCAAGATTTTTTGTCAGGTCTCCAAAAAATGCTTTATTAAATAATGCTTCTTGAAATGCAACCTCACCCATTACTTCACCATTTTCTTCAACTAATTTTGCTCTTGTTGTTAATCTAAATCTTGGATGAATAACCTGAACATTACCTTTTACAAAAAGATCTTCTACAAAATCTTTTAAAATAATAATGGTTGCTTCACTTATTTCAACACCTTCTTCCTCTGAAGCAAACCTAACAAATCTTAAAGGTTGTCTTATTTCCATTGGTGGTTTTGTTAGTCTTAATAGACCTTCAACTGCATCTAAAATATAATCTTCTGGTCCAACAATAGTTCCATCTGATTGTAACACAATTTTTCTTGATGTTGCTCCTGGAATTGATGCAATCCCGTGTCTTAAAATTCCTTCACTTCCAACAAGATCCAAAAACATATCAGTATCTTTCTTTTCATAATACTTTCTAAGATCATAAGTAAACTTTATTTGTCTAGCTGTAAATCCACTAGTATACCAATCCGCTTTAAGAACATCTTCAGTATCATAAGGAAGATCTTCAAAATCTTCATATGTTTTATATTCTTCAAGAACACTAAGCTCTACATCAGAAGGTACAGTAATATCAAAATCAGATGACCCCTCCTCTGATGAACTTGGCCTTAATCTTAATGCCTTGTAAGCATCAGATGCAGCTGCACCACAAGTAATACCCAAACCTTGACAAAACTCAATAAAATCTTTTACATGGCTTTCTAATCTTACCAATACAGGAACTTCTTCTTCTGTTTGATATAATCTAATGCCTTGCATATAATAACTATAGGTGGCAGAATAATCTATATTACCTGATTCATCTCTTGGTTTGTACAAGAAATGTTCTTTTTCTTCAAGTGCAAGAACTTTTGCTTCAAGATCTTCTGTTGATAAATCTGTACTAACTGTTGGAAGATTTTTCTTAAGTAATTCTAATTGGTGATCTAAAAACATGGAAGATAAATCTTGAACAGGTTCAGTGTTTGGTTTTAATGCTGCTTTAACCATGTTTAAAACACCACTCTCAAAATTTGATTCCAATAATCTACTATCTGTACCAATTGCTGAACTTCCACTACAACTTCCAACATGGCATTTAAAGTCATCTATTTTAAGTCTTAATAATTCTAATGTTCTTTCTAATATGCTTTCTTCGGTGTCTATAAGATTGTTAATTGCTGCTTCTACTATACTTCTTTCTTCTGATGTGAAGTCAATCATTATGTGGACATTAAGTATTTTTGTTCCATCTGGATTTAATGTAAGTATTAATCCTTCTTGGATTTTTCTTTTTAATTCAGCGAATGTTAATTCTTTTAACTTTGGTTCTGTTGTGTCTGGAACAGATGTTTTAATTAAATTTGCAGCAACAAGCGCAGCAACAAAGTCTTCTTCTGTAATCTTTCCTTCAGGACCAGTTCCAACAACATCATTTCCTACAAATATTTCTAATTGTTTATTATCTTCCATCTCACCATTAACTTGATCTGTAATACTTGAATCTGGTGTTAATTGTGATTCTTCAGCAATTTCTGCTGCTTCTTGTAGATCTCTTATTGCTTTTTCTTCTTCTGCTGTTTCAATAATATTTAATCCTGTTTCATCTATTCCTGAGAACTCTGGGGAGTAATCTAAAGATGTAAGACCGCCTTTTAATGCTAAATTAATTAAATCAAGGTTTTCTCTTGCAATTGGTGTTTCTTGAGAAGTTTGATCATCTGTAATCTGAGATGAATGTTGGATGCCTGTAATTTGTCCTACATTGTTTGCTTGTAATTGCAATCCAAACATTTTGTTGGGATCAATATTCTTACCACGTAAAAGTGTTGCTAACATTGTTTTGTGTTTTTCCATGTAATTAAAGAATACTAATCTAACTAAAGGATTTTCATTTTCATCTTCTTCAATATAAGCAACTGCTTTTGCATAATATTGGTCTGTTCTTTTGTTGTATTCAAATGCTTGCATTAATCCAAAGTCATCTATTGAAATATATTGTTTTGGAATTGCTCTATTTGGTAAAAAATTAAGTTCTGTATATAGACCAGGGTTTTGATTCTTAAGGGCCCCCTCTATTATGTTTAATCCAATAGCTAAAAAATTCGAGGATAATAATGATCTTAAATCATGTCTAATTATTCCATAAAGACTTTTTGTTTGTTCATCTAATTCTTTTGTTTCATATGCTAGTTGTATTATGTCTCTTTGAATTATTGTAATTGCATTCCAGGCATTTCTAAAATCAATAAGCTCTTGGCCTTGTATTACTTCTGATACTTTTTTCTCTTCAACAATAATTTCAGTAAAATAATGCATCATTTTACTTTTACTTATGCCATATCTCTTCTCTAACCACCCCTCTTTGCCGTCTGTTTCTTTTAAAACTAAGAATTTAACAAAATCTTTTAATGTTTGTTCTAATTCTGCTTCATCTGTTATTGAAAATATTCTTGCAGTCCATTCTTGAATCTCAATATTTTCTAATACTTCATCCTGTTCAGCCATTGCAAGAATTACTTCTCCTGTTGCTTCCACATCAAATTGGATTTTTTGGGTTTGTTCCATTAATGTATCTGCTATTTTTGTTTCAATTCTTTTTTCTAAATTTTTTCCATCTGTTCCTACTGGTGTTCCTGTAGTTCCACAATCAATTGAACCAAAACCACAATCAACATCATTATCAACAAATATATCTTTTAAAGCTTGTTGGAGTTTTTCCTTGAAGGATTGTTTGTCAAACTCAGTACGATAAATTGTTTTCATTGCTTTTTCTACTTGTTCTAATTGTCCCTCTGTAAATTCACCCTCGATTTTTACAACAATTTGTTCATTCCATCTATTCTCGTTTAAAATAAAGACTCCTTTATCAATAGACTCAATATATTTGATAAATCCTAATCTTGTGTCCCACCAAATTTCTGTAGGGAATTCTGCCATAACTTCATAAATGGTTTTCTGATCAAATCCTCGTTTTTCCATTAATTCTTCTAAGTATATCCCATTATCATGAGGACGCATAGTATATCGGCTAATAAGTGTTTTTACTGTTGATTTCCAAGTACCAACTGATATGTCATCACTCATTAATTGATCAAGATATTCTCCAATCATAGGATCCTCAAGATCAGGGTTTGTTGGTTCTTCTTCAAATGTTGAGATCTCAATTTCTTCTTCATCTGGAATAATTTCGTTAACTATTTTTTGTATGGATTCAGAATGTTTTTCACTTTGATCAGTTAACCCTTTGTCATCAAGTGATTTTAATATGTTCTTAAAAGCCAGCATTTTTTCTGTTTCAAATTCTTCTTGAGTCAATAAAGATATTCTTGCTAACTCTTCTGCAATTATTTTAATTACTTCGGTGTCTAAATTTATATTAAATCTACTAGCTAAACCTTTTACGTTTTTAGTAAACATAGTAGTTTCCATTTTAAATTTTGATTCATATATAGCATTTTTCCTTGTTAATGTTATTTCTTCTTTCTCCTTAGCACTAAGGAATGGTGCTTTATTAAGATCCCAAGAATAAACACCAAGATCAACTACCACTCCATTTGGTGTATAAAAATCAACATTAAACGTATTAATTCCATGTTCACCTCCAAGATGTGTTATCACTAATCCATCAGATAAAGAATGGGCTGCAGTACGAAGATCTCCTTCAGTTCCACTTGGTCCTGCAAATTCATGGCTACCATCTATTTCAAGAGCATGCAAATGGAAACTTGATAAACCATCTATTTTGTCCACTGATAATTTATCTGATGTTTGATATGTACAAACATCACCTGTGCATTTAGGTTCATATTCTTTAAATTTAACACCTTTATCATTTGCAAAAACTAATCCGCCTAACTCAGTATCTATTATCCTAAGATTCTTAACAATCATGTTTCCTATTTTTGCTTTTTGGTCAGGATCTTTAAGAGCTTCTAAAAATAATTTTATTTTTAGGAGAGTAAGGGTGCTTAACCCATATTTACTTTCATCAAAAGATTCAGTGTTATAATCTCTTACTTCACTATTGTCAAAAGTAACTTCAGGTATGTCTTCTTGAATGGATTCGATTAACTCTTCCCTACTTCTTAATCTGCTCTTTATAATCTCTGGGTGATTCATTATTAAGCCAAGATCTTGCAATGCAAATTTATAATCATATCCTGTTCCTAATTTTTCTAAAAGATCTAAGCTTTCCTTATTATTTGAAAGCATTAACTTACCAAATTCTTCAATTGCATCATCATCAACTAATAATCTTGCTGCTCGAAGTGCTCTTTTTTGTAGTTCAATATCATTATTTTGCTTAGCAGATTTAACTAAATTGTATAATTCAAGTGGTGCAGTTATTCGTAAATAACGTAAGACCTCTTGTGCAGAAGAATAATTGGGATTAAGTAAATCAGGTGTTTTAAGGACATTAATCAAAGCAAGCGTTATTCTCTGTTCCTCCCTTTATTTTTACCCATAATATCTAAACTATTTAATAAGCTATTTGCTAAAGTGAAATAGCTAGACTTAGGAAAACCTGTGATATACATCACTTCAATCATTTCATCAATTGCATCTTCTCCAAGATCTTCAAGAGAATGAACAGCTTTTTGAGTTATTTCATCTTGTGGAGGATTGTTTTTAATTACTTCCAGTAGTCTTGTTGCTTCAGTTTCTATTTCATTATCAAATATTTCTTCATCTTCTTTTAATTGTGCTTCTAATTCTTTTAATTGTGCATAAAAATAAAATGTATACATTGGCCAAGCAATTATGCCAATTGGTCCTGCTAAAAAACCAGCTAATCTTCCTAGTTCAAGTAGAAGAGTTTTAGATTCTAAATCTTCAGCTTTAGTTCCCTTAAATTTTTTACTGATAACTCTTTTAATTCCATTTGGTAATTGAATTGTTTTATCTTTTCCAGCCATATCTCCCATTAAATTCCAAAAACCATTTCTAGCAATTGATTTCTTAAAATAATCAAATCTTCCAAAGTTTGCATCTTTAAATTCATTATGATCTTTCTTTTCAATTCTTTTAAAATAAATACTTGCACCTACAATTGCACCAACAAATAATAAAGGAACGGCAGTAGGTATTGAGAAAGCAGTTGCAGCAACTGCTCCTGTTGCAGCTGCAGCTGATTTTGCACCTAATAAAATACTACCAACTAATCCAACACCAGCTAATCCTGCAACACTTCTTCCTATTCTTGATGCGAGGGAAGGTTGTGAAGGTGTTAATGCTGGTGTTTCTTCTGCTACTAATTCCTTTAATTCCCCTACATACAATATTCCTTTTGGATATATCTTATGTGAAAGGCGTCCTAAAAAACGAAGTAGAATATTTTTGTTCTTAAACCTTGTATTTATGTACTCTTTACTTGTTACTGCTTTTCCACCAAAGAAACCTTGCATAAATTGTTTTGAAGTTTCATGAATTGCAACTGAAACAATAGAATATCCTGCATATTTTTTTCTAAGTTCATCAGCAAGATTTTGTGCTATCTCTTTGACATAACCTTTACTGGCTAACTCTTCCTTATATCTTCTACCTATTGAAATTCTCTTAAGTTCAATAACATCATTTTCAAAATCCATTAAAAAACGTCCAGAGAATTCATATCCCTCTAATTTAATATTTAATTCTGATATTGAATCTGCATTTCTTCTTAAATGCCCTGCTCTATCAATAATTGTTACATATTCATCTTTATCATCTACTCTCTTATGTAATTGAAGGATTATAAAGTCATTAGTTTGAATATTAGCAAGTTTCTCAGTTAATTCTTTATTGAATGAATCTTGATCTCCATATACATTAATCACCTGTGGTGATTTTCCATCATTAAGCTCTGTAACTTTCTTTACTAGTTCACTATCTTTAAGTAAGGTTGATAAATCAATTGTTGGTCTTTCCTCAAGAATTGATGGTTTTGTTTCTTCTGCAACAACTGTTGACTTTGTTTCTTGTTTTGCTTCTGCATATTCACCAGCAAGATGTAGTGCATCAATTATTGTTATTTCTTCATTTAATAATTTAGGCAGTATTTCTTCTTTAAAGACATCTTCAGAAACTAAATCATGAATTGTTTTGAATATAACTCTACCATTAGTATATTCATCATCATAGTTTTGTCTATCTAAATATCTATTTTCAGCAATTAAATCAAACCCAGAATCTGATTTTTCGCCAGGTTTTCTGAACAGATTTGCAAAATAATAACTTGTGTGGTATTGGAAGTCTTCTGCAAATCCTTCTGTTGTCAATAAATTTAATCCTGTTTTGCTGTATTCTGCGTGTACATAATGCCCAAATTCATGTAAGAATAAAGCAAATAAACTATCTAATGTATGATCAATATCTCTGTTGAAAACAATTTTTGGTTTTGTTAATAATTTTCTTGACTCAAAGTGAGCTGAATAAATTGGAAAATTGTTATATAATATTTTAATATCCTCAACTCTATTTTCTCCTAAATAACCAAGTTGTGATGCTCCTGCTAAACTTAAATGTTCTAATAAGGATGTTTTTTTATCTTTATGTGGCCAAATCTCAGATGTAATAAAAGCTTCAACAAATGCTTCTGCTATCTTCTTTTCATGTTTATCATTTAATAGCAAGTTTCTCCCATTTGATATTAAATCGAGATAATCTTTTTCATTTTCAATCTTTCCACTTTTTAAGATAAGATCTTTTGACAACTTATTAAACTGTTCTATTTTTACTTTTTTCTTTGCTAATATTTCTCTAAATCTTTTTAAGAATACTTCCCTATTCTCTCCTTCAAACAAAGCATTGCTCATTAAGGAAACTATTTCCCTACCATTTGTTTTTTTCCTTTCTGTTGTATAATCTTCTTTAAGCTCAGATATTCTTGATTCAACAGATTCTTTTGCATAATTTTGTTTTAGCTGTTCAAGTACAATAGGTTTAAATTTTTCTGTTTGTAATGCTTGGTATTGTTTTTTATATCTATAGTCTATTATTTTCTTAACGATGTCGTAATATATATACTGTCCTGCCCCAAAAATTGTAGCTGGACCAAGCATAATTGAAACATCTTTAACATAATCATTTAAGAAATTTACAATCTCACCCTGATATTGTTCTATACCATATGTTAAACCAATAAAACTAGCAACTACAGAAGCTGCAATCATCCATCTTATTTTACTTACTGGTTCTGTTTCAAAATCTGATTCTGCTACTTTATTAACTTCATTTTTAAGAGTTTTTAATAATATTTCTAAATCATTAACAATATCTAAATCTTCTGCTTCAAAGATCAAAGCATCAAGCTCCTCTACAATCTTTATATTATTCTCAGCAACAGCTTTTCTAAATACTTGATTATCTCGAATTTCATTAAAATTATCTCTAACAATTATTTTTGCTTGTTTTAAAAAATTATTGGCTTGTTCTAAATTACCATTCACATAACTTTTTTTTGCTTCTAATGTTAATTCTTTGACAGATTTCAATTGAGTAAGTAGATCCTTATCAGTATTATCTGATTCAACCTTGCTATCTAATGTTTCCGTTATTGGTTCAATAACTTCTCCACTTTCATCAATAAGTTTCTGTGTTGTTTTGGATGTGAATGTTTCTTCTTGTTTAATTGATGGTCCTATTTCTTCTGTTACAGCTGCTTTACCAAACCATTTACCATTTCTTATTTTATTTTGTACTGCGTATATGCCAACACCTGCTAATGCAACACCACCTAAAGCAATGCTAGCTATTGCACCTGCTGATAAACTAGTAGCAGTTGCAATTGCTGCTCCTGCACTACTTAATGTACTTGCAGTTGCTGTTGTTGATGATAAT
>Ga0066611_10001248_pt1 | contig 14178 bp, 14 predicted proteins | sample SaaInlV_DNA_200m_FD_60376 | JGI IMG/M metagenome (GOLD analysis project Ga0066611, IMG submission 60376) | Marine microbial communities from expanding oxygen minimum zones in the Saanich Inlet - SI075_LV_DNA_200m | ecosystem: Environmental > Aquatic > Marine > Unclassified | place: British... | reverse complement strand
AATATTTACAAATTTATTATTAAATATATAATATTTACAAATTTATTATTAAATATATAATATTTACAAATTTATTATTAAATATATAATATTTACAAATTTATTATTAAATATATAATAAATTAAATATAATAATTGAATAAAAATGTTTATATTGATTTCCATGTAGCTCCATTATTTGTATAATAATGATTACATTCTAATTCAGAATCATAATATATATTATGACCCTCATTTATTCTATCAATTGCCCAATATCTATCTTCTTTCCCAACTAATTTTTCATCCTTTATGTATTTTTCCAATATTGATTTTTTATAAATAGATAATGCATTATGTAAAAAATATCTATCTTCTCCGTCCGAATAATAATTTATATTATCTTTATCTTCAAAATTTTTCCATATATACCGTTTTCTATTTATTTTTTTCCCTTTATATATTGGTATTTGTTTTCCCCAAATTGCTACATTTTCTTGTAATAAATTTTCTATTTTATTTAAATTTATTTTAGTTAATACACAATGACTTGATAATATCATAATATTTTCATAACTACAATTTTTAACACCTAAATTTATAGCTTTACCAGGACTATAATTATCTATATTAAAATATTTTAATGTAATGTCATTTGTTTTTTCATTTATAAACATATTAATAATATTTTTAGAATCATCATTGGAATTATTATCAATGATAATAATTTCTGTATGTATTGGTAAAATATCAATAACACTTTGTATTGAATGACCAATCCATTGATCTTCATTTTTACATCTTATTATTACTGAAAAAATCATAATATATTATATAAATATAATATATTATGATTTTTTATATTAATCTTATAAATTTATATATATAAATATATAAATACAAATACGGAAAACCTTCTTTTTCCTACGAATACGGTTTCTGTATAACTCAATTAGGTTCCTACACGAAGAACACCTTTTGCAGGTATTGTATTCGTCTATTCCAACCACCCTACAATACTTACGAAGTTCTCGTTTCAACCGTTGTTATATATTTTGTTCCGTTTTAAATCTTCAAGGGTGTAATGAATAATAAAAATACAATTTTAATCAAAAATTAATTTCTTCAATTCTTCATCTTCAATTCGAACATTTTCTCCAGAATTATAATCATAACATTTATTTAATTTTTCTCCATAATATTCAATATAATTTTGATTTATATTAATTTCAGGAATTAATACAAAATAATGTTCTTTTTCAATTATATTATGGCTATCATTTATTGAAAACATCGATTCATGTATTTTTTCTCCTGGTCTAATTCCAATTATTTTAACATCAATATCTGGATTAATAACTCTTGTTAATTGTAAAATATCATAACTTGGCAATTTCGGTATGAATATTTCACCACCTATCATTTTTGAAGCACTATTCAATACAAAATTAATTGCTTGATTTATTGTTAATGTAAATCGAGTCATATTTGGATCTGTTATTGTAAAACATTCTTCATCTTTTTGTTTCATAAATAATGGAACAACAGAACCTCGGCTATTAATAACATTTCCATATCGCAAAACACTGAAAATCGTATTTTGCTCTCCTGCCATAATATTTCCATGTATAATTAACTTCTCTAAACATAATTTTGTTGCTCCATATAAATTTGTTGGACTCACACATTTATCAGTGCTTACACCAATTACTTTTTCGACTTTATTCATAATAGCAGCTTTTATTACATTTTCCGTTCCATATATATTTGTTTTAATGGCTTCAAATGGATTATATTCCACAGTATCTACTTGTTTCATTGCTGCAGCATGAAATATGACATTAACATCTTTAAATGACGTTAATAAACGATCATAATCTCTAACATCACCAATAAAAAATCTTATATTTTTGTATTTTTTTTCTGAAAATATTTGTTTCATATTATATTGTTTAAACTCATCTCTGGAAAAAATAATTAGTTTCTTTGGTTTATAATTTGATAAAATAATTTTTGTAATTTCATGACCAAATGTTCCTGTACCACCCGTAATAAGTATTGTTTTATCATTTATTAAAGATTCCACATTTTTAAATAAAGTATCTAACATTATATTATTTAAATTAAAAATATTATTTTAAATAAACAATATAAACAATATTAATTTTTATTTAGATATTGTAATACATCTTCCAATTTAAATTTATTCTTTTTTTTATAAACATTCTTAAATATTTTTTTTAATAATTCATAATCTTCTTCTGTATCTAAACTTAAATGAAGATTCTCAAAATTTATATTTTTATATTTTTTATATAAAACCGGATATTCAAACTCTTTTTTTTTATATTTATTGATAATATATGTTGTAACATGTTCCTTTTCATTATCATTAGAATTATTATAAGCTTCTTCTAATACATTAAAATTAAATACTTCACCATTAAATCCATCTGGAAACATATGATTACCAAAATATTTAGGCCCTAAATAGTTTAATTTATTCTTTAAATAATATTCAATCATCATATCTATATATCTTACATCTACCAATGGACAATCACTTGTAACACGAATTATAATATCAGTTTTATAATATTTCACTGTTTCATAATATCGTTCTAATACATTTAATTCACTACCTCGAAATAGATGAATATTATTTTTAATACAAAAGTCAGCAATTACATTATCGTCTTTTTTCACTGTTGTTGCTATTATTACTTTTGAAGCATAATTAGATTCTTTTAGTCTATCAACAACATGTTGTAAAACTATTTTATCTTCTAAATACTTCATAACTTTATTTGGTAGTCGTGTTGAACCTGTTCGTGCTTGAACAATTATATGAATATTTAAATTAGATTTATTATCCTTAAATTTATTATCCTTAGATTTATTATCCATTTAATAATACTTTTATTTTATTATTATCAATATTAACAAATTTTTTACAATTATATGTCATTTCTTTTATTATATGATTATTATGATATAAATAAGTTAAATTATCTAATACATTTTTTTTGTAATTATCATTGTAATCATCATTATCATTGTTATTGTTATTATCATTATTATCAACAGAACCACAATAAATTGATGTTTTAGCATCTATAAATTTTTGAATAACCGTTTTTTGATTATCAGCTAAACATATCATTAATGTTGGTGTTTGAGTTATAACACGTTCAAAAGATGTTGTTCCTGGAGCACCAATCGCTAAATCCGCTTTTACTAATAATTCTCCAATAAAATTTAAGTCATAATAAATAGTAAAATTTTCTAATTTATTTATTTTTTCTTTTATTTGTTCATAATTTTTATTTGATTTACCAATAATAACATCAAATATAATATTAGAATTATTATTTTTATTAAATTTATAACAAATATCTATAATGGTATCAGTAATATTATAGATATCAGAACCACCCATAAAAATATTAATTCTTTTCAATTCATTTTTATTACTATACTTTATATTTAAATTCAATGTATAATATAATGGATTTAATAATAAATAATCATTTCCACAAAATATTTTACAATCATTATTGATAATATTTTTGTATTTTATAATTTCTTTATTTGTAATTTGTTGATTAATTAAAATATTACAATTATGTTTTCTTGTTGTATAATCATCAATAACACATATATTTTTAACATACTTTTTTATCTCAGACTCCCATAATTCATCAATTCCATAATGATCTATAATTAACCAATCAATATTAAGGTTATTTTCTTTTATTACTGAAATTGATTTATTTACATCATTAATTTGGCTTTCTCCTAACCAAGTATCTATCTTTAAATTTATATTGTTCGTATTTTTTAATTCTAATTCATAACATGTATATTTTTTCATTATTTTTTCATTTAAATTAAAAGAATGTTTTTTAGATATAAAAAAAATATTGTTATTTTTAGAATATAATTCTGCAAAATGAAGACATCGATAAATATGACCAGTTCCAATTATATTGGATGAATCAACACGAAATAAAATATTCATATTTATATAATATATAAATATAAATGATTTTATTATGACAATTTATTCATGATATATTTTTAAATTCTTCTACTTGAATAGGTGTTCCTAAACAAATCCATTCTTTTTTTTTAGACAAAGAAACACATTATCAAGAATTGGTGGATAATATGAATGAATTAAAAACAAAAATTGGTGATGAAATCATCAAAGAATTTGATAAAATTGAACAAACCGATGATATTTTGAATGCATTTACCAAAGTATTTGATAAAGCTTTACCATATATAAATAAGATGAAAGAAGAAGAAAAAGAAGAAAGACAAAAATTAGCGGTATTAGTAGCCAGATATACATTGGGTTATCAAATCGAATATTGTTTGCGAAAAATAGGTTCGTGTAATGTTAATTGTGAATATTAATAAATATAATAACCGTAAAACGAAAATGAAATATATAATCATATTTATAAACTTATTAATTTTTTATAAGCATTATTATTCGAATTCAACTAGGATCATATTGTTTAAAAACAATATTTAAATCACATTTTAATATTTTTGTTCCATCACATGATTGTAAAATATCATAATAATCTTCTATTTTATAATCAAACAATCCTGAATACTCATCTTCAGTATCTTGTTCTCTATGATACCATTTCTTATTGAAAGTTTTTCTAACAAATATTCCGGAATATCCATCTCCAGTATCATTATTATAATTAAATCTGGAAAGATACCATATATCAGTATGAATATTATAATGTAATGAATAATCATCTTTGTTATCTCTATCATATGCCATTTCTGGGTAATAAAAATAATAATTTCCTTCATATTCTTTTCTTGCAAACTCACACACATCACCTCCATATTCCCACACATAATCTAAATTATTTATGGACATATCAACCGGAAATAATGATAATTTCATTTCATCTATATCATCAAATGAACAACTACCTGTTTGTTTATTAGTTATTACATATGTTATATTATCTTTTATTACAAAAGCATTATATATAATTGGTTGTATTTTATAATTTGCTTTATCCCATTTATTCATTATTTCAACAGTAATCTTGTCATCAATTGGTTTATCAATAGGTAATATTGAGAAATATAATACCATATCAGATAAATTATCCCACTTTAATTTTTCACTTGGTAAATTTGTTAAATTCGCCATAAGAGAATTATCCAAGAAATATGTTCCACAACTTTTACCTAATCCTATGGCATTTAATTGTTTTTCTGTTTTACCAACTTGTATCATGTTATTTAAAAATTGTTTCATTTTCTCATAATGTTTATCATTAATAACCCCATTCCATGGGCGATATTCAATGGATTCTAAACACTGTACTTCTTGAATAAAAGATGATATTGTGACTCTTTGACTGTCTTGATTAGCATCTTGATCCCACTTATTTGAAATCCATAGTCTTCTTAATGGTATAAATTTAAATTTAAGATTCGTTATTTGTGTATCATAAATATTCATTAACTTTTCAATATCATCAAATTCATTATCTAATAATTTCATTTTAGAATCAATCATCGTATTTAATTCTTGCATTTCATCTAAAAACATTTGTTTAGTATATCTCTCGACGCATAAATACCAGTTCTTTTTATAAAATTCTCTTTTTAATAATAAATTATTATTATTATTTTTAATTGTATTTAGTAAATCATTCATTTCATTTATATGTTGTAATAATTTATCACATCTTGATTTAAGGTCAGGAACTTCATGTGTAGTAGGCGATAGTTGTTGAAAACTTTTTAATTTATCAATATATAAAATTATTTCTTGATTTGTTTTTTCAAGATTTTTATAAAATATATTAATTTCTTGTATGATTTTTTGATTCATTTCTTCGTTATCTTTTTTAATTTTTGCTACAATTAAAATTATATTTTCTAATAATTTTATACTTGAACTAAATGGCATATATATAATAAATATTATTATATTAATTTTTTATAAGCATCCATTGTTTTAATATCATTATCTATTTTCTTATATATATCATTTGAAATTATGGATTTCTTAAATTTAATGAATTATTAATTAATAATTAATCTTAATGCAATAATTAAAATATGAATAAAAATATATGAATAAAAATATAATTATAACTGGTGGAACTGGGTTTATTGGTTCACATACATGTATAGAATTACTTACATCCGCAAATTACAATATAATAATTATTGATAATCTTTGTAATTCAAAACAAAATGTAATAGATAAAATCGAAAAAATAACAAAAAATAAAAATATTACTTTTTATAATAACGATTTACTCAATAAACAAGAAATAGATAAAATATTCCAAAAATATAATCCATATGCTGTTATTCATTTTGCTGGATTAAAAGCTGTTGGAGAATCTATAAAATATCCATGTAATTATTATCAAAATAATTTAATAAGTACATTAAATTTAATAGAAATTATGGATAAATATCAATGTTATAATTTAATATTTTCTTCGTCAGCAACTGTTTATGGTAAACAAGAATCACCATTAAAAGAAGATTATATAATTGGACAAAATATAACAAATCCATATGGACAAACTAAATTTATGATTGAACAAATATTGAAAGATATATGTATATCCAATAATAAATGGAATATAATATCATTAAGATATTTTAATCCTATTGGTGCACATAAATCTGGATTAATTGGAGAAAATCCAAATGATATTCCAAATAATTTAATGCCTTATATTTTGAAAGTCGCCGTCAATAATAATACATCAAAAAATTTAGGTATTCAATTTAATAATTTGAAAATATTTGGACATGATTATGATACTCCTGATAAAACTTGTCAAAGAGATTTTATTCATGTAGTCGATTTAGCTAAAGGACATATTAGTGCATTAGATAAAATAAATGAATTAAATGGATATCATGTTTTTAATTTAGGAACTGGTAATCCAACAAGTGTTTTAGAAATAATAAATATATTTAAAAAAGTAAATAATGTAAAATTACCATATGATTTTTCACCAAGAAGAGAAGGTGATTTGGATATTTGTTTTTGTGATCCAGATTATACATATAAAATATTAAATTGGAAAGCTTTATTATCAGTAGAAGATATGTGTATCGATTCATGGAAATTTCAATTAAATAATTAAATTCCAATTTAATGGTGTCCCAAATTCAATATCTTCTGCCGCACTTTTTCCAATAATAATATTATAATATTTTGTATGAAGGCCATCAGCAGGTCTTATTGATTTAATATTTTCATTTGTAAATATTTCACCTTTTTTCATATCTTTTGCAACGAATAATGATCTTCTAAATTTTTTTGATTTAGATTCACTATTTACACCAGCATATTTAATAATACCTAATGTCTTTTCTACTATTCTTACTGAATCAACCATTTGTTTAAATTCACTGGGTGTCAATGAGAATGCATCATCTTCACTACCACTATCATCTGTTAATTTAAAATGTTTTTCGATAATTCGTCCTCCTAATACAACTGAAGCAATTGGAACTTCTATACCCAAAGTATGGTCAGACAATCCTCCTACTACATTAAATGTATCCATCATATGTTTAATTGTATTTAAATTAGCATCTTCGTGTTTAGCTGGATACGCACTTGTGCATTTTAACATAGCAATTTGATTACAACCATTTTCACGTAATATGGTTATAGCATCATTTAATTCATTAAGTGAAGCCATACCCGAAGAAATAATAACTGGTTTTCCTGTTAGAGCTATTTTTTTTATTAATATATGATCAGTTATTTCAAATGATGCTATTTTATAAGCTGGCATATCAATTGATTCTAAAAAATCAACAGAACTTTCATCAAATGGTGAAGAAAATAAATCCATTCCTTTTGAATTTGCATATATCTTTAATTCTTTATGCCATTCCCAAGGAGTATATGCTTTTGAATATAATTCATATAATGTTTTACCTTCCCATAAAGTACCTTTCAAACAATCTTTAAATATTGGTTTATCACAATTCAAAGTCATGGTATCCGCAGTATATGTTTGAAGTTTCACAGCATCCGCTCCTGTATAAGCAGCTGCATCTATTAATTGATATGCTAATTGAATATCTTGATTATGATTACAAGATAATTCCGCAATTATATATGTTGGTGTATCAGTATTAATGTTTCGTCCATTAATTATAAATTCATTCTTTTTATTCTTTTTATTATCTACAAACATATATTGATATAAGTGTATTAATTCACCTTTTATAAGGTATTTTTCTTTAAATTCAAATCCTGATTTTTTAAAACATTTTATGGATGCATTATTGAATGATTTAATTTCGGCATTTATTGTATGAATATTATCAGAATTATTTTGAATATATAATAATGTTTCTTGAATAATTGGAACAGATAATTTTTTATTTCTATATTTAGGATTGATATTAATAGATATATCAATTGTTTTTTTATCAGAAGTATCCATTGAACCAATAAATGCTATTTTTTCATTATTATATGTAGCAAATAATGGACATAACTGATTTTCAAAATATTTATTATAAAATATAGTTTGAAAATCATTCCAATTATATGGACTTTGATTAAATGAATTTTGTAATGTATCTTTATCATTCCTCCATTCCATAATTAATTTTGCGTCTTCATCATTTTTATTCACATGAATAATTTTAATATCCATTATAATAATAAAAATATAAATATTATTTTAAATACTAATTATTGGAATTAGAATTTTTATTACATAAAATAATATTAATGTTTTTTAGAGGTTCGAACTATTACATCTTCAAAGGTGTATAAGAGTACATTATTGTAATTGGTTATTAAAAAATTAAATATTATCTATAAGTTTTCCGTTAACTTTAAATTGTTCAAATGATTCTTTTATTTTAATCCGTTTCTTTTTTTTTCCAACTTTTTTTAATTCATATTTTCCCTCTATTGCTTCATCTATTATAAAATACCAATCATTATCTGTCATCTTTTTAGAAAATAAATTTCTTTTTATTCCTGTTATTGATAAACTATTCTTAAAATATATAGAACGTTCTATATATACATTTTCACTACCAATTATAATAGATTCATATTTAAATTTTAAAAATTTTTTAATTTTATCTTGAATATTTAAGTTAATTATATTACATTCATCTATTAAAATATAATTATTATTTTTTATTTCTAATAAAAATGCTTGGTTTTTTATGCTGTATGATTTACTTCCTCCAGAACTTATATGAATTTTATTATAATCAAATTTAGAAACTAAAATTGTATATATCCAATCTGGTCTATTTTGAACATCTATAAAAATTTTATGTGTTTTGTATACATATACACATTTATTTTTTTTATTCAAATATATTAAATAAGAACTACTTGAAGTTCCATATGGTTCTAAAATAAATTTATTAAATCCTTTCATTTTTTGTTGAATATTTAGATAATCTTTTTCTAATTTTTTACTTTTTTTTTCAAATGTTTTATTTTTAATCCATTTCTTTATTTCTTTTATACCATCTGTTCCGTTCTTTATAACATTCAAATATTTTTTATAAATATTATCAATATCATATTCAATATCATCCTCTTTAATCATCATCCACCTCTTACTCCCATTCTTAACTTGTTTAATAACCCATTTATTTCCATCTTTTCCTTTTTCAATAGCACCAACTTTCATACTATGGGCACACCAACCAAGACCTTTTGGACTAGGTTCAGTTCCTGTAAAAGAGCGTGTTGGATCATTTTTACATTTAGGCATGTATTATAATTTATGTGGATATAATAATTTTTATATTTCTTAAATATTCTGTTCATTAAAAGGTGTGATAAAAATAAATATTTATTATTCCTTATAATATCCATGATATAGACATCCTCCTAATTTAGCAAGTTTATTTTTATTATTTCTTCTTAAATTTTTAGATAATTTATTTAAATCATCGTTTTGTTGTATTTTATCAATTTTTGTCATTGTCAATGTTACGTTATATTTTTTTATTATATTTATATTTATTAACCATTTTGTATTTTGTAATTTTTGTCCTATTATATTATTAAATATATTTTCATAATATATACAATCTTCGTCAATAAAAATATCTAAATATTCTTTAAATGTAATATTTTGTTTATATTTTTCTTTTGTTTTTTCAATAATATGTTTTTTTATTTTAATATTCTTATTTGTATTACCATTTTTTAATCTATATGTTGCATAATGTTTATTTATAAATTCTTCAGTACTTAATTCTATTTTTTTATTTTTTAATTCTTTAATTCTACTTTTTTGAAATAAAATATCTTCATTATCATATGGTATAGCATTAAAATGATATTCATACCATGTTTCATCATATTTAACCGTCATTAAATCAGGTAATGACATTCGTTTGTTATTTTTACATGTGATAAAACTAGTATCACTAAATTCAATATATTTTAATGTTGGAAATTTCACATACATAAAATATAAACTTGTTCTTAATAAATCTATAATATCACTATTATTTGTATCTTGAAATAAAAAACATCTGGAATCATTTTCTAATAATTCTAAAACACCTATCTCATCATCATTATACATTGTAAAATTTACGCATTTTTTTTTGATTCCTCCTACTAAAATATTATACTTATTTTTATTTTTATGAATATTAACATAATATTTATTCAATTCATTTTTAATAATATAATACGAATCCATAATAATATTATTTAGAGAAAAATATAAATATTATTTTAAATCAACATTTTCATTACCAATTATAACAGATTCATATTTAAATTTTAAAAATTTTTTTAATCTTAATTTAGATGTTTTATTATATTTTTTACGACAATTATTTGTTTTAATTGATAATATTGAATAACATCTTCTATATTTATGTGACTAAATCTTTTGCGAATTTGCAAACGCCTATAATAATGACGAATGGTAAAAATATAATGCCTACTAACATTATTGTGTTCTTGTTGTGTTCTTGTTGTGTTTATACTAAGTTACTATTATAGCTTACTGTTTTTTTTTATAGTATCGATTTTTTTATTTATAATTAAATTTTTATTTTTGTAAATTATTTTGTCTAAATATAAAATATATTTATTATTAAGTATATAAGAAATGATTGCATATGGAAAACAAACAATTGACGAAGATGATAAAAAGGCGGTTTTAGATATATTAGAAGAAAATATATATTTAACAACAGGACCGAAAGTTCAAGATTTTGAAGAAAAAGTTTGTAATTATGTCCATGCTAAATATGGTGTAGCAGTTAATAGTGGAACTGCAGCTCTTCATTGTGCAACTTTTGCTGCAGGAATTCAAGAAGGTGATGAAGTTATTGTTCCTGCGATTAGTTTTGTTGCATCTGCTAATTGTGTATTATATCAAAAAGGAACTCCTGTGTTTTGTGACATCGACCCAGAAACATTGAATATTGATATATCCAAAATAGAAGCATTAATTACTGAAAAAACAAAAGCACTTATTATGGTAGATATGTGTGGTCAACCATGTCATTATGATGAAATACGAATTATTTGTTCAAAACATAATTTAATATTAATTCAAGATGCAGCACATTCATTAGGAGGACAATATAAAGAACAAAATGTTGGAAGCTATGCTGATATTACGTGTTTTTCATTTCATCCAGTGAAGAATATTACAACATGTGAGGGTGGAATGATTGTTACAAATAATGAGGAATATTATAAAAGATCAAAAAGTTTAAGAAGTCATGGAATTAGTCGAGATTTTATTTCAAGAGAAAAAGAAAATAGTCATTATTATGAAATGACGGATTTAGGTTTTAATTATCGAATTCCTGATATTCTATGTGCATTAGGAATTAGTCAAATGGATAAATTAGAATCATTTATCAAAAAAAGAAATGAAATTGCTGATTATTACAATGAATATTTTTTGAATAATGAAAATATTATTTCATTAAAGAATAATTATTATTGTGCTTATCATATTTATATTATTAAATTGAATTTAGAAAAAATAAATAAAACAAGAGATGATGTATTTAAAGAATTAAAAGAAGCTAAAATTGGTGTGAATGTTCATTATATGCCTATTTATTTACATCCATATTATCAAAATCTTGGATATAAAAAGGGATTATGTCCTAATTCTGAATCTGTTTATGAAAGCATAATTACATTACCATGTTATCCATTATTAAAAAAAGAGGAATTAAAATATGTTTGTGAGAAAATTACAGAAATTGTTAAATAATATTGCAATATTACAATTCTTTGAAATATTTGATTGTTTTTTGTAATCCATCATCTAAATTTACTTGTGGTATCCAATTCAGATATTTCTTTGCTTTTGAAATATCTGGTTGTCTTTTCATTGGATCATCTTGAGGAAGTTCTTTATATTCTATTTTTGATGTGGTATCAATCATAGTTAAACATTTTTCTGACAATTCTTTAATTGACATTTCATAAGGGTTTCCTATATTAATTGGTCCAATTGTTTCTGTTTGATTCATTAACTTTATTAATCCATCAACAGTATCGTCTATATAACAAAAACTTCGTGTTTGACTTCCATCGCCATAAATCGTAATATTCTTATTTTCTAAACATTGATTTATAAAATTACTTACAACTCTTCCATCATTTTTGTCCATTCTTGGACCATATGTATTAAAAATTCGTGCTATTCTAATATCTGTATCATGATTTCTATAATATTCCATCATTAATGTTTCAGCTACTCTTTTACCTTCATCGTAACATGAACGAATACCAATAGGATTTACATTACCCCAATATTCTTCAGTTTGAGGACTAATTTTAGGATCACCATATACTTCTGATGTAGATGTTATCAGAATTTTTGCTTTTGTTCGTTTGGCTATGCCTAATGCATTTAATGTTCCTAATATATTTGTTTTAATTGTTTTAATTGCGTTATATTGATATGCTTTAGGTGATGCAGGACATGCAAGATGATATATTTGGTCTATTTCTAATAAAATAGGTAATGTTATATCATGTCTTATAAATTCGAAATTAGGATTACTCCTCATATCTTGAATATTATCCATTGAACCAGTAAAATTATTATCTAAACAGATAACAAAGTGTCCTTCATTTAATAATTTTCTACAAAGATGATTCCCAATAAATCCAGTTCCACCAGTTACTAATATTTTCATTATACATTATAATATTTAAATAATTTAAATTAAACTATTTGTTTTTCAAATTTTTATGATTATATCGACTAATAATATCGACTAATTATATTGACTTAATAATTATCATATTATTTAAAATCAGGATTCCATTTTTTATCTCCATTGCAAATATTTTGTATATGGATATTATTAAGAATATCTTTGGTATTTTTAATTTTTGCATGTCCAAAATCAATAATAAAAACTTTACCATTTGAATCTTCTACAAAATTATACCCCGTTAAATCAGGATATTCAACATTGTTTAATACAAGATTCCGTACTATTGTAACGACTTGTTCAAATAATTCATTAGGTACATCTGTAGCATTTTCACCATAATTATATGACAAATTATTATTTCCAATTTTCTTCATAACCATAATTTTAGATTCTTTATTATATTCAATTATTTCTGGTACTTGAATATTTTTATTATTTAATTTTTCCAAATATTTTTGTATAAACCATTCATTCTCAGATACATTTATTTTAACATAAAAATCATTGGGATTTTTCATATAATATTCCATCTTAGACATTTTTTTTTCCATATTAATTAATAACTTAATAATTCTATATTGGTTCTATATTAATTAATATTATTATAGAATCAATTTTTTAATATATTTTTATAATTTTTATTCATCATCATCTTCATCATCTTCATCACATTCATCACATTTCCAACCTTCATTTAACATTTCTTCGTCTCTATCTTGACAACAATCACAACAGTATGTTAAATCATCTTGAGGGTTATCATGTTTGGATATAATATGTAGATTCTCTCTATGACAATTAATATATCTATTACAACCTTCGCAAATTTCAATAATAGAACATTGTTCTGGTGTACAATCATAATCTTTATTATTATTTTTAACCTTATATTCTGTATTACATTTTTTGCAAATTAAATCATTTTTAGAAGTATTGTCAGTCATTTTATATTATTTTTATATA
>Ga0066611_10001240_pt1 | contig 14226 bp, 14 predicted proteins | sample SaaInlV_DNA_200m_FD_60376 | JGI IMG/M metagenome (GOLD analysis project Ga0066611, IMG submission 60376) | Marine microbial communities from expanding oxygen minimum zones in the Saanich Inlet - SI075_LV_DNA_200m | ecosystem: Environmental > Aquatic > Marine > Unclassified | place: British... | reverse complement strand
GGTGCCGCCGCCCAAGTGGGAGTCTATATGACTCTTATCGGCGCCGTGTTCCTCGGGTTTAACATGCAAGAAGCGAGTGCCATCGGCATCATCGGCGGTGCAGATGGGCCAACTTCTATTTTTATCGCTAGCAAACTAGCACCGCATTTATTGGCCCCCATTGCTGTCGCGGCATACTCCTATATGTCTCTGGTTCCGCTTATTCAACCTCCGATCATGAAATTTTTGACCACGGAGAAGGAACGCAAGATAAAAATGGAGCAATTAAAACCAATTTCCCAAACGGTAAAGATTATTTTTCCGGTGATAGTGACCATCGTCTGTTGCTTGATGTTACCCGGTGTCACTCCACTTTTGGGGATGCTGATGCTCGGTAACCTGTTTCGCGAGTCAGGGGTTACAGGCCGCTTGCACGAAACAGCGGAAACACATCTGATAAACATCGTGACAATTCTCTTGGCGTTGGCAGTCGGCTCTTCCATGACTGCGGACTCTTTTTTAAGACTTGAAACCTTAAAAATTATCATACTGGGTTTGCTTGCCTTTAGTTTTGCAACCGTTGGAGGCGTGCTTTTTGGCAAACTCATGTGCAAAATGACAGGGGGTCGGGTGAACCCGCTCATTGGCTCAGCAGGGGTTTCTGCCGTTCCTATGGCAGCACGGGTTTCACAAAAAGTAGGTGCGGAAGCAGACTCTTCAAATTTTTTACTGATGCATGCGATGGGGCCGAATGTTGCGGGTGTCATTGGTTCTGCCGTGGCCGCGGGGGTATTCATCTCATTGTTCGGAGATGTCGCCATCCTAGAACCGCATGCCTCGATCGCTGATATTGTCGGTTCCGTTGAACCCGGTGCCAAAGCCGCTATCGCTCAGGTAGTCGGGGCTCTTCACCCTTAAAAGGAAAAAAACATGGAAGCATCAATTTTTGCGGCTGTTCAAGTTTCTATTCTTTCGATTGCGGTGATTTTTACCGTTTTGACTATTTTAATCTTCACCATCAAACTCTTGGTGAAGCTAATTCCTTACCAGGCCCCGCCTGCTAAGCCTGCGCGTCGTAAACCGCCTTCTTCCAATAATGATCAGGATGACCATGTTGCCGTCATCACGGCAACGTTATCCATGCATATGGGGAAATCGCCTGACGAATTCAGGATCGTCAATATCTCTCAGTCTTGATTTAAACGGTTAATTGTTTTCAGAAGCAGGTTCTTGCGCAGGAAGGTTATCCGTAATTGGACGGAGGATCTCCTGCGGAGCCAGTAAAATCCCCTGAAATATTCCAATGACTCGTTTCCCTAAAGAAGTGAACGGAGTCAATGTGATATCCGGGTCATTCAAATCTCCTTTTACCGTGTAATAGCTTTTCAAAATACTCTTTTCATCGCCACCAGTAATGATGGCTCCCACAACAGGAATTTTAGTCAGAAACCGGTCCAGCCCGGCTAAAGGGGCCACCCCGACCACAGTGTCCACTTGACTCTTCGCTAGGTCAAAAGTACCGACAATTGAAGTTCTGCGGCTCTCCGTTTCCACTACAAAGTTCTGCGTCTCAAAAACCCCGTCTTGGGCCACAAAATCCCCAGAGATTTGCTTAAAGGGGGCTAAGACATCCTTTTCCAAGTCAATCGACTCTGGGGGCGCATTAAACACCCGTTGGATTCCTCTTTTGAGTTTTTCCTGATTTATACTTCCAGATTGAATATCCAGCGATAGTTTTCCGGCTAATGAGGCCAAAATATCGGCCCATTTTTTTCCGCTACCGTTCAAACGCGCATCAATCATTTTCACATTTCCACTCAAACTGTCTGCGAAAATATCGCCAAAAAAACCAAACAAGTTTTTTGTTTCCATATCCTGAGCCTGAACATTGCCATCAAAATGGGCAATGTCTTGAGCATCGATCGACATCTTACCACCACTTTTAATTGAAGCGTTGCTGCCAAAGGACAGCCCTCTGAGTTCAACTTCTTTGTTAGAAAGCAAAATACGCCCTGAAACTTGATCCATGTTCAAAAGTTTATAGTTCAGTGTATCCAGATCAAAGCTAACCTCCCCTTCCCCCTTTGAAAAAAAATCAGACTGCTTCAATCTCTCTATGAATGAAGTTCCTTCTCCCTGCGGCTCCGGCATAAAATCATCAATATTCAAATTCCCTGCCGCTAGATGCAGGTTTAAATTGGGGGCATCCCCTATTTTATAAACACCGGAAAAGTCGACGCCACTTTTGTCAGATTTAATATGCCCAGATCGCATATCCAAACGGTCTTCCTTGAATATCAGATTCGCATCAACCGTCAAGGGCGATTGAAATTTCTGCGAGCGAATTTTCATGTCCTGCAGTTTCATTTTCCCTTCAAACAAAGCGTCTTCAAGATGATTCAAGTTGCCAGAACCGCTGAATTTAAAGTCAGTCGCGCCGTCTATATCAACCTCCAAAAATTGAAAAAATTGTCGTGACGGATAAAGCAGGAAATTTTCAGACACCATGCTCAGAGTGAAGTCTGGGTTATCAAAATCGAGGAGACTGGCGGCACCAGAAACCTGATTCCCCCCCAACTCATAAGACCAGCTATCGATAGTCATGCCAGCATTTTTTATAACACTTCCTTTGGCTTTAAACTTATTCAAGGCATTGGGTTGTTTTTCCATAAAACCTGGAATTTCATACCCCACCCTTGCAAGGTCTGCTTGGTGTTCGAATTTAAAGGAATCCAAGCCGCCATTCAATTTCAGAGAAACATAAGCCTGCCCCTTAAACTTGAAGTCCTTAAAAAGAGGAATGTCTTTCAAATCGCTATCGACCAAATCTGGGAAGTTCAAGCGCAAAGCGTAATCCAGTTTTTTGATATTTTGGCGGTCCACCTCGCCTTCCAACTGAAACGGTGAATCGCCATAACGACCGTGCAAATTTTCCAACCTTAATTTTCCATCTCCATATGAGATCGTGCCGTTTAGACCCATCATTACCTTAAAGCGATCCATGTATTGCATAGAAAGATTTTTCAGTTCTATCTTTCCCCACTCCTTTTCACTCTCCGGTTGCATCGGGTTCATCTGAGAACGATATTTCAGAACTAGCCCTCCGGCCGAGAAATTCAACCCTTCCTTCAAGCCCACCAAAGCATCCTCGGTATTATTAGATAATACATAATGCAAGTCGCTCGAAGCAATATTGTAAGTGGCAGACATTTTTTCCAGCGGCTCTCCATTGCTAAAACCTCTCTCCCCATTCAAATCAGAAAAAGAACTTTTGGAAAATTCGCCGGAAAGCTGGTCGTACTTGATAACCGGAATCCAGGAAGCATCTTTACGCTTGTCGGCCTCTGGCGTGTGAGTGTAGATAATATTTCCAGTCAAGTTTTTCAAGCGTGGCTCAAAGCCTTTTTCATCAAGCGAGACACTCTTCAAACCAATATTTCCGTCTATCGCCAGCTTATTAAAATCTTCAATCGGCCCTTTTACATTCAGACTAATTTTCGCATTGCCCTCAAAATTATCGTAAGAAGTTATGGAGTCTAATAAAGGATGGCCCCTGAATATACGTTTGAGCGTGCCATGAAACTGACTCATCTTCACTTCGTTTTCAACCTTCAGGTCAATCACCGGCTTGGAAATAAAATCATGCACCGTCCCCACGACATTGCTGATCGGCTGATTTTCATAATTAGCCTTGGCAATCGAAAAAATCGTATTGCCCTTGCCTACCTTAAAAACCCCGGTCACATTCTGCAACCTCGGCAGGGGAGACTGCCAGTCCACCTGTTTGAGTTCCAGCTCTGAAGTGATCAAGCCCCAGTTTTTTTCATGCTCCAACTCACCCAGTTGTTTCAGGCTTCCAGCAAATTTTAGTGACTTGATTTTTATTGAACCGTTTTTAAAATGAGACTGCACCCACTCATGATATTCCTCAGGAAAGAATTTTAACGGCAGATAGTCCGCGCTTTTGTTGACTTGAAATGAATCCGTCACGAGATCCAACGATAACGAAGGGTCATTCGATAAAAATTCATCAAGAGACCCCTTGGCAGTAAATTTAAATGGCCCCGATGTCGATTTCAACTCATCAATATGAATGGAATCATGATCGAAAGATATTTTGTATTCCAAACCACCTCGATGTGGAACGCGGGCATTTCTCAATGTTGCATGTTGACGATTTGAGTCCGAAGTATATTTCAGAGTGCCTTCCGTTTTCAGAGCCCCTCCCAAGTTCCCTGAGAAACTAGAGTCTAACGACAACCAACCCTCTTGCTGGGTTTCCGCCATTACCTTTTTCAAATAGGGCTGAAAACTTGAGACATTCAGTTCATCAATTTTCACTTTGCCATCAATCGAAATTCCCGAATCCCCCTGATTTCCAAAAAAGTTATCGAACGCCCCAGAAACCTGAAACGCCGTCGGTGACCCTTCATTGGGAACCGATCCTTTCAAGGTAAATTGAAAGGGTGAACCCAATAGCTTTTTTCGTACGGAAAAATGAATATGTTCCAAGTCCAACGGGAGAGGGTTTTCAGGAGAACGATTATAATAGTCTTGAAAATGGATGGCTCCATCCTCGACCATGAGCTGGTTCATCAGACTGACTTTTAAAACTTTGAAGAAATTACTTTTGGTGGGTTGTGTGACCCATTTCTTAACATCCCCTAAATTGAACTGTCCTTGCGCATCACGGGTCACCCTGAGAGACAACCCTTGTACAATGACCTCTTTAACCTCCACACGCTTTTCCAGCAAGGGAAGCAATTTCACCACCACCCATACACTTCGAGCCGTCAATTCGGGTTTCTCAGCCTTACGCGCCCCAATGGAAACATCTTGCAAACGAATACTGAGCCCTCGGACAATATCCATCTCTGCACCGCCGATTTTTACTTCTCGCCGGGTCAGCGCCTCAAGCTTCTCAACAGCAAGTGTTTTGAATTCGCCTATATTGCGCAATTGATAATAAGCTAGGGAAAAAATGGAGAATGCAGAAAGAATTATCGTAAACAGGGAGTAAAAGACAATCCTTTTTCGGGAAATCGGCATATATAGTTTACGGAGCGTAAAAAAAGGTTAAAATGGCCTGTGCGTTTTTTATGCGGGAAAGAAAATTATCGAGGGAATTTAGTAAAACAGACCGCAATCGCATAAGCATCAACAATGGGCTTAAGCCGAATAAATCCATTATTATCATTAAGTTATAGATCATTTAAGGCATTTCGTCCAGAAAAAATCCCCCGTGCCTAAGCCGCATATTTTTGAAACGAGCCCTCAAACCATAAACTATGAAACCTACAGAGCAAACTTTAGTCGTTGGAATTAATCCCGTTCGTGAGGCACTTGTGGCCTCTAAACGACATTGTCACAAACTGATCATTGAACAGGGAAAAGCCACACCTCGGGTTCAAAACGTGATCAAATTGGCCGAAGCCAAGAAAATTCCCGTGGAATCTTTACCCAAGGCCCTATTCCATAAAAAATTTCAGCAAAAAGTGCATCAGGGTATTGCCGGTTATTTTACTGGCATCGCCACTCTGGAGCTGGAAGAGCTTATCGAGATTGCGTTCCAAAAAACGTCTCTGCCTACACTTGTTATTTTGGATGGAATTCAAGATCCGCAAAATCTCGGAGCAATCATACGATCCGCCGAAACCTTAGGCATTCAAGGGTTGATTTTGCCAAAGCATGGTTCGCCAGATCTGAACGAAACCGTCGCCAAATGCTCTTCGGGAGCATTGGAACATTTGCCCATCACTTGGGTGACAAACTTAAATCACTGCATTGAAAAACTCAAAGAATCAGGGTTCTGGGTTGCGGGAGTTGTTCCCGATGGGGAGATGCCTTGCTATCAGTACAAATTCAATGCTCCATCGGCATTGGTCATCGGAGGAGAGGAAAAAGGCATACGACCGCTACTGAAAAAATCATGCGACGTCACGCTTGCAATTCCCATGAACGGAAAACTGCAATCTCTCAACGCGGCATCAGCCAGCACGGTGATCTTTTATGAAAATCTACGCCAAAAATTACTGCTGAATACGGCCTAAGAATAATACAAAACTTCAGCCGTTACAGCCTAACGCAGAATCAAAAAGGAGACAAAAAGCCTAGAATCGGTTATAGGATCGCATGCGACGCATAGCGGCTTTTCTTTTTTTCTTCGCTTCTTTTTGTTTTCTTTTCTTCTTTACAGAAGGCTTTTCATAAAAGCGACGTCGCTTAAGTTCTTTCAGCAAGCCTTCCTTCGTCATTTGTCGTTTTAAGACTTTTAAGGCTTTTTCAACTTGATTTTGGTAAACTGTTACTATCAAAAACCTTTACCTCCTACCCAAAATTTTTAACCGAGATAAACAACCGTTTTAGGGTACAGAATGATTTTCCGCAACCAAATTCTCGGCACTGATGTCCCTGCTCTCTGCAGAAATACCATTTTAATATGAAGCCCGAGATTATCTACAATAATTCACCTAAAGTCAAGGCCCCAATACCATGAATCCAAATCCTGTCACCCAAACCCTTCGAATTGTCCTAGCAGCTTTGTTTTTATGCTGGTTATTGGTTTTTACCCGCGACGGCTTTTCAGAAGAATTTGCGGTGCCGAATCAGGGGTCTCCGTATCGCGATCTGGGAGCGATGGAAGTGAATCAGATCCTCCATATTCCAACGGGGAGGGTTGTCAGCCCGAATCAAATGATGGATGCTATTTCGGCCTCGCGAGTCATCTATGTCGGGGAAACCCACGATAATATCGAAGCTCATAAAGTGCAGTTGCAAATCATCCAGCATATAGCGAAAAAATATCCCCTGGCAATTGGGCTGGAGATGTTCCGCCGCTCCGCTCAAGAAGATTTGAATCTCTGGCATCAGGGTCAACTACCCCTCAAAGAATTCAAGAACCTTTTTCATAAAAATTGGGGCGGCGGCTTTGGCCTCTACCAACCTATATTCGAATTTGCTAAATCCCATAAACTGCCACTGATCGGGCTTAAGTCTTCGCGTGCCGTGGAACGTCAATTCCGTGCCGGAGACCCGGCACCACACAACACACTCTACCCCGAAATCGATGACACCGACCCCTACCATCGAGCTTTCGCTCTCTCTGCCTTTGGCGGCCACCGTGGCACGGCAAAAGCTCTGGAGAAACCCTACCGAATGCTCTTGTTATGGGAAGAAACCATGGCTCAAACGGTGGCGAATTTCTTGCGCGATCCGGCAAATAAAGAAAAAAAGATGGTAGTGCTCGCAGGTGGGTTTCATGTTCAATACGGTTTCGGCATCCCCAAGCGAGCTTACCGAAGGTTGCCGCATAATTATTCCATCGTTCTTCCCGATATCACTCAAATTCCTGAAGCATTGAAAGACCGGGAAATGACGGTGGAGAAAGTTTCCATCCCACTTTATGCCTCTGATTATGCGTGGAAAGTCGAGTACAAGGTCCCCCAACAAAGCAAAGTCAAACTAGGAGTTCGATTGGCTCAGGAGAATAAGAGAGTGCTCCTCAAATCCGTTGCCCCCCACTCCAACGCCTACAACGCCGGCATGAAAGCCGGAGATATTTTGCTCGCTATGGATGGAGAAGATTTATCGGGAGTGGATGATGTATTGGAACTTCTGCGAACGAAACATTTTGATGAGCGGTCGACCTTCAAACTTCAACGGGACAACAAAATTCTCTCGGTTGAAGTGGTGTTTAAGCCTGTTAAAAAATAATCCGCCCACGCCTAACGGCGAATTTCAAAATGGCTTAAATTCTGCGTCGCAACCCATTGCACGTCCAGATTCAAAACCTGAGCCGCAGGCGGCCCCTTTCGGCACCAGTTGACAAATTCCTCAAGAGTTGCCTTATCGCCTTCGGCGTGGATTTCCACCGTGCCATCCGGACAGTTTTTTGCCCAACCATCGAGCCCAAGTTGCAACGCCTGTTCGCGTGTACTGGCTCGGAACCCGACCCCCTGCACACGACCCTTAACGCTCAGATAAACCGCAGAACGCATCAATAAGCCTTTCTATTGTGAAGTGAAGCAATCACTTATTCTTGCGGAATGCATCGTCAAAAAGGTGCTGGACTTCTCGGTAGGCCTGAAATTGACTGCCGTCGGTGATTTTTTCTCCAAACTTACCCAGATCACGCATGATGCGCTGAAACTCTTGGGTCTGTCCTTTAAAATTGTCTATGAGGGGACGAAAATATAATTGTTCATCCTCATCCAGACGGTCACAGATGATTCGCAGTCGTGTTTTTAGTGGCTCAAAATCTCGTTCCATGCGTTAACTCTTGCCTTTCATTGATGCGATTGCAATTTGATAAAATAAAGGTGGGAATCTAACGTTACTTCTTATCTTTGAGACGCTCTTTCATGATGGTCTGCAAGCGAACGACGGCAGGACTACTTTCTGGCAGGGCGAGAAACTTTTCGCGAGTGAGAACAGCCACTTCGCAATCTTCAATGGCTATGACCGAGGCAGAACGACGATCTGAAGAGATCATCGCCATCTCTCCAAAAAGATCGTTCTCTTTGAGTTGGGCAAGCACTTTCTTGTTTCCCTCGTCGTCTTCCCGGTAAACTTCTACCTTGCCCTTCTTAATCAGAAACGCACTGGTGCCGTGTGTACCCTGCCGTACAATTTTTTTGCCTTTACGATATTCTTTAATGACAAACATGAAGCCCTTTCGTCCCCAATGCGAAAGACAATTTAATCGCTCTTACTATAAAAAATTTCGTGCCCATTTTCAATCCCTTCCTTCGCTAGGGCGAGTTCGCTCATAAAATTTCATCCTAAAAATAATGGCTTGGCATACTATCTCATTTTTTTGAATTCCTCGATCACCGTGCAGCGGGATATTTAAAATATAACAATTTTAACTGTCGCTGTACGCTTCTTATCCGAGCATGGTTTCTTTTTGCGGTATAAAGCTCAAGAGCAATTTTCATATGCCGGGTGGCTTTGGGGCCTTGCTTTAATAAATCGTAAGCCACTGCCAAATTGTAATGTGCAGCCGTGTATTCAGGGTCAAGCTGGACCGCCTCCTTATAAGCTTCGACCTCCTCCTCATGCTTTCCCAATGCCAAATAGGCCTTGCCCAACTCAAAGTATGAGATCGCATCCAGAGGGTCTTCAGCAATGATATTTTTGTGTCGTGTAATTTCAGCCTGCGCACCTTGCAGGTAAGCTTTAAAGTCTATCGCTGGCGCATCTTTAACCCAGCCCCCGAAAACAACTGCGCCTACAAAAACAATGAAAAATACTTTTGCTACCGCATTAAAGATACTATGACCTAGCCATAAGGAATTAAAAACACAATTGCGTGAATGGAATCTCATTGGCTCAATGTATCATTTTTTAGAAAGGCCTTCATGAATTATCGGACATTTTGCAACATCAAGGTTTCAGAAATTGGTTTGGGCACTTGGCAACTTGGAGCAAATTGGGGTCATGTCGATGATTCCACCGCCCATAAAGTTCTCGCAACGGCGGTCGAAAATGGAGTTAATTTTTTCGATACTGCAGATTGTTATGGCGAGGGTCTTTCTGAAACTCGACTCGGTAAATTCATAAAAACATTATCTACCGAAGTGGTGATCGCAACTAAGATCGGCCGATTTCCTCACCCTGGCGGGTTGGAAAATTTTTCGTTAGACCAGTTTCGCAAGCATACTGAAAATTCTCTGCGACGGCTGGGGGTCGATGCGCTCGATCTCACACAGGTGCATTGCCCACCTACCGAGCTCATTCAACAGGGTGACATATTTGAATGGCTGAAAATCTTGAAGCAGGAAGGTAAAATCAAACAGTTTGGCTTGAGCGTCGAATCGATGCATGAAGCCCAACTTTGTTTGCAGGAAGAAGGAGTCGCTTCATTACAAATCATCTTTAATGTTTTGCGACAAAAACCCATAGAAGCTATCTTCAAAGAAGCGCAGGCCAAGCAGGTGGCTCTCATCGTTCGTCTACCTTTAGCATCCGGCCTACTAACAGGGAAATTAAGGCGAGACACTGCTTTTGCCGACAATGATCATCGCAATTTCAATCGCGATGGACAAGCATTCAATGTCGGTGAAACCTTTTCTGGGCTTCCCCTTGATAAAGGAATTGAATTGGTCGAAAGTCTGAAAACCTATTTTCCTGAAAATATTTCCACCTCGGCGTTACGGTGGATTTTAGACTTCGATGCGGTCAGTGTAGTGATCCCTGGCTCTAAAAATCCGCAACAGGTTATGGATAATTGCGCCGCCAGCTCTTTGCCTCCGCTGAGTGCGGGCACGCATGAAGCATTGCGAAAATTTTATTTGAAGGATGTCGCCTCTCATATTCGCGGGAAATATTGACCCGCTCCCCGACCTGAGAGCGAATCAATAACCTATCAAACAACAACTGCGCTCATGCGATAGCGGTGAAGAGTAAGTTGTTCTCTTTATAAATATGCAAATGCGTATCCTGTTCCAACGCTTCCAGCTCTTTATACAAAAGCTCAAAAGACTGACATCCGTCCTCAGGAGCAACGTATTCATTCGCCAGAGCTCTTATTTCTTTTAACAATACGCCCAACTCATCATGCTCATGGCGCATCATTCTAATCGGCCCTTGAGCCGCACCGGCTTGCAAACCTTGAGAATCGAGTTCCATAGATCGAATCAGCGGAAATAATATCCGCTCTTCTTTCATCAAATGCGGTTCGAGATCTTCACGCACCCCTTTGAACACGGCCTGCAATTGTACCAACTCAGGGTGACGCGAAGAATGTGCCTGCTGTACTTTGTCCATCAAGGCTGACAAACGCGGCAAGGCTTCCTTCAGATAAACATGGTGGGTGGACTCTATGTGATGCGTCAACTCAGTTGTGCTCATACCTGAAACATCTTCTTCGTAAGTTGAAGCCTCCGCTAGCAATGCCATCAACCGTTGATAAACTTTGTCTGGCTCCAGATTATTTTCTTCACAGGCAGAAAGAAGGGGCTGATCCCCTCCACAACAGAAATCGATCTTCAATTCCGCAAAAATTTCAGCACAACGGGAATTATTAGCAACAAAGTTTTTTACAGGATCGGTTACAGCAATCGGGGTTTCCATTTCGCAATCCTTTCAGCAGAAAAAATATTTTTCAGAGCAAGTGCCCAATCATTTCAAATAAAAGATAAACATATCTCTTTATATTTAATATAAAACCTGTATCATCTATTGTCAAGGTATGAGATGTCGAGGAACGAAAAAAATGAAACATAATTTTTGAACCTCATTGACCCGGAACCCATCTTATCTATAAGACAAACCTAGAACTCAGAGGAACCTCCATGCAGGAAACCGATAACAAAACTTTTTCCGTTTTAAATATAGAGCTGACCCCAAACCCACGCTCCGTCAAGTTTATCGTAGATCAAAAAGTAATCGAGTCTGGCTCTAAAACCATTGAAGAGGGAGGTTATCTGGAAACCGACACCTTTGCCACCAACCTATTTGCTTTGGAAATCGTTGATATGGTTTATTTGCGCGAAGATTTTGTCGCTGTCACCCTGAACTCTGCTGACCTCTGGGTGATTTTTAAGGACAAGGTAAAAAATATTATCGAAGCAAATTTAGAAAAATATGCGGAAGGAGACGACGAGGTTTCCGCATCAATTCTTGACGACTTCGATATGGAGACATACCCTTCGCTGGCCGATGACGAAAAAATCATCATTGTAGAAGCCGTTCTCGATGCGACCATCCGCCCTGCTCTGGCAAATGATGGGGGCGGTCTGGAGGTGATTGAAGTAGACGGGCCGATAGTCAGAATCCGCTACCAAGGGGCCTGTGGAGGATGTCCCAGCTCCACAGGAGGCACACTTCGTGTCATCGAAAATCACCTCAGGTCGCAATTAGACCCCAACATTAAGGTTCATACCTACACTTAAGAGGAAAACGCCCTCCAATCCCCAGCTAAATGAACCTAACTCACTGAATTAAATACCGTATCTAGGCCGCAAAAATAATCGTCAAAAACGACTCAAGTAATCCCAATTTCTTCCGTTAAGCTCTAATAAGGACAGGTGCGCCCAGTTCGGGTCATGATCCATCAGAAACCTGATGATATCTGCACGGTTATACTATTATTCAGGTTCTACGGAATAGTCGGACAAGCATATTATGATGCTAGGCAAAATCATTCGAATCGCTTTATTTTTGCTGATGAGCGCATTCTGCTTAGCTAACTCTGCTTGGGCTATTGAAAATAAAAGTCGCGTTATCTCTCCTTATTGGCAGTCTGACTCAGGGAGCTATTCTTTTATAGCCGTTTCCCATTCATCCTTAACCACCATTGCTTCTCAAGTCGGCTTAGTGGTCAATGTCATTCAGAATGACAACTCAACATTTGCCACCGCTGTCAGCTTCACCATTTCAGGGGGTAGCACTCAGAGAATATTCATTGTCCGCACGAATCACCCGACTATTTCAGCGGCAACCATCTCCAGCGCCCAAGTTATAGTGGGAACAACAAGCTTTAAACATGGACATCTAAGGATCGACCCTGTAGCCACAAACCCTGCTATTGTCACAACGTTGGGAGGACGGCGAGATGTCACCATGCTCAATTTCTGGGGTGCGGTCATCATCGAATCCAACACAACCGGGTTTGCTATGGAGTTTATCGGTGATATGCAGGATAGCACCGCAACACCCAGTATGGACAATTCCGCCACGGTAAGTGGTGTCAACTGACTTGAATGATTGAGGAACAAACAGAAATGAAGTCGAGGTTTCTAAAAAAAATCGTGGTTCCAAATTGTCGCATTCTGATAGCTTGGCTATTTCTAGCTGGCACAGCGTTAGCGCAATCAACAGTGCCCACGACAGATGATAAGGCTCGCATTGTGCTATCGCCCTATGCCCAGACCGTTCCCAATGACAGCTATACTTTTATTTCCATCAACCACCCTTCTCTCGATACGGCTTTAACGCAAGTGGGCGTAGCCTTCGAAGTTTTAGGCATGACCACGGTTCCCGACAATTCTGCTGGCAGAGCTACGATATTTACGGTGGATGCGGGAGAAACGCATAGAATATTTGTGGTCAATGTTTCCAATTCAACGATCAACTCTTCCAACTCTTCTTTTACGGACTCACGAACGCATTTAATTTTGACCGCAGATTCAGCCCAGTTTGGAAATATAAGAGCCGTTTCCGTTAATGAAAGCCCTCTCAACCCCACCACTGTCAATACCATAAACAAATATAACAACCTCAGCCAATTGAGTTTCTGGGGAGTTGTATTCATTGAATCCAGCGGAACGGGGTTTGCGATGGAATTCATTGGCGATGCCCATGACTCCACCATTGGAAGGAATTTCGGAGATAGCCAACTTGATGGTGTATCGGGAAACTCCAGCGGCGTTGCACGAGGCATCAATTAATCTCACCTCCCAGCAGCGATAACCCCTGCAGTATTAAAAGCTGAATTCAGCGATACGCGCCCCTGCTAAACCTGTAAGTTGATAGACTCGTTTGCTAAACCAGAGCCATTACAGCACAAACCTTCCCCCCTCTGTCTTCCTTCATCAAGGGAGGTCTCACAAACCAACTTGTTAAAGTGTAAAGGTTTTTATGCCGATGAGATAGTTCCGCCAAGTCCTAATAAAATAAGGGGTTTAGGAAAATTTTTCAGTTCATATCGTGTAAAAACAAATGTCTCCTGATGCTCAGCCTGACAATGGCATTAATAAGTACAGGGAAGGCCCTAGCTCTCGAATCAGACACTTCCAAGCCTGCCCCTCCTTACTTATTTTTGACGGCAGAAAATATTGATGATATCCAGGCTAGGCAAAGTCCCACTATCGTTCGCTCTCGCTTAGTCAATATAAACCTTAGTCTTCTTCCTGACCCGGAAGAAAACTTTATTGCAGAATCTGAAAGTGAAATTGAACTGATCTTAAACCTATTTCCTGAAATTGAATTCACCACCCTCATACAAAAAATAGAAAAAAACCGATCCGGTAGTTACTCCTGGTATGGGAAGTTAAAAAATATTCCAATGAGTCTGGTGATCTTGGTCGTAAACCAAAACAAGGTCTTTGGAAACATATCAAAACCAAATTTATCCTATCAAATACGCCATATTTCTGATGGAATTCACACGGTTTACGAGATTGATCCTTCCAGGTTTCCTCCGGCCAGTGAACCCATAACACCTGACATAAAACCAAAGTCTTCTCCAATTCCACGTTCGTTTGAAAAGTCTGACTTTTCACCTCCTTCACTCATTGAAGATAA
>Ga0066611_10001232_pt1 | contig 14278 bp, 9 predicted proteins | sample SaaInlV_DNA_200m_FD_60376 | JGI IMG/M metagenome (GOLD analysis project Ga0066611, IMG submission 60376) | Marine microbial communities from expanding oxygen minimum zones in the Saanich Inlet - SI075_LV_DNA_200m | ecosystem: Environmental > Aquatic > Marine > Unclassified | place: British... | reverse complement strand
GACAGAAGTGGGGACATATGAAAAACCAGTTCGTTCTTCTGTTGTAACGGGTATATCTGCTCTAGCAATTGCATCTACTGCTAAAGAATGATCTTCTCGGATCAATGTGGCTAATAATTTGTACAGAGCTGTTTGGGAATCTAGGGGTGCTGTGGGACAGGCATCAATAGAGACTCCCAACTGAGTAATTCCTCGAAGTGAGGTAGTGAGGCCAGGATACCCGGTCGCAGGATTAATTACATCGGTGATGACAACGCAATCGACATCATTAAAAAACTCATGATTCTGTGAAATTTGTTCTTCTAAAGAGTGCGAACCGCACTCTTCTTCAGTTTCATAAAGTATTTTTATATTACAAGGTAGTGCCTGTAGTTTATCTTTTAAACGATTTTCTGGATGGGATTCGATGCAGCGCAGGATGGCATCAATTGCCATTCCTATTGAAATAACGCCGCTCAGGTCATCAGCTGCTCCCCTACCATAGGCTCTAGTCCTATCGGAGTTCCATGTTAGTTCGGTAGGTGCAATGCCACCCCATTTTTTAAATTTTTCATCATCCATGTAAGGTTGCTTGTCTAGATGCGCATAAAAAAGAAGAGTCGGCTTGCTAGCTGATACTGGTAATTCAGCTAATAAAATAGGGGTAGCATTGGGGCAGTTTTTGGGAGGGGTGTTTATTTTTATTTTATTGAATCCTATTTGCTGAAGATAGTTCCTAGCGCAGTCTAATATTTCATTCATATCTGAAGGTGTTTGTCTATCGCCTTCAAATTCGTTTACGCTAAAACTACGACTATCAATACGAACCATTTCTTCTAACGTATCTAAGTGTTTTAGAACGAGTTTAGAATTTGGTCGAATTTCATTTCTAGCAAAATCATCTAATTTTTTTAAATTCATGGGTTGTTAGGTTCCCGGTCGATTGTTAAAATAAAAAAATATCATCTAGACTGTCTTTAAGGCGATCTCATCATATTGATGACAAGCGTCCACCGATCAGGAGTATTATAAATTGATTAGAGTGGTTTTCAATATTATTGAATTGGTTCGTGTTTTAAGAGAGAGAGGAAACTGGAAGCTTATTCGACACTCTCAAAACCAATTAAAGAATTTTATTTTTTGCCGGTCTGGATTGAACAATAGGTCTGCGGTAGAAGTTGCATTTTACTGGTATCATCTTTTAAAAGGACCCGAAGTACTTATCTGGCGCTTGGAAACATTTGGGTTTCTCTTTACCTCAAAGACCGACCAGAAGTCCAGAGATTACTTGAATAGCTATTTGTAAGAAATTATATTGCGGTAGATTTTTATCTCCCCCTCTATTATGAATATTCAGAAAGTCTATTGTCTGCTTACGTTTAAAAGTATTTTTAATTTAAAATGAATTAGCTGCTGATGGAATCATTGCCCAAACTACTTTCTAATAGAACCTTCCAAGTTATTTTTTTAGTTTTTTCTTCGTTGCTTACTTTTTTGGGTCGTCAACTGGACAGAGGGATCACAAACTTTGATGGCGCTTATTATGCGATTAAGGCTAGAGAAATTTTTCTATCAGATAGTTTGTGGGTGGTTACTTGGAACGGGACAGCCCACTTTTTTGATAACCCACCGCTGCCGTTTTGGTTGACAGGTATTGCCTATAAGGTTTTTGGTGTGTCTGGATACGGAGCTGTTTTTTCATCAGCAATCTTCGGTGTTTTGATTGTTTATTTAACTTATTCGCTTTGTAGCTATCTATATAATGATAACTGGACTTCTTTCTTAGCTGCCTTTGTGCTTCTTTTTCCCGGCTTGTTTTTGGATTCGTCACGCAGGGCAATGTTGGATATTACGCTTGCCTTTTTTGTAACTGCTTCAATGTATTGCTTGATAAAAGGCTTAGAAAATAGAAAATTTTATTTACTTTTTGGATTAATGGCGGGATGCGCTGTGTTGACCAAAAGTGTGCTTGGATTTTTCCCTGTTGTGATAGGTGTTGTATTTATGCTTTGGCACCGAAATTTTAAAATTTTTTTTGACCCAGGATTCATGGCGGGTGTGCTGTTAGCTTTATTGGTTGGGTGCAGTTGGTACCTGGTTAATTGGTTGATGTTTGGTGATTTATTTCTTCAAAGGCATTTTAAAACATCTCACATGAAACTTATTCCTCAAGACTTCTTATCCAATAACCCACTATATATATTTGGTTATCTAAAAGATATGATGAGGAACTATTGGCCTTGGTTTCCAGTGACGGTGATAGGGGTATTTTTATTTGCAAAAAGATCTTTCAGAGAAAAGGATTTTCGATCAATCTTTCTCTTTCTATGGGTCTTTATCCCATTCATAATAATGAGCACAAGCAGAAATCAGACTCTACGTTACCTTTTTATGATTTTCCCTGCTTTTGCGATCATAACGGCCCACACTTTGGCCAGTTGGTTAAAGAATTCTCAAAAAGAAAAGGTATTGCCATGGATGATTGGAGTTGTTATGGCAATTGTTTTAGTGATAAACGTAACTCCAATACAGGTTAAGGTTTCTTTGAATCAAAATAATGCTGATGCGAGGAATCTCGCTCCCTTTGTTCACATAAATACTAAATCTAATGAAAAGCTTTTCAACTACGGATTTACGCCGTGGAACCCAACGCAGGTGCTGGCTTTTTATTCAGGTAGATTTCTAGAGTATCCTGTTAAAGATACTGAGGTTTTAATTCAAGAGATAGATAAAAATCCAAAAGGAACATGGTTGTCGCCTATCTCAAAATTTGAAAAACTGAAAAATGAATTTCCGGAGAAATTCTATTTGATTTATGCGAATCAAAAATTTGCTTATTTCACATCAATGCAAAATCGAGAAAATATTGTTTACAATTTTTCAAAAATAAAACTACCAATTGTTCGATAAATCATCATTTGACCCATGCACCAAAATCTCACTTTAGCTGTTTATTCGAAGTAATTAGAAAATCGGTATTTTTAATATTATTTTTAATCGTTGTTGATGTGGTGGTTCCCTAGCTGGTAAAGTTTGAATATGTTTGATTGTGGTTTGGTATCAAATGTTCTCGTGGGAGAATCTTTTCATTGAGAGTTAGTAATGCTGAGAGTAAAATACTCCCCGCTTAATCTTTTTCCATATAGGAATACTTTATTTAATATTTGTATTAATAGTGAGGGACAAGAAAATGCATGAAAATTTAAATAGAGGAGAAAAGATTAGTGTGTTTTCGGACCGATCATTCGGCATGCTATTAGCTTTCATTCTATTAGGGATTGGAGTATGGGGAGAGTTAAGTGGTTTGCTTGGAGCATGGTGTTTTTTGATAGGGTTTATTTTTGTTTTTATTATAGCTCTGATTCAACCCTCCATATTAGCTCCTCTTAGTTGGGCTTGGATGAAGCTTGGACTTCTACTTGGTCGAGTTGGCAATCCTGTTTTACTGGGGCTCGTTTTTTTTCTGATTCTGGTCCCTATGGGAGTTATTCGAAGTTTGTTAAGTAAGGATACGTTTTACCTTAAGTTCCAATCTGACCTTGAAAGTTACTGGATTGATAGAAATCCCCCAGGCCCAAAACCCGGTTACATGAATAAGCAATATTGATTTAAAGGAGTTTGTCTCATGTCATTTTTAATAGAATTTTTTGGGTTTCTTTGGGAGAGAGCGCCATTTTGGATGTGGCCCATTGTTATTGCTCTTTTGCTAATAGGTGGGTTAATTGTATTGGCTCAGGGCTCGGCAATTGCTCCGTTAGTCTATACTTTCTTTTAAATTAGAGAAATTTATATGCATATTCTGGGTATCTCGGCCTATTATCATGATAGTGCTGCAGCGCTGATTCAGGATGGAGATATTCTCGCAGCGGCCCAAGAAGAACGGTTTAGTCGAAAAAAACATGATGCTCGTTTTCCGGTCAATGCGATTCGGTATTGTCTAGAGGAGACCAGAATATCTCCTGATAATATTGATTATGTGGTTTTTTATGATAAGCCTTTTCTAAAGTTTGAGCGTCTGATAGAAACCTACACGGCATTTTCTCCGAAGGGGTTCAGTTCTTTTAGAGAAGTCATTCCCTTATGGATCAAAGAAAAGTTATTTCAAAAAAAACTATTATCCAATGAGCTGCGTAAAGTTGGATTCGAAAACGGTTTAAAGAATAGGCTTCTATTTTCTGAGCATCACTTAAGCCACGCGGCAAGTGCTTTTTTCCCCTCCCCTTTTTCTAATGCGGTGATACTGACTATGGATGGAGTTGGTGAGCGGGCGACTACTTCGTTTGCTAGAGGGATAGATTCTAAGATAGAAATTCTTAAAGAAATTCACTTCCCTCATTCGCTAGGCCTTTTGTATTCAGCTTTCACTTATTACACAGGATTTAAAGTCAACTCAGGTGAGTATAAACTAATGGGATTGGCTCCATATGGCGAGCCAAAATATGTAAAACGCATACTTGATCACTTGATTGATTTAAAAGCGGATGGTTCGTTTAGGCTTGATCTTTCATATTTTAATTACTGTACCGGATTTACCATGACTAGTTCTCGATTTCACGATTTATTCGGTTTGCCTCCTAGATCTCCTGAAGCTCGGTTAACCCAGAAGCATATGGATATTGCTGCGTCAATTCAAAAAGTGATTGAGATGGCAGTATTACGGCTTACCCGTTCGCTTGTTAAAGAATCTGGAGAAAAAAATCTTTGTCTTGCTGGTGGGGTAGCCTTGAATTGCGTTGCTAATGGAAAAATACTGCGTGAAGGGAATCAGGAGTCTCTCTGGATTCAACCTGCCTCTGGCGATTCGGGTGGGGCAATCGGTGCGGCTTTGGCAGCTTACTACCTGCACTTAGATCAACCTAGGAAATCAGTTAGCGCAGAGGATTCTATGAAAGGTGGGTATCTTGGGCCAGAGTTTTCGAATGAAAAAATTATTAAAAGTCTAGAAGAGGTCAGCGCAAAATTCGAAATACTTGAAGAAGTTGATTTGATTCGAACTTGTGTTGAAATGCTCAAAGAGGGTAAGGCTCTTGGTTGGTTTCAGGGACGAATGGAGTTTGGTCCTCGAGCGTTAGGAGCTCGTTCTATTCTTGGTGATCCTAGGTCGCCACAAATGCAGTCGATTCTTAATCAAAAGATAAAGTTTCGTGAGTCGTTCAGACCTTTTGCACCATCGGTCTTAAGAGAAGATGTTGCAGATTGGTTTGATATGGATGACGATAGCCCTTATATGTTATTAGTAGCAGATGTCGCCAAGGGGCTCCAGAGGTCTATGACGAATGAGCAGAAACAATTGTTTGGAATAGAAAAATTAAACATACCCCGCTCTGATATCCCTGCCGTTACACATGTAGATTATTCTGCTCGTATCCAGACAGTTCACAGTGAGACTAACGGTCGTTATTATAAATTACTTTCAGAGTTTAAAGCTCAAACGGGGTGTCCGGTATTAATAAATACAAGTTTTAATGTGCGAGGAGAGCCCATTGTATGTACTCCAGAAGATGCATTCCGATGTTTTATGGGGTCTGGGATGGAGGCACTTGCTATAGGAAACTGCTTGTTGAAAAAAGATGAACAACAATTAAATTTTAAAAAAAAATACACTCAGATGTTTGATGCAGACTGATTATAGAATAGGTTTTTCCACATTCAATGAGTTTTCTTCCCTATCATCAGAAATAGCCCGCCTTCATCTAGGGGTGCGAATAACATAAAAATCTGAGATAAAAACCTTGTAAATATATTACCACGATTTTTTTTAGAAAATATGTTTTCGTAGTCAATGGAGTCTGTGTGGCAAGAGGGGACAGAGCTGATAAATTCGATACCATTTTCATCGAACCACCTGAGCACTTCGTCTGCAGTATGCAAAGATTCGACGGGGTTTTCATACTGATCTTTAAACCAGGCTTCTTTTCTTGTTTTTGATTTGCGTTTCCTAAGTTCTGGGTCTAAAAGAAAAACTAGAAATTTCCCAATTGAACTTTTGCCTAAAGACTTGTAAAGCATCTGTCTAAAGACAGTGCGCATCCTACCATATAGATTATATAGCCCAATTATTACATAGCCATCAAGTTTGAGCCATTTTACAATTGTTTTAAATCCTTTCTCGGCATTTTCTGTGTGGTGTAAAACACCCGAGCACCATACTACGTCGAAATAATTTTCTATAAATGGATCGCTGATTAGGTCTCCATTAACAAAGCAACAGTTATCAACCCCATGTTTGTCAGCAAAAGCAGACCCAAGTTGAAGTGATTCTAGGGTGGCATCAAAAGCAACTATTTCATTGTTTGTTCGAACTGCAAGGGCAATACTTAGTTGACAGGTACCACTGCCAACCTCTATTATTTTTTTTCCAAATCCAACGGATTTCTTAAAGCTCAAACTAAACGGGTGCTTTTTTAACTTATTTTCTATGTCATTGATGCCTTCAAAATTTTCATAATTAGGAAAAGGATTTTTTGTGTAAAACTTCTCTATCAATTCGGCCGTTTGCCTTTTCTGCCCCACCTGAATAATATTGCTGGACGGCAATACCGTTACATTAAGATTATTTTTAAGCATGAAGGAATACCTGGCGGAAAATAAAGTTTATAATTAAACAAATAGTCGTACTTATTTCGTTATAAATAGTGATGGTCTTTTAAACAAGATAATAAATAAATTTGATATTTTTTATGGTCGCTAACAAATAATGAGGTCGCAGGTTGCCGTTGGGCCAAAATAAAATCTGAAAGGGATAGCTTTGCGTGAATGTTTTCAATTTTTAGATTTAAAACGGTAAACATTTAATCATATGCTTGAAAATATACCAAACCTTTTAATTTTATTTGCCTGTCAAATTTAACCATACTCTTAGTAATATAAAAGCTCGCTGTTTATAGCTGTTATATTGTAATTAATTCACAAAAGTTCTGATTATTTTATATACTGATATTTTTGCAAGAATATGGAGGCTAGTTCTAAGTTTTATAAAATTATTGCAGAAAATAGATATTAGATAATTCCCTAGTAATTAAGAAGGCATATGCTACTAATTTGACAATCCTGGTTTAGTGTGAAGTTTTATGAATTGTTTTCGATATTTGCACTTTCGCTTTTTGCGTCAAATATTTAAAATTAATTTTAGTTGGATAGTAGGGTTATAATTGTTGTTATTTCTTACACAATACACCCACAATTTTAATTTAAGCACTATTTCTTTTGGTTGAGTTTTTTTAGGGGAATGTATTTGGTATTGCTTTGGCAAATAATTCGTGAAAAGAATTCGAAAGTTTGTTGTTTTATGATTTAGTCTGATTTGAAAATGAGTGCAAATACTATGAAAAAACTTAGGTTGCTGTCACGCATAATTGCAAGTTGTTTTATTGTCCTGGTCATTGATGTTGTTGCAGGTATTGCATATAAAAATATAAATGGCTACGCATGGTTTGCTGTCTTTGAGAGTGGGAGCTTGCAAATGGAACAATCGTTGAGTGAGCGTACCTATAGAATAAAATCATACAGATACCATCACGATCTTGCCAAGAATGTCAGAAATAAAAATAATGCGAAGTGGGGTGGGAATGTATATACGGTGAATACTAATTCGCTTGGATTTAAAGATAGGTCCGACAGGCAAATCCCCCTAAAATCTGAAAAGAAAAGATTACTTTTTATAGGAGACTCTGTCACGGAAGGCATCGGACTCAACTACGAAAAAACATTTGTAGGCCTTATTGACGACGACCTGAAAGAAAAATATAGCATTCTTAATGCAGGAGTGCTTTCCTATTCGCCAATCATATACTGGAAGAAGGTTGAGGATTTGATAAATAATACTGGACTGGAGTTTGATGAACTAATTGTATATCTTGATATATCTGACATTCAAGATGAAGCATCAAAGTATCTATTGACGAGCGATAGTTTGGCTTTAGATGATGGTTTGATAACTGATGTAATGTACGAAAAACCAACTCTGCAAAGCGAACTAATAAAGGAAAATACCATAATCTTGGCTTGGCTAAGGTCTGCGCTAAAACAAAATCAAACACAGCCTGTAGAGAGAACAATCCTAAAAAAGAAAAAAATTTATACATATAAAGATGCAATTAATAAAGACAAAGATAGAGGTTCGTGGACCTTTGATAGTGACACTTTCAAAGAATATGGGGAGCGCGGTCTCAATATAAGCGCAAAACATATGGATAGTCTTTTGGAGTTACTAATAAAACACAAAATTGAAATGACTTTGGGTATTTACCCCTGGCCCAGTCAGATTTACTACGATACCGTTGATTCGAAGCATGTGCTTTTTTGGGAAACTTGGGCAAAAAGAAATAATGTTAAGTTCATAAATCACTTCGAAGATTTTTTTCTATTAAAAGATAAGACTGGCCCGAAACAACTTATCGAAGAATACTATATTCCTGGAGATGTTCATTTTAATGAAAAAGGGAATATTCTTATGAAAGAATATTTTCTAAGTCAGTACCCGCAATAATTTTATTTTGTCATTAGGGTTTATCCTTTATGCCGTGCTAGGTGTGAAAAATTTAAGACTTGAAAATATTTTTTTATAGGGATTTTTATAAAATATTATTTATCATGCAGTTGATTTTGGCCGCCTAATTCTCTAGGTTTATTCTAAGAAGTTTTTGATTGAGCGTTGAATCTAAACTTTAAATATAAAATATTTTAATGAAAGATTAAATTTCATATGACATTCTATAAAGATATTCAGTGCTGTAGAATCTGTGGGAATTTAGATCTAGATTTGATTATAGAGTTAGGGGATATGGCTCTTGCAGGTGTTTTCCCAAAGACAAGTGAAGAAGAGGTGCCAGTAGGCCCTTTAACTCTAGTGAAATGCAGAGAATCGCCTAGTGGAGATTTTTGTGGTCTAGTTCAGTTGAGAGAAATCTATGATCCAAATATGATGTATGGCCACAACTATGGATATCGATCGGGACTAAATAGATCTATGGTAGAGCATCTACATAATAAGGTTAAAAATATTTTAAAACATATAACTATTAAGCCAGAAGATATTGTTGTAGATATTGGAAGTAATGATAGCACCCTATTACAAGCTTATCCCAAGGAAAAGGTAACCTTAGTAGGGTTTGACCCTACAGGGCAAAAATTTAGGAAGTATTATCCAGAACATATTACCCTTTTCGATGATTTTTTTGATTCAAAAATTTTCAAAACTAACTTTAAAGATAGGAAGGCTAGGGTAATTACCTCCATCGCCATGTTTTATGATCTTGACGAACCTCTTAAATTTGTTAAGGAAATATTTGATATTTTGTCCGACGATGGGATCTGGGTTTTTGAGCAAAGTTATTTGCCATTTATGCTGGAAGTAAATGCTTTTGACACGATTTGCCATGAGCACCAAGAGTATTATCGTCTTAAAGAAATTCATTGGATGATGAAAAAGGTAGGATTTAAAATTGTCGATATTGAATTTAACAAGGTTAATGGTGGAAGCTTTTCTGTGACTGTTGCAAAATCAGGATCTTCTTTTCCAGAAGCACCTGATCTTGCAAAATTACTGACAAAAGAAGAAAATCAAGGGCTGAATACTAACAAGCCTTATGATGAGTTTCGGAACCGAATTTATAAATTCAAATCTGACCTACGTCAGGTTATAGATAAGATAAACCATGAAAAAAGTTTGATTTTAGGTTACGGCGCTTCAACAAAAGGAAATATTCTTATGCAATTTGTTGGTATTACTATAAAAGATATACCATATATAGGAGAAGTGAACCCCGATAAGTTTGGTTGTTATACTCCTGGAACCTTGATTCCAATTATTTCAGAAGATGAGGCGAGAAAAATGAAACCAGATTATTTCTTTGTTTTTCCTTGGCACTTTAAGGACTTTATTATGGGCAAGGAAAGAAAGAAATCAGATAAAGGTTATTCTTTTCTGTTCCCGCTGCCGTCAATTGAAATACTCTGATATTATTTTATATAGATTGTTAAGAAAATTTTCTAAATAAAATAGATAAGGTGTTGTGATTGTAAAATGTCTTCAAAGAAAAAACTGACTGTTATTATAGCTGATTGTACTTCGAAGGATTCCATCGCGGATTGCCTTAAAAATATCGACAGTTGGTTCCCTCAGAAAATTTTTGTATCGAATAACTTTAATCGTAAAGAACAGTTGCCCGAAATCTATGACGGAGAATTCATACATTTTAACGCAATAGGTGTTTATCAGTTGTGGAAAAAGGGTGTAATGCAAAGTAAAACCCAATGGAATCTGCTGATAACGTCTAATGAGATTCTTACGGGTAGGCTTAAGATTGCAATTGAAAATCAGATAAAAAATAATCCTGAATTAGAAGAGCTATTTAAATTAAATAAGAAGGTGATTTTTTTTAAAAAAGTTTTAAAGCATCCATTGGAATGGGTATGTGAATTTCCTTCCAGTTTATTCTTTACTCCCAAACCTGGAAGATTTTCTTTGACTCCAGGGTCATATAACTCGAGTTGTTTTTTAGATGGTGAGATCATTCATTTTGGTAAACCCTCCCTCGCATCTAGCCTTCAGGAAGTCATACGTCTTGCGGAAATTCAGTCGGATGAAATATTCCAATCTTCCATGACGAAAAACCTTGCAATTTTGGCAATTAATTCATTTTTAAAAATGGGTTTAGAACTTTATAATAATCTAATTTTTAAAAAAGGGTTTCGGGAAGGCTATGAGGGCATTGTTTTCTCCTTGCTTGGCAGTGCTATCCCCTTGCTAAGTCTTCTGAGGTATTATGAAAAATATTTCCGGGATGGAAAAGTAATAGCAAACAATTTGAGCACGATCAAAAACATATTAATCATTAAACTGGGTGGAGTTGGAGATGTTATTTTACTAACTCCCGTGATAAGAAACTTTAAAAATCTTATTCCGCAAGCAAAACTTCATATTCTTGTGTTAGAGGGCTTGGAGCCATTACTTAAAAATAACCCTTATGTTGATAGCACATCGACAATTAAGTTTAAGGCCAAACCACAGGAAATAAAAAATATTGCAAGCTCATTTAGACAACAAAATATAGATTTAGCAATCAATCTTCAGTCTACAAAATCCTCATCAAAGTTTCTAAATAAGGTTTCTTCTCGTTGGAAAATCAACAGAAGTTATTTTTTTCGGGATAAGGACACAGATGTGCTAGTTGGCTTTACTAATACATATCGATCGGTAATAGAAAGAGATTTTGATGTCTTGAGGGCTATTGGGGTAAATCCTGATAAAAAGTATACTGAAGTATTTCTTGATAAAAGTGAAATTGCCTGTGCAAAGGAATATTTTTTATTAAATGGTATGTCCGATAATAAAGCGACTGTTGTGATTCATCCATGTAGTTCGTTGAAAATAAGATCATGGGGAATTGAAAAATATGCCCAACTTTGCAGAAAATTAATATTGGAAAGTAATTGTCAAATTCTTATTAACTGTTCCCCGAAGGAATTAGATGATATTGCCCCAATTAAAGACTTGGTTCCTGACGTATGTGTTTTCTCTGGAGCATTGCGAGAACTTCTCGGCTTGATTCATGAGTCGGATTTATTTATAGGTAACGATTCTGGCCCATCACAGTGCTCAGTAGCACTTAATATACCTACCATAACTCTTAATGGGCCTAGTACGTCAAACTTCTTCAGAGATCCAGATATTTTTCAAGGTAAACACTACACTTTTAATAAAGAAGTTTACTGTCGTGACCTTTTCCATAGTCAGTGCATGTCCAAAACTGAACCCGTCAATAATCATCCTGTTTGTGAAGAAATGATTTGTCTCGAATTTACGGTCGAAGAAGTTGCAATAAAGGCATTAGAGATGATAGAGGGTTAAGTTAGTATAGAGCATAAAATTTGACTGTATATACAGCACCTTTTTAAAATAAATAATATAATGAAACCAACTTTTCTAAAAATAAAAGTATGCGCGTCTTATCTTCTTGATTTTTTGATTGCATTCTACTTTCTTCTTGTTTTTTCTATTATCTTTTTTGGAGGTTTTTCGGTTGTCGTTGCAGGCAGTGAGGTGTCGGCTACTTCAGCCTATAAACCAGTAGCGACCTTATTGGTTTTGTTCGTGGCTAAGTTATTTGCAGCAGACTTTAAAAAAGAAATTGAAAAAAATAAGGTTTTAGTCTCCGGAACTTTCCTGCTTATATTTTTTCTATGCGAGTTTTTAGCTAGAATTTATTATAGTTCTTATGTCCCTCAAGACTTGAATTGGGCTTCAGAAAACATGGTCATGAGGCGAACCCCTAATCCTGATAGATTATATGGGATAGATACTATTAAAGTTTCAAAAAACAAGAGTATAACCTACGAGTATATAGCTGGAGTTAAAGGATATTTAGAAAAATGGCCTAAGGGTATTTTGTTAAATATTAATCAGATGGGATTTCGTGACGATGAAGAAAAAACCCACTCAAAGGATAAAGATAAATATAGGATCTTGGGTATTGGAGATTCGGTGATGATGGGTCAAGGTGTTAAATTTGAGGATACCTATGGCGAAGTACTTGAAAATGAGCTTGATAAACAATCAAAAAAAGACGAAATGGATATTGAATTCGAATTTATTAATCTCGCGGTTGGTGGTTACAATACTACTATGGAGGTAGAAACATTTTTCCAAAAAGGGTTAAAGTTTAACCCTGACATGGTGATTGTTAGTTATGTTCCCAATGACTTTGATCTTCCAAATTTTATTATTAAAAAACAAAACCCATGGGTATCAAAAAAATCGTTTGCGGTATTCTATATTGGCAAGCGTTTAAAGATCTTGGCTAATACTAAGTATGGAAAGTTTTTAGGTAATATTGCTTGGCAAAATCAAAAAAAGGACTTAGGAGTGTGGGGATTGGATATGGCGATGTGGAGAAACGTCAAATATGGAAATCCAATTGGAAATGAATATAAGTTTGTCCCTAATGAATATAAGTTCATGGTGGGAATCGAAGCCTATGTTAGAGAAATGAAACGGCTGAAAAAAAAATGTGATGAATTGAATTTGCCTTTAATTTTGCAGTTTGATGTGCCAGAAGAAAAAGTAGTAGAAAGTCGAGAGCGTATAGTGATTCAACTAGCCGAGGAATTAAACATTCCAGTAATAAAAAATCATGAAGAGGTTAGAAATTTTTTAGAGGAACGTAATGTAGGCCCTAAATTTTTTTGTGTTCTTAGTAATGATTGCCATCCCAATAAGTGGGGACACTTAATAAAAGGTAAAAAACTAGCTTCATATATTTATGATAACTACATCACTTCTAATTGACTAATTCAACAACTCTTCTTTGCCTACAGTTTTCAACAAAACATAATTCTCTGAGTATTCTACTAGGTTAGGATTTGGTAAATTATTTAAAAAAGATCTGATAACTTCTTTATTTGCTCTTGATTTCATCCAGCCAGTATCGGTTGCTTTTATGCTCATGGGAAGATTGTAAAACTCATTCTTCCAATCGACTTCACGCATCACGACATAAGCAATCCCTCGTGGTTTAATAAATAATTTTAGCTCTTCTGGGTTTTTTAGATCGATTGAGGGGAGAGCAGTCATTACACCCATTCTTGCCCTATGATTTCCTAGTTTATAGAGCCCGATACGTTTCTTAGTTTGAGAATCACTTAAAATTTTATTAGCAAATGACTTCATTGGATAACGGTTAAATAAAGATAGGGTATTACCGTTTATTAAAGTTAGAGTAGTGATTTGTATAATAGACATAGTAACTATCATGGGAAAATATTTCCTGCATTTGTAAAGTAGAAGCAATAATATTAGTCCGGCAAGGACTAATATATATAAAGTAATTAGTCCAAAAGGAGCAGAGTAAATCGGGTGAAGAATAAAGGTTCCAATCCCAATCAATCCTAAAATAAAAATGTAAAAAATTATTGTTAGATAAAATGGAATTTTGAATGATTTATGATGGAACTTATCTGGAGATATGAGAAGTTGTGATAAAAAATGTGCAACTATCATTGCAATAGCGGGTGTAGCAACAAGCATATACCGACTATGTTCGATACGAAATAATGTGAATAGTATTAAAGGTACTATTACCCAAAGAATAGTTAGCAGAAAAGCTTGGTTGTCTTTCGGGGACATTTCTAGATATAAAGTCTTTAGTTTTTTAGTGAATGATAAAAAAACATCTCTTTTGAAAATTTTTTTTTCGAGTGATGTTGAAGTAATTTTAAACTTTACTATGAGAGCTGATATGAAAAATAAAGACCAAGGCAGGTTGTAACGAATAGTTACCCAGAAATAATAAAAGCTGAA
>Ga0066611_10001226_pt1 | contig 14320 bp, 10 predicted proteins | sample SaaInlV_DNA_200m_FD_60376 | JGI IMG/M metagenome (GOLD analysis project Ga0066611, IMG submission 60376) | Marine microbial communities from expanding oxygen minimum zones in the Saanich Inlet - SI075_LV_DNA_200m | ecosystem: Environmental > Aquatic > Marine > Unclassified | place: British... | reverse complement strand
CATGGCACGTTGCCTTGTGCTGTTTCGCCACATTCTGGACCTCTTCCACAAGTTCTTGGGGCCCCAGATGAGATGCCGGGGTATTGATGAGATCGCGTACGAGGCAGATTCCGTTGAGGGTGGAAGAGACATCCTCAAAATTTACAGATGGGGGGACGATGATTTTTGAAAAGGATCTTTCAGGTTTATCAGACTTCAGTTTATCAAATGAATAAGCGCTAAGCCCCCATGCCAAGATCGCAAGCAATAATTTGTCGTCGGATAAAGGGGACTTAAATTCGTAGATATGATGATGGGGAAGCCTCTTTGCTAGGACACCATAGGTCCAAAAGTCATCGGGAGTGCCAAAAAGAACTTGGTCCAAATGGCCCTCTTTTGTCGGAACAAGACGGAACGTCCCAGGGGCGGCTTTAAAATTAGTTGCCTGAATCCAATTTTGGGTTTCTAAGGATTGCTGCAAGCTCCAGGACTTTAAGGCTTTCTTGGTGAGCAAATAAATGGGGACTGGATTTGTAGCTTTTTTTGCTAGGACGTATGGGCTATTTTTCATTCTTATGTCTTTTCCATCAAAGGTGATATGTGTCATTGTAGCCTTTCAACAAGAAGGAGTGAAGATGAGTTTTTCAACTTTAGTGGGGATGCGTGAATGTGTGGATAAATTTGAAGGATTTATCGTCGATTTATGGGGAGTGACCCATGATGGAAAACTACCGTATCCTGGGGTCATTGAGTGCCTGACAAAACTAAAAGAGCTAAAAAAACCGGTGATTTTTCTGTCCAACGCTCCTCGGCGGGTTGAGAAGGTTGAAGAACGTTTGGACGAAATCGGTATTCCTCATCAACTTTATGAATTTATCATGACGTCGGGTGAAGATGCCTATAAAACGCTTAAGGCTGGAAAATATGCTGATTTGGGAGAGAAGTGCTATTATCTGGGGCCTGGTAAAGATGAACATTTGATGGAGGGAGTGCCGCTTGAGGTCGTAGATAATGTCTCGGAGGCGGATATTATATTAGCAACGGGTACGCGTGAGGCCTTTGATACGTTGGAACCTTATAAAGGTTTATTGGACAAAGCAGCTACTAATAGCCCTCCCATGATTTGTGTCAATCCAGATTACATTGTCCATATTCAGGGCAAGCCGATGTTTTGTGCGGGAGCTTTAGCAAGTCTGTACGAAGAGAGAGGCGGAACAGTTTTCTATCATGGCAAACCGCACCCTTCGGTTTATAGAGCCATTTTTGATAAATTTGATGGTATTCCAAGGGAAAGTTTTTTGGCCATTGGGGATTCTTTTCATACTGACATCCAAGGGGCACAGGGAGTAGGAATTTCCAGTGCCTTTGTTCCCGGCGGAATTCATTGTAAAGAGCTAGAAGTATCATATGGACATTTGCCAAAGGAGTCGCTTTTGCGGGGGCTTTGTAAGAAAGAGGGTCTTGATCCAACCTTTGTCCTGCCAGGACTTATTTGGCAACAAGAAGACTAGTGTATTCGTCTTAGAACAAGGGTGTTCGTGTTTCAGAGGCCCAAAAGTTTTCGAGCATCTTTAGATAATCGGTTGCGTCTTGGAGGTTTTCTGTTGTCGTTCCTGCTTTCTTGAGTTGCTTGGCCTGTTTGTCGAGGACGGCAGCAATTTTTTTGCAAAGGGCGCGTCCTTTCTCTGTCACTCGTACTTGGCTTGACCGTCGATCGTGGGAAGATTTCTCTTGATGAAGGTATCCATTTTCAACAAGTTTTTTTAAGTTGTAAGTCACATTAGAACCCATATAAAGCCCTCTGGACGTCAAATCTCCCACTGTGAGCTGATTCTCGCCAATGTTATAAAGAATGAGTGATTGAACATTATTGATGTCATAAATCTTTGAGCGTTCCAGTTCTGCTCGGACAACTTCTAAAAATAGCCTGTGCAATTTTTCAATCAACACAATTGATTCAAAATAAATACTTTTCATGTTCCACGTCTCCCAGACCTAAAAAATTTAACTCCCTTTATATTAATTATGTGAATAAAAAGGTTAAAATTTAGTTAATTTTTTAAAATAAATTTTAGTTGGTTGTTTTTAAAGGGATAATTTGTGAAAGATTGCACTTTGGTGGTTTAAAAATGGGAATCAACCCTTTTCACTACAACTCTTCAATTATTCCTGAGAAATCTTTGCCGTCGAAACCGTCTTTGCAGAACTTCTCGTAAAGTTCGATGGCCTTATCGCCTATGGGGATATTGGCTTTTGCAAGGGAGGCTGCGGCCTCGGCTAATTTTAGGTCTTTCAGCATCATGGCAGCCGTAAATCCTGGCTCATAATCACGATTAGAGGGGGCGGCTTCGACGAGTCCTGGTTCGGGGCAATAACTGGTGACAGACCAGCATTGGCCCGAAGACTGGGAAATAACTTCGAAGAGGCGTTGAGGATCGATGCCGAGTTTTTTCCCCAAGGCAAAGGCCTCGCACGTTCCAATCATGGAAATACCCAGCAATAGATTATTGCAGGTTTTGGCCACCTGACCCATGCCATCTCCCCCCGTGTGGATGATATTTTTGCCCAGAATATCAAAGATAGGAAAGGCTTCTTGAAAGTCTTTGTCAGAGCCGCCGACCATAAAGGTCAAAGTGCCTGCTTTTGCGCCACCAACGCCACCAGAGACAGGGGCATCCACCATGCGATGGCCAGCGGATTTTGTTTTGATGTGGACAAGTTTAGAAGTCTCTACGCCAATGGTAGAGCATTCCATGAAAAAACTATGGGGCTTGGCATGGGCGATTAAACCTTCGTCTCCTAAGTAGACGCTTCGAACATGGGGGCCTTCAGGAAGAATACTCAGGATAGTGGTGCATTTTTCGGCGACTTCAGCTACAGAAGATGCTTTAACGGCGCCTTCTTTTTCAATGGCATCAAGGGCGCTCTCAGCTAGGTCGAAGACATGGACCTTATAGCCACTGTTCAGGAGGTTTTTGGCCATAGGAAAACCCATATGCCCGATTCCAATGAAGCCTATTTCTTTTTGCATCGTTGCCATCTCCCACGTTTTGAAAACAGTAACTCCCTAGGCTTATTGTGACTCAATATAGGGGGAAAAACAATTGGGAAGTTCGTGGTTTTGTAGAGAGTCTCGGGCCTCAATGCCTATTCTTTCTCAAGGCCTTCTTCGATGCGAGGATCGAATTCACTGACGACGGGTGTAGAGCGTGGCATGGCGACGAAGTTTGCTTGGTCATCTGCTGAGACAGCGGGTAACATAGCTCGTCTCCAAAAAATGAAGATGCCCAAGGCTGCGGAAAGAAGCCCAATGTATACGAATAGTCCAATGGGGGACATGAATCTCACTAAGGCCTCTGGGAAGTAAGGAGCAAGCCTTGCCCCGACGCCATAGAGGAAAGGACCAACGGTTGCTCCGATACCATAGGCCAAAAATAGGGTTCCGGTCGTAGCAACGATGTCATCAGGCTTTACTGTGTCACAGGCAAAGGTAATGCTGAGTGGGTATAGCACAAAAGCGAATCCTCCAAATAGAAATGTGGAAAAGGTGAAAAATAGTTGATGTGTGTAGGCAGAGGCCATAATCAAAATACATGAAAGGCTTAATAAAATGCAGATAACTGTCATGACACTTCGTTTCTCAAAGAGATCAGACATAAGACCGATGGGGTACTGAAGGAGCATACCGCCAAAAATGACGATACTCATTAAAATGGCAATTTGATCCACATTGGATCCCACATCGTGAAGGAATGATGGGAAAAGGCCGTATAGGGAGCCCAGGATCATGCCCGATACTAAACTTCCTAGAACGCTAGAAGGTGAGATTTTGAACATGGTCCCAATGGTTAGAAGAGAGGTTTTTTCGAAAATAGGAGACTTCACCTTTGTCATGGACAGAGGAATAATCGAGAGAGAGCAAAAAATAGTAATAATGCAAAATGGCATAAGAGTTTCCATGTCGCTGAGTCTCAGGAACAGTTGTCCCAAGGACTGGGAGGCATAAAGGCTGATCATGTAAAAAGACAGAATTCGTCCTCGTGTGCTAGGAGCGCTTTTTATCAGCAACCAGCTTTCTATCACAATATAGAGGCCTGCTAGGCAATAACCTCCGATGAATCTAAGCACGATCCAGGACCATGGATTCAGAAAGAGACCATGAAGCATAGCCACGATAGCTGTAATTGCCCCAAAAACAGCGTAGGCTCTGATATGTCCGACACGCACCAAAAAGGGTTCAGATCTAAATGAGCCTAGAACAAATCCGCCATAGTAGGTAGTAGAAAGAAGGGCTATCTCGAACGTGGAAGCTCCCATCATTTCCATGCGCACCGTTAGCAGTGTCATTAAAAAACCGGTTCCAATACTGATGGCACCGAGGCTAACAAGTGGGGAAACTGTGGGTAAAACAAGTTGCAAAAATTCGCTCTTCTTTAATTTCCTGAGAAGATGAAATTTTTTAAACATTTTTTATACCTTTTATACAGGAAGTTTCGCCTCCAATTCACCTTTGACTATACGATAGTTGTGCCCTCTAATCAAAAGGGAAATTTAATTGGGGAGCGATTTTTTTTCCTGTGAGAAAGGGGCAATATCGGGCCCTTAAGAGGCGGAGGTATTATGATACCTCTCTTGGGACTGGCATAAAATATGGAAGGGAGCGATTTTTATTGACACCAGTCTTACTGTTCAGTAGAAGCATACTCATTGGATGAAACATAAGGATAGTAGGTGCTTCATGAAAACCTATTCGATGAAAGCTTCTGAGATCGATAAGAAGTGGTACATTATTGATGCGAGAGAAATTATTTTGGGGCGAATGGCGTCGTTGGTTGCCAATATGCTTCGTGGAAAAACAAAGCCTGAGTATACGCCTCATATGGATTGTGGGGATTACGTGATTATAATCAATGCTGAAAAGGTGGGGCTCACCGGTAAAAAGCTTTCTGATAAAATCTACTATCGTCATACAGGATTTCCTGGCGGAATTAAGCAGAAAACTGCTGGTGAGATTCTCGAGGGTAAGTTTCCTGAACGTGTGATTCAAAAAGCTGTTCAAAGAATGATTCCGAGGGGTCCTCTTGGACGGCAGCAGATGAAGAATCTATACGTATATGCTGGAGAAAAGCATCCCCATGAGGCTCAAAAGCCTACAGTATTAGACATTGCAAAGATGAATCCAAAGAACAAGAGGAGCGCATAGATGGCTGCAGAAAAGACAGATCTTGCTGGATTGAAAAAGGTAACCGAAGGAATCGCAGCTCCAGAGCAGAAGACGACAGAAAAAAAATCTGCGGAGTCAAAGCCTGTTGAGCCCAAAAAGGATTCTTTGGGGCGTTCTTACGCGACCGGAAAGAGAAAAAATGCCATTGCCAGGGTATGGATTAAGCCTGGAAAAGGTAAAGTTACAGTAAACGGGAAAGATAGCAGAGTTTATTTTGCGCGTCCTGTTTTGCGAATGCTCATTGGGCAACCTTTTGATATCGTAAATCGCAAGGGTCATTTTGACGTTATGTGCACCGTTAAAGGTGGTGGGCTTTCGGGACAAGCCGGAGCTGTACGCCATGGTATCAGTAAGGCACTCGTTTGCTTTGAGCCAGAGCTTAGGCCATCATTGAAAACGGGCGGATTCTTAACGCGTGACAGTCGTGTGGTTGAGCGTAAGAAATACGGTCGTCGCAAAGCACGTCGTAGCTTCCAGTTCTCCAAACGTTAGGTTTTTTTCAGAGTATTCGTCTTCCCGGCCCCAGGTCGTCTTCCCGGCCATTAGGAATTATGGGCAAGCCGTAGGCGCGTCCCTAGAATTCCTTATGAGCGCGGGATCCAGTCTTACACCTTGTCTGTGGCACGCTTTTTCCTGGATCTCGCGATACCAAGTCACTCTAGGCCTCACCGGCTCAAGACGCCGGTTCGTCAAGAGTACCTAGGTTCCGAGATGACGGACACTCTGATTATTCAAGCCCTCTGAGATATCCGACCAAAGCCTTCTGAGAATCAGGACCAAAAACGTCTTCAGCCATCAGGACTCAAGCCTTTTTCTCGGCCATTATGTCCAAAGTCGTCTTCCCGGCCATTAGGAATTCTTGGAGCGCGATAAGCGCGACCTAGAATTCCTTATGAGCGCGGGATCCATCTTCCAGAAATCAGAGAAGGTTCAAAATCACGTCATAGCGGCCTGTCCGTCATAGCGTAGCGAAGACGGAAGCGAAGACGGATGAGCGCGGGATCCATCGCTCAGGAACCTTCTCATCCCATAAATATTTTATTCCCTTTTGAAATGGCAATATGCTACACAATACCAGTTCTTGGAATTCTTGTTTAGAATGTGGGATGAACTATGAGTCATAAGATTGCTGTTGTTGGACTTGGGTATGTCGGATTGCCATTGGCCGTGGCTCTTGCCAAGTATTTTGATGTCACGGGCTTTGATATTGATGCTGCCCGAATAGATGAGCTAAATCGAGGGATCGATCGTACTGACGAGGTCTCCAAAAAGGGCCTGCAGGATTCTACCATAACCCTGACCGATGATCTGGAGGCCTTAAGAGGCTCAGATATATTTATTATCACCGTTCCGACGCCTGTGACCGATCAGAATAAACCGGATTTGACGCCCCTCGAACGCGCTTCTAAAAGTATTTCCAAAGTTCTGCAAAAGGGAAATATCGTCGTTTATGAAAGCACTGTCTATCCCGGGGTTACGGAAGATTTTTGTGCCCCAATATTGGAAAAAGAAACGGGACTTAAGGCAGGTGAGGACTTTTATTTAGGATATTCTCCAGAGCGCATGAATCCCGGAGATAAGGATCATAATATCTATACTCTGACCAAAGTCGTCTCTGGACAAACACCGGCGGTGACAAAGCTGTTGGCAGATATGTACGGCAAAGTGAACAATGGAAACGTTTTTTGTGCCGCAGATATTCGTACAGCTGAGGCAGCCAAAGTGATTGAGAATGCCCAACGGGATATTAATATCGCTTTCATCAACGAAGTTACCATGATTTTCAACAAAATGGATATCTCTATCCATGATGTGTTGGCTGCTGCCCAAACTAAGTGGAATTTTCTCCCCTTCACGCCGGGGCTGGTTGGGGGCCATTGCATAGGGGTTGATCCGTACTATTTGGCCGAAAGTGCTAAAGGCTTGGGACACAATCCGGAAGTAATTCTATCGGGGCGCCGTATTAATGACTCCATGGGACACTTTATTGCCGAGAGAGTGCATGAAAAACTCAAATCCATTTTGAGCTATGGAAAGAGTGGTCGCATTTTAGTCCTCGGCCTCACCTTTAAAGAAAACGTTCCCGATTTGCGCAATACGCGCGTTATAGACATTATCAAGACACTCGAGTCATTTGGACATAAAACAGATGTGCATGATGCCTATGCAGCTTCCGCAGAAGCCAAAGAGCATTATGGGATTGAATTGATTTCTGAAACTTTGATGTCACGTAAGTCCGCACAAGCGGTTGGGCAAACACATTCATCACAGAGTTCCGATGCTTATGATTGCGTGCTGCTTGCCGTGCCCCATGATCAATATTGTAATCTCCCATCTGAGACTATCAATGGTCTTTTAAGGGAAGGTGGATTGTTAGTTGATATTAAAGGCACCTGGAAAGAAAAAGAATTGTGTGATTCTTTCCATCTTTGGACTTTATAGGGCATACATAATCACTGATGATAATACGTAACAATATCATATTGACGTGGCCGAGTTCGATGGTTTAAACCTATTCATAAATATTTCATACACTTTTATTGTATTTTTAGGTTTGGATTCAAATGTCTATGAAGAAATTTACGTTTTTTATTCTGGTTTTAATGTTATGCAAAATTTCCGTGGCACATGCGCTAACGGATTCACTATTATACAGAGATGCTGATGAAAAAGTACAATCGATTGTATCTGTACACACAAAGGAAGTGCTGCCAGATCACCTGCTTCCTTCACAACGACTTGCCATAAAGCAACACGTACTTTCGCTAAAAGCTATTATGTTTATAGGCGAATTATTCAATGGGTATTATCCACATCGCCATACCGTAAGTGTAGAGGGTTGTCCCTTCCCACAAAGTGCTTTTGCAAGCCTATTACAAACCCTATTCCCTAGTGAGGAAGAATTTTTAATCAGAGTAAATAACTGCGCAATTGATCCCGTCGCAGAACTGTCTCCTTTGAGAATTGGTCAATTAGTTAGAGAGGTTGAAAAGTTAAGTTCTTATTCGGCTCACATCTTAGTAAATGGCTATTATGAATGGAGGGAGAAGTCCATATCAAGCATTGGTGACATATTAAAGTGCAACTCGAAAGCGGCAGAAGTCACACTCCAATCCATATCAAATGAAGATTTCGAACGTTATGAAGTGCTTCATGAACTGGCAGTATCTTTTGACCAAATTCTGAAAACAGTTAGTCTTGAGGATATTCCTTTGGAGGACAGAGAAGACATTTCTCAAATATTTGGCTCCAAATTTCCTTTAACCACAGGTTTGAAAGTGTCATTAGAAGTGCGATACACGACTCTAAAGTTGAATGAGGGTGATTTAGAGGATTATCTCCCTGACAGATACGAAGGAAACAAAGGTCATCGCGCTTTAAAAATTTTGCGAAAGAGGCGATTTTTAGTACGATTGATTGATGCTATTCATGATCAGGCTCTTCATTCTGTCGATCAAAACGAACATCTTATTCAAAAGTTGTTGACCGTATTTTTCTGGGAAAAAGCAAAGGGAGTGGAAGATGTTGCTGAGTTCTATCTGGGCCTCACAGGTTGTTCCCAATTTTCGGAACTTAAATTGGAACAAGGAAGCGCCTTTGAGACAGGAAGCACATTAAACAAAGAGCTAACCGCTAATCCTGAGTCATTCTTTGAGTTAGGTACAAGTGAGATGCCAACGGCTGTTTGGTACGAAAGAATTATGAGCAATTTTTTCCCTATTTCACTTGGTACAACGAAATTCCAAAATAATAGTTGTGCAGACTGTGTTGAAACTTCTTTTCGGAACCTCTTAATGCTTTTTCGAAGGAAAATCACTCCAACAGGAGAAATTTTCTTTGATTTTTCTGGATTGGCAGACTCTCCGGCAACAGGATTTTTTAATGGTTTCCCGGGATTTGAGCAGGCTCTATTGCAAAGTGCCAGAGATGCATGGGGACAAATTCTCTATGATAGGGGAGAACATAATATTCGTTATTGGAAACCAAAAGAAGCGCCGCTGTACGAAGTTAAATCTGGTTTTTTAAATATGCTGAATGTCTTCAAGTACTTATTAGAACTTGGAGATGACATTTTACCAAAGTCGATTTTTGATTCGCAAACAGATGAGGCGCTTACAGAGGCCTTTGGAAGATTGGCGCACGTATTAGATCCAACAGGAAAACTTACTCTTTTAGTGGAGGATAGTTACAGTTTTATTGAAGAACAAGATTTCTATGGCCAGCTGATTGTTAAGCGTGGGGAAAGTCCTGTGGCAAGACTTACAATGAGTATAGGTCATCTAGAATTTACCCCAATTAAAGCATCAGAAAATTCCTGGTCTTCTGAAGTCATGTCTCACGTTTCCGATGAGAGCCGTGTTCTTCGGATAGCTCCTTTTGTTGGGAGCAGAGAGGCTTTTGATCAGCTTCTCCCAATGGTTACTAACGAGCAACTTCACAGATTTATATTAAGGGTTGATTCTTTTGACCGTAGTGTCAAGTTGGCAATTCTAAAGGCGGTTTTAACGCAAGCTTCTGAACACTTGTTTACGGTTGCCTTGGGGGTTTTATCTAATTTACATAGACTCAACGATTGGGATTCAAACCGTGAAGCGCGCGAAATTATTTATCCTCTCATGGATGCAGCTCTCCCTGGCCTATCCGATCGTCAGATAAAAGAAATCTTAACAATGAATCCTGAAATGATTTCGAGTAATCCAACTAATCCAATTTTGGAGTGGTTATTGAAAAACAATAAAGAAAAGCTCTTATCAGATGAGATATTAGCTCGAGTTGCGAATATACGTATAAGCAAGGCTCTTCAGGATAAACTTGAGCTGTTTATATCGACCATATTACCAAGGTTTAAAAGGCTTTTTCACATGGAAATAGAGATTCCACTTGAGCATGATTCTGTTTCTCAGATAGCAAAAGTCTTTCCGGCTGAGTTAGACTCCCTATCTGTTAATGTCGTTCACGTAGACATGTTGCAACTCCTCATAGATTCCTTACCAAAGAAATGCACCAAATTCAGCCTTTGTAACGATTTTATGACGCCGGTTGAGGGGAATGATATGGAAAGGCTATCTATAGAGGTTGCGCGATTCTTTCAAAAACAATCATCGCGCAAGGTTTCTTTTATAGTGCCCACCATCAACGAGGTGCAATTCCGAACCATCGTTCAACATTTATACGATAAGGGGCTTCCGTACCGTTCATTTCGAGTTCAGGAAACCCAACAATCGACAGAGGAGCACTGGCAGGAAAGTGTTTATGCGGAGTTTGATGCCTTAACAGCAGAAAAAACACATTAATTCACCTGCCAATATTTTTGGAGTATTGCTTACTGGCACTTTGAGAGACCTTTTAAAAGTACATTAATTTATGAGGCAGTCTTGAGGTGTCCTCGTTTTTGACGGACCTCGTTTTCTGCTTCAAAAATATAATCTCGCGTCATAGGGACGGTGTCAAATTTCTTGCAAAGCTGAATCTGAAAGACCATATAGTTCTCGTTGCGGAAGACAGCTTCGCATCCAGCCAAGTAAAAATGCCACATGCGACAAAACCGTTCGTCGTAAATTCCTTTGACCTTATCCCAGTTTTTTATAAAACGTATGCGCCAGGATTTTAAAGTTTCCGCATAGTGAAGGCGTAAGGTTTCCATGTCACTTACAACAAGCTCTGTTTTCTCAATAGATTTCATCACTTCTGAAAGAGCAGGGGAATAGCCGCCAGGAAATATATATTTTTTTGCCCATTGTGAGGTTACACCAGGCAGTTCAGAACGAAAGATAGAGTGAATGAGGCTGACGCCATCATCTTTCAAAAGATTTTGGACTTGATCGAAATATTCTTTATAGTGAGAAGCTCCCACATGTTCAAACATGCCAACTGAGACAATGCGCTCAAATTTATCTTCAATTTTGCGATAGTCTTGCAAAAGGAAAGTAACTTTATCCTCTAGTCCAGCTTCCTTTGCTCGGCTCTTTGCAACGGCAAGTTGCTCCGTTGAAAGGGTAAGTCCGGTTACACTTACATCGAAATGTTTGGCGAGATAGAGAGCGAGTCCGCCCCATCCACAGCCAATATCCAGGACTGTCATGCCAGGCTTAAGCAGCAACTTTGCGGCAAGGTGGCGTTTTTTATGTTCTTGGGCAATTTCTAGATCATGATCTGGGGTTTCAAAATAGCCGCAGGAATACTGCATATCTTTATCCAGAAACGTTTTGTAAAGCTCATCGCTTAAATCGTAATGATGGGCTACATTTTTCTGCGAGCGTGATATGGGGTTAGATTGTTGCAAGAGCCGCTGGAGAGGCCACAAATATGTTGCTTTAAATTTTTCAAAGGGCTCACTTTTCATGAGCTGAACATTACTTGTGCACAGATCTAGAAAGTTGTAGAGGCCACCCGATTCAATGGTAAGCTTGCCATCCATATAGGCTTCACCCACGCCGAGGCTAGGATTCAGAAAGAGCTTTAGATCCTGTGACTTATCGTGGATGCGAATAGTGGCTTCTGGTCCCGGTTTACCTGAAAAAGTGCGTGTCCTCCCTTCAGGGTCAATGACGTGAAGAGTTCCAATTTTGATTAATTTCTTGAGTACGATATGAAAGAGCATTTCCCCATCCCAGTTTATTTTTTACGACTCGATCATATAGATTTGGCTTAAACTGGGCAACGGGGAAAATGTAAGATCTTTTCCAAATATGACTTTTATACCTCCAGAGAGTCTTTCCCCAAAAAGAAGCTTTTTAAGTCCAGGTTTAAATTCTTTTTTTCAGAAATCCCTATGCTTTTTGAAATTTTTTTATAGTGTTGAACCCAGGGAAAACTTGTGCCGTTAGTTTCTCTTTCAACGATTCCGCCTCCAACGATCCGGTAGATGTCATAAAGAGAAGCATTACCGGGGTCGTGGCTCAGAATCCAGCTCCCTTTTTCAGTTCTCTCGGTATAGGAGGCCTCTTGAAGCTCGTTCAGTAAGTTTTCCAGCTCCATACCTCCGATGCCTGTTTGATTGATGAGGGCTTGATATTCTACGCCTTGGCCGCCTGTTTGAGAGTCTTTAAATAGGATAAAGAGGAGATTAAGGGCATAGAGAAATTTTGTCTGTCGTTTTTCTAGCTCGGTTTTAGCAATGTTTTTGACATTATGCCATTCAGGAAGGCAAGCGGTAATAATGGCGCCAATAAGAACGATCAACCAAAACGTGTACATCCACATGATGAAGAATGGAAAAAATGAAAGGGTTCCGTATATGAATTTGTAGGTTGAAAACTGGACCGTGTAGGCTGTAAAAATGTATCGAAGAACACTAAACATTAGAGTACTAAAGATTCCTCCTATGAAGGCGTGTTTTAGCCTAACGGGGAAATGGGGAATAATAAAATAAATAAGTGTAAAGAATCCTGTGACACATATGATTGGAAACAGTATTTCTATGAAGTCAAAGATAAAAGTATTTGGATTTATGCCATAGGCACTTAATTGACTAAAGAGCTGTTCTGAAAATTGAAGGGCGATGGCGACAAGAAGAGGTCCCAATGTGATGGTTGTCCAAAAGGCCAGAACGCGTTTTACGATAGCTCGGGGCTTTCTAACCCACCAGATGTCATTAAAGGCGCTTTCAATGGTGGAAAAAACAAACACAAGTGAAATAATTAAAAAGGCGATTCCGACAACAGTTAAATGCTGAATGTTCAGCAAAAAGTCATTTATTTTTTCCACAATGATATGGCTGGTATCAGGCACCAAATGTTCGATAATAAAGCTTGTGAAGTTCTCTCTAAACTTCGTAAAAACCTTAAAGCTGGTCAGCATGACAAGGGTGATTGCCAACATGGGAATAAGAGCCAGCAAAGAGTTATAACTTAAAGCAGCCGCTGTGATAAAGCATCTATTTCGGTCAAAATTAAAGTAGAGATACAGTACGAAGTTGTACAGATCTCGAAAGGGGAAGTTATAGTCCTTGAGCTTTTTCATTTGTATCCACGTTTTAGGGTAGTTTACTCTCTTTTGAGATTGGACACAAACGAAGTTCGCTTAAAGCACTTTGGGGCTAAAAATATTCAGCTCTTCCATTGAAGGATGCATTCCTTAACGGGATTTTTGAAGGCTCGCTTTTCTTCCTGGGCAAGGGCGTGTTCTTTTTTAAGACGGAAGTACCATTTTGCCTGGGTATCGGCATCATTGATAAGCATCAGAGGAGGGTTATACTCTAGTCCTTTGCCCTGCGCTATGATGGCATCTCTATCCTGATCTAAAAAGGTTTTTGCAATGTAAGTGAGGAGGGGTTTAAAGAAGACAAGCCAAGGCATAGTCCAGTAAAAAGTCTGATGAATCTGGCTGGTGTTTTCATCAATGGGGGTGATGGTGGTAAGGCTACATAAACTGTGTTTTCCCGTTTGAATATGTTCTCGACGAACGCCAGGCAAAGTAAAAGTAATCTCGGTTTCTGGAACGCCTCCTAATAACTTATAGGCTTTGGAATTTTTTGAAGCGCGGTGGCGGCACATTTGAAAGCCTCTCGGGACTGGGGCAAACTGCTTTTGCTTTTCATGACTAGACTTTTTAGAACGCCAAAACCACGATTGGTGCACGTAAGGGCCGTGGGCTGGGTCCATGAGACCGATAATAGCGTGGTCAGTGGAACAAGGAAATATGCGAGAAAAAGCAAGTCTGGGCGTATTTTCGGCACCCATCATGTTTGGGACTAAGGGAATATCTTTTGGATTGGCTTTTTCATCCCCTAAGAAAACCCAAATGTTTCCTTGAACTTCTTCACAGGGATAGGTCTTTACTTTGATCTTGCTCAGATCAAAATCTTGGCCTTTCGCAAGAGAGGGTATTTCGGTGCACTTTCCTTTTTCATTAAAACGCCAGCCATGATAACAGCACTCTACTTCTTTTCCATCAAAACGCCCACTGGTGAGGGGAATGCCTCGATGGGGACAAATGTCTCGAAGAGCAAAGGGAGTTCCTTCTTTCGTGCGCCCCAAAAGAATTGGTTGGCCGCACATTTTGATGGAAGTCATGTCACCAGATTTCAGGGACTTGCCAGAAAGGGCAAAATACCAAATATTAGAGAGAAACATATAAACTACCTCACAGGGATCAAGGATGCCAAAACCATTATGG
>Ga0066611_10001207_pt1 | contig 14485 bp, 11 predicted proteins | sample SaaInlV_DNA_200m_FD_60376 | JGI IMG/M metagenome (GOLD analysis project Ga0066611, IMG submission 60376) | Marine microbial communities from expanding oxygen minimum zones in the Saanich Inlet - SI075_LV_DNA_200m | ecosystem: Environmental > Aquatic > Marine > Unclassified | place: British... | reverse complement strand
GACTTTCGGTTAGGGTATTTATTTTATCCTTAATCTTCAATTCTCGATATTGAACTCCGCTGGTATTAAATAGTTTTTTCATCCCTTTGGATTTAATTGCCGCCTTGAGAACCTGCTTGGTCGGTGGTTTTTCCGTAATATCGATCAACTCAAATTTTATGTTCTTCTCCTCAAGAAAGCGAATCGCCTTACGGCAGGTACCACATTTATTATATGAATATAACTTCATAGGAAAATCTCCTCACACATGAATCGAGTTGTTTTTCAGTTTTTAAAATTCCGCAGTTCCATTCTAAATAGAAAGAGGCCCTGACATAAGTTAAATCAATAGAACAGTGAGATTCCACAGTAATTTTAGCCTGACAAAATAAGCCGGCCTCTTCACTCCAAACCCACCTTGTTACCTCGATGGGGAATGTCTAAACATCTGACATCTTAAGCTTTGTCGAGTTTAGCAAAAACCTTACTCTAAAAAGATCCGTTCCGCCCTGAAATATCGGAACCAACGGCCTCAAGACAAACTGACCATACCACAATATATTGTGGACTGGAATTCTAAGCATACCAATTATGGTATAATTTAACTTTACAATCGTCTTTGATTGATATAATCTCCCTGCCAATACATAAGAATTTAAAGATCCGATAATCCCGGGAGCTGAACCGCATATGTACCTGAAAAACTTAGAGTTAGAGGGTTTCAAATCATTTGTTGACCCCACTAACTTGGAATTTAGAAATGGTTTCACAGCCATCGTTGGCCCAAATGGCTGTGGGAAAAGCAATGTATCCGATGCCATTCGTTGGGTCATCGGTGAGCAGAGGTCCAAAACTCTGCGTAGCGCCCGCATAACTGATCTTATTTTCAATGGTAGCAGTAGCCGAAAACCGGTGAGCCGAGCTGAAATCTCTCTGACCCTGTCCAATGTCCCGGCGGGAATTAGAATCGCCGGAGTTCCAAACGCTTCCGAAGATGTCAAAGTCACCCGCTGTTATCACCGCTCCGGCGAAAGTGAATTTTATATCAACCGGATTCCCTGCCGCTTGAAGGATATCACGGACTTCTTGCTGGATGCAGGTATCAGCCCAAAAGTATTGACCATCATTGAGCAGGGCCATATTCAGGACATCATCACTTCCAAACCGGAAGAAAGAAGGATTCTGATTGAAGAAGCCGCTGGCATCCTGAAATTCAAACAGCGCAAAAATGAAGCCATTCGTAAGCTCGATAGTTCACGCCAGAATTTGGAACGGATAGCCGACATTGTTCAAGAACTGAGTCGACAGGTTGAATCACTAAAACGTCAGGCCGCCAAGGCAGAACGCTATAAAAACTTTAAATCAGAAATCAAAGAACTATCTTTGAAGCTTTTCTCCGTTAAAGTTTGCCGCTACCAGCAACAACTGGAAACCATCGAAGCACAGTTTCAGGAGCAGACTCAGAAAAAAACCGAGTGGAGCGCTCGCCACGCCACCTTTGAAAACCAAATCACCCAATTCAATGTTCAAATTGAAGAATCGCTGAGCCAATTGAATGAAGCGCGCGAAACCGTTCACCAACTGAAGTCTCAACTTGGCAGTAGCGAGCAAAATATCACCTTCAAAAAAGAACAGCAATTAGCCGCAGAAACGGATATTGAGTCTTCCACAGGGGAAATTTCTCGTATGAAAGCCAGTGTCGAGAATCTGGCGAGTAAAGGCGAAAACGAAAAACAACAGCTCACTACGACCTCGACCGAAATCAACGAGCAAGAAATCCTACTGGATCAGCATAAAGCAGATGATGAACAAAAACGAAAAGCGTTGCAAGCCATTCAGGAACAAGTTTCTAATAGCGAAAAAAATGTCCGGAACTTATTTCAACAAGCCGCCCACTCTAAAAACCAACTGACCGCTATCGAGACACGGGTTCAAGGTTTAGAAGCTCGTCAGGAAAAATTGAATTCCGAAAAAGCAGAAATTGGCTCCCAATGCCAAGAAAATCAAGCTGTCTTGGAACAAGCAAAAATTGAGCACCAGAAGAACACAGAAGAATTGGCACGTCTAAAAGAACAACAGATGTCTTTAAGGCAGGAGACCACTCAATTCTCACAACAGCTACAAGCGGAGATAGACAGTCATAGCTCTAAAAAGGAAGACTATTTCAATAAAGCTTCGATGCTGAGTTCGCTAGAAAAACTGCGCAATCAATTTGAGGGGTTTCACGAGGGCATTAAATCGCTCATGGATAATCCCAATGGCGAGCGGATTCCTGGAATTCGGGACGTGCTGGTCGATGTTCTACAAACTCAGGCCGAATATGAAGTCGCCATCGAAACGGTCTTGGGCGAAAAACTTCAAAGCGTGATTGTTAATACTTACTCCGACTCAATGGCGGCCATTGGTTATCTTAAAGATAATCATTCCGGTCGCGGCTTGTTCGTTCCTCTCAATCCAAAGTCAAGCCCTTCCGCGCCACTAAATTTGAATGGCTCTCAGGGAATCGTCGGCGAAGCCCTCAACTTCATCCAATGCAAAGAAGAATACCGACCCATCATCGAGCTATTGCTCAAAACCGTCGTTATTGCAAAAGATATGGATGCGGCTCTGCATCTACATCAGGATGCAAATTTTCTGGGCACTGTCGTCACCTTAAACGGTGAAATGATTGATTCAAACGGGTTCATTACCGGAGGCTCACAGGAGAATGAATCTTCAAGTCTACTGGCTCGAAATCGTGAAATTGACACACTTCACCTCAGCGTCCAACAACTCAAGCAAGATTTAGATGCCTCACAGGAAAACATCGACCAAAAAAAACAACGCCTGACAGAACTAGAAGCCCAGCTCATACAATTAGACCAACGAACACTGACGGCCGAGCTTGCCACCCAAAACAAACTCCGCGACCTAGAGCAATGGAGCAAAGAGGCAGAACGTCTCGAAAGCAGAGGTTCTAAAATAGCGGGAGAGGTCTTGACAGTTGCAACCGAAAGAGATGAACTGATCGCAAAAAAAACTGGGCTGGATGAGCAATTAGCCTCGGCTGAACAAAATAATATTCAGGAAGAAGAGCTTCTCGCTCGCTACCGACAAGAGCTTGAGCAAAGTCGGTTTGACCTTGAGAAAACCTCTTCGGAGATCAGCCGACTTAAAGTTTTAATCGCATCCTTGATCGGTCGGCGCGAAAACACACTCACAGAAATCAAGCGAGTTGAACTTCAGCAACAAAACCTGAAACAGCAAATTGACAGACGTGAAACCGACCGCATTTCCAATCAAAATAAAATCACTCAATTTTCCAGTGAAATTTCAGCTCTAGAAGAATCTGTTCTCAAACTGTCTCGCGAAAAAGACCAGTGGAGTGAAACAGCCGTTCAGAAAGAGGAGTCCTTTCGACAGCAGGAAGAAGACTTAAAAAATATGGAGCAGGATACGCGTGAACTGGCTCGTAAAATGCAAGAAATCACCGAAACCCTCTCTCAGATAGAAATCAAACGCTCAGAAAATCGTCTGCAAATCGTCCACCTAGAAGAACGTGCCTACGAAGATTTCAATGCCACGCAAGAAGAACTCAAATCAGCCTACGATGAAACCATCAATGAAAATGAAACCGAAGAGCGCGTTAAAGAACTCAAAGAAAAGGTAGGAAAGCTGGGAGAAGTCAACCTCGCGGCACTCTCTGATTTTGAAAAAACCAATGAACGTTACACGTTTTTGAAAAAACAGCAGGACGACCTAGCAGAGTCTATTGAGCTACTTCACTCAACCATTGAGAAAATCAGCCTCACCACCCAACAACGGTTTCTCGACACGTATGAACTGGTCAATCAAAACTTCAAAGAAATATTCGCACGGCTCTTTCAAGGCGGAAAAGCACACCTGACGTTGGTCGATGAGTCAAACCCTCTCGACTCAGGAATCGATATCGCCGCCAACCCTATGGGCAAAAGTCTGCAAAGCTTATCTCTCATGTCGGGTGGAGAAAAATCCATGACCGCCATCGCCCTGATGTTTGCGGTGTTCAAAGTGCGCCCCAGCCCATTCTGTCTGCTTGATGAAGTGGATGCCCCACTTGATGAAGCAAATGTAGTCCGGTTTCAGGAAATGCTCAAAGAAATGGCCGTGAAGACACAATTCATCATCATCACTCATAATCAAAAAACCATGTCTTTTGCCAATGCGCTTTATGGCATCACCATGGAAGAGCAGGGTATCTCGAAAGCCGTTTCGGTGCATTTCAAATAACCCATCTGTCATTTTTTAAGTAACCTCGCCTTCTAATTTTCAGCCTACTATTTTGCTCACAAAGGACAGAATCGAGTTGACGTGATACAATGGACGTTTCTAATTCAACTTCATTTTGTTTATGCCGGAAGCAAAAGACATCGACGATAGCTTAGAGTTTCTGCGCTATTTTGAAAAAAATACCCACAATCCTGACCTAGGCACTCTCATTCAGGAAAAATTGAGTGGCGATAAAAAAGTCCTGAACCTTCTAAGCAGTCAATTGGAGGAAGAAGATTTTAAGTCTATTGCCGGTTTTGGCCCACTACAATTTCTTACTTCACTCATTCTCGATCAAACTGGTTTGAACTCAGGCGGGTTACAACCCCTCAGTGCTTCCGATTGTTTTAGCAATTTGCAAAACCTTTCGTTGGCCAATAACAACCTTGATGATGAAGCAATATTCTTTCTTTCCAAATGCAAGGCACTCACTTGCCTTCGAAGCTTAAATTTATCCAGCAATGAAATTGGATCTCTGGGAGCAAAAGTTCTTTCTTTAGCAGAAGGCATGGGAACACTAGAGGAGCTGAACTTCTCCTACAACCGGCTGGAACCATTGGGCATTAAATCGTTTGCCGACTCGCCATTAGCTCGCCAATTGACCGACATTAATCTTCGCGACACTGGCATTTCTGATGATGGTTTAAAATTTTTAGCGCAGACAGCCCCGCTTGAAAAACTTGTCCGCCTCGATCTATCCGACAATGCTTTATCCGGAGAGGGGATGGAAGCTTTGGCGCGTTCTAAAGCCTTCCCCAATCTAAAAATTTTGATCTTGAATAACAATCACCTTGGAGATGATGGCGTCTACGCCATGACTGAGTCATCTATGTTTCAGAATTTGGAAACATTGATCATGCATAATAATGGGTTGACCACTGACAGCGCCCTCTCTCTTTCTCGCTCCAAAACCATCACCCGACTTCAGACTCTCGATCTGAACAATAACGACCTTCGTGCAGAAGGTGTGATCGCTTTAGCAGAATCTGAAAACATGAAAGGCGTCGAAACGCTGGATCTGGGGGAAAATAAAATCGGGCATGAGGGTGCTAAAGCTCTGGCCCAATCTCCCCATTGCGCCCGCCTAAAATCACTGCGCCTGAACAACAACAATATTTCCGATCAAGGCGCTTCGGCTTTGGCTCAATCTACCACTCTGACTCAGTTGGAATCTTTATACCTTGAAAATGAAAACTGGATTCACGCACAAGGCATCAAAGCCATTTCTGAATCTAAAAATTTCTCCCACCTACGCCGTCTGGTTTTGGCCCTAAACGCCATTGGCGATGAAGGGGCTGAATACCTTGCCAATTCTCACCATCTTGCCAACCTGCATTTTTTAAATGTGGCCGGAAACAAACTCAGCCCAAAAGGTGAAGACGCCCTGCAAAAATCCACCGCTCTGACTCATCTTAAAATTCTGGAAATTGTTTGACCCTCGCCCTTCTTACCCTACCCAAATATCCAAGACTCACTAATATCCGGCATGGCGATATATCGTATTTTCCCCTGTCTGCCAGTTGATTTTTTAGTCCCCAATGATATAATTACATAGAATCCAATGATGTAAACCTTACCATATAAGCCTAACCATGGATGACTTGCGACAAACTATCATAGACTCTTTAACTACTTGTACACTGGATAATTCTGATTTTCTGGAAACAGTTCGGGGTCTGGTTGAAGATGAAGGAGAGAAGACGTATTCCATCTTACTCAACATATTGACCCACCTTGAGTTCAATGATGAAGATGCCAAAACAAATTGGAATCGCATCCTCCAACACCAAGCCACAATGGAAAAAAAACTTGAGAGGCCCGTCAAGTTGATAACCACCATATGCGACTATTTTAGCGAGGTTGCAATAAACCTGCACAATCCAACAATGATTGAATTGCAGGTACTAGAGGAAACTAGAAAAGTTTCTCGCACAGACGCTCTGACCGGGCTATTCAACCGACGCTTCTTTGATGAATCCTTGGAAGGAGAAATCAATCGCGCCATCAGGTATGAGGGACATTTTTCGCTGATATTTTTCGATCTCGATAATTTTAAAATATTAAACGATACGCAAGGTCACTTAGCAGGAGACTTAACACTGAAAAGAGTGGCCGAGGTCATGATATTAGAAAAAAGAACCGAGGATATTGCCTGCCGATATGGAGGAGAAGAACTGGTTCTCGTTCTTCCTGAAACCCAAAAATTCAATGCACTGGTTATTGCAGAACGAGTCAGGAAAAATCTCGAAACAATGGAACTTGAGTTTGAAGGAAATTCTTTTAGAGTCACTTTAAGCGGAGGTGTTGCTTCCTTTCCCACCGATGCACAAGACGCAAAATCATTGATCCGTGCCGCTGATATTGCGCTTTATCAAGCGAAGGAAAGTGGTAAAAACAAAATCATTCTGCACACTCAAGATAAACGCTATTATTTAAGAATCGATTTTTCCAGCAAAGTTCAGATTCACGAAATCGATCCAGAAAGCAAACACATCACAGCTCAGGGAAAGAATTTCAGCAATTCTGGATTATTGTTCGAAAGCCCTGTCGCCATTGCAATCGGCACGCAAATACGAATACAAATTTCCGATCAGAATATAGATACGCCAATCATCGTAGTGGCTCATGTTGTGCGGGTCGAACAATTTAGTGACCATTATGATATCGGTGTTTCATTTCTGGAGATTGATGATACGGAGGGAAGCGAGGTCGCCATGACCTTGGCAAAGAATCTTGGAATTCCCACCCATCAAATTCACCTCAAAGCAAACCTGGCAAGTTAAGGTCGCATCGCCAGCAAATTAAAAGTGTTTTGCGTTCGCAATATTCGGTTTGCCAACCAAGCATGGATGCCAAAACGCCGGGCGCAATATTTTTCTGTCTTCACAATTTCCAAACCCTCAGCCTTTAGAATTGTATGCACCCGGTTCGGGTCGATACCCCCAAACTGACGCTGATAGTCGGAGTGGTGATACTCATCATCCAGCACAGGAATATTGCGTCTCTTCATCTCAGAGCGGTATAGTTTTTCATCCAGCCAAGATAAGGCCCGGTGCAGAGCAAATCGGAACGGCGACTGAACGTCTTGTTTGAGCGGTTCAAAGAACACCAGCAATTTCTGTCCAGAAGTCAGCCTTGCACAAATCATTCTCAATACGGCTTCATAATCGAAAAGGTGATGTAAAATTGCCGATAGCACAACCACTTCAAATTCATCTTGGTTCTGCGAGAGAAATTCCTCCACATCCCCCACAATCAATTCGGCCTGAGGTTTCAATTTGACTGGCAGAGAATCTTCAAACGCCGCAATCATTTCCTGCGATAGGTCCAAACCGGTTAAGCAATAACCGCGTGATAAAAAACCCAAAGAAAGATAACCCGTTCCACAACCCAGGTCTAAAATTTTAGCTTCGGGCTTGAGAGTTTGGCAAACCGCGTTGAGGGTTTTTTCCAGAATAGATTTTTGAAAAAAATTAGTCTGCTCGGGATGACGGGAAAGGTAGTGCCGGTTCTCCAGAGCATGCACCCGACGATTTTCTTCTAACACCTTTTCTTTGCAGGCAGGAGGTGGCATTGTTGATTCCATCAAAGAACGACTTCTTCAAAAAAGAAACGTTTTCTTGTTTTCGATGTTTGGCATTCGTTGCAGTTAATACAAACATCCGGGTAGTCGCCTTTTTGATGCTGGTCACGCAATCTTGCAATCTCTTGACCTTGCCATAAGTCTTGAACATTATCTTGGCAGGCAGACCCCAACTTCAAAGTAGCATTATAATCGACACAACAGGGAATCACCGTGCCATCCCATAACACCACAAGTTTGCCATAGTCTTTGCCAAAAGGTTCTGGGCAGGGTTCTTCTCTGGGGCTTTGAATCAGTTTGGGCTGGGTTCGAACATGGTCCACAATTGTTTCCCACTGGGTAATATAAGAATCCACATCATCTTGAGTTTCTTCTTCGACGGTGAACACCACCCCCATACTCAGCTCCGGTCGGCGTTTTTCTTTTTCGCTTTTAAGCTTGAGAATATTTTGGGTGATTTTTTCAAGCTCCACACCTCGGATGCGCTTAAAAGTTTCTGCAGACCCATCAATCGAAAAACGAATGACATTCAAAGGGCTATCAATAATCTTGCCAATCATCTTATCGGTCAACAGAGTCGCATTGGTATTCATCACGATAACTTTGATTCCCGCCGCATGGGCATAATCAAACATTTTAAAGATATCTTTGTGTAAGAGCGGCTCGCCCCAATTATGCATGCAAAGATGTTCCAAGCCGGGGCAATCATCAATCACTTTTTTGAATAAGTCGAGATCCATGAATCCTTCAGCTCGCGTCATGCCATCTGTCACAAAACAAAACGTGCATCGTAAGTTACAAGTATTGGTCGGTTCAATTATCAAAGAGGTCAGCGGTTTGATCTGCATCACTCCACCACCTTTCCGACAATATAGTCTGGACGACCTTGTGTTTGAGAATGGACTCGGCCGAGGTATTCGCCGAGAAACCCGATGGAAAGGAGTTGCACTCCGGCAAAAAAAGCAAACACCGCCGACAAAACAATAAACCCCTCAATTAAAATCCCATTAACAACCCGTTGATATAGCAAAAACAACATGATCAAAAAACCCATGCAAGCACCGAACAACCCCATATACGTCACCAAGCGCAAGGGGAAATTAGAGTACCCGGTCACAAGGTCCCAAGATAGCTTCAACAAAGTGAGATAACTATATTTGGTCACACCCTCTTTTCGCGCATGATGCTCCACCTCGACCTCAACATTTGGCAGACCCATCCAGCTCATCAGAACCGCCATGTATCGAGATCGGTCGGGACAGGCTTCAATTTTATCGATCACGCTTCGACGCATCACCCGAAATGAACTCAAATTTAATTTTACTGCTTTGCCAAAAAGCATTTGTCCAAATCCCAGCAAGAATTTCGACCCCAAAACCCGTATCAAACCGTCCTGACGATTTTTACTAACGGTTGTCACCAAGTCAATCTCGTCCGTCATGACAGAAAGAAGTTTGGGGATTTCTTCCGGTGGGTTCTGCAAGTCCGAATCCAATTGCACCACAATTTTTCCACGGCTCATTCTGAAACCTGCCAGAACAGCGGCCTGCTGACCAAAGTTTCGCGTGAAACGAATCAGACGCAGTGTTTCATCATCTCCCTTAATACGCTGGAGCTTCTCAAATGATCCATCATCACTGCCATCATCCACAATCAGGATTTCGTAAGAACGGTTCAACCCCTTACAAACCGATATCAGACGCGTACAGAGTTCTTCGAGCAGAGCCTTCTCGTTATATACGGGAACGACAATTGAAATTTCAGGTGTCTCATTCATAGTTTCAAACATTAAGCCTGCGGCCCTATATACTCCGACTGACAACAACCCAGACAACCAGGGAAAATGCCCTCAGCTTTTAATTTTTCGCGAAAACCGCGCATACGCTCTGCCTGCCAAGCTGGGGAACCATTATTAATATTGCCGACTCGGTAATGCGGGCAACTAAAAACATCGCCATAAGCCGAAAACGCCACCTTCGTCCAAGGAATGTAGCAACGATAATCTTTATACGAACTTTCATTGCTATAGTAACGAACAATCTCATCTAGCGTAATATAGTTCGGCGAAAACCTCAGTTGAGTTTTATTGCCTTGGCTTTTTTCCTCCAATCGTTGCAACTCGGTTCGCAAACGTTGCGGCTCAATTTCTTCGATGGGAGCCGTCGGGCGCTGAAGGTGGTCGTCTTGATCATAGTCTTTACCGTGCCAGTAAGTGGCAGGGCTATTCACCACATAATTCGCCACATCAACCCCTAACTTACTGGAGTAATCATACAATGGAACCAGCTCTTCTACATTTCCTTGGTTGATCACACAGGTCAGATGAATGAGCGGGAATCGGGATTTCAATTCTTTGCGCTTGGCAATCAAACGCTCCAAACCTTGCGTTGTCTTCTTGAATGAACCCGGAATAGTGGTGATGGCATCATGCAGAGCTTCGCTTCCCTCAAGAGAAACGCCCATATAAAATAACCCGGCCCCCCAAGAAGACTTTAAGCGCAGACGCATGAGGTCATCCACCACTTTTTCACTCAATGTCGTTCCATTGGTGATGACATGAACTTTATGCTTGCGTGTTGCGAACTCGAGAATATCCATGAAATCACTTTTCATGAAGGCTTCCCCGCCGGTGAAAGTGATCAGCGAGAACCGCGGCAGATTGGCAATCGCTTTTTTTACTTCTTCACTCGACATTTCCTTTTCATATGTTTTCTGAGACTCGGTTTCTTCTATGATTTCCAAATAATGGCACATGTCGCAACGCAGGTTGCACCGATAAGTCACCTCGAAAAAAGCCTGCACGGGAGGCAAGGCGAATCGCGGGGCAAAATAAAAAGGTAGAAACGAATAAATTCGCGGCAGAATTTTTTGTAGGGATTTAAAATTCATCATAATGGAAGCCTTATGAACAACCCGCTGACTCTTGCGCTTGCAGAATATTTAGGCTTTCTTTGCCACAGTTAAACAATAAATCTATCGCAGATAAATGCGAAACAAAACCGGGGTACCTCTGTGAGTAAACCGGGTGTGTATAATCCTGATACTCAAGCGCGATACCCTGACTGGCAAAATCTGTTTCTGAAATATAGTTGCTTCCCGCATCCCCACTTAAATAATGGGTGGCTTGCAATGCACGACAAATAGATAAAAGTCGTTCCGTTTTTTCGCCCGATGTTTCCAGCTCCGATGAACGCAGAATGAGAGTCTCGATGCCCAGCCCCTGCTTGATAAGCTCGATAGTTCCCAGGCACAGGTCCAGCAAATAGGTCCAGTCTTTTTCGTAAACCTGCTGGCAAAGGGGAAAATAATCTGCAAAAAAAGGAGCCTTGCAATAATGCAGGCGCAAAGTCTCTAAATGTTTTTTGCGCCATGCGACAGAATTGTCAATACGCGTCTCAAGGAGACTCTGTGAAAATTTACTTTTCTGTAGAACTGGCACCGTCAACCAAGCCCAGCCTTCTTTCACTCGAATCCGATTCCTGTTTCTCCAATCGCGACGCGTGTATTGCACATCATCCAGAAGTACAAACTTATCGGAACGACTCATCTGCTCAAAGAAACCTAACCACGGCAAATAAGAAGGTTGAAGTATGGTCACCCGCATAAACTATTCCTTTAGGCTCTCGGCCCCCAGAGTTCCTTCATCCACAAAACCCGTTCCCACCACTTAGGATTGTTCTGATAAAACTCAATGGTGCGAGCAAGGCCTTCATCTAAATCTATTTTCGATTTCCAGCCCAGACATTGCAACGATTTTTGAGTAGAAGAAATATGCCGGGTCACCTGACCGGGCCGGTCTTCTATGAATTGCAATAAACTCTCGGGTTTTTTCATAATACGCAAAATTCTTTGGGCTATTTCCACCACCGAGGTGTCCCTTCCCGTCCCGAGGTTGAGTGTCTGACCTTTGATACGATCCCGGTCTGCATGGATGACCCGGTCTAACCCTTCGCAAGTATCCTCAACATACATCCAATCGCGAGAACTTTCACCATTGCCGTGGAGGGTCAATGGCTGATTTTGCAAAGCGCTGATAATGAAATTGGGGATGGCTTTTTCAAGATGCTGGCACGGCCCATAATTATTGAAGGGACGAATGATGACCGCCGGCAAATCGTAAGTTTTCATATAAGAATAGATCAACCGATCTGCCCCTGCCTTGGCCGCCGCATAGGGGCTCATCGGGTTCAAGGGATGCTCTTCATCCATCGGATCTTCCAGGGCAGTCCCATAAACTTCAGAGGAAGAAATATGCACAAACAATTCAACAGGGTGATTCACCACTGCGTTGGCCACTACCTGCGTGCCAATGACATCGGTTTCAAAGAAAATAGCGTTATCATAAATCGATCGCGTGACATGCGATTCGGCGGCAAAATGCACCACAATATCTGCTTCTGCAACCAGTTTATTGACAATGTCCGGGTGAGTGATATTACCGTGAAAAAATTCAAACCGTTCGCTTGAGCGCAATTCAGGGGAAATATTGTCTAGGTTCCCGGCATAGGTCAACGCATCCAACAATAGAATGCGATAATCGGGATATCGTTGTTGAGTAAAATTGATAAAATTACTCCCAATGAAACCCGCCCCCCCGGTCACCAGTAATGTTTTTTGCGATTCGCTCATAGCTTTCCTGCGTTATATGAAATCCGTTTCCCTACCATTATATATAAGGGGCCAGTTATTCTTTACGGAATTATGGCGCAAATCCTTTAATTATATGGATATAAGTCTATAGAGGAGGAAGCCTTCCATGCCTCCTTTTTTTCATATTACCCGTTCTGGGCCCGAAAAAAATAATGCGGGTTCTGCAAAGGATGGGTCAACCGACTTAACCCAAAAAGGTGCCAAGCCGGTGCAAGAAACAAAACATCGCTGGGTCAGGGAATCATTTTTATCAGTTCGTTTATGGTTTTTTCAATGCCTTCTGCCACTTCAGAGATACTTTGACCTACCATATACGCTGGACAAGTTATGATTCGGTTTTCTGCATCCAGCACAAAATCACGCGCCGAGCATTCCTGATGTTCACTGCCCATCGCTTCGACCATGCCACTGCCTTCTTCGTCATTGCCAATGGTCAGCTTGGGTTTGGACGCTTCGCCCTCATAAACCTTCGCCAACATGACAGGAGCTATGCATAAGGCTGCCTGAGGTTTCTTTTTGGCGATGAACTCTTTCACCAGTCGCTTGACTTCAGGGTGAACCGAGCACGCCTCGCCTTTTTCTGCAAAACTGGATAGGTTTTTCGCCGCCCCAAAACCACCGGGAAAGACGATTGCATCGAGATCATCTGCCTTGATCGCACTGATATCACGAATTTCCCCACGGGCAATGCGGGCCGACTCCACCAAAACATTTCTTGTTTCACCGGGTGCTTCAACCCCCGAGAGGTGATTGATCACATGCATCTGATCTTCATCCGGAGCCATGCACACTGCCTTCGCGCCCGCCCGGTCAATCGCTAATAAAGTGATGACCGACTCGTGAATCTCTGCCCCATCAAACACACCGCAACCCGAAAGCACCACGCCAATCTTCTTCATACCCTACCTCCTGAAAATAAAAACTCTTTATGAGATCAATTTGAAAATTTCTGGCTCATTTTACCACCCCCTGACAAGGGAAACCAGCACCTCTGCTTGTGTCAAAAATAAATGTCGAAGTCACCCGCTGACGATTTCAGGGCGAAGGTTCGAGATCTTCCTTTTCAGATGAGAACAAAGCGGCGCGCAAATTTTTTTGCGCCAGAGCGTAGTTGGGCTTAACCTTGACCGCCATCATAAAATGGGAAATCGCATCCTCTTTTTTTTCATCCCCCAAATTCAATTAGTAAGTGCAACTCTGACTGTCGTTATGAGGGTAAACTGCGGTAACCTTGCGGTTTTTCTCACCGACAAAAGTAAGAGGAGTACGCATGAGTTACACACAGCTTACCCAAGGACAACGCTACCAAATGGAAGCCCTTCGAAAAGCAGGTCATAATCAGGTAATGATTGCCAGTATTCTCGCAGTCCATAAGTCAACGATTAGCCGAGAGTTACAGCGTAACCAAGGTCTTCGGGGTTACCGTCCGAAACAAGCTCACGTGAAAGCTATGCAGAGACGCCACGATAAATCAAAAACTCACATCCCCCTAACTACTTGGGTTATGGTGAATGCCCTGATCAAGCAAGACTGGAGTCCAGAGCAAGTTTCCGCTCGTTTGTATGATGAGCAAGAAATCTCAATCAGCCACGAATGGATTTACCTCCATATCTACAAAGATAAACGCCAAGGAGGAGATCTTCACAAGCACCTGCGTTGCCAGAAACAACGGCGTAAACGTTATGGCAAACAAGACCGCAGAGGACGTATCACCAACCGTGTCAGCATTGAAGAACGCCCAGCTATCGTTAACAGTAAATCCCGAGTCGGCGACTGGGAAGGCGATACGATTATTGGAAAAGGTCACCAAGGTGTAGTCACTACTCATGTAGAGCGTAAAACCAAATACACAGTTTTGACCAAATCAAAGACCAAACACGCTAACCTAGTGCGCCAAAGTATCGTGCAAGGACTAAAACCTTATCAAAACCAGATCCACACCATCACCTATGACAACGGGCTGGAGTTCTCCGAACACCAGAATAT
>Ga0066611_10001197_pt1 | contig 14545 bp, 11 predicted proteins | sample SaaInlV_DNA_200m_FD_60376 | JGI IMG/M metagenome (GOLD analysis project Ga0066611, IMG submission 60376) | Marine microbial communities from expanding oxygen minimum zones in the Saanich Inlet - SI075_LV_DNA_200m | ecosystem: Environmental > Aquatic > Marine > Unclassified | place: British... | reverse complement strand
TACTCTCTATTGGCCTATTTTTTCTCCAATGAATGTTTCCAGGTTTTTTTCGAGAAATCCTCTCGTTGGGTAGAAGGTTTTAGTGGCAGTGTTTTCATCTGGTTTGGCATAAAGATGGCAACCTAGACTTTCAGATCTTTCAATTCTGTATTACCATGATGATTGTGAATGGTTTGGTGGTATAGGAGTCTGTAATGTCCTCCAGTTTAAAACATGTTTTTGATCTTGCCGATAAGTTATCCCATATGCTTTTGATCGATGGCAAGTTGTCCCGTTCAAAAGGTAAAAAATCTTTCCCCATTATAAATCCGGCGACGGGTCAGCAAATTGCCGAGGCTTCCGAAGCAAGCACTGAAGATGTTGATCAGGCTGTGTCGGTGGCAGCGAGGGCTCAAAAAGAATGGTCCAAGGTAAAGGCTCGTGAGCGAGGCAAGCTTTTGATGGCTTGCGCTAATTTGTTGCAGGAACATACAGACGAATTGGCTCTTTTGATGACTCTGGAAACGGGGAAGGCAATTCGGACAGAAAGCCGCTTAGAAGCCGGTGTATTCACGGATATGTTGACATTCTATGGAGGACTCGCCTCAGAGCTCAAGGGAGAGACTGTCCCCTATGATTCGAATATGTTGGTTTATACCACTCGAGAGCCTCTTGGGGTGGTTGGGGCCATTATTCCCTGGAATGTGCCGCTTTTACTCATGGCAATGAAGATTGCTCCAGCTATTGTTGCCGGAAATACGGTTGTTCTTAAGTCCGCAGAAGAAGCCCCGTTGTCTGTCCTTCGGGCAGCAGAAATTATGAACACAATCCTACCACCAGGGGTTTTGAATGTTCTTTCAGGTTTTGGAGAGCCTACAGGCGCGGCTCTCGTATCCCATCCTGACGTCAAGAAGGTATCGTTTACGGGATCAGTAGAAGTTGGCAGAATTGTCTATAAATCGGCCGCTGAAAAGCTTGTGCCTGTAACTTTGGAACTGGGTGGCAAGAGTCCCATGATTGTGTGTGCAGATGCCGACCTGGATAAAGCCGTAGAAGGGGCCGTGATTGGAATGCGGTTTACGCGTCAAGGACAGAGTTGTAGTGCGGCTAGCCGTATGTTCATCCATGAATCACTCCATGATCAGTTTGTGGAGCGCTTAAAAGAGAAAGTGGATGCCATGATCATGGGAAATCCTTTCGATGAAAGAACAGACATTGGGTCAATCATCTCTCCAGGGCAATATGAAAAGGTGAAAGCCTATATTGAGAAGGGCTTAAACTTAGAGGGTGTTACGGCCCATGAATGCTCACAAATGCCAGAGGATCCTGCCGTTAAGGACGGGCTATTTATTCGGCCCGTTTTGTTTACGGGCATCCAGAACGATTCGCCCCTAGCCCAGGAAGAAATCTTTGGCCCTGTTGCGTGTATCATCAAGTGGACAGACCTTGATCAAGTTATGTCGGATGCCAATGGTACGGACTATGGGCTTGCGGGGACCATATGGACCCAGGATTTGAAAACAGCCCTGCGAGGAGTTGAGCAATTGGAAGCTGGTTTTGTTCAAGTGAACCAAAATCTTGTGGTCCAGCCCAACCTGTCTTACGGAGGTGTTAAAAATTCTGGCCTCGGCAGGGAAGCTTCCCTTGAGGCCATGTTAGAACATTTCACACAAAAAAAGACCGTTCTGATTAATTTGGAATAACTCTTCCAAGGGGGTATCGAGAAGAAACCACACCTCAGCGCGCAGTATTTGCATAGATATCCCGTGCAATTGTATCCAAGTATATTTCGATGGGAAGGGAAGGGACAGCATCTTCTCCGACCGTTTCAATGGCATACATTGGTTTCTTATCTTTTTGCAAGATGTCAAATTTGCTTTTGAAGACCTTTCCTTGATACGTTGCATAGGGCCAGTTGGAAATGACCAAGTACCGCCCTTTTTTCATGGGCTGGGTTTTTCTGAGTTCTTCGATGGTATCATCGGTGATGGGCCGTACAAACACGCCATCTGCATTCATTTTCATGGAGCTATCAATAATAATAGGCTGTGCGTCCCCTAAGTAAGGAGCAAAGTCCATTTGGTTGTAGACCCATACCATCATTTCTACTTCAGTTTGATGGGACGATGTGTCATGCGCTACAAGTGTACCGGGGGGTAATATATCAACCTTAGGATCTAGAGGGCGTTGTCCTGAGAGAAAATATATTTTTTCTATGCGAATGCCCTGTTTTAAGAGTTTCAGAAGGTAGTTTAATCTTTTGAGGACGCGAGGCAGAGTTGCTCCCATGACAACAGCACCGGTATAACTCTTGTATTTAGGATCGTGCCCTTTGACGTATCCTAATGCCTCAAAGGCCCGCATAAATGCTTCTCTTTCGGACTCGTATTGTCCCACTTTCATTTCCCAGCGCTCTTCCATGGGTTTTCTAAGCCATTCTTTTTGGGTTTCTTTTAAGATGGTTTTCTTAGTCCTATCGTGGGGTATGTTTGTTTTCTTCAGAAGGAATAAAAGCATTTGATGTGGTGCATTAGCCTTATTAAACAGAGATGCCCCAAAGGCATTTGCACTCAAAATGCTAACGTGAAGAAGGAGTAAAATAACTGAAAGAGTAAATCTCTTGCGCACAATAAGTGCCTTTTTGTTAAAAAATGCTAAATTTAAACAGTCTTACCAGGTAGCATACGTTTTAAGACTGTATTTTTCAAAACAAAATGATGTCGCAGTGCCCCCAGAACATGCAGAGCTATGATGCCCAATAGGGTATAGGCAATGATCGCGTGGAGCTCATGGGTAATCTTGGCCAGTTCTGGAATCTTGGGAGAAATTGCTGGCACCGTAAAGAGGCCAAAGAAGGTAACGGGATGCCCCCCTGAGCTGGACATGAGCCATCCTTCCAGGGGCGTCAGGATCACAAAGGCATACAAAAGATACTGTACCGAATTAGCCAAAAAATGTTCTAGGGGGAACTGTTCTTTCGGGAGATCAGGCTTCTTCACGAAAAACCGCCAACCAAGGCGCAATATACCTAGAAAGACGATGCAAATCCCTGTGGATTTATGGATTTTGTAGTAAAAGAATTTGTCCGGTGGGGGGACATCTACCATGTACCATCCAACGCCAATCATTCCCAAAATGAGTAGGGCTAAGGTCCAATGAAAAGCCTTTGAAATGGCTCCATAGGAGGACTTTGAATCTTTAAAGGGCATGCTTCCCTCCTTGCTATTACAATAAAGGATCCCGGAATCGATCTTTAAAAGATAATAGAGCTATGAAAGAAATCAACCCCGCTGCCATCAAATAATAAGCAGGAATGTGATTCCATCCTGTATCTGCCATCAAAGAAGTGACGATGAATGGCGCTGTTCCGCCAAAAAGTGTTGCACTAATATTGATGGTTAGAGATAGGGCCGAATACCGACCTTTTGTGGGGAATTTTTCCACGAGCATGGCGGCCATGGCACCAAAGAAGCCCACAATGGAGAATCCAAGGAGCATTTGTCCAAAGAGAGGCGGCCAAAATCCCCCTTGGTCAATTAGATTAAAGACAGGGATAGCCAGGACAAAAAACATAACCGACGAGAGCATCATCATTGGTTTTCTGCCTACGTGATCTGATACCCAACCCATAACGGGGACAAGGCTCATCAAAATGACCATATTAATGGTATTTATGGTTAGGGCTGTATCCATGGGAATTTTGACGATGGTGGTCATATAGGTCGTAAGAAAGATAAAGGATACATAGAATCCGACATCGTTCAAAAGCAACACAAAGATAGATCTAATGACTTTAACAGGGTGCTCTTTTATGATCTTTTTAAGAGGAAATCCTTCGGCTTGCTCAGATTCCATCTCTTTTACGTATTGAGGCGTTTCGGGAATATGGATGCGCATGTAAAAGCCAACCCCGCCAATAAGAACGCCAATCAGGAACGGAATCCGCCATCCCCAAGTTTCGAGGGCGCCTGTGTCTAACATTGCTGTAGCAAATGCGGCCATGGCAGAACCTATGAGGATTCCTCCTAGGGCACTGAATAGGGTAAGGCTTCCGACAAGGCCTCTTCTATGACCCGGGGCATACTCGATCATGAAGGTAAAAGACCCACTTAAGTTTCCACCAATGGAAAGCCCTTGGCAAAGGCGAATCACTGTTAGCAATATGGGAGCAAGAATTCCAATATGGTCGTATGTGGGCAAGAGGCCAAGACAGACTGTGGGAAAGGTCATAAGGAATATGGTTGCAACGAGAGCCTTTTTACGACCGTATTTATCACCAACATGACCAAAGATAACGGCACCAACGGGGCGCATAGCAAATCCAGCAGCAAAAACACCATAAGTGGCTAAAAGGGAAACGAGAGGGTCCGCGGAAGGGAAAAAGAGTTTGCCCAAAACGGCTGCAAAATAGCCATATAGAGCAAAATCATACCATTCGAAGGCGCTGCCTATCATACATGCCGTTACTGCCCGAAACATTATACTTACATCCTTATTTCATAATTTAAAATCAGTGCACTGTAGATATTTTTTGTACATTATACTAGTAATTTTTTCCATTCTTGTGGTTTTTTATAACCAAAAGGGGTTTTTACTTACAAGGATTTTTGAGATTGGAAGTATTGACTGCCTGAAACGATGGAAGCAAGCAAACGTCAAAGAGTCTTGCACAAACGTAGTCTTCACTGGACTACGGCTCAGTAAAGCAGAGTCCTAAGCGGGGGAGCTGATGTGCGAGTCCGTAGCGTGGAATCCACGAGGGCCCTGTATTTTACGCCAGAAGATCTCCACGTACCAACACGAAGATGGACTGGCATTCAATTACAGATTATCCAGCGTGTTTCAAATGCCAGGTGATGGGAGTTGCCCAAGTCAGCTCTGTGTCTTCTATGATATGATCCTTTTCAGGAGTATCTTTAGAAGGAATCAGCGTGTACTGGTCTTGTCGGGATCCCTTTTTCAGAAAGCCTATGCAAATCAAGCCAGTTTTCGTTTCAACAATACAGTTATTATTGACCGCTTGGGGGATGGTTTGGTCGTAACACCGTCGTCCTCCTACATAGTCACCGGGTTCGTATGTGGGACATAAAATGTCATCAACAACGACCCGTACCGTATTGTCTTTATGTATCTCTCGGAAATTGAGAATTTCTCTGAGAGCATCCAACTCATTTTGCAGTTTAATAAAAGTTTCATCGAGTCTGGGCCCTGAGACAGGGTCACCCGTTGATTGCGAAGTTTTAATATCTTTGGTCATTTTTTTAATTCTATTTTAAGTTATTGTTAATTAAGTAAAAGCTTCTTATTGAATATATAAAAGCACCTTGAATAGATGGTTCCAAATAGGATTTCTTTCTGGATTGAAATCTCCTTATTGTGCCGCGCAACCGCGAAATTATGAAAGAAATTTATTCTAAATTTATTCACTAAAGTCACCTGTTCCAAAAGTACTATGTCTAAACATATGTTACAAAATTCAAATTGTTGTCAAGAATAAAATTTATAATTTTAGAAAAATTTTAGATAAATTTTAGATAAATGTGATGAATCAAGCAGTTGTCAGAGGATGATTCATATTTATCTTTGTTTTCAAAGAGTTGTAGAAGCATGAGGGCATTATTTAGGTTGAGAGGGAAGACATTTCAGGAGGTCTTATAATAAATCCTACTCTATGCATTTTTTGCCGTGCTACTTGTTCCGCAGTACTCCCAGAGCTTTTTCCACCTGAGGAACGCTATAGCGGATCTGCATTCAGCTATTCACTAGGGGTTGCTGTATTAGGAGGGACGGCTCCTCTTATAGTATCTTCATTGGTGAATCAAGGAATCCAAATGGGCCCAGCCATATATCTGATGTTTTCTAGTATTGCTGGGTTTATAGCCGTTTATAAGGTTAAGAGTCGGAGAAAAGAGACGATCCAATCTGAGATCGCTTATAAGAAAGCGGCCTAGGGGGAGAAATTTGATATCCTCTACTCTTCGCATTTTGGGGCAGATTATGATTCTGCCGTGAATGATGAATTCTCTGATGAAGTAAAATGCTAGAATTTCCACTTATTTTTTAACAGATCTCCTAACTCAGAGAGTTATATAATATTTATGTATAAATTGGAGGATTGCATAAAGTTGTTGTATTTCTGAAAACTTTACTTTATTTTATAATCTTCATGATGGTTAGTGTAATACAATTTTGGCTAAAACTCTTAAAATATGTTAGAATACTTAGAGTTTATTGTTGTTGAAATAAAATGGAGACAAAAAATGAAAAATAAGACATTAAATATTTTTACAGTTTTCTTCTTTGTGTTATCTTTCGTGTCATGGAATAAGGCCACTTTTGCCAAAGAGGATACACCTGCATTAGAGTCTCCTAAAAAATCTGAATTGTATACTGGAATGTACGACACATTTTTGGGAAAGTCCTACACTTTAAAAGATATTAAAAAAACGGATGATGGCACTTATCGTGGGAGCTTAGAAGTTTCCTTAGACGCCAAGGAACTAGATTTTGCTGATCGTCCTTTCAGAAGTGCGAGATTTATGTCTGAAGGGAAATTAGCCGCGTACTTAAGTGCCAATCCAAAATACACCATTGTCTTGTTGCCCCAGGCAACTGAGTCATGGGAATACCTGACTTTTGTCTCAACCAAGGCCACTGAGAAAAATGGAAGATTGAGCCTAGATATTGAAATTTATCCCTCAAAAATGAACAAAGGCTTTTTGAAAAGTCTTGTAAAAGGAGCAAATACTTATAAAGGAGGTAAGGCTTTCTTCGCTCTCGGGGGGTCTAAAGGGGGAGACAATTATTTAGTGATGGGGAAAGACCTAAAGTTTGGCAACGATATTAGTGCCGCGGCACGAGAGCAGCTCATGAAAGAAACAGGCGTAGCGCCCTCGAGCATCATAAACGAGTTAAAGCTGGGTCACTATAGCATCACAGCCTTGGAAGTTGTTGGAGGAGAATCGTCATCTGAATCCCGCAATGGGTATAAGAAGGTTGAGATGACCGGAGGGAATTCTTTCAATGCAGATCCCCCCAACAGCATTTTATTTGTCCATGAGAAAAAGACAGGTGCTCCCATAGTTGCAGAAGTGGTTTTAGGGTCGAATGGAGATCGCACCCAGAAAACAGGGGACTTTCCCATAGCGTTTCTGAAAGAGAAGGATGGAACGCCTAGGATTTATCGGAATATGACGGAGCCCATGTCAGAGAAGGCGTTGAAAGAAAAAGCCGATCTCGGCCATGTGTTCCTGTTTGTGGATAGTGCTAGTGGTTGTATTAGTGGTGGTCATTGCAGTCAATAGACCAGTATAATTGTTTGTATTTTAATATTTTAAGGTAATTTAATTCTTGAAGACTATATATGGCAATTTTTTAATTGTAGTTTTTCTTATTTTTTCAGTGCACTTTTGTTTCTTAAGTCAAGAGGCTTTTGCAAATGAAGAAGATGTACAGCCTGAAAGAGAACTTTCAATTTTACCGCCTCGCCCTTCTAGTGTTTCAATAGGACGAAATACAATTATTGATGAGTCTGAGCAGCTTAGTGATCATGCCCGTCCTCCGAACAATGTTTTAGGGTATATATATGACACAACTCCTGGAAATGAGTCGCTGGCGTTAACTATTACGAGAAGAATCTTGGGGTTGGGACCGTGGGGGCTTTTTCCTGGGTTAATTTCTGTTGGCTATGGAACGATGTTCAATAGGGTTATGTCAAAATTTCTTTTTCATGATCCATTTGCAAGTAGAAATTTTCCACTTCAATTAGCCACATTTTCTGAGATTGTTCTCTTAGTGACAGTTCCCCATATGGGAGCTACTTCGGAGCATTTAACCTCTTTAGTTCCAAAATCTAAATATAACCTAAAAATGCAGAGGTGGAAGCACCCCTTGCCGTGGATTGAGGTGGTCGGGACGGCTGTAGCTCATTCTGCGGCAGCCTTTACAGCACTTATTGAGCCAATCATTTTGGTTAAAACGAATGAAGGTGTTAATCCAGTGATTATATTCTTTGCTGGTAACATGTGGTTGACCAACTGGGCAGAGGGTAGAGCTTCAGCGAGTGATGTTGTGCGAGCGTGGTCACTAGGGCTTTCCAAGTGGGATTACTCAGGGCTGTTGAAAAAGCTCTTCTTTATTGACAGATCCGAAGTCATGAGAAATCGTTTCGGAGCAACTCTCGAAGAACTTCATAGGAGAAAGCAACTACGGAAAAAAGTTCATAAAAGACTAGTACGCAGAATGTTGGAACTTCGTCGCGTTAGCCCCGAGTTACTAGAAATTATTTGGAAAAAGAGCAAAGGTTCTTGCACCCATGGCAGGGATGCTATGGAAAAGATAGACAAGGGTTATGAAACTCTCCTGCGTTTAGGCCTTGAAATGAGAGAAGAAAACTATCCTTCTATGGCAGAAGAGGCAGATGAAGAAAAGGAAGGAAGTGTTCATTCTACTGAATCGGATAGTGGTGGTGAGTTGGATGAAGAAGACAAAGGGGAAGGCAGCAGTGAAGAAGATGTGAACATAGAAAGCTTCGACCAAATTCTGTTTGAGCATCAGCAGAGCATGACAGATGATGAATATTTGGAGGACATTTCTAAAGCGACGGGTTATGCCAGGGCGGGAATAGTAGGCTCCTTAAATCTTTGGGCATTCCCCATAACGTGGTTTGTGGCCTATTATGTATTCCATGAAGTTTTTGATCCGCTATTTGCGTTGATAGGAGGGAGTGAAGGAGGTGATAATGACAGTGAGTTGTTCGCCCTGAATTTTGCAAACGCTGTAAGTGCATTTTTGGCGACTGGCACCTCGACATTTTCAACAATCATTCGCAGTAATGCTGGAGCAAGAGAAATAGAACGCTATGAAGAGTATCTAAATGAAGGCCGCAATGGGCACGCAAAGACAGCAAAACAAAAGGCAGAAGCGCGGATATTAAGGGTAGTAATCGATATTCTATCCAGTGGCCAAGGTCGCTTTATGGCATTGCCAGTTTTTGTAAAGGGATTGCAAGGATTAGGATTTGAGACGGTTTATGATTTGGGTGTAAATTGGCAAAGTTTTGGAGCAATAGGTATGTCGCTCCCATTGATTTATACGGCGGGTAGCGGTCACGCGAGCCGTTTGCAGAGAGGAGCAAAGATAGCACTGGATGCTATACTTTCAGGGGCGCATATGGCCTCAAAGCATTGCAGCTGTGGCTATTGTGAAGCAAGAGCCAAAGCCCATAGGGACGCGATGATCAGTCAAATCGAGGGCTTATTGTACAGTATGAGGTTTTTATCGGACGAGGCGGTATTTGAAGTAGCTAAAGCTCTCGGGTTGCTAGACGCCGAAGAAGATGAAGATCGGGAAGACTTCTCAGGGATCGTTGAAGTTGAAGAAGATGGTTCCGACGCCTCTGAAGAAGATGAAGATCCGGATAAAGTGCCCAGTGATGATGAGGATAAGATAAATACACCACTATTAACAACTAGTGAAGGAAGTGGTGGCGCAAAAAAACCAAAAGTCGGTGACAAAGAAAGGGATAGGAAGAAAGCAGCAGCATTGGTGGATGAAGACGATCAAAAATAACTTGAAATTTTGTATAAAAGTAGTAATGTACAAATATAATACGAGGGTAGTGTAATGGTCAAATGCCCAAAGTTTAGAGCATTTCTTGTTATTTTTTCTGCGTTTGCCATGGTGAATTGTGTAGGTGTGGCCCAAGCGATTCCTAATGTTGATTCTAGTAATGGTCTGGATGACGGTTTAAAGGATGTGCGTTCAGGAACTCGCTCTAAAAAAGTTGATTTTGGTGTGAGCGAGATTGCCTATATAGTGTCTGATCCTGCTGAGGAAGACGCCCTTGCCAACCAAGGGCGCAAGCAAGCCACAATTGACAATAAGCTGGATGCTCTTGAAATTAACATGGGTGCTGTGTGGAATAGATTGAGCGAACTTGTGAATTCAGGTTGGGCAGCAGATGATTTTTACCTTGCAAAAGCCAGAGTTGAATTTGGAACGCAATGCTCTCAGTTGGAAAAGTTGCGTCGTCTGTATCCAAAGTCTGCGAAAAAAAGGGCTATTCTTTCCCTTGAGCAGGAGGTGCGAATGCTTGTTGAGCATAGAGAAGCATCGGCACTAGGAGCGATTGGTCGCTTTATTGAACGTAAGCACTATGAGGGATTTGAGCGCCATAATGGCCATAAAGTGACTCACGATTATATTTTTGGCTATGTAAACGGCAAGTTCTACCCTTCTAATCCGATGTCGCTTGAGACCTTTGACGACTTGTATGTAAGGGCCCTTGCTGGGGTGCTCGAGGAAAAGGGTCCGCCCCTCAATGGAAAAAGGGCCAATCCTCAAGTGATAAACGTTTTTTAACGTTTAACGTGAGGCGTAGAATTGACCCGATATTCACTAATAGATTTTTGTATTTGATATGACTAGATTATTTAGAATTTTTTTACTTTTAATATTTTGGGGAGTTGCACCCACCAGCGTGTATGCTTTTCCTACGATGAACCCTATTAACGACACTGCAATCCTTGAATCAGAAGCTTTTCGTTTGACAACACAATTGCAAAGCAAGCTTTCTACAATGGGATTTGGGTCGCTGGAGTCAGGGGCTGAGCAGGTGTTAAAATCGGGTGTTGAGCGGGTGAAGGCTATTAGGCAAGCCCGCGCAGAGCTTTTAGAATTACAAGCAGAACCGAATATATGGGAAGCACTGTACGCCCAATTGCAGCCTCTTAAGATGCCAGGGACCGAAGATCGTCTTGTGTGGCCCAATCAAACTTTTGAGATGGCCTGTAAAGGGAATCTGTTGGCAAGGGCTGTTTTTAGAAATGATACATTGTTTGCTGACTTAGAGCACATCGTAGCTAACAGATTTTCCGATAAAGAATATGTAGAACAGGTTCTTTTCAACCTGTTTTGGTGGAATCCCGTCTTATTGGAGCGCATGCACCTGGAAACACTTTTGGTTGCAGGAAGCATAAATATGAAAATGGATAATGTGGATAGCACTCTTTCCGCCGCTGTATATGGGAATTCACTGGCCATGTGGACCTTTTTAAAGGGGATGATGAATGATGAAGATGCAGATCGATCGCTTTTTATGCTACTATGTAAGAAAAGAGGCTGTGTACTGGGGAATTTATCGACTCACATGCCGGAAAGTGGTGTTGCAGCGACATTATCGCGCCCATTTGCGTTTTTAGAACAGTCGGATTATAGAAAGGCGCAAAAGAAACTTTGGAGGCAAAAATCAGAGCAAGACTTGAGAATAAGTCTTGAGAATGGCGATGGGCATGCAGGAGAGTTTTTGGGAGAGAAATTAGCTCCACAGAACAAAGGGGCGGCTCGTTGGAAAAAGGAGGAATTTCTTGGAGCCATTGCAAGCTTTGTAAAGGCTGCTAAAACCGGAGAAACGAACGGCTGGCACTTGGCCTATTACTATTATAATGCAACCTTTGATCGTAAAGTTATTAATTCAGGGGAAGAAGATTTTGAGTGGCGGAATTTTTACTGGCGGATGACCTTTTTGGTAAAGGGAAAAACGACTCGAATTGAAAAGGGGACAGAAGAACAGTCCATTTTTACAAGAGATAATATAGGTCTTCTTGTAAAAGAAAAGATAAGGTGAGGTGTTTTTTTTGAATATTTTTAAATATAAATTTATTTCTTTATTGTTGATTTTCGTGTTCCTTGTAACTGATGGTGCCCTTGGAGCCCCGGTTGACGTGACAATTATGGATGTTGGCCAAGGAAATTGTAATATTATTCGTCATCATGATAGAGCACTGATATACGACGCTGGTTCTAGCGAGAGAAGGACTTCATCAGCATCGGAAAAATATTTTGAAGAAAAAGGCATACTTGAAACTGGTCGCTCATACATCTTGAAAATCTCGTCAGAAAAGAAAGTTAAGGAGGTTGCTGAAGAAGAGAGCGACTCCCGCGAAGGTAAGAAGGATAGAAGTGGGAGCGATGGAAGTAAAAGCTCTTTTGGAAGTGTAGGGAAGGGAGATATAGACTTAGGTACGGATGAAGTGACAAGGGCAATTGTGAAAAGAATTCATGATAAGCTGGATGGGGTTGATGACATTACGGTTGTTGTTTCACATGCCGATTCGGACCATTATAAGCTACTTAACAGGATATTTCATGATAAGTCAGAGTTAAAGGATAAGATAAATCACATTGTTTTGGGTGGATTTCGAGATTCGTATATGAACCCCGCAACACGAGAGTCAAAGTTTGAAACTTGGCTCAAGGAAATGGAACATCAGAAAAAAGTTCTCTTTACGGGCTATAAGGACGACCATGTGCCTAATGATGCTAGCCCAAATGATAGACATAACCCAGACATAATTGCGCCACCCTATATGGGTGGGGACTCCAAACCAAAAGCCGTTCAAATAATTGAAGACTCATTGTTGGTAGGAGAGGACGTCGAACCCGCTGTCTCTGTTCTTTCAATGAATGCTGGGCACGCTTTCAGGGGAGACCGTGCCATTGTGCTTAATCCGTCTGACAATATGAACAGCATTGTTGTAAGAGTGTCTCATGGAGCAGACTCAGTCCTATTGACAGGAGATGTAAACGCTGCGAGTTGGGATCATATGAAGGAGCTGTGGAAAGAGGGGGAGTTAAAAAGTAGCATTATGGTTTTAAGTCACCACGGTGGCGTTTCTTTGGACTATGGCAATGATAGCTATGGGACCACATCTGAAATATCGTTAAGTGAGGTTAATCCAAGTGTGGTTTTAGTAAGTTCAGGGCATGTTCCGAAATACGGGCACCCCACAATGGATGCGCAATCTTTAGTTGTGGATTATTTACGGGCAAAGAAAAATCGCACAGACAAGCATTATGTTCATTATTTTGATGGTTCGGTATTCAAAAGAAGGTTATTAGATATACCTTACTTCAGTACCTTTAGTTCCGGTGATACTTCTTTCAAATTAGAGCCAGAACGAGCCTTAGAATTTCAAGTTGCACGTGGTCGTTCAGCTTTGCTAGCACATGAAAATGGTGGTGAGCAGTTTGAAAAGACTTCTAAGGGATATGATAGTGAGGCAGCTCTCAAGGGCAAATTTCAAGATCATGAAATCCACATATGGGAATATGATGGAGAAAAAAGAAGCACAATTATTCCTGAAACGGCTTCACCAACACAGACCGGAAATGGGTCCGATCGTGTGGATTTTCTCCATATTACACCTAAAGAAGGTCCCGCATTCTACAGGGAAATAATCAAAACTGCTGAAGATGAACAAGATTCCTAAGATCAAAAACCAACGTTGCATAACGGTTTTTCTATTTATGTAAAGCTATTGCTCTAAGGAGCTTAATTTCTTTAAAAACAGTTCAAGACTTATTACTTCTATGCCCTCTTGGATTGGGTATTGTTCCTTTCCGCTGTAAATCACAAATTTTTGTGTCGGTTTAATGTCTTCGTTGGCAAAATAGAAGCCTTTGGTTACTTTTGGTGATGTTGATTTTTTAACTTCTATTGTCCAGACATCTCCATTGGGAAGCACTAAAATAAGGTCAATTTCTGCGCCGGCGGATGTTTTATAAAAATAGGGCGTCGTGGATTCTGGGGCACAGTTTATAATATTTTCGATAACATACCCTTCCCAGCTTGCCCCTGAAATTGGGTGACCGAGAAGTTCGTTCATACTACTTATGCCCAGCAAGGCATGGACTAGACCACTATCTCGAATATATATTTTGGGAGATCTGACTAATCGCTTTTTCATATTTCCATGATACGGCTGCAGCCTCTTTAAAAGAAGTAAATCAACAAGCAGATCTATGTAGCGTGTTACTGTTTGGCCGCTTATTCCTAAACTAGTTCCAATAGTTGAAACATTTAAGGTTGTGCCTTGCACATGTGCTAGCATTGTCCAAAGTCGCCTCAAAGTTTCTGCTGGTATACGGGGGCCTAATTGTGGAATATCTCTTTCTAAATATGTACTTATAAAATCCAACCGCCATTTATAACTTTCTGAATCATTTCTTGCTAAAAAGCTTTCTGGAAATCCTCCACGCAACCATAATTGATCATTGGTACCAGATATCTCTAGTGCAGTGAAAGGCGTTAACTCAAGTTGAGAGATTCTACCTGCCAACGATTCTGAAGATTGTTTAATAAGATCTAGTGAAGCGGAGCCAAGAAGAAGAAAGTGTCCATATTTTTTTCCTTCTCTTCTTCCTGCGTCAATGATCCCTCTTAATGTCATGAAAAGTTCAGGTGTTCTTTGTATTTCATCCAAAATAACAAGGTTATCCTTATTAGCATTGAGAAACAGAAGAGGATCATCCAACTTTTGGAGATCTTCGAAAGACTCAAGATCTACATATATTGAGCTGAGGCCTTTGCAAACTTCCAATGCCAATGTTGTTTTACCAACTTGTCTTGGCCCTACAAGAACAACTGCAGGCTGTCTTTGCAATGCGCCTTTTAAATTATCAAATAAGTGTCGCTTAATCATAACCTTGTTATTATCACATTGCATGGAGAATTTACAAGGTTAAAAGGAGGGATTTCAGTTAGAAAAAATAAATATTTGGCATT
>Ga0066611_10001196_pt1 | contig 14546 bp, 14 predicted proteins | sample SaaInlV_DNA_200m_FD_60376 | JGI IMG/M metagenome (GOLD analysis project Ga0066611, IMG submission 60376) | Marine microbial communities from expanding oxygen minimum zones in the Saanich Inlet - SI075_LV_DNA_200m | ecosystem: Environmental > Aquatic > Marine > Unclassified | place: British... | reverse complement strand
ACCCAGGGCAAAATAGTATTTTTTGCCGAGGAATTAGTAAGTCTGTATACTTACCTAACAAAGTAAGCTTTGTTAAATATATAGAAGAAGCGCTAACTGAAACTTTAATAAATGCAAAACGCTACTCCAAAAACTCTAAAGATCAACTTAGAGGGAAAATAGAACTAGTAGATTTTAATACAACAGCTGGGCGCTGGCACATAAAAGGCATTTTTAATATTAACAATAGCCTGCCAGTGACAATAGATGGGAAGTATGACTTTCCGAGCGCATGGGACAATGATGCCGCATGCCAAAATGCAGCTAGCGCATTAAATCAAGCAGTTAGCCACTTCATCCACGATATTATAAGCAACCCGGATCTGAACAAAGCAATACAAGATACTGCTTAAACTAAACTGGCCATAACAGATGGATCAGCTGCAATAATTGCATCCCAGTTATGAACAACTGTAAGCATTATAGCCCCTGTAACCATACAAGATAGACCCACAGCTCTAATAGAATTATCACTGTAATTTATAAATTTCAATAACATATTGCGCCAAGTTTGAGGTGAGGACGCCGGCAACAATCCTTCCAAAACCAATAATATCGCTATTAAAGCGAACAACTCATCTAATCCCCATTCCATTACTTAACTCCGCATTGTTTAAGACTAAACTTTAACAAATAATAAATATAAGGTAAAGCTAATCATGCTAAAGTGACTTACTAGCGATACACCTTTTACCGAAAAAAGGCTGGCATAAAAGATAAACCCCTAAAACAAACATAGGAACAGATAACAGCTGCCCCATTGTTAGCCAATTAGCATATATAAAACCTAAATGACCATCAGGCTGCCGTACAAATTCTAATAAAAATCTAATTAAACTATAACAAATTAAAAAAGTTCCACTTATGCATCCTGCAGTACGTTTTTTAGCTGATACAAATATAAGCAATAAAAATAACAGCAGGCCTTCGGTTAACATTTCATATAACTGTGATGGATGGCGTGGCAAATAATCTACAGACGGAAATATAACAGCCCAAGGAACATCAGTAACTCGACCCCATAGTTCACCATTAATAAAGTTAGCCGCACGCCCAAAAAATAAACCAATAGGTATAAGTGGCGCTATAAAATCTGTAATGCTGAAAAAATTAAACTGGTGTCGCCTAGCGAAAAAAAACACTTGGATCAGAACACCTATTAAACCACCATGGAAAGACATGCCTCCTTCCCAGATATAAAAAACTTTAAGAGGATTTTGCACAATAATAGCAAAACCATAAAACAACATGTAACCAAGCCTACCACCGACAATAACACCAAGCATAATAGCAAAAACTAAATCAGAAAATAATTCTTTAGTCATACCTTCACATTTAGCTAAACGCCGACAGCCTAAAAACCAAGCGCCAACAAAGCCCATCATATAAGCTAATCCATACCAGCGAATGGCTAAAGGCCCTGCTATATGCAAAACTTCAGGATTAAAATTAGGGTGTACAAACATTAAACAACCTCAAATAAATTATACTTTAATTCTACAGGAGCAAAAAGCTTGAATCAACCAATTTAATTCTTCAAAAATAAACTGATAAAACAATCATGTAACCAACTCATAGCATGAATTAATTGAAGCTTGGAATATCATGTGGCAATATAATGCGACTGAAGTTACATTTTTTATGGAGTTTGAAATGGCTACCAAGTATACAGTTATCAAGCAAAAAGACAGCGAAAACGGTTTCCAAGCATTTACACTAGGCCTTGTTTACTTTGGTATACTAGGCGCAGCTCATGCTGCAGCATGGTACTTTTTAGCACTTAAAACCACATTACTTATGACATCTGCTCTGCCGCTTATAACTGCAGTATCTGTTGTAAGCTTATTATACTTCTCAGTTCGTTTTTTAAATGATCCAAGTCACTTTAAACACCGTACAAAAGAAATTTTTGAAACTGCCCAACAACATATAACTAACCACAAAGATGAAATGAAAAGTTATTTAACTTATTTTATAGTTTTTAGCGTATTAACGGCAATGTCATCACTCATACTAAAGGAACTTCTTCAAGATATATCTGGTCAGCTCATTCCTTTAACATTTTTGTTTAAACCTATAATTTTTACAGCTGCCACACTAAGCGCCCTATTCATAATTTATTTAGCAATAGAACCAATGCTAACTGAAAATAAAACCAGCGAGAAATCACATTTTATATTTATGCTTGGAAGTGCTGTAACAGAAATATTAAAATATACATCCTTCGCTTCTGCTCTTGGATATTGCTTTGCCAGGTTCTACGAAAGCTACATACCAACCTTTACATTTTTTGCATTATCAACGACTATGAGCTTAGTGGCATCTTTTGCAATTGCTGGTTTTTTTGTAGGAACAATAGCTTACCTTTGCTCAGACAAGGATGAAAAAGCAGCATCTTTTTCGCATTTAGCAAAAAATTTATTTGACACTAATGGTAATAACAGCCTAAGAAGGGTCTATAAAGCAGGTGGAATAATTGTATATAACGTGCTCTGGGCTGCTGCAGCGGCTGCAATCACGTTTTCTGCCCTACATCTAATTCCTTTAGGAATATATCCACAAATATCAGCAGCTGTGTTTTTAGCTTCACTACAACAGGTAATCTATATTTCAACAGCTGTGCAAGCAGTCTTCTCTCTATTTGAATCCGCCTTTACCATGCATGACCATGGTAAAGTAAACTGTTTTTACGGTAATGTTGACATAGATGAATTTGCTAATAAAAAGGAAGCCGCAGAAGCACTTACTGCTGGTGATGAAGGGGAAGCCAACACCCAAACCATAAACTCTATGTAGAAATTTATAATCTTAAATAACTGGATCTTATCTGGTCAAATTAGCAACAGCATCGCGCTCAGATCTAAGTTCTGTTAAAGTTGTAGCTAACATTTCTTTGCCATATTGGTCATGTTCTAAGTCAGTAACCACCTCAATAGCCCCATTGTTAAACCGGCATGGGAATGAAAATACTAGGCCTGCGTCAACCCCATATTGACCAGTAGAGGTAACTGCCAAAGAAAAAATTTCGTCCTGCCACAATCCTGAGCAAGCTGCAACCGTATCGACAACTGCATTTGCAGCAGAAGCTGCTGATGATAAGCCTCGTGCTTTTATTATATGTGCGCCGCGCTGCTGCACATTTTGTAAAAACTCACCAGTTAACCAATCATTATCAGCAATTACTTTGCTAGCGTCATCACCAGCTATAGTTGCATTGGCTACATCAGGGAATTGTGTTGCTGAATGGTTACCCCATATATAACAACCTGAAATTTGATCAATGCCAACACCTGCTTTAGCAGCTAATTGGCCAACAGCACGATGTTGATCTAGCAATGTCATTGCATAAAAATTATTTGGATTAACCCTAGTTACAACACTTTTTGCAATTAAGGCATTAGTATTACATGGATTTCCAACTACTAAAACTTTCACATCTGCTGCGGCTACTGCGTCTATTGCGCGCCCCTGCCCGGTGAAGATGCCACCATTTATTTTGAGTAAGTCTGAGCGTTCCATACCTTTCTTTCTTGGCACAGCGCCAATCAATAAGGCCCAATCAGCATCTTTAAAACCAACATGAAGGTCTGATGTACAAATTACTTCTTCTAACAGCTTAAAACCACAGTCCGCAAGCTCCATTGCAACCCCTTGCAATGCCTGCAGCTGACTTTCTAATTCTATTAACTGCAATCTAACTTTTACATTTGGGCCAAACATGGCGCCTGATGCTATTCTGAATAACAACGCATAACCTATGTGCCCTGCTGCGCCAGTAATTGAAACATTTATACATTGTTTAGTCATATTAGCATCCTCTTATCAAATACAAAATTAGTTTTATTTAAGCATAAGATGTATAAAAAAACCATAAATATTTCATGTTTAAAACTTATAATGATCATACGTAATAATGAAAAACATGATCAAGTAAATGGCTCACGTTACTTGCAACTTTACAAAAAACACCGCACAATAACCACTACAGCAGATATAGTTAGGATAGCTAATGACAAGCAAAGCTCAAGAAACTCAAAATAACATTAAAAAATTATCTGCGGTAGTAGAGAGAATTACTTTTCATAATGCAGTAAATGGCTACGCAGTTTTAAAAGTTAAAGTTAAAAACAACAGAGAGCTCGACACAGTTGTAGGCACAATAATGCAAGTGGCTCTAGGTGAAGAAATAGATTGTGAAGGCACCTGGGTAAAAGACAAATCATATGGAATGCAGTTTCACGCTGATACCATAGTAGTAAAGCCACCTACAACTTTAGCTGGAATAGAAAAATATCTAAGTTCTGGCATGGTAAAAGGTATTGGCCCCGGGTTTGCAAAAACGTTAATAAAAACCTTTGGAGAAGAGGTTTTAGATGTTATAGAAAATGAACCTAACCGCCTACTTGGACTAGATGGGATTGGCCCCAAAAGGCAAAGTAAAATTATAGCAGCTTGGCAAGAGCAGAAAGTAATCCGCAATATAATGATATTCTTACAGTCACATGGCATAGGAAGTAACAGAGCGTGCCGCATCTATAAAACCTATGGCAATAACGCAGTTGATATTATCAGGAAGAACCCCTATCAGCTTGCACAGGACATCCAAGGCATAGGTTTTAAAATAGCCGACCAACTTGCACTATCGATTGGCCTTGCACCAGACTCGGTAATTAGAGCGAGAGCGGGCCTATGCTTTTGCTTAAAACAACTTGCCGACCAGGGAAACACAGCTAGCAAAACAAATGATTTAACAGCAAAAACAGCATCTCTACTTGGCACGCCAACGACAATTGTAGAGCAAGCTCTAGCAGCTGAAATTGAAGCAAAAACCATCAAAACAATCAATAAAAATTCAGATCAAATGTGTGCAATTGATTATCTATATCAAGCCGAACAAAAAGTAGCTAAAAATATAAAAAGAATAAATAGTCACCAACTGCATAACAACACTCTGCTGACAGAAACATTACTACAATCTGTAGAGGCAGAAAACAATATAAAACTAGCTGAATCTCAAATAGAAGCAGTTGCAACGGCATTAGCAAATACAGTTAGTATTATTACCGGTGGTCCTGGGGTAGGTAAAACCACGCTAGTTAACATTGTTTTATCAGTTTTAAAAAGAAACGTTGCAAACATTCTACTTGCAGCTCCAACTGGCAGAGCAGCTAAACGACTTAATCAAACAACAAACATCGAAGCCAAAACCATTCACAGACTACTAGGGTTTAGCCCAAAAAAAGGTGGGTTTGTACATGATGCAGACAATCCACTCCTAGCTGATCTTCTCGTTGTCGATGAGTGCTCTATGATAGATGTGGTTTTAATGTCAAGCCTAGTAGAAGCCATTCCAAATGGCTGTAAAGTAATTTTAGTTGGTGACATAGACCAGCTGCCTTCTGTAGGCCCAGGATCTGTTTTATCAGATTGTATTGAATCAAAAAAAATAGCTACTATCCGTCTGACTGAAATATTTCGCCAAGCAAAAACATCAAAAATAATTACTAATGCACATCTAATAAACGAAGGTAAAATGCCACTTTATAAAGATGCCGATAGCAACAGTGATTTTTTCTTTATTAATAATGACAACCCTGATGTAACTGCAGAAAAACTTATAAATATTGTTACAACAAGAATTCCAGCTCGCTTTAAACTTGACCCTCGAACAGACGTCCAAGTTCTGGCACCAACAAACAGAGGCAGCCTTGGAGTTAATATGCTCAATAAAAGCCTGCAACAAGCTCTTAATCCAAACCCAATTACTAGCATTGACCATTTTAGCAATAAACTAGCAACAGGTGATAAAGTTATTCAGCTAACGAACAATTACGACAAAGAGGTATTTAATGGAGATATAGGCTTTGTGCAAGGTATAGAGCTAACTGAACATGAAATGCGCATCGACTTTAATGGTAGAATAGTAAAATATGATTTTAATGAACTTGATGAAATAGCACTAGCATGGGCCACAACAATTCATAAAAGCCAAGGGTCAGAATACCCAGCTGTAGTAATACCCATAGCAACCCAGCATTATACCCTCTTACAACGAAACCTTATCTACACAGCCATAACTAGAGGAAAACAGTTGGTTGTGGTGTTAGGTCAAACTAAAGCGCTATCTATGGCAATTAATAATGAATCTGCTAAAAGCAGAGTTACATTTCTTCAGCATATGCTAGAGGAAAATACAAACTAGTAATTATAAATAATGCGCTATAATCAATAAAAGGAGTGAAAATATGATTCCAAAATTCCCAAACATCCAGATAAATCAAGAAATATACTTAAGAGAAATTTCAGAAAAAGATGCGGCAAGATACTTCAAATACATTAACCATGAGAAAGTAAAACAATTCGTTCCGGTAAACTGCCTGCCACAAAATGAAGCAAAAGCGCTGTCTGACTTATTGTTTTTAATAAATTTATACAAACAAAGACGCGGCATATATTGGGCTATTGCAACTAAACAAGATGATCAATTAATTGGCACTTGTGGTTATGAAACGTGGCATAAAAATCATGCACGTCTTGAATTGGTTTATGATCTTGATCCTAATTATTGGGGCAAAAATATAATGCACTTAGCTCTGGAGAAAATAATAAATTTTTCATTCTCTAACATGCCCATAAACAGAATAGAAGCTGTAACTACACCTGATAATGACAAATCAAAAAACGTTCTAAAAAGATTAGGCTTCACAGAAGAAGGAATTTTGCGACAATACCGCTACTATAAATATAATTTTACAGATGTGTGCATGTTTTCAATACTACGAGAAGAACATAAATTATGTACAGACATCGTAACTAACAAAGACGTGGTAAAATATCTCCATGGCAACTAAAGATTTTATAACAAATAAAATTCCATTAGGGTTGTATATTCATATACCTTGGTGCGTAAAAAAATGCCCGTACTGTGATTTTAATTCGCATACTTTAAAAACAGAACTGCCACCTGCAAAAGAATATATTGCTGCACTAGAACAAAATATGCTCTCATATAAAAATCTTGTCAAAAACAGATCAATAAGCACTATTTTTTTTGGCGGGGGTACTCCGAGTATATTTAGTGGGGCTAATATTGAAGCAATACTAAATTTAGTTACAAAACATTTCTCCTTAACTGACGATGTTGAAATAACATTAGAAGCAAACCCTGGGACTGTTGAACAACAAAAGTTTAGTGACTTTAAAACTGCTGGCGTCAACAGAATATCAATTGGAGTACAAAGTTTTTCACCGCAAATGTTAAAAAAACTTGGTAGAATTCACAGTGACATGGAAGCACAAAATGCCATAAAATCCGCACAACAAGCAGGATTTGACAATATAAATATAGATATTATGTATGGATTACCAGGCCAAATTAGTGCAGAAAGTAACAATGATTTAGAAATAGCTCTTAGCTTCCAAACCCCGCATTTATCTTGGTACCAATTAACCATAGAGCCAAATACTGCCTTCTACCATAAAAAACCAATTACACCAAAAGATGACAAGCTATTTAAAATAGAAGATGAAGGCAAAAACATTCTCTACAAACATGGCATGCAGCAATATGAAATATCTGCATGGAGTAATGGTAAGTTAGCACAATGCAAGCACAATTATAATATATGGCAATATGGCGATTACCTCGGCATTGGCGCGGGAGCCTGCGGAAAAATAACCCAAAACAGCAATATCATAAGAACCATGCAGACTAAACATCCAAAAATGTTTATAGATGCAAAAAACAGCATTAATGACAAAATAGTAGCGCCAGACGATATAATATTTGAGTTTATGCTTAACCACTTGCGCCTAAATCAAGTACTAGAGTTTTCTTTATTTGAAGAGCGAACCAATCTGCCTAGAGAATTACTCTTTAGTAAACTAGATAAATTACCGCAACATTCTGCAAAATATAACTCTGATTGTTTAGAGCTAACCCCAAAAGGTTATAGCTTTTATAATGATATGGCTGCTGTTTTTTTACCCTAAGGAGCTGTCTCTGGTTCTGGAAGCGGTGAACTAAACCAACGATCAACAACACAAGCTACAGCACAATCACCAGCAACATTAATTGCAGTTCTTGTCATATCTAACAATCTATCTACACCAATGATCATTGCAATACCTTCAACAGGAAGCCCTACCTGAGCTAGCACCATTGCCAACGTGATTAAACCGACCCCAGGAACACCGGCTGTACCTATAGAGGCAAGTGTCGCCATCAAAACTATAGTTATGTATCCTGACAAAGCTATATCTAAACCATAGGCATTTGCTATAAAAACTGTAGCAACTCCTTGCATAATTGCTGTGCCATCCATATTAATAGTTGCCCCCAGCGGAATCACAAAAGATACAACCGATTTATTTAACTTTAATTTTTCCTTAGCTGCCTGCATTACAACTGGTATTGAAGCACTACTACTAGAGACGCTAAAAGCAAATAACATAGATGATGCCATGTTTTTCAAAAACCAATATGGCGAACGGTGCGCCAATAAAATAAGAACCGCACTATATACTACAAATAACTGCACCATAAGCGCAGCAATCACGGTAAAAAAATAACCCAAAAGACCAGACATTACTGCAAAACCAGATTTAGCCACCAGTGCTGTCATAAGACAAAAAACACCTATCGGTGCTAAGTTCATAATCATTAAAACCAGGTTGATAATAACCTCATTTAAGTCTTGAAAATTCTTTGCAACACGCTGCCCTTCCCTTCCAGAAAACAAGATGGCAACGCCAAAAATCAAAGCGAATACAATAACCTGAAGCATCTCACCATTTGCTAAAGCTTGAAATGGATTTGCTGGAAATAAGTTTAAAATAACTTGTGATAGCTGCGGCGCAACTGGAATAGTGAAATCTTTTACTGCAGCCAAACCAACACCAGCACCAATACCAAGACTGCTTGCTATAAATAATGCTAGTGATATTGCAGCAACTGTTGTTAATAAATATAAGATAAAACTTAATGCGGCTATACCACCTAGCCTTTTTGCATTGACCATAGTTGCAACACCACATACCAACGAGACAAACACTATTGGAACAACAAGCATTTTAAGTAATATTATAAAAATTTTCCCACCAACAACACATACTTCATCTACAAAAAACCATCGGAGAAATTCGCTAGGAGGGAGAGTAGAAATAACAAACCCTAACACCACAGCTAAAAACATAGATGCAACAATAGTAGCTGTAAAACCTGACTTAAGACTGTTATTCATATTAATTCCCTATAAAAACATAACTAAAACAGGTTAACATAGATTGGGGTTATATCAAGTATAATTTTTTCTTTAAAAGCACTAATAAAAAAGCTATATTTTAACAAGCATTTAATTATGAGGTTAAATTTGCATAAAGATAAAAATAGTTATATATACATTGTTGGCGATGGTAATATTGGTAATTTTTTAGCTGTGATGCTAAGACAAAATAAATTTGTGCAAATCATAAGTAAAAAACATCAAGGACAAAAAAAACTAATATTACAAACTCCAGATAGTAATATAACAGCATCTGTAACATACCAAAGCAAAGACAATATTAAGTGCAAACCAGATGTTCTAATAATAGCCACAAAAGCCTATGACCTTCGTAACAGCATAAACGATATGCGCCAGCATATAAAACCAAACACAATAATAATACTAGTGCAAAATGGCCTTGGAGCTCATACAGTGATAAAAGACTTAATCACTAACAACCCCATCATTGCCGCGCCTTTAAGCTACGGAGTTAAAACCATAGCTCTACAAACATTATTCAGCAGCTTACAAGGAATAATTCAACTAGGACAACTATCAGGTAAAACCTTAACCCTGGAGCAACAACAACAAATAAAAAACATGTTCCAAAAAACAGAGATAAACTGGCAATGGCAACATAATATTGAACAAAAAATAAAACAAAAATTCGCGATAAACTGTATAATAAACCCACTAACAGTAATTTATAACTGTCAAAATGGCAGTCTAAAAAACATAGCAGGCTGTAAATATATAATTGAGAAGCTAGCGAATGAAATTAGCAATACTGTTTCAGATATAGGCTGGAGTAGCGAAGAATTAATAACAGAAACAAATAATGTAATAACATTAACAGCAACCAATAAATCCTCAATGCTAACTGATTATAGAAATAACAAGGCCACTGAGCTTGAATTTATCAATAAAAAACTAAGCAAAATAGCAAAAAAAAATAACATTGAAATTCCAGTAAATTCTGCTATTCTTTGTATGCTATCAACCTTAATACAAAGGCAAAATAATGGTTAAAACAACGGTAACAACCCTAGCTAAATGTAAAGCACAAAAAACAAAAATAGCAGCACTAACAGCATATGATGCCGCAATGACAAAACTACTAAATAATGCTGGGATAGACCTAATTTTAGTCGGAGACTCTTTAGGAATGGTAATTCAAGGTCATGAAACCACTATACCCGTGACTATGGATGATATGCTATACCACACCAGATGTGCTGCAAAGGCCAACACCTCCGCTTTACTAGTTGCTGACATGCCTTTTGGTAGCTACTTATCCACCGAACAAGCATTGTATAATGCAACAAAACTAATGCAAGCGGGTGCTGCCATGGTTAAATTAGAAGGTGGCAGTGACTTAGCAGATATAATAGCTAAGCTAACTAAAGCTGGAATTCCTGTATGTGCTCACTTAGGGCTTATGCCACAAAGTGTTAACCAGCTCGGTGGCTACTACGTCCAAGGAAAAAATAAAGAACAAGCACAGAAAATATTAGATGATGCTAAGTCAGTAACTAAAGCAGGAGCAAAACTAGTTGTTTTAGAGTGCATACCAGAGAGCCTGGCTACAACAATTACAACGACAATAAAAGCAGCAACAATCGGCATAGGTTCTGGCAAAGGCACAGATGGTCAGATACTAGTAACACATGACATGCTAGGATTATCTTCAAATACGTACAAATTTTGTAAATCATATGCAAGCTTAGAACCACTAAATGCAATTACAAATTATATTCATGATGTAAAAGAAGGCGTATTCCCTGAAAAAGAATATGTATTAGCATTATGAAAATATTTAATAAAGTAAGTGGGATTAAGGATTATTTAGTAAATACAAATAAAAAAATAAACTTTGTACCAACTATGGGCAATCTGCATCAAGGCCACCTAAACCTAGTTACCGAAGCCTTAGAACCAACAAAAATAACTGTAGTTAGTATCTTTGTAAATGATTTGCAATTTGGCCCAAATGAAGATTTAGCAACATACCCCAGAACCCTTGAAAATGACCTGAGCTTACTTGAAGCTCTTGGAGTGGATGTGGTGTTTTGCCCAAATTCGCAAGAGATGTTTCCCAATGGCGCTGACACTCATACATATATAAAAACACCTAAAATATCAGAGCTCCACTGTGGTAACTCTAGGCCAATATTTTTCCAAGGAATATGTACAGTAGTTACAAAATTATTTAATATTATTAAACCACACACAGCTTTTTTTGGTGAAAAAGATTGGCAGCAATATATAATAATAAAAAAATTATGCGAAGATTTGCATATAAATGTAAATATAAAGGCTGTACCAATAACCCGAGAAGCAAATGGATTGGCTATGAGCTCAAGAAATAATTACCTAAATTATGAACAAAAAGAAATGGCGGCATTACTTAGAAAAAATTTAGTTTTATTAAAGAACTCTTACCTGCAAGGCAAATACAAAGAACAACTATCACAGTCAAAAGAAAATCTAAAAAAACATGGTTTTTCAATAGACTACATAAGCATGATTGATGAAAACACTTTGCTTACAGCAGCAAAAAAATGCGAAAACACAAGGATATTAGCTGCAGTGTATTTTGATAAAATACGTTTAATCGACAATATAGCCATATAACAACTACCATAGATCTCTTACACGCAACGCAGCCAAATGCTTGCATATATTTTTTTTCTTTTTTGTTATCATATAGTTGCACGCATAAAAAAGGAATGTTGCATGATAGGTGAAAAAATTGATTTTGCGCAGTTATCAGAAAGCCAGCAAAATGAAATTATAAAAGTGATAAAAACTGATTTTAAAGCAGCAAAAAACTTGTACATGTCTTATGTAGATAATTATAAAAAACCTTTAAACACTTATAAAACAAACAATTAGACATTAAAACAAATTTAGCAATAAATATGCTTGATTATACTTTTTACGCTGCATATAATCAACCTAATAGGGAAAACTGATTTCAAGGAGGACTACATGTCGTACAATACAGAGCAATGTGATAAAGCAATAATTGCTAAAGATCGCGCAAAAAGACTAAAAAGCCTACGAGAAATGACAGGCCTGTCTAGAAATGACTTCCATAAAAGATATGGGATACCAAGAGGTACCTTGCAAAACTGGGAATCAGCACGTTTTGGTGGGCTTACCTTAAAAGGAGCACGCAACATAGTAATTGCCTTTAATGCAGAAGGAATAAGTTGTGAGGTGGACTGGTTGCTACATGGTACTGGATCTGGACCTCAATTTACTGATCATACCCCTAGCCAGAGAAATACAGAGCTGAAAAAACATGTGGATGTTAATGAGCACATATTTGAAGCTGAAACCAATATTATTACTAAAGAAATACTATTATTTCGCCAACACCATCCAAACTCAATTGATATAGTTGTTTCAGATGACACCATGCAACCAAACTGGAAACCTGGTGACTACATTGCTGGAATCAAAAGATTTCAAGAAGATATAAATGACACTGTAGGTAAGTACTGCATTGTTCAAACCCAAGAATATGGTAACTTATTACGAAAAGTGATGCATGGTGATGATCCAGAGTTATTTAATTTGACTATCATAAATTACAAAACAAAAGTAAAAAAACCAGTGCTGTATAACGTGCCAATTATTTCATCAGCTCCAGTCATCTGGACAAGAAAAATAGATATACTGAGCTACTAGCAAACTCTGTATATTAAATTAGAAATTGCATGCCCTTTGTTTATGCCTTTTTTTGCATATGCTGTTTCTGTTGGGTTGGGCCATGACATGGAATCTTCAGTAAAAGCATGCTCTTCAACGCTTACGAAGCGTTTGTCACCTACAAACAAATCCTTTATATAGTCAGCATAAGGGTCCCAATCTGTTATAACTTGAAAAACGCCACCTGATTTTAGCACCCTTGCAATAGAATTTAAAAAAGATGGTGAAATTATTCTACGCTTGTGATGACGCTTTTTAGGCCAAGGGTCTGGATATAACAGCTGAACCTTTACAAAGTAATTATCAGGAACCATATTATTGAGAACTTCGACAGCATCATGTTGTATTATTTTAATATTTTCACATGCGTTTTTAGCTATGCCAGCCAAAGCACTCCCGACTCCAGGCGGGTAAACCTCTAAACCAAGATAATTAAAATCATCATTTGAAACCGCCTGATCAATTAAATTTGTAGCCATCCCGAACCCTATGTCGCAAACTATATCCTGCTTCTTTGGGAAAACTTCAGCTATGTGCTCACTTTTGTAAGAAATACAATATTTTTCACTATGATCTTGCAGGGCATTATTTTGATTTTTTGTTAGTTTACCAGTCCTTATCACATAGCTTTTAATTTCTTTGCGCACTACCACTTAATCACCACCCACTTATAGATAAATAAATTATTTTTCAATTGCGTTTACAAACAAAACATATCACAATAAGAAAGTGCAGTCGAGGTTTTAGGTTGGAATATGGTTATAAACAATAAAAAATATATAATTAGCGTATCACTAATAACAATAATTCTTTTTACAGCTGCCTTTGCGATAATAAACTTTGAACAAAAGAATATTGAAATTAGTAATAACCTAATTAAAACGATAAATACTAAGAGTTCTTATGAAATTAAAACCTCATCAAAACCTAAATTATCAATATTCCCTTGGGTTGGCGTTGAAATACCAAATGTAACATTGCAAAACAAACATAACGACACCCATTTAAATATAACTAACATTGCAATTAAAATAGATCCAATACAGCTATTAATAAATAAAATAAGGATAAGCGCAATTGGTTTGACTGGTCTAACAGTTAATAGCGAAGTATTTAAGGAGCTAACTGAAAACTTTAGAAAAATTAAATTTGAAAATTTTTATCCAACAAATACAATAAACTTAGAAATTAGAAATGCAGAAATAGGCTATGTAGACGCTAAAGACAAAAAATATGGCTTAACTAATCTAAATGCAAGAGTAATTGGCTATCGAGTGGGATCTCCGTTTACTATCAATGCCGAAGGACAACTAAGCCAAAATGATATAACAAGTAAAATACAGTTAAAATCATTAGTTACTGTATCACCTGAAAATATAAAGCTTAGAAACAGCCATTTAAAAGCAACGACAACGACACCCAACGGTCACTTAAGATTAATAATGGATAGCAATACAACATATGAATACGCCACCAACTCTCTGCATGCAGCTGATATAATTGGATTTTTAAATAACTCTGAAT